>OLZR01001121.1_pt1 | contig 11212 bp, 8 predicted proteins | sample 1644421 | NCBI WGS metagenome assembly OLZR01 (sample SAMEA103958132, study PRJEB25191) | human gut metagenome | biome: human-associated habitat [ENVO:00009003]; feature: intestine environment [ENVO:2100002]; material: feces | place: Germany | collected 2013/2015 | reverse complement strand
CCTGTTTTGTCTTTGCAGTATTTAAAAAGAGCGCTGTTACAAGGAACATACGCTCATTTCGTGACTGCAGATCTTCTAACAGACGCTTAGCTTCTCCGCCATACGTGTTCAGATCCGATGGAATGATATCCATATCGTATCCGGCCCGGACTGCTTTTTTCTGTTCTTCGATTTTCATACGGTTGATATCCGTCACTTTGCTTTTTACCAGCTTGATTGCCTTCATCTGATCCACAGACTGGACATGCAGGTTGACGATCAGGTTCTTATCGATATCCAGAAATTCTGCCAGCATCTTATCCGTAAGCTCCGGTGCCAGGATCTGCAGATAAGAGACAGCCCCGATAGTATTTCCCATCTGGAACGTATTTCTGTCTCGGAATACAAAACTGGTCGGTGCCACATAATCCTTTGTATTGAGTCCTGTCCGGATCATGGAACCATAATCAAACTGGAAGTCTGTCATGATATCCGGATTGAAAGTCTCATACAGTATCTGCAGACGTTCCACGCCATTCAGCGGATATGCCGGAACTCCAAGGATCTTGAAGTTGTTCAGGATATCTGATTCAATACGTTCCAGCTTTGGCTTTGCTTCCCGGATATTATCCGCTTCGATGGAAAAGGTGATATATTTTGACTTCACCAGACCGTTGTTTCCTTTTGCCAGCTGCTGTTTCAACATCTTTGCGTATTCCATACGGACATCATCAAAAGCATCCTCCTGTGGTCGGATCCGGATGACCTGCTCAAACTCCTTCATGCTGCTCTTATGGTTGATAAAGCTCAGCTGAAAATGGATGCTGCTGTCAAAGTAATTGAGGAAGTCACACCAGTTTTCAAAGATTGCATTTTTATCTTCATTCTGAGCCAGCTGGTAGTTGATGTCATAAAAGCGGATACACTTAGAATAAGTTTTTCCCTGTACCCTGCAGATTCCATCTCTTCCCATTTCCTTATAAGCGATCGACTGCTGGACGGACAGTTTTTTCTGCCTGCGTTTTTCCTCCTGCTTTTCTTTTTTCTTTTTCTCTTTTCTGTCTACTTTTTTGTATCCGGTATCTGCGACAGTTTTCTTATTTTTCTTTTTTCGCAACCGTTTTTCCTCCTTTCGGTTTTCCTGTATCCGGAGACTGTCTGATCTGTTCCGGATCTGTCTCATAATAGTTTTCGGTTTCATATTTTCTAATGGGTGAACGAAGAAACTTCACCCTGATCATATGCATCAGAACATCTTCCAGATGCATCCCGTCTTTTTCGTACATGGCAAATAAAAATGCCGGTAACATCAAAAGCACCATGACTGTTGCTGCATTACTGTTTCCCATCACATTACGCAAGAGGAAATAGCTTGGAATTCCCATTGCAGCACCTATCCCGATACAGATCAACTGTCTTTTGGTCAGGTTAAATGCTACTTTATTCTTTACCTTTGTTAAATCTTTCGGTACGCTGACATATGCCATGATTTTCACTCCTTCCTGTAATTTAGTGCGCGTTAAATATCGACTTACTTAAGGATGCCGTCTTAAAGAGGCTGTAACATAAGATCACTGTGTAAGCCATAACGCCAAATAATGAAGAACTCAGATTATCTGAATACTGGATACCTGCAACAAGCACTGCATAGATTGCAACGCATACCATCATCAGAAATGCCTGGAAAGCCAGGGCAAAGAGTCCTCTGAAATAATTTGTGCCGATCTGTCCCCATTCTCTGTTACTCATAGTTGCGAATGGAATCGGCGCAACTGAGGTATATAGGTAAATCTCTATCATACGTCCATACATGATCACTGTGATCAGTACAGACAAGATCTTCATACAGAAGCCGACGATAAGGGTTTCCAGCGCCAATACAACAAGTTCTCCGATTTCCATACTTTCCAGTGTTGCGGAAAGATCCGTCAATGCCGAAGAAATATCAATGGCGGTACTTCCTGTGATAACACCGGCCGCAGAATTAACTACGTGCTGGCCCACATCGAATACCGCCATTGTGATCGTAAATGTGTTACTCACCAGATACACAGCGATCCACATTTTTACGAAGTACTTGAAAAACATCCAGGTATCAATATCATGCATGTTGTTGCGCTCGGTCAGCATAGAAATCAATTCGTAGCAGAGTACGAGTGTGATAATAATACCTGCGATCGGCATAATCACGGAATCTGATAGATTCTGGATCATACTGAATATGCTGCCGTTCCACCCTTGCGGGGTCTGTCCAACCTGGGTAGCGATCTCACCAGTCTTTTGATTGACATCAGTAAACATCGTGTCCAGGTTGGAAGTGATCATCCCGGTTAAGAGTTCCCTCATCCATTCCTCAATCGCATCAAAAATCTGACTGAACATGGATCTCTACTCCTTTCTCTTAACCAAATAATCCACTCAGAAGCGGGATCAGCTGTGTTCCGATCAGGATAACACCACCACCGCTCATCAGCTGCTTAATTCCCTGGGATTTTGCACCCGGGTTGTCGTTTCCATAACCTTCCATCAGGTTGATTACGCCCCAGACACCAAGGCCTGCACCGATTGCAACGACCAGTGTCTGAAGGATATTGATTGCACTGCTAAAAAAAGCCATAATCAAATGTGTGAACAAACGCTTTTTCTTATGGTCTGTAAGCGTTTGGCTCTACTCCTTTCCCTTTTATTCAGACCTTTTTGTACCCTTATCAGTAGTAGCAGGGTGCTCGAATTCTTTCTTTCATATCAGTCCTCACCTTCCTCAGCTTCAATCACTGATACGTCTTCTTGTGTTACAGTTACTTCATACATTTCAAATTCTGTATCTTCCGACAGCACCAGTCGGTGTGCCAGATATTTTTCGACATCAAACGCATTATTCTTATTGAAATCGGCAAGTTCCTTGTACCGTTTGTGCTTTGTGATGTCATACTTGTTGCTTAAAAACGGCCGGACTCCTCGAAGCTGTAAGATACATTTTTCTCCATCCATGACCGCCAGCTCATCTCTACTCATCAGCTCCTTTCCAGTCTTTTGATAGTTCAGTCCATAGGACCGGTTGCTGCCTCTGGTGTCGGATGTGTTGTAAAGATCAATGGTTTCCTTTCCCAGGGTTTCTGATATTTCTTTCAGTGTGGAACTTTCCTTTCCACCCAGGAAAAGAACAGTGTCACAGTTACCCGTGATCGTCTCAGCAGCATCCTTATAGATGGTTTTCAGCTGAGATTGTGACTGCAGAATGATAGAAGCGGAGATTTCCCTGCTTCGGATCGTAGCAATCAATTTGTCGAATTTTGGGATCTGTCCGATATTGCTGAACTCATCAAGGAGCAGCCGTACATGATAGGGAAGCCTGCCTCCATGCTCATCATCCGCTTTATCACAAAGTAAGTTAAAGAGCTGGGTGTACATGATCGCTACCACAAAGTTGAATGTGTCATCTGTATCGCTGATGATAACAAACATGGCTGTTCTCTGATCACCGATCATATCCAGTTCCATTTCGTCATACGACATGATTTCTCTTAGTTCCTGAATGTCAAATGGTGCAAGTCTGGCACCACAGGAAATCAAAATCGATTTTGCAGTTTTGCCGGCTGCAAGCTTGTACTTGCGATATTGCCTTACTGCAAAGTGTTCCGGATTTTCTGCTTCCAGTTCTTCAAACAATTCATCCACTGCATTTTTAAATTCTTCATCATCCTCCCTGGTCTCACTGGCATTGATAAATTCCAACAAAGTAGAAAAGTTCTGTTCTTCCTCTGGTGCTTCATACCAGATGTATCCGATCAGTGCAGAATACAATAGACGTTCGGCCTTGACCCAGAAATCTTCCGTTGATTTTTCGCCCTCACCCTTGGTATTCGCGATAATGGTATTGACCAGCTTTAAGATGTCTTTTTCACTCCGGATATAATGGAACGGATTGTAATGCATGGACTTTTTAAAGTTGATCGTATTTAATACCTTGATCCGGTATCCTCCATTTACCAGCATCTTCCCGCATTCAACGATGATCGTTCCCTTCGGATCAGTGACCACATAGGACACGTGATCCGTCATCTGCATAAGATTGGGCTTCACATAGAATCTTGTCTTTCCGGATCCGGAACCACCGATAACAATCACATTCTTATTTCTGGCATACTTCGGATCTTTTGGTCGGCTGTTCATGGTCAGACGTTCTGTTTCTGTGAGGATGACATTGTTTTCAAAAACCGGATCCATGAAGGGTTCGATGTCTTTTCTGTTTCCCCATCTTGCAGATCCATACTCCACACCCTGCCGGAACTTCTTTGCGTTTTTAGAACGATAGTAGACCACCAGTTTTAATGCACCTGCAGCCAGAACACCTACTGTAAGGTCCTGCAAAGCGATACTTGGCAGCCAGCTTAAAAATGCCAGTCGAAAATTGACTAACATCACGCCAAGTCTCTGGACCATGCTTTCTCCCAGGCAATGCCGGTACAGCCAGGATCCTTTATCTGCTACATAGAAGATAAAGAAATATGGGAGATTTAAGATCACCAGCCGTTTGACCTGGATCTTCTGTAATTTTTCCCGGATCATCGTTCCTGACCTCTGGATTTTTGTCTCTGCTTCACACGCTGGCGGTGCTTTGCTTTTCTTTCTACAGATTTCTGCAGTTTCTTTCTGACCGATGGTTTCTTCACCTGTTTCTTTTTCAGTTCTACTCCGGCATATTCCCGGAAAGCCGCTGTCATCACATCCACATCTTTGGCCTTAAAGAAGACCAGATATTTCGGTGGATCCGCACCGACTTCTTTTTTCAGGCTGTAATCAATCCCGTATTTTCTTGCCACACGGTCAAAGGATTTGATATTTTCATCTGTGATCTTTATGTTGGAAAGCTGTACTCCCTGTGCATTCAGCTGCTTGATGGTCTGCTTTCCATGTGGCTTCTTCATTTCAATCTTTTTTCGGGCTTTTTCCCTTCCTTTCTCCTGAGCCCGTCCGGTCTTTTCAGCCATTTTCACCTGCGTTGTTTCCTGTTTCCTCCGGTTGTCCATTTCCAGGAACTTCCGAAGGGCTGCTTTTAGCACACTGGCAGTGATCTTGACTCCCTGGATGCTCAGGCTAATCACTTTCTGATTTACTTCTTCCTGCAATTACCCACGTCCTTTCTTTCCTTTCATAATGAAGACGGGCAATACAATATCCGATGCATGGAACATGTTTTCCATACGGACAGCCACCACATGGTGTTGTTTTTACCGCTTTTTTCTTTTCAGGAAGCAGATAATGGCACTGCTTCAAGTTACAGCCTTTCTTTTTGCCTCCCCACCAGTAACAGTACTTGCAGGACCATGGCTTTTCTTCGCTGTACTTTCTTCCTTCTATAGCTGCATTTGGTTCTATGATCAGATCTTTATTAGTCTTCATTCTGTTCTTCCTCTTTTCTCATGATTTCTGTCAGTTTTTTCTCTGCCTGACTTCCGGCAGCAATGAGACAATACAAAACTGTAAATATTGCCGCTGCTCCCAGAAGAGCAACAAAAATAATGATATTTCTCATGGTTTCTCCCATCTAAAAAAGCGTCCACAGATTCCTTTCGGTTTCCATGAACGCTCATTCTTATTTGATTAGTGTTTCTTTTTTCTCATAAATGCAAGGGCTCCTGTACCAGTCGCACCAATGCCGAGAAGCATAAACCACAGCCACAGATTGGTGTTATCCCCAGTCTTTGGTGAATCACTGACAGGTTTTCCACCTTCCGGTGTCTTTTCTGCCGGTTTTTCCTCATCTACCATGGTTACATGCTGTACTTCACTAGTATCCTTTACTTCGAATTCCACATCTTTTGCAACCAGATAGCCATCCGGTGCTGTTTCTTCACGGAGAGTGTATTTTCCGATTGGAAGCATTTCGATGTAATGTGCTTTCTCTGTACTGGTCCAGCTTTCGACAACTTTTCCATCCTGATCAAGGATCGTGAGTTTTGCTCCCGGAAGTTCTTTTCCGGCGATATCCTGTTTGGAGATTTTCATCTTCGTCACATCATCCTTCATCTCAACTTTCTGCACATCGGCAGTATCTTTGATGGTGAACTTCACGCTTTCAGCTGTCACATAACCATCGGCCGGTTTTGTTTCAACCAGTGCGTATTCTTTTCCGACAGTCAGCTCACGGATCACATGTGCTTCTTTACCGGAAGTCCATTCATCCACGATATTTCCATCGGCATCTACCACTTTCAGCTTACATCCTGGAAGTTCTTTTCCGGTTGTCAGACTGGATTTGGTAAATTCAACGACGGTTGGCTGATTCTCAAAGGTAAAATCATAAGTGACTGTCGGCTGATCTTCACCTGCATACTCAAAGGTAAATTCCTTTACTTCATCGTTGGTTACGAATCCGTCCGGTGCATAGAGTTCTTTTACATAGTAAGTGGCTCCTATTGGAAGATCTGCAACAAATGTGATCTTTCCTTCTTCATCCGTAGATTTCAATTCAATGATCTCATTAGCTTCGATCAGGACTTTACCAGTTGTCTCAGACTTAATGTCTTCTTTGGCAAATAATCCAAAGATAGCGCCTTCCAATGTACGGTCAGAATCTTTTTCTTTCTTAAGTACACTGACTTCTACTCTCTGGCGGTTGTTCTGCCAGTCTTTGTCATAGACTACAACTGGTGTATTCTGATCCACGTAAGTCAGATCTACATGACGGATCTCACCATCCAGTACATGACCGTAAGCAGTTCCTGTTTCTTTCACATAGTATTTACCAAGTGGAAGATTTTCCAGTTTTGCAATACCGGTTTCATCTGTCTTTATTGTTGCAATCAGTTCATCCTTTTTATAGTAATCGTCACTGACGCCATCGGCAGCCTTAATGTCTTCCTCAGCATAGACTTCAAACGTAACATCTGTCAGCTTTCCAGTTACATAGTTGAAAATGTGTTCCACCACACCTTTGACCTTATCGGCCAGTGTAACAGAATCCAGGAATTCTCCCTTTTTGTTGATGATGAGTTCACCAACCGGTACCTCGTCCTTCATTTCCACTTTTTGAACCTCTCCGGTATCTTTGACTGTGAATGTCACATCATTGGCTACCAGATAACCATGTGGTGCAAACTCTTCATGTAGGGTATAATTCTCACCCACTTTCAGATATTTGATCACATGCGGTGCATCTTTGGAAGATGTCCAGCTGTCTACCACATTTCCATCTTTATCCGTTACTTTCAGATAAGCTCCATCCAGTTCTACACCGGTTGTTGCATCTGATTTTGTGATCTCAACAGTTGTCGGCTGGTTCTTCTTTACGGATTTTAATGTTACTGTCTGTACATCCTGCCCCTGATAAGAAGCATCAAATCTCAATACTTCATCCGAAGATACGAATCCATCTGGTGCTTTCAGTTCTTTTACATAATAGCTTCCAAGTGGAAGATCCAGTGTACATGCTGCCTGACCTTTTTCATCAGAAGTCATTTCCTGTAAAAGAGTATCTGCTTTGACGATCACTTTTCCATCTTTCGTCTGAATGTCTTTTGCATTGTAAATACCGAACACTGCTCCGGCTACTGTATTGCCTGTCTCAGCATCCTGTTTTTCGACCGTAATCGACACTTTCTGTCGTTCATCTGTGACAGAGATTTCTTTCTCGATCACTGCAGTATCCTGATCCGCATAAGCAAATTCGACATTTTCCGGCACAGTATTTAACACATAAGTGTCCGGTGCATTCTTCTCTTTGACATAGTATCTGCCAAGTGGAAGATTCTTTACGGTTGCATAACCATCTGCATCCGTTGTGACGGTTGCTACCAGTGCATCCTTTGCAAAATACAGAGTTCTCTGTCCATCTGCATCTACCTGATGATCGGCAGTATAAATATCCTCTGCCGCATAGACTTCAAATTCAGCACCTGCAAGTCCAGCCATTTCATACTGGAAGTCCTTATCAAATCCCTTTAACACTTCACCCTGTTTATAGATCTTTAACTGACCTTTGACCGGGGCATTGGTATATTCCACATCAATGACTGCATCTCCTGTGACAGGATCGGTCAGATAAGCAGTATCTGTATCAACTGCAACTGTCACATAGTTTTTGGATATTGTGTACCCATCGGGTGCCGTCACTTCCTCAATCCGGTAGTTGCCAGGTTTCAGATTCTTTGGCAGTACCAGGTATCCTTCCTCATTTGTGAAATAGGATTTGTGTACCGTTGGCTTCGGATAGGATGTTGTCTGTTCCACATATTTCTGATTATCCAGGTCGTATACCTTGAACTCAGTATTTGCCAGGAGTACAGATTTCTGTGTTTCTGCATCCTTTTTGATGATCTTTAATTTTGCTTTGAATTCTTTATCCAGCAGCACTCGCCATGTCTGCGGTGTATCCGGATGATTCTCTGTGATCTTCACTACAAAATCATCGACCGGTGCATAGTTGTGTTTGCTTGTGGTTTCTCTTACCACATAAGTTCCATATGGAAGCGGAATCGATCTTGCATATCCTTTTTCATCGGTAAACATTTCTGTCTGACCATCTGCAGTCAGTACAACTGGTCTGGCTGAATCAAAATCATAACTTCCATCTGCTTTTACTTTCAGATCACTGACAAGCCATGCTGAAAAACCAACTCCCTGCAGAAGATCTGCATCGGTCTTTCCGTTGTTTGCTGCCTTGATGATCTGGAACGGCTGCTTGATGACGGTTTCTTTACATACAGAAGTTCTTTCTACTGTCGGAACAGTAGCACCTTCGTAAGTACAGTCCACCTCATGTTCTGTCGGATCCAGTACGTATCCCACCGGAGCACTAAGCTCTTTCAGATAATACTTTCCAAGATAGAGATCCGATACAGAAGCTTCGCCATTCTTATCCGTTGTCAGGGATGTGATCAGGCTGTCTTTCTTATGGATCGTTCCGGTTCTTCCATCCGGATGAACAATATCTTCCCTTGCATAAAGGCCATATACTGCACCTTCCAGCGTTGCATCACCCTGTGCTGCATTCCCTGTCTCAGCATCCTGTTTTGCAATGTTGAGCTTTGCATTTGTTCGCTTATCCGTTGCATTTTTGGTCGTTGTCTTTCCGATAGCAAGAGTCACATTATAAGACTTTGTATCGATCTGATACCCTGTTGGAACAGAGATTTCTTTCAGATAAACAACTTCCTGTGTCTTTTCCATTGTGAGCTGTGAAGCACCATTCTGATCAGTTGCAGGCATCTCTGCGATCAGCTTTGTACATGCAGCATCGGAATAGATCCCGTACACTGCACCAGCCAGTGCATTTCCTGTATCCTGATCTTTCTTTACAATGGATACTTTGCATTCTTTTGTCCAGGTTACTTTAAAATCCACATATTTCTCATTTCCGACACCTTCACCGAAAACAAGAGCCAGGTCCTGTGTTCCGGATCCTGTTACAATCTTGTAAGCAGAGTATTCTTTATCAATGCTTCCCTTCATCCGAGAAGAAAATGTAGCACTGACGCTCTCTGCCTGATCAAGTGGTGCTGTCAGATAAAACTGTGTACCTCCACTGATTTCTACACTTGCTCCTGCAGCACTTGTTTTACCGGTTGTCACATTTACAAGCTTTACACCGCTTGGCAACTTAAATGTGATTGTCTGCAGTTTATCTGCTTTGAATGTGATCACGCTTGTTCGCTGGCTGTTTCCTTCCACATAAGCTCATATCTACAGACGGAATGTCCGGCATATTTACACAATAATTATAAAGTTCCATTGCCAGGTTCTTTCCTGTTGCATTGGTTCCGGATGCCCAGTCACTGGATCCATTTGCATATGCCGCTGCGATATGAGTAATAATGAATCTCTTTCCTGCCGGAAAATCCGGATGTTTCTCATCGAAGAAACCATTCTCATCACTTGCTTTTGTTCCGTAATAGCAGACCTTTGCAAGTGTCTTTCCATCGGCAAGTTTCTGGATCGTATAAGTTCCATTTCCCGGTCCTTTTTTCGATGGTTCAACACAGTATGCTGTCGCATTGATGCTTCCCCATTTCACATAATATGGACAAGTCAGATAAGAACCTAATCCATAGTCTGCGTAATAGTACCAGGAACCGGCTGTGACGGTGACTGATTTTGTTCCTGTCTCACCAGAAGCAAGCATCATTGGCATATCGAAAGTAATACTTTCGCCTGCTTCAAGATCTGCAAGAGCAACTTCCTGGTCAACAGCTTCCTGCATAACCTCTGAGAGTGTGATCCCTGTTTCCGGATCAACGGTCTCCTGATTCTCCGTTGCTTCGATCTCTGCATCAAATTCTTTTTCTGTCAGTTCTGTTTTGCTCTCCGTGTCAGCAGCATCAGTTTCCTCTGTAGACGAGTCAGCCTCAGAATCCTCTGTTTCTGTCTTATCGGAAGAACCAGCATCCTGATCAGAAGAACTTTCTGACTGCGAATCTTTCTGCTGATCCGCTTCTTTTACCACGATCTTTCGATTGATCTGGTAGGTTGGGTGATCCGTTGTCTGTGGTTCTACATAATAGACTGCCTTATAGGAATTGGCATAATCGGTAGAAAAGTCATTCCCGTCCGTATCTTTTGCTTCCTGAAATGTAACTTTTACTTTGCTGTCATCCTGGACTGGAAGATGCCGGACATGGATGGCATAGAAACAGCCAGACAGATCCGGAAACGGATAGGGAAAGAGATTACCATTATTGTACTGACATCTTATGAATTCAGTGAGATTGAAGAAGAAGCAAAGGCTGCAGGTGTAGATGCTTTTATTGCAAAACCGCTGTTCCGTTCCCGGCTGACGGCTACACTGCGGCAGTTTACTTCAGGAAGAAAAGAAAAAACAGCAAGAAATTATCTGGATGAGCTGTCAGAATCAGACTACACGGGAAAAAGGATTCTGCTGGTTGAGGATAATGAGTTGAACAGAGAAATTGCTGGTGAAATTTTGCAGATGACAGGTACAAAAGTGGAAACGGCAGAAAATGGGAAAATTGCAGTTGAGAAAGTGGAAGCTTCTCCGAAAGGTTCGTATGACCTTATTTTTATGGATATCCAAATGCCTGTTATGAATGGTTATGAGGCAACAGCGGCAATCAGGAGTCTTCCGGGTGCAAAGGGAAAACTGCCTATTGTTGCCATGACTGCCAATGCTTTTGCAGAAGATGTACAGCTGGCCAAAAATACAGGCATGAATGGACATATCGCAAAACCGCTGGATATGAATAAGCTGAATGATGTTCTGGAAAGCTGGCTGTAA
>OLZR01001119.1_pt1 | contig 11244 bp, 6 predicted proteins | sample 1644421 | NCBI WGS metagenome assembly OLZR01 (sample SAMEA103958132, study PRJEB25191) | human gut metagenome | biome: human-associated habitat [ENVO:00009003]; feature: intestine environment [ENVO:2100002]; material: feces | place: Germany | collected 2013/2015 | reverse complement strand
TGCGGCGGACGTCAACAGCTTTGTGCTGTCCACGGCGGTGATGACCAACTTCTCCCGGCTGCTGACCACCAAGCTGCTGGATCTGCAGAACGCCCCGTTTACGGAAGAGGCGGTGGCGCTGTGGAACCCGGAGGAATAACGCAAAAAGAGACACCGCCGGTGTCTCTTTTTTATGTGGGGAATAGTAAAATAAGGGAACTTAATTTAAGCTCTCCGCGTTCAGCGCAAACAGCTCGTCGATGCGCTGCTTTAGCCGCCGGTGCTCCGGTGCGGTCAGCTGGTCGTCACCGACCAGCAGCTCCCGTGCGGCGGTCTGGGCCTCGGATAGCAAAAGCATGTCGCAGTTGAGGTCGGCAATTTGCAGCATGGGCAGGCCGTGCTGCCGCTGGCCGAAGAAATCGCCGGGGCCCCGGAGCTTCAAGTCCTCCTCCGCGATCTTGAAGCCGTCGTTGGTGTCCGTCAGGGCCTTCAGGCGGCGCTTTGTCTCCTCGCCGCCGCCTTGCGACACCAGCACGCAGTAGCTCTTCGCTTTGCCCCGGCCCACACGGCCCCGCAGCTGGTGCAGCTGGCTCAGGCCGAAGCGCTCGGCGTTTTCCACCACCATCAGCGTGGCGTTGGGCACGTCCACACCCACCTCCACCACGGTGGTGGACACCAGAATATCCGCCTCGCCGCCGGCAAAGGCCGCCATGACGGCCTCCTTCTCCTTGGGCTTCATCTTGCCGTGAAGTACCGCGATCCTCAGGTCGGGAAAGGTCTCCTCCTGCAAGGTCTTTGCATAGGCCGTCACGGCCTTGCGCTCGTCGGGCAGCTCGTCGCCGTCGCCCACCAGCGGGCAGACGATGAACACCTGATGCCCCTCCTCCACCTGCTTGCGGATGAAGCCGTTCAGCCGCGCCCGATACCGCTCGTCCACGGCGAAGGTGTCCACCCTCTGCCGTCCCGGCGGCAGCTGGTCAATGACGGACACATCCAGATCGCCGTAGATGATCAGCGCCAGCGTCCGGGGAATGGGGGTGGCGGACAGCACCAGCATATGGGGATTCTCCGCCTTCTGTCCCAGTGCCGACCGCTGAGCCACGCCGAAGCGGTGCTGCTCGTCGGTGACCACCAGGCCCAGCCTTTGGTACTGTACATCCTCCGTCAGCAGGGCGTGGGTGCCGATGCAAAGGCCGATGCTGCCGTCGGCCAATCCCTCCAGAATGGCGCGGCGCTCTTTCGCTTTGGTGGAGCCGGTCAGCAGCGCACAGGAGATGCCGAACCGCTCCAGCAGCGGCGACAGATTCTCATAATGCTGCCGGGCCAGAATTTCCGTGGGCGCCATCAGCGCCGACTGCCAACCGCTCTGGGCCGCAAACCACATGCAGGCGGCGGCCACCATGGTCTTGCCGCTGCCCACGTCGCCCTGACACAGCCGGTTCATGGGCCGCGAGGAGGTCATGTCCCCCACTGCGTCGCCGATGGCGCGGCGCTGGGCGTCCGTCAGTGGGAAGGGCAGCGCGTCATAGAAGGGCTGCATGTCGGCGGCACGGCACATCGGGCCCGCCACGTCCACCCGCCGGGAGCGCAGCAAATGCAGCCCGCAGGTGACAAGAAACAGCTCCTCGAACACCAGCCGCCGGTGAGCCTGGGCCAGTGCCTCGAAGCTGGCGGGAAAGTGGATGTTCTCATAGGCATAGTTGACATAACACAGCTGATGGGTCATGCGCACTGCATCCGGCAGCACGTCCGGCAGCAGTTCCCGGCACGCGTCCAGCCCCTGCCGCACCGCCTTTTGCAGCAGCAGCTGGCTGACGCCCCTGGTCAGCGGATACACCGGCATGATACGGCCCGTCAGCTGGTGCTGCCCGTCCGCCTCCATCAGGGGATTCACCATCTGGCGGCGCAGGAGGTTGCCCTCCACCTTGCCGCAGAACACGAAGCTGTCGCCGGGGCGAAGGCTCTGGCGGTACGCCTGATTGAAAAAGATCACGTCCAGCGTGCCGGTTTCGTCCACCGCCCGCACCTTCACCACCGTGCGTCCGCCGGGGATGCGGCGGCTGGTGGGGACGGCGGCGATCATGGCCCGGCAGCAGGCCGTCTCCCCCACAGGAAGCTCCGCAATGGGATAGATGACGCTGCGGTCCTCATAGCGGCGGGGAAAGAAGCCGATCAGATCCCGCAAAGTACGGACGCCCAGCTTTTCCAGAGCCTTGGCTCGTGTCTCGCCGATACCCTTGATGTAGCGCACATTGGTGTTCAGGTCTGCCATCCTCCCGCCTCCCTTTTCTTATTTTTCCCCATTATACCAGTTTTCCGCCGGGAATACAATCGAAAAGAAACCTGTCCCAACGGTTGCACCGGAAGCGGGAATCGATTATAATAGAGCCACCTGACAATAACATCGGAAAGGAGCCGCTTCTATGGCCGAAAAACGCAGTATTTGTCTCATCAACGATTCCTTCCCGCCGGTGATCGACGGCGTGGCCAACGCCGTCACCAACTACGCCACCGTCATCCAAAAGCGCCTACCCCTTCCCGGTGCTGCGCTATCCCAGCATCGACATGACGAAGCTGGTGGGCTACCGGGCGGGCTTCCCCCTGTCTCCGGAGCTGATGGAGCAGGTGGAGGGCCGTCACATTGACCTGATCCACAGCCACTGTCCTGTCACCTCCACGGTGCTGGCCCGGATGCTGCGGCAGCGGCTGCATGTGCCGCTTGTGTTCACCTACCACACCAAGTTCGACATCGACATTGCCAATGCCATCCACAGCAAGCGGCTGCAGGAGGCCTCCATCAAGCTGCTGGTGGAGAACATCTCCGCCTGCGATGAGGTATGGACAGTCAGCCGCGGCGCAGGAGAAAATCTCCGATCTCTGGGCTATCAGGGAGACTACATCGTCATGCCCAATGGCGTGGACATTCCAGCCGATCGCCTGCCGGAGGAGACGATACGCGCCGTAAGCGAAGGTCTTGACCTGCCGGAGGGTGTGCCGCTGTTACTGTTTGTGGGACGCATGATGTGGTACAAGGGACTGCGGATCATTCTGGACGCGCTGAAACAGCTGAAAGGCGAGGGGCAGGACTTCCGCATGGTGTTCATCGGTAAGGGCACCGATGGAGAGGCCATCCGTGCCTATGCCGAGGAACTGTGTCTGGGCGACAAGGTATTCTTTCTGCCGCCCTGCTATGACCGGGAAATTATCCGAGCATGGTATTGCCGCGCCGACCTGTTCCTGTTCCCCTCCACCTTTGACACCAACGGCCTTGTGGTGCGCGAGGCGGCGGCCTGCGGCCTTGCCAGCGTGCTGATCGCCGGAAGCTGCGCCGCCGAGGACGTGACCGACGGACAGAACGGCTTTTTCATCGAGGAAAACGCCGATTCCATGGCGGCCATGCTGCGCCGTCTGCTGCCCCAGCGGGAGCTGATGCGGCAGGTAGGCGAGAACGCGCAAAAGGAAATTTATATTTCGTGGGAGGACTCCATTGCCAACGCCTGCCGCCGGTATGAGGTGGTGCTGGACAACTTCCGCCGCGGCCTCTACCCGGCCCACGATACCCGGATGGACGATCTGCTGCGGGGCACGGCGGAGTCGCTGGACGCCATCAACCGCATCCGCGCCATTCCCCAGCAGCTGCGCTCCGCCATGGACGAGGACGTGCGCCAGTGGCACGACGAGGTGCAGGAAAACCGTCTGCGGGCACAGGAAAATCGCCAGAAGCTGCAGGAAAAGCTGACGCAATTCCGCCAGCGGATCGACCGGTATCTGTAAAAAAGCTTGCGGTATGGCCCGCGTTATGATACCATAAAGATATCCCGCCCGTTTTCGGGCATTGAAACAAAGGAATCTGCATCATATGAATATAAAAATTTCCGCAGACAGCACCTGCGACCTGTCCCCCGAGCTGGTAGAGCGCTACCGCATCGGCATCGCGCCGCTGTACATCGTCCGGGACGGCGAATCGCTGGTGGACGGCGTGGATATCACACCCGACGAGATCTACGACCATGTGGCCAAGGGCGGCAGCATGTGCTCCACGGCGGCGGTGTCGGTGTACGACTATGAGGAGTTCTTCCGCAAGGAGCTGGAGAGCGCCGACGCGGTGGTACATTTCCACATCTCCGGTGACATGTCCGCTTGCTACCAGAACGCCTGCATCGCGGCGGCGGAGGTGGGCAATGTCTATCCTGTGGACGCCCGCAATCTCTCTACCGGCATCGGTCTGCTGGTGCTGGAGGCGGCGGAGCTGGCGCAAAATGGCCAGCTGACCGCCCAGGAGATCCAGCAGCGGATGGAGCAGCGGCGTGAGCTGCTGGACGTGAGCTTTCTGGTGGAGCAGTTGGGCTATCTCCGCAAGGGCGGCCGGTGCTCCAGCGTGGCGGCGCTGGGCGCCAACATGCTGTCTCTGCGGCCTTGCATTCAGGTGAAGGACGGCAAGATGGGCGTGGGCAAAAAGTACCGGGGCGCCTATCAGAAGTGTTTGCTGCAATACGTGAAGGACCGGCTGGAGGGCCGGGATGATATCGATCTCCGCCGCATTTTTATCACCGAGTCCGGCGGCTTCACTCCGGAGGAGGTAGCCGAGGTGGAGGCGGCGGTACGGAGCTATCAGCCCTTTGAGGAGGTGCTGCACACCCGTGCCGGCTGCACGGTATCCAGCCACTGCGGCCCCAGAACGCTGGGTATCCTCTATTTCCACACAAAGTAAAAAGGAAGGACGCTAACGGCGTCCTTCCTTTTTACTGACAAGAAGCGCCGCCCCATCGGGGCGGCGCTTCTTGTTTGTTCAGATTTATTCCAAGCCTAACCGGAACCGTTCAATCATCTCCGCCGTCAGGCTCACGTCGTTCTCCCGGCTGGGGATCTCGTCACGGCGCAGCCACACGCCCTCGCACAGCTCGTTGTGGTCGAGGGTGATGGCCGGGTCGCCGTCCAGCTCGCAGTAAAAGCCGGTCAGCAGCGTGTCGGTAAAGGCCCAGGGCTGGTTCTTATAGTACCGCAGATTCTTCACCTTCACGCCCACCTCCTCCATCACCTCCCGGTGAACGGTGTCCTCCAGCGTCTCGCCGATCTCCACAAATCCGGCGATGAGGGCGTAGCCCCGGAAGGGACGGTTGGCGTAGCGAGTCAGCAGCAGCTGATCCCCGTGGGTGACGGCCACGATGACGGCGGGGCAGATCTTGGGATACTCGATCTGGCCGCATTCCGGACAGACCATGGCCCGCTCTACGTCGCTGGGCTTCGTCTTGTGGCCGCAGCGTCCGCAGTACTGCCGCGCGCCGTACCACCGGTGCAGCTGTACGGCGGTAATGGCGGCGAAGGCCACCTCCATGGGCCGCACGGCGCGGATACCACCCACGTCCACATACTCCGTGCCCTCCGGCGCGCTGTCCGGTGTGCGGGCCAGATAGCAGTCCACGCCGTCCAGCGAGAACACATGCAGCGCGTCCGCCGTGGGGACGCCGTTGCCAAACCGGGGCAGCGCCCACTCCTCGCCACGGCGCCGCAGCAGCACCTTGCCCTTGCGGACGCACAGGGCGATATCGTTGGCGTCGGGCTTGCCGATCACGTACGTCCGGTCGAACCGGTGGGGCGCGATATCCTGTATCATAAAACGATCCCTCTTTCGTGTTTTTTCCTTTGATGGTATCATATCCCACCGCAAAAAGCAACCTTGCGGCACAGGCGGCGGCGTGCTATACTGGGAACACCATTGGAAAGGGGGACTTTGTCATGACGAAACAGGAGCTGCTGCAAAAGGCGGACAGTCTGCCGCTGTCCCCCGGCGTATATATCATGATGGACAAGACCGGGCTGGTTATTTACGTGGGCAAGGCCAAGAAGCTGAAAAACCGCGTCAGCCAGTACTTCCAGTCCGGCAGCGGCCACAACGAAAAGACACGGATGATGGTGTCACAGGTGGATCACTTTGATACCATCGTGGTGCGCACGGAGTTCGAGGCGCTGATTCTGGAGAACTCCCTCATCAAGCGGCACCAGCCCCGGTACAACATTCTGCTGAAGGACGACAAGGGCTATCCCTTTGTGCGGCTCAATGAGAAAGCGCCCTATCCCCGGTTCACGCTGGTGAACAAGCCGGAGGAGGACGGAGCCCGGTATTTCGGCCCATTTGGCGGGCGGCACGAGACGCGGGCGGCCTTGCAGGCAGTATGCGCCGCGCTGAAGCTGCCCACCTGCAACCGCCAGTTCCCCCGGGACATCGGCAAGGAGCGGCCGTGCCTGAATCACCACATCGGGAAATGCGACGGCTTCTGCTCTCCCGACGGTCCCGGTCAGGCGGAGTATCACTCCCGGATGACCCAGGCGGCGGAGCTGCTGGGCGGCAAGCTGCGGCAGGTGACGGCGAACCTCCGGCAGGAGATGGAGACGGCGGCAGAAGCGCTGGAATTTGAAAAGGCAGCCGCCCTCCGTGACCGGATGCAGGCCCTGCAGGTGCTGGGCAAGCAGCAGCAGGTCATCGCCGGGGTGTGCGCCGATACGGACGTGTGGGGCGTATACATCGGGCCGGTACGGTGCGGCGCGGCGGTGCTACACATTGAAAACGGCGACCTGCTGGGCCGCCAGATCGAAATTTTTCCCACCGCCGCCGATCAGGCGGAGAGCGAGGTGCTGTCCGCCGTGCTGAGCCAGTACTATCTGGACAAGGCGGTGCTGCCGCGGGAGATATTGCTGCCGTGCCTGTTTGACGGCAGCGAGACCTTTGCCGCCCTGCTGACGGGGCAGGCGGGCCATAAGGTGACCGTCAAAGCGCCCCAGCGGGGCGAGCGCTCCCAGCTGGTGGACATGGCGGCGCAGAACGCCAAGGAGGAGGTAGAGCGCATCACCACCGAGTCGGAGCGGCTGTCTAGGACATTGACAGATTTGCAGACACTGGCACGGCTGCCCCAAACGCCCCGGCGGATGGAGAGCTATGATATCTCCAATCTGGGCAGTGACGACATGGTGGCCTCCATGGTGGTGTTCGTGGACGGCAAGCCCCTGAAGCGGGACTACCGCAAGTTCGCCATCAAGACGCTGACTGGCCCCGACGACTACGCCGCCATGCAGGAGGTGCTGGAGCGGCGGTTCGCCCATCGGGACGATGAAAAATTCCCGCCCTTGCCCGACCTGCTGCTGATCGACGGCGGCTTGGGTCACGTTCACGCGGCGCTGGCGGCGGAACGGGCGGCGGGGGTAGCCATCCCCATTCTGGGCATGGTGAAGGACGACCGCCACCGGACGAGGGCGCTTGTCACGGTGGAGGGCGCGGAGCTGGGCATCCAGCAGTCGCCCCATATCTTCACCATGATCGGCCGCATTCAGGAGGAGGTGCACCGGTTCGCCATCACCTTCCAGCGGCAGAAGCACAAAAAGCGCACCTATCGGGGCAAGCTGGACGGCATTCCCGGCGTGGGCGAAGCGAGAAAGCAGGCACTCCTCAAGCGCTTCGGCACGGTAAAGGCCATCGAGGGCGCGTCGCTGGACGATCTGCGGAAGGCGCTGCCCGCTCCTGCGGCGCAGGCGGTATACGAGCATCTGCATCCGGAGACGGAGAAAGAGGACTGATAGAAAGTTAGTCCTCTTTTTTCGTCATTTTTCTTTCCTGCTTTCTTGTGTTGCGGTTTGGGATGTGGTATAATATCTTGATTAAAAATCGCCTTGCGGCATTCGCCGGGCGAAGGAGGTACTTTTGGAACGGAAAAACGTTGTCCTGTCTGACGGCGACATGGCCCGCCAGCGGGAATTTACTGAAAAAATAAAGGATCTGCACATCCAGCGGGGCAAGGCCGTCCACGCGCTGCGACTTCGTCACCGAGCCTGCCGAGGCCGATATCATCGTACTGAACACCTGCGCCATCCGCGACCACGCGGAAAAGCGGGTCTACGGCAATCTGGGCGCCCTGACCCACACGAAAAAGGCCAACCCGGAGCAGATCATCTGCCTGTGCGGCTGCATGGCCCAACGGCCAGAGGTGGCGGAAAAGGTGCGCCAGTCCTATCGCCATGTGGATCTGGTATTCGGGCCGCAGGCACTGTGGAAGTTCCCGGAGCTTTTGTATCAGGTGTATACCCGTCGGGGCCGGGTGTTCTCGGTGGAGAATGAGCATGGCTCCATTGCCGAGGGCATGCCGGTGGTGCGGGAGGGTCGCACCCGCGCGTGGGTGTCCATCATGTACGGCTGCAACAACTTCTGCTCCTACTGCATCGTGCCCTATGTCCGGGGCCGTGAGCGCAGCCGCGATCCGGAGCAGATCATTGCCGAGGTGCGCCAGCTGGCCGCCGAGGGCTATAAGGAGATCACCCTGCTGGGCCAGAACGTCAACTCCTACGGCAAGGACCTGGGCACCGGCTACGACTTTGCCGATTTGCTGGCGGCGCTGGATGAAATTCCCGGCGATTACCTGATCCGCTTCATGTCCTCCCAGCCCAAGGACGCCAGCTTCAAGCTGTTCGACACCATGGCACGGTGTTCCCACGTGGCAAAGCAGCTGCACCTTCCGGTGCAGTCCGGCAGCGACCGGGTGCTGCGGGCTATGAACCGCCCCTATGACAAGGCGAGGTATCTGGAGCTTATCACCTATGCCCGCAAGGTCATGCCGGAGCTGGTGCTGACCAGCGACGTGATCATCGGCTTCCCCGGCGAGACGGAGGCCGAAGCCATGGAGACGGTGGCGCTGGTGGAGCAGGTGCGGTTCGACGCGCTGTTTACGTTTATCTTCTCTCCTCGGCCCGGTACGCCTGCCGCCAAGCTGGACGACCCCGTTCCCCGCGCTGAAAAGCAGGTGTGGTTCGAACGGCTGTGCGACGCCCAGAATAAAATTTCGGAGGAGATTCACGCCCAATACGTGGGCCGCACCCTCCGCTGCTTGATCGACGGCCAGAGCGACGACAGCCGCTGGCCGCTGACAGCCCGCACCGCCGGAGGACGGCTGGTGCATCTGGTGGGCGACGCGTCCGCCATCGGCAATTATCATGATGTAAAAATCACCGACAGCAACACCTGGGCGCTGTTCGGCGAGATGGTATAAAGTTTTCTCTGTCATTCCGAGACCAGTCCTCAGACTGGTCGTGGGAATCCGTTCTCTTAACAATGCGGTGGAAATTCAGATGGATGCTACGGCGGCATAGCCGCCGAGATCGGAGGCTGAAAACATGCCATCGGCATGTTTTCTTAACGCCCCGACGGATTGCCGCGTCGGCCTTGCGGCCTCCTCGCAATGACAGGAGTGCGATACGCAATTTTGAAAGGAGTCCCCTATGGCAGAACTGACCCCCATGATGCAGCAATATCTGCAAATAAAGGAACAGAATCAGGACGCCATCCTGTTCTTCCGGCTGGGCGACTTCTATGAGATGTTCGGCGCCGACGCCAAAACGGCGTCCCGTGAGCTTGACCTGACCCTGACCACCCGCGACAAGAGCAAGGACAAGCCTGCCGAGGAGCGGATGCCCATGTGCGGCGTTCCCTATCACTCCGCCGACTCCTACATTGCCCGGCTGATCGCCAAGGGCTACAAGGTAGCCATCTGCGAGCAGACGGAGGATCCCGCCCAGGCCAAGGGGCTGGTGAAGCGGGATATCATCCGTGTCGTCACCCCCGGTACGGTGATCGACAGCGCCTGTCTGGAGGAGGGGCGCTCCAACTTCTGCGCCGGTATCTATCTGGACGAGGACTACGCCGCTCTGTGCGCCTGCGACATCACCACCGGCAAGGCCCACGCCACCGCCTTTTCCGGCCCGGAACGGGTGAAGCAGCTTATCAACGAGCTGGCCCGCTTTTCCCCCGCCGAGGCGGTGGTGAACGAAGCCGCCTTCTTTGACGAGACGCTTCATACCTTTTTGCAGGATAAGCTGAACTGCCATCTGGAAAAGCTGCCGGCGGGCCGCTTCCAGATGGAAGCGGCGGAAAAGCTGATCCGCCGCCAGTTTGGCGACGATGCGCTGCACCGCCTGCCCCGGGACAACCCGGCGGTATTTCTGGCGCTGGGGGCACTGCTGAGCTACCTGCACGAGACACAGAAAACCGACCTGTCCCACGTGGACGATCTGGAATACTACCGCCGGGGCCAGTTCATGGAGCTGGACCTGACCGCCCGCCGCAATCTGGAGCTGACGGAGACGCTGCGCAGCAAGGAGAAGAAGGGCAGTCTCCTGTGGGTGCTGGACAAGACGAAAACCGCCATGGGCGGGCGCTTGATGCGCACGTGGCTGGAGCGTCCGCTGCTGTCCGTCACGGAGATCGACCGCCGCAGCGCTGCCGTGGCGGCGCTGGTGGAGCACACCGTGGCTCGTGAGGAGCTGATTCTGGCCTTGCAGGGCATCTCCGACATGGAACGTCTGGTGGGCCGTATCGTATACGGCACGGCAGGCGGCCGTGATCTGGCGTCCCTGCGCGCCGCCATGGAGAAGCTGCCGCTGGTAAAGGCCCAGCTGTCCTGCTTTGAAAAGGGCCGCCTGCATCAGCTGGACGAGGCGCTGGACGACCTCAACGACCTTGCCGCCCTCATCGGGCAGACGCTGGTGGATGAGCCGCCTTTCTCCGTTCGGGAGGGCGAGCTGATCCGGGACGGCTTCGACAGCGAGGTGGATCGCCTGCGCACCATCCTCCACGGCGGCAAGGGTATCGTCGTCAGCATGGAGGCCGCCGAAAAGGAAAAGACCGGCATCCGCACCCTGAAGATCGGCTACAACAAGGTCTTCGGCTACTACATCGAGGTCTCCAATTCCTTCAAGGATCAGGTGCCCGACACTTACATCCGCAAGCAGACGCTCGTCAACGGCGAGCGCTACATCACGCAGGAGCTCAAGGACCTGGAGCAGGAGATCCTGACCGCGGGGGAGCGCGACAACGCGCTCGAATACGAGCTCTTCTCCGCCCTGCGCGACGAGATCTGCGCGGGCGCCGAGCGCATCCAGAAGACCGCCGCCGCGGTCGCGGAGCTTGACACGCTCGCGTCGCTTGCCGTCGTCGCGGTCAAGAACAGCTACTGCTGCCCGGTGGTGGACGATTCCGGCGTGATCGAGATCCACGACGGCCGCCATCCGGTCGTCGAGCGCGTGCTGAAGGACGCTCTCTTTGTGCCGAACGACACCTACATGGGCGAAAAGGAAAACCGCGTCGCCATCATCACAGGCCCCAACATGGCGGGTAAATCCACCTATATGCGTCAGGTCGCGCTCATCACGCTCATGGCGCAGATCGGCTCGTTCGTTCCCGCCCGCGCCGCCCGCATCGGCGTGGTGGACCGCATCTTCACCCGT
>OLZR01001118.1_pt1 | contig 11275 bp, 10 predicted proteins | sample 1644421 | NCBI WGS metagenome assembly OLZR01 (sample SAMEA103958132, study PRJEB25191) | human gut metagenome | biome: human-associated habitat [ENVO:00009003]; feature: intestine environment [ENVO:2100002]; material: feces | place: Germany | collected 2013/2015 | reverse complement strand
GGAGCTTATGAGGAGGTATAGGGAATTGACAGAGGAGAAATACGATGCAAGATGAAAAGTGTGCGAACCTTGATGAACTTAAAAAGCAGATTATGAGTGACATTCAAAGTAAAATACATGAAATATATACTCAGTCTGAAATTAAATACAATGCAAAAGAAAAGTCGGATAGAACGGTGCTTGATTTCTTTGCTTTATTAAACAAGTTAATACCAGCCAGAAAACGAAAAGTAAATTCGATGAAGCTACAGATGAAGGAGATTCGGAAAAACTGAAAATTCTTATTGACGATGTATTAAATATAATCGATACAGAAGACACCGCTTCACAAGCTCAGCTATATTATTCTATCGGCACTGTTTATGGCGATATTGCGCGATTAGAGAAAAGCAGCAATGAAAGCTACATTGAAAAACAGTTATTCTATTTTCGTAAAAGTATTGAACTAATAAATGCTGATGAGTTGTCAGATGAAAAGTATTCTCCTTATATTAATGGATTTAAACTAAGCCTGTATACAAATTACGGAAATGCGTTTGACCATTGCGGAAGAAAAATTGCTGCAATAGAGCAGTATCAAAAAGCTTTAAAGATAGACGGAGGCTTTGGTATGGCTCTGGGCAATCTTGGAATGGCGTACAGACATTATGCAATGATGGTTTCAGATTATGTACATAGGGATTATATGAACCATTTTGCATATACGCTGCTATGTCAAGCAATAAAAAGCAATGATAAAAGCGTTCACCAAAATGCGTATGGATATTTTAGCAACGCTATCAATAGCTATACAGAAGAATATACTCAAGCTGTTTTAATTCCTCCTCTGGAGATCCCCCAATACAATTATGACAATGAAGAAGAACTAAAGTATAGAAAATGGGCATTAGAAAACAAATTATTTACAAATCCTTTAAACGATTTACCTGTCAATGAATATTGCTTTGCGGCTGATGTTTTGCAATTGCCAAATATGATTGTAAATATAAACGATAAACCTATTTTTCATGGGATGTTCAATCAGATTAAACAAGATTATATTTTTGCAAGATATCAATTTTACTGTGGAATACAGCAAAATGGTGAAGCCCATTTTGCAGACAAAGATACATTTCTTTTGAATTTTGCTGATTACCCACAGTATTCCATACGAGTTGAAATGATAAAATCCGCATTTAGAACTTTATACTCATTATTAGACAAATACGCTTATTTTATGAATTATTATTTTGGTTTGGGTATAGAAGAACGAAGAATTACATTTCATAATGTCTGGGCTAATCCTAAAATGGCAAGTTTATATGAGCAAAATAACAATTACATTCTTAACGCATTACGTTGGATAGGAAAGGACTTTTATAACAAATTAATGGATTCTCCTAATCCCTATGCAAAGAAAACCTGTACAATCCGTAATGCTTTGGAACACAAATACACAAAAGTTTATTGGGATTTATTTTATGATAGAATAAACGGAGAAATAGATAATTTAGCCTTTTATATATCAGAAGCAGAACTTATCGGCGAGACTATGAAATTGCTTCACATAATCAGAGAAATCATTATCTCTATGGTTTTGGCTGTAGGGATTGAAGAAAAAGAACGTAATAAGGACAATACTAAAATTGCAATACCGTTTACTTTCGACCAGTATGAAGACGAATGGAAGATATAAAGGGGGCGATTATTTTATGAGCGGCAATAATCTCAAAATGGAAATATTGGATTTAATATCATCACGGCAAGAAGGCTCTTATTGGGATTTTAAACAAGAACATCACAAGAATACTGCTAATTTGTTGCACGATATTATTTGTATGGCTAATAATCCTTTATGTAATCAAGACGGTTATATAATATATGGAGTATCGGATAAAACTGGGCAAATAATCGGAATTGAGAATGATTCATCGCGCAGAAATCAAGAGCATATTATAAGTCAACTAAAAAGCAAAAGTTTTGCAGCGGGAATACGCCCAATTGTGCGATTAATAACTCTACATATCAACGAACACGAAATTGATGTTCTTGTTATAAAAAACACAATGGATACGCCATATTATCTTACATCCGATTTTAGGGATAAGGAACGTGTTGTAAGAGCCAATCATATTTACACAAGGGTGAGTGATGTAAATACAGATATTGATAAAAGTGCGGATAAACATATCGTAGAAGCATTATGGAAAAAGCACTTTGGCTTAAATTTAAATCCTTTTGATAGACTTAAACTTCTGCTTGCGGATAAGAGCAACTGGGAAACAAGTGAAGACCAACATTATAATAAGATTTGCCCAGAATTTACATTGTGTCTTGAAGACGATGACGATAATGGCTTATATCCTGAATTCTATGCATATAATATGACAAATTCAAATGTTCATTATGGTATGCTATATGCAAAGTATTATAATACTACTTTATATTCAAGACAAACCGTAACATTGGATGGAGGAAGATATATTACAGTAGTTCCAAATTGGGATTTCATCCCTTACGATGAACATCATCACAATTTTGACGGTTTCAAATATTTTATCAAGGATGACATATCTTACATTTTTAACCAGTATTTGCTTGAAGATAACGGTGATGCAGAATATGCATATAAGTGTTTTAACGAGGTCATTTTATTATTCAACTCTATAAATGAGGAAAAGTGCTTTGTAAAATACATCGAAGACAATCTGGAGTTGCTTGAACGTGAGATTGAGTTGGATAAGCATAAGTATACATATATTGAACCACAAAATCCAAATGCTCAGAAAAAGATTGTAAGAGAATTAAAACTTGGAAAAGCTTTGAAGTCAATTTATGAACAATGGGTTGTTCAAGTTGATTTGATGGAATACTAAGTTGATATCATCAAAAAAATAAAAGCAGCTTAAGTAATAAGCCGCTCTTAAATACTAGAGGTATTCATAAAACCTGTCCTTTATTTGTCCTTTGATAATACGAAAACTTGCGATATTTTTTAGGACGGCGTAAAAAGTTAAGTACCTTTAAATCACGTAGTTACGCCGTTTTTTCAATATCTTGCTAAGTTATAAAATTAGAAAAATTCATTTCAATTCCCGTATGGGTCACCAGCACAGATACTCTCAAATGGCTATTTTAAGCTGTTTGGGAGTTTTCTTTTTGTCTGAAAAATAGCGATGGGTCTTACGGCAATGTCAGGTTTCCTGCTGTTATTTCGGACAAAACCTAAAAATCATAGCAATCTGCTGTAAGTATGTAATCCGAAGCTCTGACTTCGGATTTTTTGCTGTTAGGAATCGAGTTTTACCGTGAACAACGTTTTTTCACAAGCTTGTCCTGTTGCTGTTCAGGCGGTGAAATATCGTGCTGTTGCTCCATTAGTTCCAAAAGCTTGCCAACATAACATTTCTGAATATATAAATATTGACCTCCGTTTGAATTTGGGTAAACGAAAATCGGAATATTCATTTTCTCCGCTTCACTTTGCAGTTTTTCAAAGTCAGCATACCCATCTGAATTTACCATTGCTGCGTCAAAAAGCGAACATTCCAGTTGAACTTATATCGTTTCACGAATTGTAGAATTACGGTTATCCTTAATCTCAACAAGCGAAGCTTTAATCCTTTCAATCTACATATCAAGATTTGTCAAAGCGATCCGCCTGTGCCGACTTTTAATGCCTTTCACTTATTAGGAAAAAAATCAGGATTTTTTACGGTCGATTCGGGAAAGTTTTTTGTAAATTCTCTTATTTACACAAAAGAATATTATTTGAAGCTCTTATGTTTGTTTGGTTTTCTGTGGTGTAGCAAAAAAGAAGCTGCTTTCCCATTTAAGAAAAAACAGTATAATTCATCATTTAGTTGATTTTTGTTTAAATATACAGTATAATATATTTTGGAAAATTATAATTAGATTTTTTGTTAATTCTTGAATCTTTTGAAACAAACAGGAGCTATGCAATGAATAGTAATAAAATTGATGTGATGTGGGACGATACTCCAATTGACGTTACCACTGAAGTAAATTTCATTTGGTCTATCGCTAATAAATTGCGTGGTCCATATCAGAGCGATAAATATAAAGATGTCATTATCCCTATGACTATTATCCGCCGTTTTGAATGTGCGTTAGAAAAAACAAAAACAGATGTGGTATCAAAATATAAAACAAGTCCTAAGTTTCCTGCAAAGGCTATGCAAAAAATATCCGGTTATCAGTTTTATAACACAAGTGAATTTACACTTTCTGAACTCGTTAACGACTCTGACCATATTGCCGCAAATTTTAAAATCTATATAAACGGTTTTTCTGCAAATGTTCAAGATATTATCAAAAGTCTTGATTTTGATAAACAGATTGATAAAATGGATAAGAACAACCGACTCCTTGCTGTTATAAAAGCTTTCTCAGAGCTTGACCTAAATCCGCAGACCATTGACAATGTAAAGATGGGATACATATTTGAGGAGCTTATACGAAAGTTTTCTGAAAATGCCGAGGCAGGTGACCATTACACAGGAAGAGATATAATTAAGACGATGGTAAATATTTTGCTTGCCGAAGGTTGTGATGATATTTTCGACGATTATTAAGAAATAACTATACTCGACCAAGCTTGCGGAACAGGCGGTATGTTGTCCACAGCATATAACTTTATCAGACGTTATAATCAAACAGCAAGCGTTCGTTTATTCGGACAGGAAATAAACCCCGAATCTTATGCTATATGTCTTGCAGAAATGCTTATAAAAGGACAAAATGCTGAAAACATCCGTTATCAGGACACTATGAAAGCTGATTGCTTTACCGATACAAATATGCGTTTCGTGATTGAAAATCCTCCTTTTGGCACTGCATGGGGAGGAAAAGACGCAGCAGAAGGCGTGGAAAAAGCTGTAAACGATGAGTACGCAAAAGGATTTGAGGGGCGTTGGGGCGCGGGACTTCCCAGCTCTGGTGATATGCAGCTGCTGTTTATACAATCAGCTGTAGACAAAATGGACGATAAGCTTGGACGAGCAGCTATTATTGAAAACGGTTCTCCGCTGTTTTCGGGTGGAACATCTTCCGGCGAGAGTCAAATCAGACGCTGGCTGCTTGATAAAGACCTTATTGAAGCTATTATCGCTTTGCCAACCGACCTTTTCTATAACACAGGTATTGCAACATACATATGGGTACTTTCTAAAAACAAACGTGAAGAACGTAAGGGTAAAATTCAGCTTATAGATGCTTCTAATATTTATCACAAGTTGAGAAAAGCTCTCGGAAACAAAAAGAATGAAATTACACCGAAGATCGTTCCAAAATTACACATCTTTATGCTGATTTCAAAGAAAATGAGCTATGCAAAATTTACAAAAATGAGGAATTTATGTACCGTGAATATACTGTAATGCAGCCGTTACAGCGCAGCTATGCCATTACGATTGAACGTATTAACAATATGGTTGCTTCGGGTGCATTAAATTCTCTTTATGACGCTGCAAAAGTTGCTAAACTTGAAAATGCTGAAGAACTGACAGGCAAAGATAAAAAGAAGCTTCAGAATTATTTGGATAATAAACCTGTTTGCGAAGCGATTATGCAGGCATTATACGATAATGTTTCCGATGAGTTGTTTATGTCGCCAAAACCTTTCCTAGAACATCTTTCTTTCGTTTTTTCAGGTACGAATATTGATAAAAAGCTGATTGAAAAAATCGCACACGGGCTTTCTGTGATGGATAAGAATGCTGAAATTCAGCGTGATAAGAAAGGTAACGTCATCTACGACAAAGAAACCAAAGACACGGAAATTGTAAAGTATGAGGAAGATATCGAAACGTATATGAAGCGTGAAGTTCTCCCTCATGTGCCTGACGCACAGTGGTTCTTTGAAGAAAACATCAGCGCAAAGAAGCCTGTTATCAAAACAGGCGCAGAAATTCCGTTTACACGATATTTTTATAAGTACCAGCAGCCAAAGCCGAGCGAGAAGTTGGAAAAACAGTTCCTTGAACTGGAGAAGTCGGTTAGTGAAAGAATTACTAAATTGTTTGGGTAAGGAGTATTTTATGGCAAGAAATAAATCTAATAATTCACAATATATCAAAACAGATATTAATTATGATAAGTTAGCAGAGGCGATCGTAAAAGCACACAAAAGAATTAAAGATACTGAAGAAAAAGAGGCACAAAGAAGAGAAAAGAAAGAGAGAGAAGATTGGCTCAAAACAATTGGTTGCAAAGAAATAAAAGATGATTGGATTTGGCGTAAGAAAAAATGGCAATCTTTCAAAAATGACTACGCATCGTTTAAATCTATTATTACATACAAAGCCAAAGATGCTAAAACACCAAGATTGTCTTTTGAATTAATTCGACTTGGAACAAGTATGATTTATGTAATAAGTTATCTGATACTTTACATAATAGCAGTGTTTTTTCTGTCAACCTTAATTTTTTTAACTGGTTTTGATAAAACCTATAGCATACTTGCGATACCTGCCTTTTTGTTTGCACGTATAATCAGAATTGCTGAATTGGAAGTTAAAAATTTAAAGGACAGAGAATTGTTGAATACAATTTTTACAGCAAATATGACGTTTATAGGTGTTGTTCTTGCTGCTGTAGCTATTATTGTTGAGGTGTTTTCATGATGAAAATGAAAGATAGTGGCATTGAGTGGATTGGGGAGATTCCTGTTAATTGGAGTTTAATAAAAGGTAAATACATATTTGTTCAAAGAAATCAAAAGGGCAATCATATTGAATTACAGTTACTTTCTCCAACACAGAATTATGGTGTTATTCCTCAATGGAAATATGAGAAATTGTCTGGAATGGTTGCCGTTAAACTAAATGAAAAAGCTGATTTAATGCAATTTAAAACAATTCACAAAGGCGATTTTTGTATTAGTTTACGTAGCTTTCAAGGCGGTTTTGAGTATTCTAAATATGAAGGTGTTGTTTCTCCTGCATATCAAGTGTTCTATCCTATTACAAATATTTATGACGGATATTATAAATATTTATTTAAAGATAGAGGTTTCATTGAAAAAATCAACTCATACACTATGACACTAAGAGATGGAAAAAATATTGCTTTTAATGATTTTGGCAATACATATATACCATTCCCTCCTTTTTTTAAACAACAATCCATCGCCAACTACCTTGACACCCAATGCACCGAAATAGACAATCTCAAAGCCGACATTCAAAAACAGATTGAAACTCTTGAAGAATATGAACGTTCTGTTATTACAGAGGCGGTTACAAAGGGCTTGAATCCTGATGTGGAGATGAGGGAGAGTGAGATTGAGTGGATTGGAGAAATCCCCAAGAATTGGAGAACAGAAAAGGTAAAGTTCCATTTAATTAGAAAAGAGCCAAGAAATCCTGGAAATAAACAAGTACTATCTGTTTATAGAGAATATGGCGTTATTCCGAAAGATAGTCGAGATGATAATCATAATGTAACATCCGAAGATACATCAAAATATAAATATATTGTACCTGATAATTTTGTCATAAACAAAATGAAGGCGTGGCAGGGGTCAATGGGCATATCTGATTACGAGGGAATAGTTAGTCCTGCATATTTTGTCTATGTTTTTACTGATAATTCAATTGTTCCGAAGTATTTGCATTATCTGTTTAGAAACTGCTATAAAGACGAATTTAGACGAATATCCGGCGGTATAAGAGAAGGACAATGGGATTTATCGCCTATAGAATTCGCAAATACAATTTTATTAATTCCACCACAAGAAGAACAAGCACAAATTATTGATTTTTTAGAAAAAAAGATTATTGAAATCGACATTATTATTTCCGAAAAGAAACAACAAATTGAAACACTTGAAGAATATAAAAAATCGCTCATTTTTGAGTATGTGACGGGAAAGAAGGAGATCGCACAATGAACAACATCCTAACCGAAAAAGAATACCAGCATGAAATAATGGATTACCTCAAAGATAATAACGGTTATATTATTCGTAAAAGCAACGATTTTGACCGCCGTTTTGCAATTGACCGTGAACTGCTTTTTAAATTTCTGAATGATACTCAGTCTGAAACAATGGACGCTCTGCGTAAAATTTATAAGACTGATTTTGAGGATACCCTTGTAAATTTCATCAATACGGAAATGACAAAAGCGAGCGGAGGCTTGATTAGCGTACTCAAACATGGTATTGAGATTTCCAATCAGAAGCTGGAGCTTATGTACACCAAGCCCGCAACCACATTCAACAAGAATTTGCTTTAGGGAGGAATAAATTGTAATGTAGCTGTAGAATGTCAGGAGCTAAAAATGGCTGATAAACCATATGTTTTTGAAAAATAACACTACAGAGCGAAAAAAACCAGTGGGCATTGAGTTTTTTGCTATATTTCGGCGTGATTGATATTGCGTGAATATTTTTGTAAATTTATTCGTTTTTTACACCGTCTTAACCTTGAAATTTGACAAATTTTATGATATATTAAATAATGAGTTATTATACATATTTTAGTCAGTGCACGATTGAGTTATCATCTACAAGGTGTGCAAAACGAAAGGAACTCTATCGGGAAAGAGAAAAGAGGAAAGATTATGTCTAACGGTGAAAACACAACATTTTATGATGAATTTGCAAACTCATTGCTTCCTGGTAATTATGCCTTAACTAAATCAATGGAATTAACAAAAGTGCAGAATTCTGGCACATTGTGGTATACCAAAAAATTTCTAACACTTTACTACTATATCTTTTTATCTAATGATATAATGACAAAAACATATCAGCAGAAGGTAATAGAAATTTTTGACGATTTCATAAATAGTTTACCTTCAGAAGTTCAGGAAAATGCTGAAAGGTATTTTTATCCCGAAAACGAAGCTATAAATTTTAAATCCGAACATTTTAATTTATTTTCGAATTTTGCAAGTTATAATATATTCGAAAATCAGGATGAAAGGAATTCTTATTATCAAAGTGCAAAGAAATATTATTTTTCATTACTTATGGGATCTGGTGGACAATCTGGCGTAAAGAAAATGTTAAAGGAAGCTGTTCAGGAGCCTGGATTTGTCTATTCACGCAAAAACATTGATAACATTATACTTAGCGCGGTAATCGATGTATGTATGCGTACAGCGAATGCGAATCAAAAAATTTCTGATAATTCTGTAAAATACATTTTATCAGATAAGGCAATTGAAAAGGCTATGGAAAAAGCTGCTAATAATCCTATTGACGAAGCAGATATCAAGCAACTTATTAAGGATTACCCGCATGATAGGCCTAATTATCGAGGAATTGAAAACGATATGATTGCTTTTATTCGCAACGAGCGTCAAATTTTATATTACTACGGTTATTTTCATTCAAAATCAACAGGCGCTACGGACTTTGAATTCAGCAGTTTAACTCCAATAGGTGAGTTGGCGCTTAAAGCGAATGCAAATGAATTTCTCATAATCTGGGAACACCAGAAGATTAAAATGATTTCTCAACCAGCAACGGCTGATATTAATCAAATCCCTTCTAAAGTTAATAAGCCCCAGAATTTCGGTATTAGCTATACTCCATATTTAGATATTTTAGGTTATGTATTTCGTCAAGATTCAATGTCGCTCGAAGCATATAAGTATATTGTTTCCAGAAAAAAGCATTGTTTTGATAAAAATTTATGGGAGACAGAAGAAAACAATATACTTTGTCATTTGGATGAAATCATGAAACAAGTTAATATGTTTGGACGGCAAAGAGATAAGGCTGATGAAGATGGTCGCAAAGAATTACTTAAATACCTTTTAGGACTAAGAAGCGATTTGCCAATGGATGCAGGTTTGAATCCCTTAGGAATTCTTAAGTTTAGGAACTCAATTGTATATACTGATTGTAAAGATACTCTTACCTTAATATACAATGTCTACTCAAAACTAAATGATTATAAAGTGCAAAAATATGAAAGCGTGTTTAAAATTGTTGAGGGCGATTTACGTAAGAGGTATATCAAAACTGTTGCTGGTAGTTCAACAGCTATTGATAGTAAAGTAAAAATCCATTGGGACCTTTATAATATTCACCCCGACAATATGATTTTGCTATCAGTTGCAATAACATTTGCAGCTATTTCTTTGAATATCAGTAATGTAGAGGATATGAACAGAAAAAACATTAACGATGTTAGTAAATTTTTGGAGACGAATTTTACAAATCTTTTAAAGGTAATGGGAATACGTACACTTCCCAAGATAAAAAAAGAAGTTCAAACTGCCGTATCGTCTATTAGAAATAATGATTATTCAAGTTACTTGAATATGAACGACAATAAAAACGAGCAAATTATTGCAAATTATAAAACGCAAAATGCTGCTGATTTATTTACAAAAATCGAAAAAATATCCGCAAGCGCAACTGTTGTGTCGGCGGAAAACAGAGAAAGAAATGCTACGTTGGTAAGCATGCTTAAATCATATTATCTGAAATGCTATTCGGAAAATAACATGTTAAAGTGTGAATGTTGCGGCGAAGAAACATTCATTACAGCTGCCGGAGAGCCGTATGTAGAATTTCACCACTTGATTCCGTTTAACATTGCTTATGGTCCTGATCATTATCTGAATTTGTTTGCATTGTGTCCTAACTGTCACAGAAAAATTCATTTTTTACATATTGATGACAAATGTGGACCATATGAAGACCTAAGTAACAATAACTACATGCATCTCTGTTTCACCGAGAGGCTAAAGACTCTGCGAGGACAGAATTTGCTTAAATCGTATCATCTTGAATTTTTGCTTGCTGATAATGCGATAACACTTGATGAATATAATGATATTGCTGCGTGAGGTTGATATATAATGAATTTACAAGATATTAAACATCAAATATTCCACGCTAAATCGAATGAATTACTTAAGGATTTCCCTTCAGAATGTATAGATTTGGTTGTAACAAGCCCTCCTTATGATGACCTTAGAGATTACGAAGGCGTTGTTTCGTGGAATTTTGATATCTTTAAAGAAATTGCCAAAGAGGTGCATCGTGTAGTAAAACTTGGCGGTGTTGTCGTTTGGGTCGTTGGAGATAAAACGGTCAAAGGACGTAAGTCGCTTACTAGTTTTAAACAAGCGTTATATTTTCAAGAGATTGGTTTTGATATGTATGATGTGATTATATATGAAAAAGCCGGCTCTGGTCCACCTCATCCAAATAGATATTTCAATTCGTTTGAATATATGTTTGTATTGAGCAAAGGCAAGCCAAAAACAATTAATATACTCAAAGACAAGCCAAACAAATGGGCTGGACATA
>OLZR01001109.1_pt1 | contig 11350 bp, 11 predicted proteins | sample 1644421 | NCBI WGS metagenome assembly OLZR01 (sample SAMEA103958132, study PRJEB25191) | human gut metagenome | biome: human-associated habitat [ENVO:00009003]; feature: intestine environment [ENVO:2100002]; material: feces | place: Germany | collected 2013/2015 | reverse complement strand
CTCCGGATCGGCCGGGATCGGCTGGTTCATCTGTGCCGCGGCGCTGCCGGCGGCGAACGCCGCGACGGCCAGCATCAATAATTTTTTCATGGGCATTTGTGGTATAAGGTTTATTGTTTCTGTGTCTCTTCGGGGCGGTATTCGATGATATCACCCGGCTGGCAGTCCAGCTCGCGGCAGATCGCTTCGAGCGTGGAAAACCGGATGGCCTTGGCCTTCCCGTTCTTGAGGATCGAGAGGTTGGCGGGCGTGATGTCGACCCGTTCGGCCAGTTCGCCGAGCGACATCTTGCGTTTGGCCATCATTACGTCTATGTTTATGATTATCGCCATAAAGTCGTCCCCCCCCCTTTTATCGTTTGCATTTCTCTCATGTCGTCTGTTTTAGATGGTCAGTTTCTGCTCCTCGCTCAAATTCTGGCCGATGGCGAAGACCTCGGCGGCGAAAAGGATCAGGATACCCATGATGATCATTGCGTAGGAGACGTGGAAACCCGCGTCGACGGTGTATCCGCTTCCGGCGAGCAGTTCGGCGGCGCGGCTGTTCATCACCCAGTCCACGGTGTCGCTGATCAGTTCGGTGACGATCGTCAGCATGCCGATTGCGCGCAGATACCAGACGTTGCGTTTGTCGAGCGTGCGCTCTTCGCGGATCGAGCGGCGCAGCGAGTGGATGATCACGAACATCAGTACGATGATGGCCAGATAGAGAAGCGGGCAGAGCAGGACCAGCGCATAGAGCCATGCGCTGCCGCCGATCGAACGGAATGCCAGCCCCAGCGGGGATGTGCCCGGGGCGTTCTGCTCGACGACCAGGGCGAGTTTGCGGACGTTGGCTTTGATTTCCACGCCCGGCGCCGCGGCGATTTCGACGGCCGTTTCGGGCTGTCCCGTCACCCGGATGTCGCCCAGCATGTAGATCATGCGCGGCGTCCCCGAGCTCCATTTCTCGGCGATGTCCTCGCCGAGTTCGACCCCCTCCGCCGCGCCCCGCGAGAAATTGGGCAGGATTCCGTGGGCGATGCTTGCCACGAGTACGATGAAAAACGTAATGTAAATGACCAGCAGGCGTTGCAGGAGCGATTTTTTGTTCTGCATGTGTGACTATTTTGGTTTTACAGTTGCAAAGATAGAATTAATTTTCGAAAAACAAATAATATTTATCGTTTTTCGATAAAATTTTTCGCGGCGGACAAAAAAGGACGGCACAGGCGGCCGTCCTTCGGATCGTCTCCGGAGCGTTTACTCCACGTTGTCTTTCAGCTGTTTCCAGAATGAAGCGCTGATGGACATTGAGATCGAGATGGCCAGCACGTAGAGGATGAACATGACGACGAACGTGATGAAGCCGATGCCGATCGCGTTGCAGATGGCCTGGAAAATGCCGAATACGATGCCGAACAGCACGCCGACGACCAGCGACACGAAGAACATGGTCCATTTGCTGCCGTAGGTGGCGTCGTTCGAAGCCTTGATGGCCTGTATCGGATTTTTGCCCTTTTCGATGAGGAAATAGTAGGAGAGCGTCCATGCGATCGAGAGCACGATGCCCGGGATGACCATGAAGAGCACGCCGATGAAAATCGGGAAAACCATCAGGCCCATCGTGATGAAGAACTCGCCCATGTAGCGGCGGTATTTGCTGTCGAAAATGCCCAGGGGATTGACAATCTCACCCTTGGCCAACTGTGTGGGCAGTAAGGTGATGGCGATTGTGGTACCCACATTGAGATAAGGTATCCAGATCGTAATGAGCCATAAGGCCACTGCTGCGATCACCGAAGGTGCGTTCTTTACGCCGATGGCGACGGAATCCTTGAGGGTTTCTCCGAAATCGAGTTTTTTCACTTCCATAACTAACAGGTTTAAGGGTTAACATCAAAAACAAAAATACGAAAAAAATCGTATCTTTGCCTGCATAACCGTAAAATTCAATGCAATGGCTGAAAAATCTCGCTATAATTACCGGGTTGAACCGCAGGACGTGGATTTCACGCTGCGGGCGACAATCCCTTCGCTGGGCGGCTCGATACTCAACACCGCGGGCATCGACGCTCACGGCAAGGGGTTCGGAGTCGATGCGCTGAATGCCGACAACCATTCGTGGGTGCTTTCGCGCATGGCCGTCGAATTCGACTGCCAGCCCACGCAGTACACCGACTACACCGTGGCTACGTGGATCAGCGATTACGGCCGGGTGCTCTCGACGCGAAACTTCACGCTGACCGATGCCGCAGGCCGAGAATTCGGCCGCGCCGTGACGCAGTGGGCGATGATCGACCTGCAGAGCCGTTCGGCGATCGACCTCTCGTGGGTGGGCGATGCGCATGCCGACGCCATCGTCGATGCCGCGCCCCCGACGGACAAGCCGCGCAAGATCCGTGCGGTAAGCCCTACCGCGACGGCCGAACACCGCGTGGTTTACAGCGACATCGACTTCAACCGCCACGTCAACACGATGCGCTATATCGAAATGATGCTCGACATGCTGCCCGTCGACATGCTGACGCAGGAGGCTCCGGTGCGGCTGGACATTCATTTCCTGAAAGAGTGCCGTTTCGGGCAGACGCTGACGGTGGGGTGCGAGTTGCGCGGGCGTTCGGCGCTGTTCGAAATTTCGGCCGACGGCGCTGCGGCTGCCGTGCGTGCCTCTATCGAATGGAAATAGGCCTGCGGGGAACGCTTCGCAGGGCGCTTGTGGAACGGGTTTTGCAGTTTACGGCTGCAAAACCTTTTTTCATTATGGAGAGCGCAACCAAAACACAAGCGAAAAACAAGTATCAGGTAAGCATCGACCTGCTGAACGATGCCGTGGGCAAGGAGATCGCCACTTCGTTGCAGTACATGTATTTCCACACTCATTTCGAGGACGACCGCTACCAGTATCTCTCGAAGATCATGCGCGAGATTTCGATCGCCGAGATGCGTCACATCGAGGAGTTCTCCGACCGCATCCTGTTCCTGCAGGGCGACGTGGACATGAACGCCTCGTTCCGCACCCGGCAGGTCACCGACGTGAAGGAGATGCTGCGCATGGCCATGCAGCTGGAGCAGAGTACGATCGACAGCTACAACGAAGCCTCGCGCATCGCCTCGGAGAACAAGGACGCCGTAACGCACAAGATGTTTCAGGACATCATCGGCGAGGAGGAGCAGCATCTCGACACCTTCCGCACCGAGTTGCAGAACCTGATCGACTACGGCGAGGAGTACCTCGCGCTGCAATCGGCCGCCGGCAGCAAGCATACGTCGAAGAGTTTCAACCATTCCGGCGGCGGCGAATAGCGGTTCGCGCGGCGGAAAGCACTTCTGACGCAAAAAACGGAATCCTTTTGCCGGGGTCCCGTTTTTTCGGTTATCTTTGTACCTGAATCATTCGCGGAAACCTGTGCAAACCCCGGCCGGCGCATGAGTTCCTCCCGGGGGAGGGATTCGGGGCGGGGCGGGTCTGCCGATGCGGCCGGAGGCCGCAGGCGTCGGGTTGCCGGATCGGATGAACGGCATGAAATCGCCGGAATGCTCTGATACGATGAAAATAACGATTTTAGGACCTGCCCATCCCTACCGCGGGGGGCTGGCCTCGATCATGGAGATCATGGCCCGCACGTTCCAGCGGCGGGGCGACGAGGTCGACATCAAGACCTTCACGCTGCAATATCCCTTGCTGCTGTTTCCCGGCGAGAGCCAGACGGTTGCGACGCCTCCGCCTGCGGACCTCCGCATCTGCCGCTGCGTCAATACGATGAATCCGCTGAACTGGGTGCGCGTCGGCCGCCGGATACGCCGCGAGCGTCCCGATTTCGTGCTGATGAAGTACTGGACGCCCTTCATGGCCCCCTGTTTCGGGACCATTGCCCGCATCGCCCGCGGCAACGGCCATACGAAGGTGCTGTGCCAGATTGACAACGTCGAGCCGCACGAACACCACCTGACCGACAAACCCTTCAACCGCTACTACCTGCATTCGGTGGACGGCTTCGTCTACATGTCCGAGCAGGTGCACAGCGAGCTTCGCGCGTACAGCGACGCTCCGGCCCTGTTTTCGCCGCACCCGCTGTTCGAGAACTTCGGCGAGCGGGTCGAACGCTCCGAGGCGTGCGTGCGTCTGGGGCTGGACCCTGCGAACCGCTACGTGCTTTTCTTCGGGCTGATCCGCGATTACAAGGGGCTTGACCTGCTGCTCGACGCCTGGGCGCAGCTCCGGCGCGCGGGCCGCACCGAGGGCCGCCGGCTGATCGTGGCGGGGGAGTTTTACACCGCGAAGGAACCCTATCTGAAGCAGATCGCCGACAACGGATTGCAGGACGAGGTGCTGCTCCACGACCGCTTCATCCCCGACGACGACGTGAAATATTACTTTTCGGCGGCCGATTTCGTCGTACAGCCCTACAAGACCGCCACGCAGAGCGGCGTGACGCAGATAGCCTACCAGTTCTGCGTGCCGATGGTCGTCACGAAAGTCGGGGGACTGGCCGAGATCGTGCCCGACGGCCGGGTGGGGTATGTCTGCGAACCCACGCCCGAAGGGGTTGCCGGCGCCATCGAACGGATGTACGAAGGGGACACGCTTCAACGCTTCCGGGAAAACTGCGTCGAGGAACGCCGCCGCTTTTCGTGGGAGGAGATGTGCAGCCGCATCACGGAGCTGTACGGGCTGGTGGCTTCCGGAAAATAGGGGGCGCCGCAGCTTCCGGGAGAACTGTTTTTTCGGCATTTCGTTTGTTATTCAGGCGAAAAGACCTATCTTTGCGGGACCTAACTCATACTCTTGCATATTGTGGCGTCACAATTCATCAATCTGAAATCCAGGTTGCTTAACCCGTATGTGGTATTTGCCGTCTGGATGCTCTGCACGGTTTGGATCTGCATCACGCAGTCGCTGGCCGGGCCTCAGAACTACAACAATTTCCTGGTCTTCCGCGGGGTGTTCGACCATCTGTTCTCCTCGCTTCCCCTTTACGAGCCCTATCCGCTCGAATACGGGGATATCAACCATTACGGTCCGATTTTCGCCTTTATCATCGCACCTTTCGCGGTGCTGCCGCCGTGGCTGGGCATGTCGCTGTGGTGCATGAGCCTTTCGCTGCTGCTCTACTGGACCGTCCGGCAGCTGCCGATGCCCGTGGTGCTGACGAGCCTGGTGCTGTGGCTGACGCTCAACGACTTTTACGGAGCCTGCTTCAAACAGCAGTTCAACATCGCCGTCGCGGCGCTGGTCGTCGGGGCGCTGGCCATGATCGAGAAACGCCGCGAAGGATGGGCCGCACTGTTCATCGTCATCGGTACGTTCGTCAAGATTTACGGCATCGTCGGGCTGGCCTTTTTCTTCTTCGTGCGGCGCAAAGGACGTTTCATCGGGTATATGGCTTTGTGGAGCGCCATGGCCCTGCTGCTGCCCCTGCTCTTCGTCAGTCCCGAATACCTCTGGTCGCAGTATGCGGCATGGGCCGCCGACATTGTGCAGAAGAACGGTGAGAACATGTTCTGTGCCTATACGAACATCTCGCTGGTGGGCTGTGTGCGCAAGATCAGCGGTTCGCCGGCCTATTCCGACCTGCTGATCATCGTCCCCGCCATGGTGCTGTTTCTGCTCTCCTACCTGCGCACCGGGCAGTACAAACACTTCAGCTACCGCCTGACGATGCTGGCTTCACTCCTGTTGTTCATCGTGCTGTTCAGCAGCGGCAGCGAACACAGCGGCTATGTGATAGCCGCGCTCGGCATGGGTATCTGGTGGGTGAATTTTCCCCCCCCCGCACGCGGCCGGCTCGAATGGACGCTGCTCCTACTGGCCCTGTTCGCCAGTTTCTCCTATAACTTACTCCCGACTAAGTTCTACCGTGGCGTATTCGTAGCCTACGCGCTGCGTTCGCTGCCGTTCTTCGCCATCTGGCTCCACTGCATCCGGAGGCTGTGGCGCGAGGATTTCGCCGTCACGGACGTCCTTCTGGACTACAAAACCCTGCCTGCGGCAGACGAGGCGGCAAACGAGGCGGCAGAATCCCGTCCCGCGCGGCCGGGCGACGGGCTCGACATCGTATGCCCGTGTTACAATCCGGCTCCGGGGTTCGTCCCTGCGCTGGCCCGCTCCTATGCGGAGCTTTGCGCCCGGTATCCGGACAAGCGCCTGCACCTGATCGTCGTCAACGACGGTTCGCCGCATGGTTTCGGCGAGGAACAGCACGGGGCGCTGCGGCAGGCCGTTCCGGATGTCGAGATCGTCGATATTCCGCACGGCGGCAAGGGCGCTGCCATCCGGGCCGGCATCGCCCGTTCCCGGGCCCCGTATACCATCTATACGGACATCGACATGCCCTATACGGCGGAGTCGATGTGCGAGGTGATCGACCGGGTGTTCGCAGGGACCGACGTGGTGATCGCCGTGCGCAACCGGAGTTACCATTCGCGGCTTTCGCCCATGCGCAAGATGATGTCCTACGGGTCGAAACTGCTTAACCGCATCTTCCTCAACATCCGCCATACCGACACGCAGGGCGGTCTGAAGGGCCTCTCGCCCCGCGCTCGGGCGGTGATGCTGCGCACACGCATCTCCGATTTCCTGTTCGACACCGAATTCGTCGTCCTCGCCGCACGCGACAAACGCCTGCGCATCGAGGAGGTCGAGACCATGCTCCGCGACGGCATCGTCATGTCGGCGATGTCTCCGCGGGTGTTGTTCCGTGAATTGAGAAACTTTTTCCGTATCGCCATCCGCCTATGACTGTGACACTCGGTTTCGACGTCGAGGAGTTCGATTTTCCGCTCGAAAGGGGCCGCGGAATCGATTTCGGCACCCAGCTTGCGGTCAGCTCCGAGGGGCTGGAGTTCCTGCTGGACCTGCTCGCGCGGCTGGAGCTGCGGGCCACGTTTTACACGACGGCCAATTTTGCCCTCCACCGCACGGACCTTGTCCGCCGCATCGTCGCCGGAGGCCACGAGGTGGCTTCGCATGACTATTACCACGGGCTGACCGGACAGCGCATTGTCGGCTACCGTGCCCCGCGGCTGGCCGCCGCTTCGTCCGCGGCGCTCGCGGCGGCGGGGTACAGGTACAATTCGTCGATCAATCCGACGTGGATTCCGACGCGCTACAACAACCTCCGGGCCCCGTGCTCCGTGTCGCGGGAGGAGGGGCTCACGATCTATCCGGTTTCGGTCTCCGCGCCTTTCCGCGTGCCGCTGTTTTGGATTTCGCTCCACGTCATGCCGCTGCCGCTCTACAAACTGCTGTGCCGCAGCGCCCTGCGCCGCGACGGGCACCTGAACCTCTATTTCCATCCGTGGGAGTTTTCCGCACGGCTGCGCGAGCCGGCTTTCGGTGTTCCGGGCTATCTTACGCATTGTTCGGGGACGGACCTGCAACGGAAATTCATCCGGCTGCTGGAGTGGCTGAAAGCCCGCGGCTGTCGGTTTTTGACCACCCGCGAATACCTCGGATGCGATGAGTAGGGTAGCGATGATGCTCCGGAGGCTCTATGAGAGTCCGTTCGTGCGCTTCGCCGTGGTGGGAGGCGTCGCCACGGCGGTCAATTACGCCGTTTACGTCGTGCTGGTGCGGTGTTTCGACGACCTCTGGCCGGCCCTTGCCTATTTTTGCGCCTTCTGCGTCAGCATCGTCTGCAACTTTCTGCTGTCGAGCTATTTCACCTTTCGGGTACGGCCCTCTGCCCGCCGTGCCGTGCGGTTCCTGACGGCCCACCTCATCAACCTTGTGAACGAACTCGTACTGCTCGAAATCTGGCTGTGGGCGGGCGTTCCGAAACTCTATGCGCCGCTGTGCGTTTTTCTGGTCGCCTTTCCGGTCAATTTCCTGATGGTGCGCTTCGCCCTGCGCGGGCGTTTGAAATCCTGAAAAAACGGACCCTGCCGTGCGATGCGCGGCAGGGTCTCCTTCTTCATTTATTCGGGTGTAGCTTGGGCTACTTCTTGATATTGGGCAGTTCCAGCCCGTATTTCTTTTTCCGGTCTTCCGCTTTGAGCCACAGTCCCAGCAGCATCGCCAGCACGCCGCATGCGACGAAAATCAGCATCGGACGGGTGTAGTCGTAGGGCATTCCCTCGGTCCGTCCGGCGTTGAAATATTTGAGTGCGAAGCCGAAGAGCATCGGGAAAAGGCACAGTCCGATGTTCTGAATCCAGAATATCAGCGAATAGGCGGAACCCAGATAGCGCGTCTCCACGATCTTCGGAACCGAGGGCCAGAGTGCGGCCGGAACCAGCGAGAACGAGATGCCGAGCAGGACGATCGAGCCGTAGGCGACGGGCTTGCTCGGGAACTCCGGGAGCACGAAGGCGAAGGTCAGGTGGCAGACGATCATCAGAATGGCGCCTAAAATGAGCATCGTGGCGCCCTTGCCCTTGTGGTCGAGGTGGGTGTTGAAATAGAAGAACTCCTTGCCCGACTTCCGGTCCTTGAGTTCGACCCACGTCACCGTGCGGTTGCAGGCCCCGTCCCAGCCGCGCGACACCTTGTCGGGTGTTTCGCTGAGCCAGAACGTGCCGCTGTCGAGCAGCTCGAAACGATCGCGCAGGTAGTAGACGGCCATGAACTCGCCCTTCTCGGCGCCGTCGTCGCGGCCCACGCCCACGCGGGCGTACTGCGGGCACTCGGTGTCGATGTAGTGCAGCTGGTCGATAAGTCCTTCCTGCACGCCGAACACGTCGGGAGCCTCCCGGCGGATCATCTCCGGAGTGGCGTGACGACGTTTCATCCAGACGTTGTCGCCGTCCTTGCCGTGGCTGGTGCGCAGGTTGTAGGAGATCAGTTTGATCGGTTCGGCGCCGTCGGCGGCGAATGCCGGCATTGAAAAAGAGGCTGCTAACAGCAGCAGAAGTGCGATTTTCTTCATTTGGGTTACAGGTGTGATTAACTTGTGCAAAGGTAGCAATATTTTTCGGAAAGCCAACCGTTTTTCAGGCCGTCAGAACCCTTTTCAGGCGGTTGAGACCCTCGGCCAGCAGTTTGCGCGGGCAGGCGATGTTCAGGCGGATGAAGCCTTCGCCCGCGGCGCCGTACATGGACCCGGAGTTGACGTGCAGGCGGCCTTCGTCCAGCAGCCGTCGGGTGAGCGCGTCGGACGACAGCCCCGCGGCCCGGCAGTCGGTCCAGACGAGGTAGGTCCCTTCCAGCGGAAGCACCGGGAACTGCGGAAGATGCCGCGCGAAGTAGTCCCGCAGGAAAAGGTAGTTTTCCCACAGGTAGCCGTTGAGCGCGTCGAGCCACTCCGCGCCGTCCGTGTAGGCCGCCGTCAGAGCCTCGATGGCGAAGGGGCTGATCATGCCCGTCTCGTTGATTTCGAGCGACCGGGCGATCCGTTCCCGGAGGCCGGCGTCGGCGGCGAAGATGTTGGCCACCTGCACTCCCGCGAGGTTGAATGCCTTGCTGGGCGAGGCGCAGGTGACCGAGCGGCGCGCGAACTCCTCCGAAAGCGAGGCGAAGGGGGTGTAGCGGAATCCCGGCATCACCAGCTCGCAGTGGATTTCGTCGGCCACGACCAGTATGTCGCGGCGCAGGCAGATGTCGCCGATGCGGCGCAGCTCTTCGGGCGTCCAGACCCGCCCCGCGGGGTTGTGCGGGTTGCAGAGCAGCATCAGTTTCACGGCAGGGTCGGCGGCCCGGCGTTCCAGCGCGTCGAAATCGACCGTATAGCGGTTGTCGCCGTAAGTCAGTTCGCACTCCGCGGCGGAGCACCCGCTGTTGTCGATGGCGATGAAGAAGTGGTTGTAGACGGGCGTCAGCACCAGCACCCGGTCTCCGGGGCGGGTCAGCGCCCGGAGAATGGCCGAGAGCGCCGGGATCACGCCCGTCACGGGAAGTATCCAGTCCGCTCCGGGCGCCCAGCCGTGCCGCCGGGCAAACCAGGACGTGACCGCCCCGTAGTAGCTCTCCGGGACCGTGGCGTAGCCGTAGACGCCGTGCTCCACCCGGCGGCGGAGCGCCTCGACGACGCACGGGGCCGTGCGGAAATCCATGTCGGCGACCCACATCGGGAGGATGTCGGCCGCAGGTTCCTCGTCCCACTTCACCGAGTTGGTTCCCCGGCGCGGGATCAGTTGATCGAAATCGTATTTTGCCATATCGGAATGCACTTTATTTACAAAGATACGAAAAAGTCGGATCGCTGCAATACCGGACTGCCGTGCGACTCGGTGGAACCTGCCGACCTTCGGAAAGTGTCGTTACGACACCAAAGATACGAAAAAGTCGGACCGCTGCAAAACCTCCGGCTATTTGCTCATCCGGTATGCCGACGGGGTCATGCCCGTGTGGCTGCGGAAATACTTGCCGAAAAACGACTGGTTGGGGAAATTGAGGCAGTAGGCGATCTCCTGAATGCTCATCGTCGAATATTTCAGCAGGTTTTTGGCTTCGAGCACCACGTAGTCGTCGATCCATTCGGCGGCGGTGCGGCCCGAGGTCTTGCGGATGATCGTCGTGAGGTATTTGGGCGTCAGGTGCAGCTGCCCGGCGTAGAAGCCCACCGAACGCTCCTGCATGTAATGTTTGGTCAGTTCGCTCATAAACTGGTTGAAATACTCGTCGTTGCGGCTGCGGGCCGAGGTCTCCGGGGCGGGCTGCGACTCGATGTGCCGCCCGATGATGCGGCAGACCTTGTAGGCCAGCGTGCGGATCATCGAGCGCAGGATCTCCGGCGAATAGACGTCGCCCGGGCGGGGCAGGCTCTCGGAGCGGATTTCGGCGAACGAGCCGGTGATGCCGGCCCATTCGGCTTCGCAGAGCCGCAGGCAGGGCTGTTTCTCGACGCTTAAAAAGAGCCTCGAAAGCAGTTTGATGTCGATATTGATGCGCCGGATGAACTCCTCTTCGCAGATCACCGTGTAGACCGAGGACTCCGGCCGGATGGATTCCACTTGCAGAATCGAGCCGGGCAGGAAGACGAACAGCATCTTCGCGTCGAGCGTGTGGCGGCGCAGTCCCGAGGTGAACGAAATCGAACCTTCGGAACAAAAAAGGATCGCGAAGGCATCGAGACGCGTCGGGTAGCGGAACAGGTCGATGTTGACCGTGTCCATGATCTTGACGCGCGAAGCGATCAGACAGCCATCGAAATAGAGGTCTTCCGGGCGCGGTTCGTTGACGGTGAGCAATGTTTCGAGCGAGAAGCTCTGAATCTCCTTTTCGTTCATTTTATCGGTCGTATTTCGGGCAAATATAACGAATTTGCCGAATACGATTTGTCGAAAGGTTGGAAATCGAACCAATCGGCTAATTTAACCGACACGGCGGCCTTTTCCGGAGGGAGCTAAAAGGGGAACTTTGCATCGAAAAATTGAAGGCTGAATTCAACTTGCAAATGCAACAGAATTCTGATTAATAATTTGTTTAAATT
>OLZR01001104.1_pt1 | contig 11464 bp, 6 predicted proteins | sample 1644421 | NCBI WGS metagenome assembly OLZR01 (sample SAMEA103958132, study PRJEB25191) | human gut metagenome | biome: human-associated habitat [ENVO:00009003]; feature: intestine environment [ENVO:2100002]; material: feces | place: Germany | collected 2013/2015 | reverse complement strand
CCCCATATAAAACACCGTTATTGTCCTGTCTTTCAAGGATGAAGAAGAAAGTTGAAAACATCCGTCAACATCTGTCAAAGTATAGTTGATGATATTGCCATCCCCTTCCTGTTGCAAAGTGACGGTAGCAGATTCCAAAGGCTGACGGGTAACTTTGTCCGTTACCCGTCCCTCTATCGTGTTTTGTGCGTTTGTTTGAATATGAAACAAAAAGCTCAACAAAGAGAGAATGATTGCTGTTTTCATCCTGTTATTTTTCAGATAATTCTATCGGATTATAAGGTAACTCAAAGTTTGTCAATGCATTACCTTGCTCATCTTTTACCGTCAATTTTACATTGGGGGCTGTAGAAGTAATAAAGCCTACCGGGTCCTTGGCATAACGCTCATATACCTTATTCAAATCTCTACGACTGATGGATTCAGAACCTTTACCATTGAAAAGAAGCGGCTTCGATTCATCAGATTGCTCGATACCTGTACATTCAAATGAGTAATGTCCCCGGGCATCTTCAGCCTTTATAATGAAACCGGGCAATCCACAAAGTTTCCAAGGCCCTTCACTTACAGGAATTTCCATCGTAAACCATGCCGTATAACTTCTTCCCCGGAAGTGACAAATTGCTTTCCGGCAATGATAAGTCAGAATAGTAGCCGTATCGGATAATAAGGTCCATACCGGTTTTTCATTCTTTTCCTCGCAACGGAAATTACTGGTAGCCAACCGATCAAGCGTTGTCACCTTTCCCGTAGGATAGTTCTTATAAATCCGATATGTAATACGCCCGTTTCCATAAGCCTTGGCATGTTGCTGCAAGATATCTTGGGACACTTTATTAGCATAGTCGGCAATCAAAGTAGAATCCCGAAGATAAGTAGTGTAGCTATAAAATTGCGAACATTTCTTTCCCGAATTGGGCTGACAGTCGGTCTTGGTAGTATCCTCTACCATCTTCAACTCATACTGAGCACGGAAAACCAATTCATCTATGGGTTCGCTTTTCTTCACATCATCCATAGAGAGAATGGTTATCTGCGCCGTAGCCTGTAATGCCACAGTTACCATAAATAACAGGTTAGCCAATTTCTTTTTCATAATCCGAATTGTTTTTAAATGATGAATTTTATACTGCAAAGCTAAGTCCTTCCCTCCTTCCCGATACCACAAAGTTATTACTGAAATATTACGCCGATAAAAAAACAATCCTCGTGTACATTGCATATCCAAGGATAGCCCGTACCTTTGCTTTAACAAAAAAAGAAAAGATGGAAAAAAGAATAAAAACAGTATGGATACTGACTATCATTACAGCTATATTGATAATAGGTGGTCAAGGTTATTGGCTTCACCACCAATATTGCTATTCAACGAAAACATTCATGCAGGAACTGCATAAACAAATACTGCAATTGGAAAAAGAAGAAATGAATACACGCTATGACAAACGGACTAACAACCACAAATATACACTGAGCTACAAAATAGAAATGCCGGATTCGGTGAACCAAAACGGCAAAACAACCTGCATCATTAGTTTTTATAGACAACAAAGTGAAATTGATAATCTGGATTCGTTAATAAAACAGAATGCATTGTTGAATGAGGACAGCGTTATAGTCCGCGACAGTTTTCGGGTAGAGAACATTTCCAATGAAATTCTATTTGATGCAGCCACACGCTATGGAGCCGAGATGACTCACCCCTTCCAAGCCGGAAAATTTGATTCACTATTACAAGCCAACCAAATAAAACTGACAAATATCAGACTGATACAGACTGATTCTATCCTGTGGCATGGAAGCTATACCTCTTCCACCCGATTGTTCAAACCTGAAATGTATATTGCTTATCCTTATAATCCTTTACTTAAACAGGCATTGACGGCATCCATACAGATACCTTTCCCCTCCCTGCTCCAGCAAATGGCATGGCAGCTGTTGGGTAGCCTGATATTAGTTCTGCTTTTGGTATTCTGTCTTATCTACCAGATCAAGACCATTCTGAAACAACGGAAAATAGACGAAATGAGAAAAAGCTTTGTAAATACCATGATACATGAACTGAAACGCCCTGTACAGACCTTGAAAATGTGTATTGCCTTTCTCAACAACAAGTCCATGCGTACAGACGAAAGAGCAATGGATGAAGTAGTAAAGGATTCCATGTTTGAACTGGACAATCTTTCTGCCTACCTGGCCAAAGTAAGGGATATGACACGGGCTGACTATGGACACACGCCTCTCCACATCCGTACTTTTGATTTACGGGAAACCGTAGATAAATTAATCCGGCTGGTCAATGTTCCTACCAATAAAAAGGTTACCATCCATCCGCACTATGAAATGAAATCCACTTTGGTCACCGCTGACCCGGTACATATTGCCAACATCATCAGCAACCTGATAGAGAATGCCATCAAATACTCCGGCAAAGAAGTCCGGATTGATTTATCCTGTATACAGAAAGAACACACCCTTACTATACAAATAACAGATAACGGAATTGGAATTCCGCCAGCAGAGCAAAGCAAGGTTTTTGATAAGTTTTATCGCGGCAACCATATACCGGACCGAAATATACCGGGTATAGGACTAGGACTAAGTTACGTAAAGCTCCTCACCGAAGCACACCACGGACATGTATCCTTGACCAGCCAGCCGAGTAAAGGAACGACTTTCAGTATTGTACTACCTCAATAATCATTTCAACAATCCACATAAGATGAAAACAATCAAAATACTTTTCGCAGATGATGATTTAAAATACTCCATGCTCTTAAAACGTTTTTTGGAGGCAGAAGGCTATGAAGTTACTTACGCAGGAAACGGAAACATTGCCTTACAACAATTTCCCTTAATAAGGCCCGATTTGGTATTGCTTGATATCAATATGCCCGAACTGAACGGCTTCGAGGTAGCGGCAAAAATACGGAAACAAAATCATCAGGTACTTATTTTCTTTCTTTCAGACCGTAGCGATAAAGCCGACCGTCTGAAAGGCTTTGATCTGCAAGCCAATGATTATCTAGCAAAGCCTTTTTATCCCGAAGAGCTGTTGGCACGTATCCGTGAACGGTTTCAATGTGCAAACAACAGAATTGAAACAGAAAGCTATACATTCGGAAAAAGTACATTTAACTATACCACCAATGAAATAAGGACGGGAAATAACAAGGTACTGATTACTTCCCGACAGGCTGAGATACTTCGAATACTAGCTAAAAAACTCCATGTTCCGGTAGACCGGGAAATACTTTTGAAACATGTATGGGGAACTTCATCCTATGCCAATTCGCTGGCATTGAATGTACAAATAACCTATTTACGAAAAGCGTTGCGCAATGATTCCAGCGTGAAGATAGAATCACTGATGAAGAAGGGGTATGTGTTACACACTGAAAAAGGACAAGAAAACTCTTTATAGTTCGTCATTCTTCATTTCATTCAGAAAGGCAAACTATAAAGAGTTTCAAATAGCTGAAAGCACTTTTGTTATAATGTACAAGTTCCTTCGACCAGCTTGCCCATTGCCCATACGGCACGGATATTCAAGTCCTGGTCAAGAATCAAGATATCGGCATCTTTGCCTTTCTGAAGTGAGCCCTTGCGGTCATATACTCCCATAATCTTGGACGGAGTTTCCGAAGCCATACGGACAGCATCTTCCAATGGGATTTCTGCCTTTTGCACCAAGGTACGGATCAAACGGTCCATGGTAGCCACACTGCCTGCCAAAGCAGAACGGTCGGCCAGTTTGCACACACCATCCTCAATGATGACACGAGGGTCAAAAGCTACATTGCTTTCACTGGCGGCACATGCCAAAGCATCGGTAATAACACAAGCACGTTCCACACCCTTAATCTTATATATCAGGCGCAAGATAGTAGGAGGAACATGAATACCATCGGCTACCACTTCCACTGTCATATCGTCTATCAGATAGATACTTTCTACTGTACCTTCATATTTATACTCACGGCGCTTATGGAAGCCCGGCATCGCATTATAGAAATGTGTAGCATGAGAATAACCGGACTCCCAGGCTGCACGGATATCTTCATATTCGGCCTGTGTATGTGCCACAGAAGCCAAGATGCCTTTTCCTGTGATATACTTACCAAACTGCATGGCACCCGGCAATTCGGGTGCAGCATCCCAACGCTTGATACAGCCCCACTTCTCTACAATAGGAATATATTCCTTCGGATCCGGGTCTTTTATGTTTTCAGGCATCTGACCGCCTGCCATCTTCATATTAAGGTAATGCCCTTCAAGATGAAGACCAAGTACCGGACTGTCCGGTTCCGCCATCAACCTGGTACAAGTTTCGGCAGCTGCCTCAATCATCGGTACGGTAGAAGAAGACAACGTTGGGAAAATACTGGTAGTACCATGTTTCATGTGAGCATTAATGGCTGTACGGAAAGCCTCTTCCGTACCTTCCATAAAATCACCGCCACCACCACCATGACAATGGATTTCCACACCACCGGGAACAACATACATACCTTTAGCGTCAATCAGCTCGGCTCCGATAACAGCTAAATCACAATTGGTAACTTCTAAAATCTTATTGTCGCGCATAAGGACAGATCCGTCCTTCAACCAGCCCTGTGGGGTAAGAATCTTTGCGTTAATGATTTGGGTCAACATGATACTATGATAAGTTAGAATTTTTAATTGGCATATTAAATTTGCCAACAAAAATAGCAACTTTTTCACTTTCTAAAACAGATTTCCCCAATTATTTTCCAACTTTTTTTAATAAATAAGCCCCGCTTAATAAAATCAAGCGGGGCACAGATAGTGGAAATTGAAACAAATCTTTTTACTTACTCATTAAAACTAGCCTACCTGATTTAAGTCCTTTACCTGTTGCGGTCAATATGATTTCTCCCGGTTTATCAGTACTTTGCACAACAGCAGTCATCATTCCGTTAAACACTTTCATCTGCGGAACATGGAAAAGTTCCAATGAAGTGGGATCTCCGTTTGCACCGGCACGATAGGTTCCCGCACCTTTTACAGAATACTTGATGAGATGCTGCGCATCGGGACAAAGATTACCCTCTTTGTCCACCACTCTTACTGTGACAAATGACAAATCCTTGCCATCAGCCTTTATTTCATTGCGATCTGTAACCAGTTCTATATGGTCGGGCTTGCCTGCCGTATGGATTTCCTTTTCGGCCACAGCTTCCCCCTTATCATTATAGGCAACCACTTTTACGGTTCCCGGCTCATACTTTGTATCCATCCACATCAAACGGTAGCGTTTCTGGCGTTTGAAATCTGCTATGGAAGCAGAATCCGCACTATTTTCAGCCGTTACAGTCAAATCTTTGGTACGCTTACCCTGACTCTTGCCATTGATAAACACTTCTGCCGACGGATAATTTGTATAAACAAAGATAGGAGTCACTTCTCCTTCACGTCCCGGCCATGTCCAATGAGGAAGGATATGCAGCGTTTCTTCATCTTTGTTCCAATGACTGCGGTACAGATAGTAACGGTCTTTGGGCAATCCGGCCAGGTCGATGATACCGAACAAAGAAGAATGGCTGGGCCAATCAGTATAATAAGGAGTCGGTTCGCCCAAATAATCGAAGCCCGTCCATACAAATTCTCCGATACCCCATGCGTTATCCTCATGCCAAATCCAGTCATCCTCCGGCAAATTGGACCAACCACAATGTTCCACATCGTAAGAAGAAGACTGATGATCGTCATATTTCTTCATAGCCTGACGGACAACAGGGAATTTATAGACGCCACGCGAACTTACTGTAGAAGCTGTTTCACTACCTAGAATAATCTGCTGAGGCAATTTCTTATAGTTTTCTGGATATTTATGAGGGCGGTAATTGAAACCGGCCACATCCATCACAGCAGCCATATTATTATTTACTACAGCATCAGGCGCATCCATACCTTGTGTTACAGGACGGGTAGGATCTTCACGATGACAGATATCCTGTAACATACGCGAAAGCTTTGGTCCGTTATTGCCATTCCACTGGTCGGGTACTTCGTTACCGATGCACCACATAACAATACTCGGATTGTTACGGTAATGACGGATCAGATTAGTCAGATCCTTCTCCACCCATTCATCAAATATTTTATGATAACCGTTGGCCATCTTTGCCGATTTCCACTCGTCGAAAGACTCCACCATCAGCATCATACCCATTTCATCACACGCCTCTACCAGTTCAGGAGCAGGCATATTGTGAGAAGTACGGATAGCGTTACAGCCCATATCCTTCAAGATACGGATTTGGCGGCGGATGGCCGCATCATTTACCGCTCCTCCCAAAGGACCTAAATCATGGTGATTACAAACGCCTTTGAATTTTGTCAGTTTACCATTCAGGAAGAAGCCCTTATCAGGGATAATCTCCAATGTACGGATACCAAAACGAGTCGTATATTCATCCTTCAATGTCTCTCCATCGTATACTTTGGAAACTGCGGTATACAATGCCGGATTTTCAGGCGACCATAAAGAAGGACGGTACACAACAAAATTCTGATTAAAGAAATTCCCGTCCAGTTTATCTCCCGGTCTGTCATCCGAAGAAATTCTCTTTCCTTCGGGGTTCAGAATTTCAGTTACAATGCGGTAATTACCGACGTTTTTTCCTTCAGGCATCACTAAATCGGTCTTCACATTAACTCTTGCGAAACCGTCCTCTACAACGGGAGTTGTGATAACCGTTCCCCATGTGGGAATATGTACATCTTCTGTCACCACCAAATGTACATTGCGATACAATCCTGCCCCGGGATACCAGCGTGAAGATTCACGTTCGTTTTCCAGGCGGACTGCCAGTTCGTTTTTCTCTCCCGGTTTCAGATAAGGAGTGGCATCCACATAAAACGAATTATAGCCATAAGGCCAGTATCCTGCCTCTTGTCCGTTGATATATACACGGGCATGACTCATGGCACCGTCAAATATCAATGTAGCTTTCTTGCCTTTCTCAAAAGAAGGAGCATCAAAATTGAGGCGATACCACCCTGTTCCCACAAAAGGAAGCCCGCCGGTACGTCCGGCATGTTCCATTGCTTCTGTTTGTCCGTCCTGGGTAATTGCCATCTCCTGCTTATCATTATTTATACTGAATGGCCCGTAGATAGCCCAGTCGTGAGGGACGGTGACATTCTGCCACTTGGTATCATTAAATCCGGGCTTCGCAAAGTCTGCATTGTCTTCACGAGTGAACTTCCACCCTTTTTCAAAGGTCTGCTCGGTTCTTACCTGCGCTTGCATGAAAGCAAGGGAACAGATAGCTCCCAATGCGGCACATAAAAATCGTTTAGTATTCATAGTTTTTCTTATTTATTGATATGGTCTGTAACAACAAAAGTAATCTCTCCCGCCTTTATCAAGTCATCATGAGAAATAAGGTATTTGTTCACTTTCTTATTTCCTAATCTGATTTCCTTGATGTAATCTCCATGGCCTTCTTTTTTGATAACCAGTTTATCTTTACCCCAATATTCAGGGTCAAGTTTAATAGTTACCTCATCAAAAGTCGGAGTAGTTAATGTATATTCGGGTACACCGGGACAATCAGGATACAATCCCATCATGCTGAAGATAGCCCATGTAGACATAGTACCTGTATCATCATTTCCGGGAATACCGTCGGGTTTGGTAGTAAAGTGTTTGGCCAACAACTCTTTTACCAATTTCTGGGTACGCCATTCTTCGCCTTTGAAACGGCTGAATAAGTACGGATAAGCAATGTCGGGTTCGTTGGCGGGATCATAATTTCCTTCATCGAACACACTTTGCAGCTTATCTACAAACTTCTTGTCACCGCCCATCAATTTTGTCAGCCCTTTAATATCATGAGGAACAAAGAATGTGTAGTTCCATGCATTTCCTTCATGGAAACCGGGACTGGGTGCAAAGTTTGCTCCTTCTTTGGGATCGAACGGTTCATAAAATCTGCCTTCCTTCGTAATGGGACGAAGAGTACCAAACTCTTTGCAGAAATAATTCTTATAACCCATGGAACGTTTGCGGAACAACTTGGCATCTTCTTTCTTTCCCAATTCTTCAGCCAAAGTAGACAACGCATAATCTGCCACATAATATTCCAGGGCATGTGAAACAGAATTATCATATTGGCTTTCCATCGGCACATATCCCTTTGCCATATAGTCATCATTATCCGGGCGCATCAGGTTATCCTTACCCGGAGTAGTGGCAGACTTATACATTCCTTTATATGCCAAGTTGATGTCGAAGTCCTGAAGACCTTTCATCCAACTGTCCACGATAACCGGAATAGAAGGATCGCCTTCCATTGTCAGTGTCTCACGTCCGTAAAGTTCCCATTTGGGAAACCATCCATGTTCCTTATACATGCCGAGCATGGTATGAATCATATCCATCTGGCGCTCAGGATACACTAATGTCATCAGTTGGTGTACGTTGCGGTATGTATCCCACAATGAAAATACAGTATAACGGTTACGGTTGGTAGTCAGAATCTTATCACCTTCCATCTGCGGATATTGACCGCTAACGTCCTGAAGGATATTCGGATGAATGAGGGTATGATACATGGCTGTATAGAATACTCCTTTTTGTTCTTCAGTTCCGCCTTTGACTGTGACACGTGAAAGGTCATCATTCCACATCTTACGCGCTTCGGCACGCAGCTTGTCGAAGGTGGTTCCGAACGGTTGCTCCTTTTCCAGATTCAAACGTGCATTCTCAATGCTCACAAAGGATACCCCCATGCTGACTTCTATCGTTTCGCTCACTGTCGAGTCAAAAGTAAACCATGCACCGACATCGTCACCACTCATTTCCTTTGTATAGGAAGTGTAAAGTTTATACTTGCCTGCCGTGTCATCCCACTGTGCTTCCACACCCATCGGACGCATCATTTTCCAGTAGCCGCGCTTTGCCGGAACTTTATTAATGCGCATCACAAAATATATCGGGAATACAGCTTGCGGATTATAACAAAAAGTACCCAGCAATTTGGTTCCTTCAATCTCACGGTCATTGACAAAACGCACTGTAGCACCACTCTCGTTTGTCAATCCTTCACCCAAATTTAATAAGATATTGCTTTGTCCTGCCGGAAAAGTGAAACGTGCCATACTGGTGCGAGGAGTAGCAGTCACTTCGCACTTCACATTATACTTATCCAATACATTGGTATAATAGCCGGGAGTAGCCGATTCATTGCTGTACACACTTCCGTAAGTATTAAAATCAACATTCAGCTTTCCGGTGGTCGGCATCAGCAACAAAGAGCCTAATTCGGGGCAACCCACACCACTCAGGTTGACATGAGCAAATCCCGTCATATACTTATTATTAAACTCGTAAGGAGTAGACCACCAGGTACTATCCTTGTTAATCTTATTTTCGGGAACAGCCCCCAACACATTGAGAGGTGTGACCGACATCATTCCCTGCGGACAAAGCGCACCGGGATTAGTTGTCCCATAATTAGTAGTCCCCACAAAAGGATTTACATAATCGGCCGGTTCTTTTTGCGCCATTGCAGTCAGCAAAGAAAACAATGCGGCACCGGTCAAAATACTCAGTTTTCGTATCATAGTCATTTATTTAATTACAACTTCATCTGTAAACAAGAAGCCACCAAACTCGCCGGAAGTTGCCTGATAACGTACATAACGTCCCTTCGCATTACCTTCCCAACCAAAATTAGTAAAAGTTACCTTATCATCTTTCACTACTTTATGCTCGATGTGCTTCAATTCTGTAAAATCTTTACCATCATCGGATATAGAAATTATCACTTCGGCAGGCATAAATACCTCCGGTCCGCAGACCTGCATAAAGTCTGCACCGATAAAATGAAGTTCCGTTTCTTTTTCCAAATCAATCGTAATATCCATTCTTTTCTTGTCAATGAAACCTTGCCAACGCTTATCACCATAGGTCCATCCGCCACGTACACCATCGACCAAGGCCGTATCTCCCCCCGCAGCATATCCGGGATAATAAGCCGCATCAAGACCATAAGTCACTTTTTTCCCTACTGCCAAATGTTCCACCGGCTTATCAGCTCCGGGACGATTACCGATTTCGTTCTTAAGTTCAAAAGGATTATAACCGGATTTTTTCAATTCTTCCACTGCTTTTAAAGCCCGTACATGGAAGTTTTCATAATTCTTCTTTGACGGTGCACTCCAGGCCACTTCCGCCAACGCAAGAACACGGGGATAAATCATCATTTCAGCATGCTCGGGTGTCGGAATATATTCTGTAAACAGATTTGCCTGCACGCCATACACCAGTCCCACCTTTTCGGCACTTAATGTATCAGGAACGGGATTGAACGAATAGACTTTGGATAAAGGCAGATAGCCTCCGATAGCCTCGGGCTGCGAATCCGGTGCATCTTGATAAGAATCAAAATAACAGAACTCACCCGGAGTCATAATAGCCTTATGACCGGATTCCACCGCTTTCATACCTCCTTCCGTTCCACGCCATGACATGACTGTAGCATTAGGTGCCAGTCCTCCTTCAAGAATTTCATCCCAGCCCAACAGTTTACGGTTATGGCCATTCAGAAATACTTCAATGCGATGAATCAAATAACTCTGCAATTCATTCACATCTTTCAGACCTTCTTTTTTCATCCGTGCCTGGCATAACTTACAAGTCGGCCAAGATGCTTTACCTGCCTCGTCTCCACCAATATGGATATATTCGGACGGGAATAATTCCATCACTTCCGTCAGTACATTTTCCAGAAACTCAAAAGTCTTTTCATTGCCCACACAGAAATCAGCCTGCTTATAGGGTTCATGTGTACAGGACAGTTCGGAATAAGCAGTCAATACTTCTTCCGAATGTGCCGGCATTTCTATTTCGGGAATGACAGTTATATAACGAGATTCGGCATAAGCTACCAATTCACGGATATCCTCTTTGGTGTAATAACCTCCATAAGCATTCTTACTACCTTCTTCACTGTATTGGCGACCATTGTTCCACCACTCTTTCCAGGTGGGGAATTCACGCCACGCAGCAAACTCAGTAAGACGGGGATATTTATCTATTTCAATACGCCATCCTGCCGCATCAGTCAGATGTAAATGGAGACGGTTCAGTTTGTAATAGGCAAAAGCATCAATCTGCTTCTTCACAAAATTCACATCAAAGAAATGACGGGAAACATCGAGCATCATACCACGATAGGCAAAGCGCGGCTCATCGGTAACGGTTCCTACCGGTAATTCCTTTTTTTCATAATTACCCGAGCCGGAAGCCCGGAAATCACCTTTCTCAGGATAACGATAATACCCGAAAGCTTTGTTACCCACAATAATTATCCGCAGATCATAGTCGGCACCCTGGATAAAACTTTGTACAAAAAAATAATTTTTCTGGCGTAAATAAGGAAACATGGTCTTAGCCCCTTTGGGCGAGAAAGCCTGATTCAAACGATGA
>OLZR01001091.1_pt1 | contig 11593 bp, 8 predicted proteins | sample 1644421 | NCBI WGS metagenome assembly OLZR01 (sample SAMEA103958132, study PRJEB25191) | human gut metagenome | biome: human-associated habitat [ENVO:00009003]; feature: intestine environment [ENVO:2100002]; material: feces | place: Germany | collected 2013/2015 | reverse complement strand
GGGCGCTGCCCAAACCCGCAATTTTTGAAAAAATTGAGTAAACTTTTTTGTTTTTAGGAGGATAATTTAGCGTTAGCTAAATTTCAATGCCCAACCGACACTCCGCTAAACCACAATTTACCCCCAACTTTTGATAAAGAACCATTTTTATTAAAGGTTTGGTAAATTATGGTTTAACCATTGCTTTGCCAATTAATTATAAAAATTCAGTCAACCTTTTCAACGGTTGAGGTTGTGGGCAAAGCCCACAAATACTTTGCGTTTACACAATCTAACGATAGCCAAACGGCAAGCTGTTTGGCGGCCTAAACACAACGGTGTTACCCTTTAAATGCGACAGCAACAGGAAAAGCCACTTGTTATATAATTTAAAAAACGACCGCTGTCATTATCGGACAGCGGTCGTTATGATTATATAATTTTATTACTTGCTTTCCTGCAAAGTTATGGTAACTTTATCTGTACTGTCGTTTGAGCTGCGGTAATATTCAAGCTCAATTGTATCGCCTGCTTTATGGCTTTCGAGTATATCATAGAACTCAGCAAAGTTGCTTACCTTTTTGCCGTCGGCACCTGTGATAATATCGTTTTCTTTAAGGTCTGTGTTTGCGCAAGGACCGTCCTCGTCAATGCTGTAAATCGCAATGCCCGCAGGCGTGTTTCCACTGCTCTGTACATTTTCACCTGTAACGCCAATTTTTACTCTGCCCTGCACATAGCCGTATTTCATAATGTCATCAATAACATCTTTTACTGTAGCAGAAGGAATTGCAAAGCCCATACCCTCATAATCTGTAGCGGCTATTTTTGCGGATGAAACTCCGATTACCTGACCGTACATATTTACAAGAGCGCCGCCGGAATTGCCGGGATTAATGGCTGCATCTGTCTGAATGAATTTTACATTTGTCGTAATACTGCTCTGTCTGTCAACTGCAGATACTATACCCTGAGTGATTGAGTTGTTATACTTAACTCCGCCGGGATTACCTATAGCTATTACACTTTCACCAAGTGAAACATCTTTGGAGTTACCGAAGTTTGCGACCTTAAGTCCGCTTGCATCGTCCATTTTCAAAAGAGCAAGGTCTGTGCGTGTATCGTAACCAACAACACCTGCTTTGTACTGCTTGCCGTCGGAAGTAACGACCTGTATAAGGTAGAGAGTCTTGCTGTTGCCAACTACATGAGCATTTGTAACCACATAACCGTCTGATGTAATTATAATTCCGCTGCCCTGCGAAGTGCACTGTGAATCATCTGTGATTTCGTCTGAATAGCAAAGAACGCCGACAATAGAATCTGTTACTTCGTTGCTTGCATATTCGGTGTTGTATTTGGAATCTTTGGCATCGCTCGGTTTAGCTTTTAAGTCAATTCCCTCATAAGAAGAATTTGTCTTGTTGCTGTAATCGGATTCATTATGCTCTTGAGTGCTTGAACTGTCATTGTTAAAGTACGGACTGCCACTCGGTAATGTAAATGTATAGCTGTTATTTGTATTATTTTTGTTGTCGTTTGAATTTGACGCAACATAGGCAATCATTCCGCAGATACTGCCTACACAAAGCAATGACAGCACAACTATTATTACAATTATGCCGGGTGTCATCTTTTTGCGTGGCATATTCGGCATTGGCGGTTGTGCGTATGTATTTGAATAATCAACAGGCGGCTTTTGCTGCGGCACATAAGGCTGTCCGTATGGCTGTTGATTAAAGTTTGGCTGTTGATAATTCTGCTGTCCGTACTGCGGTTGATATTGTTGATACTGTGGTGCGTACGGTTGAGAATATTGCTGCTGTGGATTAGCGTATTGTCCATACTGAGGCTGATACACAGGTCTGCCGCCAACCTGCGGATTGCCGTACGGCTGATATTGAGGTGGTTGCGGATTAAACGGCTGTTGATATTGCGGATTCGGATTATACTGCTGATTAAAGTTTGGGTTGTATTGTCCGTTGCAGCCGTTGTTTTGATAATATCCGTTTTGCTGCGGCTGTTCAAAATTCGGTGTTTGAGGAGCAAAGTCATTTTGCGGTTGCTGAGGTTGAGAAAATCCATTTTCAAACGGTTTTTCAGGCTCAAAATTTCGATACTGCGGTGTTACCGATTGTTCGTTAGTCGATTCTGCGTTGTTTTCTGTATTTTCGGTTTCAAAAACAGGCGCAGGCTGCGGCTCGGTCGGTTTTTCGGTAAAAGGCTTTTCAGGTTCAAACTGATTATTAGAATTGAAATTATTATCCATAAAAATATCTCCTTATTAGTAATGCATAATTCGTAATTGTATAAAATAATTAAGTCAAACTTATATGTTGCAAACTTTTTAATTATGAATTACTAATTTATAGCTTTCATAAGTATTATATATCTTTATTGTTTTAAAAGCAACAAAATTATATCACGCTTATGTGAGTATATATTGAAAATTAGGTGATTTTACAAGATTTTTCCTGTAATTTCTTCAAAAAACCAAAAAACTTTTGCAAAAGACTTTATATTTGAAATGATTTATTGTATAATAAAAGTAACTCGGAGCGACTATGTTTTTTGTTCCGAAAATTTACTACAAAGGAAGATTAATATGCCATTAGTAAACGCTAAAGAAATGCTTACAAAAGCAAAAGCAGGCCACTATGCAGTTGGTCAGTTCAACATCAATAACCTTGAGTGGACAAAGTCAATTCTTTTAACTGCTCAGGAGCTTAACTCACCTGTAATTCTCGGTGTATCTGAGGGCGCAGGTAAATATATGTGCGGTTACAAGACAGTCGTTGGTATGGTAAACGGTATGCTCGAAGAGCTTAACATTACTGTTCCGGTTGCTCTCCACCTTGATCACGGTTCATACGAAGGCGCTAAGGCTTGCATTAAGGCAGGTTTCAGCTCAATTATGTTTGACGGTTCTCACTACCCAATCGAAGAGAACATTGCTAAGACTAAGGAACTCGTAGCTGCTTGTAACATTCTCGGTCTTTCACTTGAGGCTGAAGTTGGTTCAATCGGCGGTGAGGAAGACGGCGTTATCGGTATGGGCGAGTGCGCAGATCCTAAGGAATGTAAAATGGTTGCTGACCTCGGCGTAACAATGCTCGCTGCAGGTATCGGTAACATTCACGGTAAGTATCCTGCAAACTGGAAGGGCCTTAGCTTTGAAACTCTTGATGCGATTCAGCAGCTTACAGGCGATATGCCACTCGTTCTCCACGGCGGTACAGGCATCCCTGCTGATATGATCAAGAAGGCTATTTCACTCGGCGTTTCAAAGATCAATGTAAATACAGAGTGCCAGCTTGCATTTGCAGATGCTACAAGAAAGTATGTTGAGGCAGGTAAGGACTTAGAGGGTAAGGGCTTTGACCCAAGAAAGCTCCTCGCTCCGGGCGCAGAGGCTATCAAGGCTACTGTTAAAGAGAAAATGGAACTCTTCGGTTCAGTCGGTAAGGCTTAATCGTATAGCTTAATATTTTCACAAATTTAAGGCTTCGTCTTTTGACGGAGCCTTTTTTGTGCGCAGACAATATTACACATAACCAATACTTTATCTATTGAAAATTTAACCAAAATGATGTATAATATAATATTAGTACGAAAGAATGTAGTACGCATTATTAATTAAAAAGGAAGTAATTTTATGGCTAAGAAAGAATTTAAATCAGAGTCAAAAAGACTTCTCGACCTGATGATTAATTCAATTTATACTCATAAGGAGATTTTCCTTAGAGAGCTTATTTCAAATGCAAGCGATGCTATTGATAAGCTTTGCTTTATTGCACTTACAGACGATAAGCTTAATATGAGCAGAGATGATTTTAAGATTTTTATAAAGCCCGACAAGGAAAACCGTACACTTACAATTACCGATAACGGTATTGGTATGGATAAAGACGACCTTGAAAACAACCTTGGCACAATCGCATCTTCGGGTTCATACAAGTTTAAGCAGGAAATGAGCGAAAAGCAGGACGATATTGACATTATCGGTCAGTTCGGCGTCGGCTTTTACTCCGCTTTTATGGTAGCAAAGAAAATTACCGTTGTTACTAAGAAATACGGCTGTGACACAGCTTACAAGTGGGAATCTGACGGCGCAGACGGTTACGAAATCACCGAAACAGAGAGGGACGAAATCGGTACAACAATTGTACTTAAAATTAAGGACAATACAGAGGAAGAAAACTATGATGAGTTCCTTGAGCAGTACAGAATCCAGGGACTTATCAAGAAGTATTCCGACTATATCCGCTATCCGATTATGATGGATATGACTCACAGCAGAGTTAAGGAAGAAACCAAGGACAGCGAAAAACCGGAGTATGAGGATTATACAGAAACCGAAACTCTTAACAGTATGCTCCCAATCTGGCAAAGAGCAAAGAAAGATGTTAAGCAGGAAGAGTACGATAATTTTTATCGTGAAAAGTTTATGGCTATGGACAAGCCTTTGCGTACAATCGTAACTTCCGTAGAGGGTGTTGTTACATACAAGGCATTGCTTTTCATTCCGTCACAGGCACCTTACGATTACTATACAAAGGAATACAAAAAGGGACTTCAGCTTTATTCAAGCGGTGTTCTTATTATGGAAAACTGCGAGGAGCTTTTACCTGAACATTTCAGATTTGTAAAGGGTATTGTTGACAGTGCAGACCTCTCGCTTAATATTTCAAGAGAAATGCTCCAGCATGACCGCCACCTTATAACCATTGCTCAGAACATTGAAAAGAAGATTAAAAACGAGCTTACCTCAATGCTTGCAAATGACAGAGAAAATTATGAAAAGTTCTTCAATGCCTTTGGCAGACAGCTTAAGTACGGAGTATCTGCCGACTACGGTATGCATAAAGAAGAATTACAAGACTTACTTATGTATTACTCTTCTACAGAGAAAAAACTTGTAACTCTTTCGGAATATGTTGACAGAATGAAAGAGGATCAGAAGTTTATTTACTTTGCAGTCGGCGAGAACATTTCTTCAATTGACAATCTCCCGCAGACAGAACTTTTGCGCTCAAAGGGTTACGAAATCCTCTATTGTACAGAAGAAATAGACGAGTTCTCACTCCAAACTCTTATGCAGTACAAGGACAAGCGTTTCTGTTCGGCTACAAACGATGACCTCGGTATTGAGAATGATGAAAACAAAGAGGAAGAAAAGGACAGCAGTGCAATCCTTACTTTTGTAAAAGAAACACTCGGCGACAAGGTAAGCGAAGTTGTTGCATCTAAAAAGTTGGTTTCTCACCCTGTTTGCCTTACCGCAAAGGGCGGCATTTCATTTGAAATGGAAAAATACTTCAATGCGGTTCAGCCTGACAGCGGTATGAAAGCACAGAGAGTGCTTGAGCTTAATATGAATCACTCGGCTGTAAAGGCAATGGAAAGCGCAGTGCAGACGGATATTGAAAAAGCAAAGAAGTACGCAGAGCTTCTCTACGATCAGGCTCTCCTCATTGCAGGCCTTCCGATTGAAAATCCCGGCGAATATGCAGATCTCGTTTGCAGTCTTATGGTGTAATTAAATAATTATCTTAAAGCGGTTGCATTAGTTGCATCCGCTTTTTTGTTGCAATTTTTCTGTGTGCGTGTTATTATAAAAACGGGTGATTTAATGAAAAAATCCGGAGTGTTTACATTCTTTTATAGGCTGTTGCTCACGCTTATGCTTATGGTCGGTATTAACGGCATTTTTCTTGCAGAGATGCTTGACAGGTGGTATTTGCCGCTTATCAGTGTTTTTGCGTTTGTTGCCGCAAATGTTTTTCCGTCTGTTGCAAAAGGCGGCTATCCGTCTTTTAAATTCAGAATGATTGCACACGGCAGTGAATTGCTCTTGCAATTTTTAATAACAACTCTGCTTTCAAGTGTGATTTATATTCAGTCGGCTTTTCAAATGTTACCTGACAATTGGGTAAAATGGGCGCTGTGCCTTGGAGGTGCTCTGCTTGCGGAGTTTATACTGTTTTGGAACGGTATTATTTCCGTTTATTGTACATCGGTTCAACTTGGCATAAAGCATAGGTTTATCGGAATAATTTGCGGTTTTATTCCGATTGTAAATTTATTTTGTCTTGGCGTTATTATAAAAATAACTATGCAAGAGGTTAATTTTGAGATTGATAAAGCCGAACAAGACAGAAAAAGAATTAATGAGAAAATTTGCAAAACAAAATACCCTGTATTGCTTGTGCACGGTGTGTTTTTTCGTGACAGTGCATATTTCAATTATTGGGGCAGAGTGCCGGCAGAGCTTATTGCAAACGGCGCAGAAATTTACTACGGTAATCACGAATCAGCTTCCTCTGTTGATGAAAGCGCAAAGCAGCTTGCCGAGCGAATAAAGCAGATTGTTGCGGAAACAGGTTGTGAAAAGCTGAACATTATTGCTCATTCAAAGGGCGGGCTTGATTGCAGAAAGGCGATTGCCTGTTACGGCGTTGAAGATATGACAGCATCGCTCACCACAATAAACACTCCACATCGTGGCTGCGGTTTTGCCGACTATCTTTTAACAAAAGTTTCGCCTAATGTTAAAAACAAAATTGCTTTTGCATACAATAACGCACTTTTAAAGTTTGGCGACAAAAATCCCGACTTCATCTCTGCCGTAACCGACCTTACGCAGGCAAATTGTACGAAACTTAACGCTGATGTATTTGACTCACCAAAGGTTTATTATCAGAGCTTTGGCTCAAAGCTGAACAGAGCGTCGGGCGGAAAATTTCCGCTTAACTTTTCATACAATCTTGTAAAATATTTTGACGGTGAGAATGATGGCTTGGTTTCAGAAAACTCCTTTGCCTGGGGCGAAAAATATACATACATTACTACAAAAGGTAAAAGAGGTATTTCTCACGGAGATATGATTGACCTTAACCGTGAAAATATTAAGGACTTTGACATAAGAGAATTTTATGTGCAGATACTTGCAGACTTGAAAAAATCAGGTTATTGATAAGGAGGATAAAGATAAATGAAAAGAAAAGACTATATTTCATGGGACGAATACTTTATGGGTGTGGCTATTCTTGCCTCAAAGCGCAGTAAAGACCCGAACACTCAAGTAGGTGCGTGTATTGTAGACAATAACAATATCATTCTTTCAACAGGTTACAACGGTTTTCCTTTCGGCTGTTCCGATGACGATTATCCGTGGTGCAGAGATGGTGAAGACACAAAGTACAGCTATGTGGTACACGCCGAGCTTAATGCTATACTTAATGCAAGAGGCAAAAATCTTAAGGGCGCAAGGCTGTACGTTGACCTTTTCCCTTGCAACGAATGTGCAAAAGCCATTATTCAGTCGGGTATAGCAGAGGTTGTTTATCTTTATGATAAATATGCCGACAGCGCCGCAACTGTTGCATCTAAAAGAATGTTGCAGTCGGCAGGGGTAGCGTGCCGTAAATTTACTTCCGACAAAAAGAGCCTTTCAATTGATTTTGAAAAGTAATATTGAGAAAAATATATAGCCTTTGACTTGTTTTCGGTCAAAGGCTATAAGATTATTTGAGATAGCATTAATAAATTATGGTTTAGCAAATTGATTTTCCAAGCAATTATAAATGTTTGGTCGACCTTTTCAAAGGCTGTGGGCAAAGCCCACAAATACTTTCCGCTTACGCAATGATGTGACCTTTTTGTGTTAAAGTTGACAAATAAAAAAATTTATATTTTTGATGATTGTATATGTAACTGAATTGCACAATTTTGTATTGACAGTAAATTTCATATTTGCTATTATTTTTATTGTATATTAAGAAGTATATAAAATATTTTGTCATAATGACAAGGAGAGAAAATAAATGAAAAAATTTTTAGCATCAATTATTGCTGTGGTTTTAGCTGTAAGCGGGTTATCTGTGATTTCAATTACAGCAAATGCGGCAACTATTTTTATAAGCGGCAACTATGAATATACTGTAAATTCAGATGATACCGTAAATATTGCGGGATATAAGGGTATAGCAACCGATATTACAATTCCGTCACAAATTTTAAATAAAAATGTTGTAAAAATTTCTGATAATTCTTTTTACAACAATAGCACATTAACTTCTGTTAAAATACCAAATACAATAAAAGTTGTCGGTTCAATGGCATTTCACAATTGTACAAAACTTTCAAAAGTTACATTACCAAGCAATCTTACGGAAATTGGCTATAATGCATTTGAAGGAACAACAGCACTTACAACAATTACAATTCCAAAAACAGTTACAACAGCCGGTAATAATGTATTTAACGGTTCGGCACTTAAAACAGCCACTATAGAAAACGGTGCAACAGCAGTAGCAGACAATCTTTTCAGTAACGCTAAAAATTTAACTAAAGTAACAATTCCGAATACAGTAAAGAAAGTAGGCTCAATGTCATTTTATCATTGTGAAAAACTTTCGTCGGTAACATTGCCAAATACTCTTACCGAAATCGGCTATAGCGCATTTAACGGAACAACAGCGCTCACAACAATTACAATACCGAAGACTGTAACCAAAGCAGGCAGTGATGTGTTTGAAGATTCGGGACTAAAAACAGCTATAATCGAAAACGGAGCAACATCAGTGCCGAATAATTTGTTTAGTAAAGCAACAAATCTGACACAGATAACCATTCCAAATACAGTTAAAAAAATAGGTTCAATGTCCTTTTATGACTGTACAAAAGTATCCTCGGTAACTTTGCCGAATACTCTTACATCAATCGAAACATCTGCATTTGAAAATTGCCAAGCTATGAAATCTATTACTATTCCAAAGAATGTTACATATTTTGGTACAACCGCAGTGGGCTATAGTGATGGCAGAGTTATTGACGGATTTATAATTTACGGCTATAAAAATACAAAGGCACAGACATACGCAACCAAAAATAAAATTACATTCAAAGCATTGCAGGAGGAAACTGTACCTGTAGGTGATATAAATAATGACGGCAAAATAGATGTATCGGATGTTACATACTTACAGATGTATCTTTCGGGCAATTCATCATATGTAATTAAAAATACAAAGGCGGCAGACGCAAACGGCGACGGTAAAATTGATGTTGCCGATGTTACAAAGATTCAGACTATTATTGCTTCGTAATTAAAATTTAATATTAAAAGTACATTAAAGCTGTTCGGGCAAGAGTTACCGAACAGCTTTTTGCTTTTATAAATGATAAAATACGGGAATAAAAAGACAGTAATCGGGATAGAATATTTTTGAATAATCTTGGCTGATTTATGACTGAAATTGAATGACTTAAAAATGCAAAAGCAAAATTACTTGTTAAAACACACAAAATTATATGCGATTTTTGATATAAACTAACTGAATTTCAATTTTAATGAATTTTTTTGAAAGAATTTGCTTGACTTTAACAAAACAGGTGTTATAATGTAGTCAAGAGGTGAGGGAAATGCTTACTCAGGAAAGATACCAAACAATACTTCAAATATTAAGCGAGAAAAACACAGTCACGGTACAGGAGCTTACAAAGCTTTTGAATACATCGGAGTCAACCATAAGGCGTGACCTCACAACACTTGACGAGATGGGCAAGCTTAATAAAGTATTCGGAGGAGCAACCTCAATTCACCAGCTTTCGGGCGTATATGAGGCTGATGTGAAATCAAGAGAAGGTATAATGCTTGACGAAAAGAAAGCAATCGCAATTTATTGTGCAAAACTTATTAACGATACGGATTTTGTATATATAGACGCAGGCACAACCACTGATATTCTCACAGATTACATTACAAACAAAAACGCAACCTATGTTACAAACGGTATTACCCACGCAAAAAATCTTATAAGAAAGGGACTTACAACATACACAATCGGCGGCAGAATCAAACCTGCTACCGAGGCTATTATGGGCGCGGAAGGTTTAAGGTCGCTGAAAACCTTTAACTTTACAAAATCCTTTATGGGTACTAACGGAATTGAATTAAATGCAGGCTTTACCACTCCTGATATGGAAGAGGGCTTGATCAAAGAGGAAGTTATAAAAAGAAGTTATATGTCTTTTGTTCTTGCCGACAATACCAAATTCAGAAAGGTATTTCCGATTACCTTTGCAGAGCTTAAAGACTGCTGTATTATAACCGACAAACTCCCGTATAATGAGTTTTCGGAAAAAACAATAATCAAGGAGGTTATGAAGTGATTTACACAGTTACACTAAACCCGTCAATTGATTACATCGTTCGTCTTGATGAGCTTAAGACAGGCATTACAAACAGAACAACAAGCGAGGAATATTACATCGGTGGCAAGGGAATAAATGTTTCGTGCGTACTTGCCGAACTCGGTATCAAGAGCACAGCGCTTGGTTTTGTTGCAGGATTTACCGGAGAGGCTATTGAAAAAGGTCTTAAAAATCCTAAAATCACAGCAGATTTTATTACACTTAAAAGCGGAATTTCAAGAATAAACATTAAAATCAAGGCAGGCGAAGAAACCGAAATCAACTGTCAAGGACCGCACATAGATGAGGAAGAACTTTTGAATCTGTTTGATAAAATCGACAATATTCAGAGTGGTGATACACTTATCATTGCAGGAAATATTCCAAATACATTGCCTGACGATGTTTATGAAAGAATCATCGAAAAACTTGACGGAAAAGATGTAAGAATTGTAGTTGACGCAACTAAAAAGTTGCTTGTTAATTCACTAAAATACAAACCGTTTTTAATCAAACCTAACCGTCAGGAGCTTTCAGAAATTTTTGACACGACAGTAAAGACAGAAAGCGATGTTGTCAAATATGCGCAGGAATTGCAGAAAATGGGTGCAAAAAATGTTCTCGTTTCTCTGGGCGGCGACGGTGCATTACTTGTTGACGAATTCGGAAAGGTTCATAAAGAGGGCGTTATTAAAGGTCACAAGGTACTGAATACAGTAGGCTCGGGTGACTCGATGGTAGCAGGCTTTGTAGCCGGCTGCATTGACAAAAATGATTACGCCTATGCGTTAAAGCTCGGCAGTGCCTGCGGAAATGCAACAGCATTTTTAAACGGACTTGCCACAAAAGATAAAATTGATGAATTGCTCGCTCAATTCTGAGTGGGTAGAAATAAATAAACTAAAAAGGAGAAAAATTTATGCGTATTACTGATTTATTAAAACAAAGTGCCATAGAGCTTAATGTATCAGTGGCATCAAAACAGGCAGCAATCGACAAGCTCGTTTCATTGCACGAAAAGAGCGGAAACCTTGTAAACGCAGCCGAGTATAAGAAAGGAATCCTCGCAAGAGAGGAAATGGGAACAACAGCAGTCGGTATGGAAGTTGCCATTCCGCACGCAAAGAGCACAGCAGTTAAAGCTCCTGCACTTGCTGCAATTACAGTTCCTAACGGTGTAGATTATGAGGCTCCGGACGGACAGCCTTGCAAACTTATTTTTATGATAGCGGCTACAACAGACGGCGATGTTCACCTTGAGGTTCTCGCAAGACTTATGCAGCTTTTAATGCATGAAGATTTTACAGCGAAACTTAAAGCCGCAAAAACTCCGAAAGAATTTATCTCGATTATTGACGCAAAAGAAACAGAGAAGTTCCCCGATGAACCAAAGGCAGAAGTTCCTGCAAAGAAGGGT
>OLZR01001088.1_pt1 | contig 11614 bp, 9 predicted proteins | sample 1644421 | NCBI WGS metagenome assembly OLZR01 (sample SAMEA103958132, study PRJEB25191) | human gut metagenome | biome: human-associated habitat [ENVO:00009003]; feature: intestine environment [ENVO:2100002]; material: feces | place: Germany | collected 2013/2015 | reverse complement strand
CCATTTTTATTTAATAAAAATTTTAGTTTATTATCTTATCAAGAAATGGCCGAAAAAATTTTGACTTTTTATTTAAATGATTTTACCAACGAAGAAATTAAACAAGTAATTGCCAAAACATATACAGCAGTTAATTTTAAGAACAAGATTATTGGAATGAAAAATTTGAAAGAGTTTAGTTTTTTAGAATTATATCATGGTCCTACCCTATCTTTTAAAGATATGGCTTTAACGATGTTACCGAATTTAATAGAAGTAGCTAAAGTAAAACAGAATGATTGTCTTGAAACCCTTATTTTAACTGCCACTTCTGGTGATACTGGTGGGGCAGCATTAGCAAGTTTTGGCAAAACTGATAATAATAAAATTATCGTTTTATATCCAATAGATGGAGTAAGTTATTTTCAAGAAAGGCAAATGCATTTTTATACAAATCAAAAAGCAAGGCTTATAGGGATAAAAGGTAATTTTGATGATTGTCAAAATATTGTAAAAACAGTTTTTACTAGTATGAATAATTTAAGAAATATTAAACTTTCTTCAGCCAATTCAATAAATATAGGTAGATTGCTTCCTCAAATTATTTACTATTTTTATGCATATTTTAAAATGGTAAACCAAAATGAAATATTGTATGGAGAAAGTATCAATGTAGTTGTACCAACGGGAAATTTTGGTAATATTTTGGCTTGTTATATAGCAAAAAAAATGGGTTTGTTTATTAATAAAATTATTTGTGCTAGCAATGAGAATAATATTTTAACGGATTTTTTTAATACTAAAATATATAATTGTAATCGTCCTTTTTATTTAACCAATTCTCCTGCAATGGATATTTTAATCTCATCAAACTTGGAAAGATTGTTATTTATTATTACAGATGGAAATTATAAACTTGTTGATAAATTGATGAAAGATTTAAAAGAGAAAAACAGTTTTTATTTACCAAAACAGTATCATTCCCAAATAGATGATTTTCTAGCATATTCAATTTGTAATACGGAAACTCTTTTTTATATAAAGGATTGTTTTGAAAAATATAATTATTTAATTGACCCTCACACAGCTGTAGCATATGGTGTTTATTTGAATTTAAAAAATAAATTAAAGGGGAAAACGCTAATTATAAGTACTGCAAGTCCTTTTAAATTTATTGATACAGTAAATGAGGTTTTTAAAATTGAGGAAAAAGATTTTACGTTAGCAGAAAAAATTGCTGAAAAAAGTGGCAACAAAATTCCTGATGTACTAAAAGAAATTTATGAAGGTACTTTTCAACAAGAAGTATGGTGTAAGGAAGATGCTTGCGAAAAACTAAAAAAGTTAATAGGTGAGTTAGATGAAAATTGTTAGAACTTTTGCGACTTCCGCAAATTTAGGTCCTGGTTTTGATTGTCTGGGTATTTGTTTTGATTTATATAATGAATATGAATTTTTTCTTTCCGATAAGTATACAATTGAAGGTTTTAGTGAAAAATTTTCAAATCCTAGCGACAATCTTATTGTTAAAAGTTATGAAAAAGTTTTTTTATTAAAGAATAAGAAGATTCAATTTTTAACAATTAGGCAAAAGATTCAAAATATTCCTGTATCAAGAGGTCTTGGCAGTAGTGCATCATGCATAGTTGCAGGTATCATAATGGCCAATGAAATTCTTGGTGGTATTTTGTCCAAAGATGAAATTTTTCAAATTGCAAGTATGATTGAAGGACATCCGGATAATGTTGCTCCTTTAATATTTGGTGGTTTCACCTGTAGTTTTCAAGAAGATAAGTATCATTATATTAATCTTGATGTAGCGAGTAATTTGCAATTTTTTTTCCTCATTCCTAATTTTGAATTATCTACTGAAGTAGCTAGGGCTTCATTACCGAGTTGTGTTTTATTAGAAGAGGTAGTATCTACTTTATCGCATAGTATTTTGATGGTAAAAGCGTTAGAAAAGGGGGACTTTTCTTTATTAAAAATGGCAAAAAAAGATCTCATTCATGAGCCATATCGATACCAATTCATTGATCCAAAGAAAGAAATGAGAAAGATATTAGAAGATTATGAAGATATAGTAGGTTTAATTAGTGGGGCTGGACCAAGTATACTTTTAATTAGTGAACAGGATATTAAAAATAAATTTAGTATTAAAAATTGGCAATTAGTAAGTGTCAAAATTTCTAACGTAGGAGCGTATGTATATGAGAGATAGTGAATATTTGATTGTCCACAAATCAATTCTTCCTCCATATTTTGAACAGGTCATTGCTGCAAGAGAGTTGATAAACAATCAAAAAATTAATATTTGTGATGCATGTAAAATGCAAAGTATTAGTCGTTCTACTTACTATAAGTACAAAGATTTTATTTTCAGACCGACAATAGATAGCGGAAATAAAGCCCTTTTTGCTATCAAAACGATTGATGAAAAGGGAATTCTATCTTCTATTTTACAAATCATATATGATAATAGTGGAAATGTCATTTCAATTAATCAAGATGCTCCCATTGATAAAAGTGCATATATTACTATGATGATTGATATAAGTGATTTAAAAATTGATTTAGAATCTTTACAAAAATTAATATCTTTCTGTTATGGTGTAAAATCAATTGATATAATGGGGGTAGAATAATGAAGAAAGCAAGAATTGCTATTTTAGGTTATGGAGTTATTGGTAAGGGAGTCTTTAAGATATGCTTAGAAAAAGAAGAAATTGAGGTTATAAAAATATTTGATTATAAGGAAAATTTCGATAAGCAATATGCCAATCTCTTTACAGATAATTTAGAAGATATTATCAATGATAATAAGATCGATATAGTTGTTGAAGTTTTAGGTGGATATGATTTTGCTAAAAAAGCCTGTGTTCTCACGTTAAGTAAACACAAACATCTAGTAACTGCTAATAAGGAAATTGTCGCAAATGATATTGATGAGTTGACTAAACTTGCAAGGGATAATAAAGTTTCTTTTTGTTATGAGGCAAGCGTAGGTGGAGCCATTCCTATTATAAAAAATTTGAAAGAACTTACTTTAGTGAATCGTATTCAAAAAATTATTGGAATTTTAAATGGGACAACAAATTATATTCTTAGTAGAATAAGTGAGGGGATGAGTTTTGAGGAAGCCTTGAAATTAGCTCAAGAAAAAGGATTTGCAGAAAAGGATCCTACTACTGATTTAGAAGGTTATGATATGATGCGAAAAATTGCTATTTTATCAGATATTGCTTGGAATACTAAAATTAATATTCATGATATAAAGCATTCCTCGTTTAGTCTTATTCACAATTATGATATGAAGAAAAATCATCAAACAATGAAGTATGTGTGTGAAGCTTTAAAAGATAACAATAAAATATTCATTTCAGTAGGTTTAATGGAATTGGATAATCAAGAAGTATTATGTAAAATCAATGAGGAAGACAATGGTGTAATTGTTGAAACCTCTTTAGCCGATAAACTGGTTTTTATTGGCAAGGGGGCTGGTAGTTTGCCGACTGCTTCTGCAATAGTTAGCGATATCTATGATATTATCAATCAAAGAGTATTAGATACTTATGATAATTTCAATAAATATGTAATTAATGAGGTGCAATAATGAAAAAATACAATTTAGCAATTGTGGGAGTTACAGGACTTGTAGGACGAATGTTCTTAAAAATTTTAGATGAATATCATTTTCCTTTTCATCAATTACTCCTCTATGCTTCAAAGAAAAGTGCTGGTAAGAAAATAGTTTTTAAAAATAAAGAGTATATTATTAGAGAATTAAGCGAGGAAGCTTTTGATGATGTTGATATTGTTTTATTTAGTGCTGGTAGTAAAGTCTCTCAAGAATATGCACCTTTAGCTGTTCAAAAAGGTGCATATGTAATTGATAATTCAAGTGCTTGGCGAATGGATGATAATTGTGCCCTAGTAGTACCAGAAGTGAATATGGATGATATTTTTGTGAAAAGTAAAATAATAGCAAATCCTAATTGTTCAACAATTCAGGCAGTTTTACCACTAAAAATTTTAAATGATCATTTTGGCATCAAAAGGGTAACTTATACAACTTATCAAGCGGTAAGCGGTTCTGGTCAAAAAGGAATTGAAGATTTAAAAAGAACGAAAAATAATCATACCAATATATTTTACCCGTATGATATTTCTAAAACGTGTATACCAGAAATTGATGAATTTTTAGATAATGGTTATACAAAAGAAGAAATGAAAATGATAAATGAAACAAGAAAGATTTTACATTTAGAAAATTTACCAATTGTTGCCACTTGTATTAGAGTTCCTGTTGAAAATTGTCATGGAGTTTCTATGACAATTGAACTTGTAAAAAAATTTGAAATTGAACAGATAAAACAAGTTTTACAACAACAAGATGGAATTATTGTTTATGATGATGTACAAAATCATAAATATCCTAATTCAATTATTGCGAATAATCAAGATAAAGTTTATGTTGGACGAATTAGAAAAGATTTATCAACTGAAAATGGAATTGTGTTATATTGTGTAGCTGATAATATTAGAAAGGGTGCCGCTAGTAATGCAATACAAATTGCAATGGCTTTGATAAAAAAATTATGATAAAAGTAGCAAAATTTGGTGGTTCTAGTTTAGCAAATAGTGAGCAATTTAAAAAAATAAAAAAAATTATTTTTGAAGATCAAACAAGAAAGATTATTGTCGTATCGGCGCCAGGTAAACAAAATAAAGATGATCATAAGATAACTGATTTACTTTATCTAATCTATGCGCATTTAAAATATGGAGTTGACGCAAACAATATTTTTGATATTGTTAAAAGTAGATATGTAGAAATTAAGACAACATTAGCATTAGACATTGACCTTGAAAAAGAATTTGCTATACTAAAAGCAAATCTAAATCAAAAGATAAGTGAAGAATTTTTAGTTAGTAGAGGAGAATATTTTTGTGCAAAATTATTAGCAGAATACATAGGCTATACATTTGTCGATGCCAAAAATTTGATTTATTTTGATTATAATGGGAAATTAGATGAACAAAAAACCAAAGATGCATTAATAAATCAATTCATAAAAACTAAAACAATTGTTATACCTGGTTTTTATGGTTCTTACCCAGATGGGAATATTCATCTTTTTTCAAGGGGGGGTTCAGATGTCACAGGTGCGGTAGTCGCAAAGGCTCTTTCAGCAGGTCTTTATGAAAATTGGACCGACGTTTCAGGATTTTTGGTAGCAGATCCTAAAATTGTTAGTCATCCTAAAAAGATAAAAGAGATTTCTTATGAAGAATTACGCGAATTATCATACATGGGTGCGCATGTGCTTCATGAAGAAACTATTTTTCCTGTACAAGAATTAGAGATTCCGATTAGTATTAAAAATACCAATCGTCCTGATGATGAAGGTACAATTATTTCTTCTAACTGTCAGGATTCTTCACAAATTATCACAGGAATTACTGGTAAAAAATCTTATGAATCAATCACCATAATCAAAAAGCCAAAAGTCCCAAAAATAAAAGTAATGAGAGATGTTTTGGCGGTTTTAGATAAATATCATCTTGATGTTGAGCATATTCCATCAAGTATTGATACGTTTAGTTTAATTATTGAAGCAAACGATCTTGTTAAGAAAAATTATGAAGTTCTGGCAGATATAAAAAAAATTGATGCTGTTCAAGATGTAATTATTGATACTGATATTGCACTTATTGCAGTTGTAGGCAGAAACATGGCAACTAAACCTGGCATTAGTGCCAAAATTTTTGCCATTTTTGGGCAAAATGACATTAATATTAAGGTAATTGCTCAAGCATCACAAGAACTTAGTATTATTGTTGGAGTTTCTAATCATCAATTTGAAAAGGCGATTAGAGCAATGTATGATTGTCTTGTTTTACAATAAAAGGTTAGGATAAAAACAGTTCATAAAGTATAGTTATATTATAAATTGTTATACTAAAATTGACTTATAATTTATTGTAAATGCTATTATAAGAAGAAAGGGGTTTAGATGAAGAAATTTTTTCAATTTTCTTTATTGATACTTTTGGGTATGGTGATGATGAGTTGTAAAAAAAGGGAGACTATTGAATTAAAAAATCTTCAATTTAAAGACAATGATAACTTTTCGACATTAAGTCAAGTTAATTATCCTTCTTTAAATTATGAAGTAGGTAGTATAGATAATGACATGATTGCTGAAATAAATCATTTTTCTTATAAATTAATAAAGAAAATTTTTACTGTTCAAGATAATCAACTTTTTGCTCCTCTTAGTCTTTATATGGCACTATCTATGCTTGTAGAAGGTACCTCTTCAACAACAAGTGCTGAGTTAGAAAATTTATTGGGACAAAAAAGAGAGAAATTAACAAAACAACTGAAACTCATTTATGAGAACAATTATTATTCTAATCAAAATGGTCGAGTGTATTTGGCTAATTCTCTTTGGTTGAAAAAAGGTTTAAAGATTAATTCAGAATATCTAAATTTTATAAAAGATAATTTTTATGCACAAAGTTACGAAATTGATTTCACAAAGAGAAAGGAAAAAGATAAAATTATTAAATGGATAAATTATTATACAGAAAATGTATTAAAATTAGATAGGAATAATTATCAGATAGAAGACAATCTAGCCTTATTGCTTTTGAATACAATTTATTTTGACAATAAGTGGCTAATAGCATATGATAAAGAAAAAACAGTTGAAGATACATTTTATCTCGATAAAAATAATACTAAAATGGTTGAGTATATGAATCACCAAATATCAACTCTTTACAAGAAAACTAGCGAATATGTAGTTGTAATGGATTATTTTGAAAATAACAATACAATCACATATATTATGCCAACTATTCCTTTCGATAAACTATGTTCAAAAGATTTTACAAGTTTTACTAATGATTTGGTTATGGGTGAGGTTAATCTTTCTGTTCCTAAGTTTGACTATAGTAAGGAATATAATCTTAATGAAGCATTAAAAAGTTTAGGAGTAAGAAAAATTTTTGAAAAAGATAGTTTAAATAAAATTGGTGAAAATTTATCTGTCAATTATATAAAACAAAATGTTGGTATAAAGTTAAGTGAAAGTGGTGCAAAAGCTGCTGCAGTAACTTCAATTGGTATCATGAAATCATCATTAGTAGTAGATCCTATCACTATTAAACTTGATCGTCCTTTTTTATATTTGATCAAAGATGCGAATAATGTTTTGTTATTTGTCGGAATTTTGAATTATCCAACTACTTCAAACGCTTCTTTCTGAAGCGTTTTCATTTGCAAATCGGTTCTAAAAATTTAAAAAAATGATATAATAGTTTCGTATCAAACTATTTGAGATAGAACTATTTTGGAGGCTTTTATGAAACAGAAGAAATTAGGTGGAGAAATATCATCAATTAAAAATTTATTTAATCGAAATGTAGAAAATAGTGAGGTCTTTCGTTATGTTAATATGATAACTAGTACCAATTCTTTTATTCTCGGTTTTTTAGAGCGCCATCAAGATATAGATATTTATCAAAAAAATATTGAAGAAAAATTTTTAATAACAAAATCCACAACATCAAAAATTTTGAAATTAATGGAACAAAATGGTCTAATAGAAAGAATAGGTGTTGATAGCGATGCTAGACTCAAAAAAATAGTTTTGACGGAGAAGGGTCTTGCCATTAATGAATCGGTTCGTTCAACACTAGATGAAGTTGAAAAAAAGGCTTTAGAAGGTTTTGAACCTCATGAAATTACTCAACTTTATTCCTATTTTGAACGAATTAAGAATAATTTAAAAAAATAAAAGGAGGAGAATATGTTAAAGACAATTTTAAAAAGCGTAAGAGAGTATAAAAAACCATCCTTTTTGGCTCCACTTTTTGTTGGATTAGAAAGTTTAGTGGAATGTATTATGCCATTTATCATTGCTCAATTGATTAATTTCTTACAGAATAAATCTGATGCAAGTGAAGCCTTAGAAAAGTCTGATATGACTTATTTAATCATTGTTAGTATTATTTTATTGGTGTGTGCAATGTTATCATTACTTTTTGGTTATCTTGCGGGAAGATTTTGTGCAAAAGCATCTTGTGGTCTTGCAAGAAATTTAAGGCATGATTTATACTATCAAGTACAAAATTTTTCTTTTGAAAATATCGATAAATTTTCATCATCAAGTTTGGTTACAAGATTGACAACTGATGTTAACAATGTACAAATGGCTTATAATATGGGAATCAGAATGGCAATTAGAGTTCCTTTAATGATGATATTTTCTAGTATTATGACATTTATGATTAGCGCAAAATTAGCACTTATATACATAGCCTTATTACCATTTTTGGGGGTTGGTTTATATATCATTGTAAAATTTGCAATGGGAAAATTTAATAAAGTGTTTACTAAATATGATGCCTTAAATTCATCTGTTCAAGAAAATATCAATGGAATTAGGGTTGTAAAAACGTATGTTCGTGAAGATTTTGAAAAGCAAAAGTTTGCAAAAGCTTCAGATGATGTATGTGAAAATTTTGTTAGTGCAGAAAAAATAGTGGCATGGAATTCGCCAATTATGCAATTTTCGATGTATACTGCTACAATTTTAGTATGTTTTTTTGCTTCAAGAATGATTATTCATAGTGGTGGTGATAGTTTAGCAGTAGGTGATTTAACAGCACTTTTACAATATGGAATTCAAATTTTGTCTAGTTTAATGATGCTTTCAATGGTCTTTGTTATCATTTCTATGTCACTTCCTAGTATGAGAAGAATATCAGAAGTATTGAATGAAAAAAGTAGTCTTACAAATCCTGAAAATCCAATAATGGAAGTTAAAAGTGGTGATGTTGAATTTAGAAATGTTTCTTTTAAATATTCAAAACACGCGGAAAAAGATGCTTTATCTAATATTAATTTAAAGATTAAATCTGGCCAAACAATTGGTATTATTGGTGGAACTGGTTCTTCTAAAACTACTCTTGTTAATTTAATCAGTAGGCTTTATGATGTAACAGAGGGTGAGGTATTAGTAGGGGGAATCAATGTTAAAGATTACGATTTAACAACTCTTCGAAATCAAGTATCGGTTGTATTACAAAAAAATGTTTTATTTAGTGGAACTATCAAAGATAATCTACGATGGGGTGATAAAGAAGCCACAGATGAAGAAATGATACATGCATGCAAACTTGCTTGTGCTGATGATTTTATTCAGACATTTCCCGATAAATATAATACGATGATAGATCAAGGAGGAACAAATGTTTCGGGTGGTCAAAAACAAAGATTATGTATTGCAAGGGCTTTGTTAAAACATCCTAAAATTTTAATTTTAGATGATTCAACAAGTGCAGTTGATACAAAAACAGATGCAACTATTAGAAGAGCATTTAAAGAAAATATTCCTAATATAACAAAGTTTATTATTTCACAACGTATTTCTTCTGTTGAAGATGCAGATAAAATTATCGTTTTAGATGATGGAAAAATAAGCGGTTTTGATACTCATGAACAATTACTTAAAAATAATGAAATTTATAAAGAAGTATATGAAATTCAAAATAAGATTGGAGGTGCACATTAATGGCAGAAGCAAGGAAAATACCACCTCGTGGTCCAATGAGAGGAATGGGGCAACATCCTACAAATATAAAAGGTGTTATGCCTAAGATTTTGAAATTATTGTTTAAAAATTATGGTGTCGCAATGGTTGTTATCTTAATTTGTTTAGTGATAGCAGCAGTAGCAGGAATTACAGGACCTATGTTTTTACAAAGAATTACAGATGAAGTTATTGAACCAACTTTAAAAGGTGAAATTAGTATGGATCTATGGCAATCAAAACTTTTGTCTTTGATAATGTCAATGATTGCAATTTATTCAGTATGCTTGATTGCAACAACACTTCAAACACAAATATTGGCAAGAGTTGGACAAAGATTTTTAAATAAAATTCGTAAACAATTATTTAATAAAATGCAATCTTTGCCTATTAAATATTTTGATAGTCATCCTCATGGTGAAATTATGAGTTATTATACAAATGATGTTGATGCTATTAGACAATTTGTAACTCAAAGTTTAATCCAATTTATATCAACTTTTTTATCACTTACTTTTACAATTTGTTTAATGATTCATTATAGTGTTTGGCTAACCTTACTAGTATTTGTTGGTGCTTCTTTGATGATTTTAGTAACTAAAAAAGTTGGTGGGAATAGTGCTAAATATTTTATTCAAAACCAAAAAACAACTGCTGATGTAGAAGGCTATATCGAGGAAATGATGCATGGTCAAAAGGTTGTTAAAGTCTTTTGTTATGAGGATGAATCTAAGGCAAGATTTGATAAATTAAATGATGAATTATGTCTTGCCGCAACAAATGCGAATCATTATGGTAATACTTTGATGCCAATTATGCATAATATTGGTAATATTTTCTTTGTATTACTTGCAATCATAGGTTGTTTTTTGGCTATAAACAATGTACCTAATCTTGGAGTTTTCTTTAAAAATGATGAAGGAAAACTTGTGATTGCAGGGATGAATACATTGACAATCGGTATTATTGTTGCTTTTTTAAATATGAGTAGACAATTTTCACAAAGCGTAGGTCAAGTATCACAACAAGTTTCAATGGTTGCAATGGCATTAGCGGGAGCAAAACGTGTTTTTGATTTTCTTGATGAAAAAGAAGAGGAAGATAGTGGATATGTTACACTTGTTTATGCCAATAAAGATCAAGATGGTACGATTACAGAGTCCCCTACTAGAACTGGTCTTTGGGCATGGAAACATCCTCATTCAGATGGTACAATAACTTATACGCAATTAAAAGGAGATATCGTTTTAAATGAAGTAGATTTTGGCTATGTTCCCGAAAAAATTGTTTTACATGATGTATCTATTTACGCAAGACCTGGACAAAAAATTGCTTTTGTAGGTGCTACGGGTGCGGGAAAAACAACAATTACGAATTTAATCAATCGATTCTATGATATTCAAAAAGGTTCAATTACTTATGATGGGATTGATATTAAACTCATTAAAAAAGACGATTTAAGAAGATCATTAGGTGTGGTATTACAAGATACACATTTATTTACTGGAACAGTTATGGATAATATTCGCTATGGGCGTCTTGATGCTACGGATGAAGAATGTATTGAAGCAGCAAAACTTGCCAATGCCGATCTCTTTGTTAAACATTTGCCAGATGGTTATCAAACAATGCTTACAGGAGATGGGGCGAACTTATCGCAAGGACAAAGACAGTTATTAGCGATTGCGCGTGCAGCTGTTGCTAATCCACCAGCACTTATTTTAGATGAAGCAACATCTTCTATTGATTCTCGTACAGAAAAACTTGTACAAGATGGAATGGATAAATTAATGCATGGTAGAACGACGCTCGTTATTGCCCATCGTTTATCAACCATTAAAAATAGTGATTGTATTATGGTTTTAGAACAAGGACATATTATTGAAAGAGGAAATCATCAATCACTTATTAAAGAAAAAGGTAAATATTATCAATTATATACAGGAGCTATTGAAATGGATTAATCCATCAATAGCTTTTTTTGTTTTCTTTTGGACTAAACGTCCATTGAAGAAGAAAAAGAGGAAAGC
>OLZR01001086.1_pt1 | contig 11621 bp, 6 predicted proteins | sample 1644421 | NCBI WGS metagenome assembly OLZR01 (sample SAMEA103958132, study PRJEB25191) | human gut metagenome | biome: human-associated habitat [ENVO:00009003]; feature: intestine environment [ENVO:2100002]; material: feces | place: Germany | collected 2013/2015 | reverse complement strand
GATATCAATATCGCGAAGTTTTTTGCCAATGAATTCATTATTAGAATCAATATTTATTTCATTTAAAGTGATATTATCGTTGCCCTGATAAGTTTTAGCACAAATGATGAGTGTATCTCCATCGCGCAAAAAGGTATCACCTTTTGGTGTTATAGTAGCACCTTTTCTCAAGATAGCAGCAATCAATGTACCTGGGATAGAGCCGATATCGCGAATTTGTTTATTAATCCATGGGTGTGAATTATTTAATTCTAAACAAGTGAAATGGATATTATTTTCGTCGGTGTAATCATTGAAAGTTTTTAATACATTTTCGTGTTCATCAATCATATTTAGATGTTTTGAAGCAGATGGCAATAAAGCACCTTGGAATAATAAAGATAAAAGTACGATACAGAAGACGATGGAAAAAATTGAGTCATCAGCATAATTTGGTGATACGACAGCGACAATCGCAAAAACGATGGAAGCAGCTCCACGAAGGCCAGCCCATGACATGATTAATTGTTGATTTAAAGGAGATTTAAATGGAGACAATAATATTGCCATGGTTATAGGTCTAGCGATGAATGTAAGGAAAATAGCAATAAACAAAGCAGGGACAAAATAATATGGTAATTTTGAAGGAAATACTAATAAACCTAATAAGAAGAAGATGAGCATTTGCATCATGCCATTAAAAGCATCGAAGAAGTTTACGAGATTTTTCTTTTTCGGGATATTTTGATTGCCTAAGATGATACCTGCAATATAAGTGCTTAAATAACCATTACCATCAACTAACGAAGGAAGGGCATAAGCAGCTAAGGCAATAGCAACTAAAAAGATAGAGTCAAAACCATTTTCGCCGAATTGAACATTTTTTAATATCCAAGAAGCGATAAAAGCTAAGACGACACCGATGATAATTCCATAAGCAAATTGAGCAAAAATTAAATAGGAAATATCAAAAAAGTTTAAGCTGCTGCCAATGCTAGTTAATAAAATTATGGTCAGCATATAAGCACAAGGGTCATTACTACCACTTTCAATTTCTAGCATAGGAGCAGTACTGTATTTTAGATTTAATTTTTGTGAACGCAAAATAGAAAAGACAGAAGCGGCGTCAGTAGAACTAAGCACAGCACCAATTAATAATCCTTCAAGTGGTGGTAAACCTAATATTAAATGACAAAAAATACCAGTGAGTGCAGCTGTGATAAATACGCCAAAAGTACTCAGTAAAACAGCTTGTTTAGCTATAGGTCGAGCAGTTTTCCATTTGGTACCAAAGCCACCATAAAACATGATGAAAATGAGAGCGGCAGAACAGATTTTTTCGGCAAGAGAATAATCTTCAAAATGAATTTTAAATAAACCATCAGAACCAAAGAGCATACCAAGACCAATGAAAAACACAAGTGTAGGTACGCCAAAACGAGTAGATAATTTACTTCCAATTACGCAAGCAATTAAGATAATTGCACTGATTAAAAGAAATAAAGTCATAAGTATTAATCTATCCTTTTTATTATATTTATATATGAAAATTATCTCAAATAATCAGGAAGATGTCAAAAAAGGCAATTCATCTTATTGAAAAATAAAATAAATTGCCTTTGTATATAATATTAAGCTTGTTCAGGAACTAAACCATTTTGATAAGCGAGCATTAAATGGTAGATATCATTTATTTGACATTGGATTTCTTCACCTAAATCAGTATCGGCAGTTGAAGAATGATAATTTTGTAATTCTAAAGTACAAGAAACGGACTCAATGTCTTGGTTGGCTTTTAAAGACTCTTTGATATTAGCACATGATTGATGTTCTAAAAGACGTAAACCACGTGAATTAGAAATTAGCGTATAACCAGCAATTCCTGTTTTTTTATGATAAGCTTTACAAAAACCACCATCAATGATGATTAATTTTCCATTTGCTTTTACAGGACTTTCTCCTTCTTTTACTTTTACAGGAACATGACCATTGATTATATGTCCACGTTTTGTTTTTAAGGAAAATTCTTCAAGTATCATATCGCAGATTTTTTCATCATTGCAATATTTATAATACGCATCAGAAGGTTCAATCCATGTATCCGTATTTTCAATAAACATACGTTCAAATGTTTTAAATTCTCTACCGGAAAATGGTGAATATCTGCCACACCAGAAATAATACATTAAGTCGATATTTTTTTGTTCATATAGACCAAGATATGCTTGGCGAATAGTTTTATCAACGAAATCTAAATAATTTTTTCCAGAATAATATTTGTTATTTAGATGAATACGCATGAAACTACCATCATCATTTAGCGGTATACAACCATGATAGAGTAAATTGTTATTATATGCTTTATAGACGCTACCTTTTTGGTAAAGAAAATCAATATGTTTGCGCAAGCGTACACTATCTAAAAATGCTGATTTTATATCAGATAAGACTTCAGCTTCCTCTAAAGATAATTCATAAGGATTTTGAGGATTTATTGTAGGGAAGGACGGGCTTTTTATTGGATAAGATATATTATTTATTTTTATATGTTTAGAGGTGTAATCTATTTTATCTAATAAAAGACGACTATCCATTTGAAAATCTGGATTGCGTTTGATGAGTTGTCCTTCTAATTTAAATAAAATTATAGAGATAGTGCGTTGCATAGCGATTAATAATGTTTTATTAGGATAGAGTTTACTAGCTAGAGAAGATAGCGAGCGAAGGCTGATAGCATATCCTTTTTCTAAAACAGCAGTATTATTATAAGATAAACAGTTTCGCACCACTGTCGCTATACAAGCTTCATTACCACACATTGCTCCCATCCATAAGATATCATGATTGCCCCATTGAATATCTACAGAATGATGTTGGCGTAGCATATCTATAATAGAGTCAGGTCGTTGTCCTCGGTCATAAATATCGCCGACGATATGCAAATGAGCAACAGCTAGTTTTTTGATGAATTTTGTAAAAGCAATGATAAAATCTGTACCACTATTAATATTGATTAAAGTATTTAAGATAGTATTGAAATATACTTCTTGGAAAGTATCATCATTTGGTCTAGCTGTGAGCAATTCAAGAATGATGGTTTCATATCCTTTAGGCAGTAAATTTTTTAATTCTGATTGAGGATATTTATAAGACATCAATCTTGATAGACGCAATAAATAGATGAGATTTTGGGAATACCATTGAGTAGTGATTAATTTTTGTTTTTTTAAATTGAGTATTTTTTCTTTAGGATAATAAATTAAAGTACAAAATTCAGCTTTTTGTGAGGTGGACATTTCTTCAGAAAATAAATAATCTACTTTTTCTTTGATAACACCAGAGCAATTATTGAGAATATGGAAGAAGGACTCATATTCACCATGTAAATCACTCATAAAATGTTCTGTTGGTCGAGCTAAGTTTAAAATAGCTTTTAAGCGAATTAGCTCAGTTACAACAGATTGACGATTAGGGTATTTTTCTGACAATAAATAAAGATATTTGTATTTTTGTTTATTCTTATCCACAACAATACTCCTTTTTATAAGATGTGATATTAGTATTATATAATATTTTCATTTTTATGAAAATAAAGTTTTTTTAGTATACGTTTACTAAAATAGAGAAATAACAATTGCGGAATAATTGATAAAATCTTATAATAGAATAGTTAATATTTAAATGAATTTGAATGATGTGAGGGATAATAATTGGGAAATGGAGATAAAAAAAATAAAAGCAGTTATGTAAAATATATCTTGATATTAGTAGTTGTTTTTATTTTATCTGGTATGGTAGGAGCTTTTTTTGCTAATGCGTTAGTTGATAATAAACCAGATTATAATGAAGATGATAAAAAAGGTATGTTAGTTGCAAAAGATAAGGCTACTGTAATGATTATGGGGGTAGATGAGCGCGCTGATGATGTGGGGAGAAGCGATACCTTAATGATAGCGACATTAGACCCAGATAAAAATCAAGCAGCATTATTATCTGTGCCTCGTGATACGCGTGTAAAAATAAAAGGTCATGGCTTTGATAAGATTAATGCAGCTTATGCCTATGGTGGTAGAAAATTAACTCAAGAAACCATTGAAAGTTTATTAAATACACATATTGATCATTATATAAAAATTAATGTACATGGTTTTACTAAAATTATTGATGCTTTAGGCGGTATTGATATTGATGTAGAAAAACGCATGTATTATGAAGATCCATGGGATGATGATGGCGGTTTATATATTGACCTTCAGCCAGGTATGCAACATATGGACGGCAAGACTGCGATAACATATGTGCGCTATCGTGATGAAGAGGGCGATATTGGTCGTATCAAACGTCAACAGAATTTCATGAAAGCAGTAATGGACAAATTAGTATCTCCAACAATTATTCCTAAATTGCCAGCTATTGTATCTGCTGTTTCTGATTCAGTGGAAACTGATATGTCAGTTAGTGAAATATTATCTTTCTTGGGAACACTTCAAGACGCAAAAGATAATGGATTAAAATCAGAAATGTTACCAGGTAAACCAGTATATATAGAAGGTATTAGCTATTGGGTACCAGATATCAGTAAGACAAGACAGATTTTAGCAAATACATTAGGCATAAAAATCAATCAATCAATTACAACATCTATTCATGAAGATAATATAGAATATGAAGAATCTATTCCTGATAATGCTGTAGAAGTAACAGAAAAAGAACGCATAAAAAGAGAAATTGCACAGGAACGTGAAGAAAGATTGCAACGACTTCGTGAAGAAAAATCTACAAAACGATTTAAATCTGAAGTAGATGAAGAACGTCCACGAACAAATAGTAATCGAGAAAAAGTAGAAACTAGAGAAGAAACTCCAGTGGAAGATAATACAACAAAACAAAAAGAACCTGTGCCACAAACACCAACAAGAGATGTCCCAGCTATAGATATGAATACTACAGGTAAATCATAAATAAAAAATACCGCAAATAGGATAAAAACTATTTGCGGTATTTTTAGTTAACGAAATAATAAATTTAAGATTAATGTTAAGATAATACTAATTAAAATAGAACTACCTAAAGGAAAATAAACGCCCCAATTACTACCTTCCCATTTAAAATCAAATGGTAATTTACCTAGAGGTAATAATTTTCCACCAAAATGGATTAATAGACCGATAATAACAAGAGCAATTCCTATATAGATGAGTATTTTTCCCATATCATACATAGCAAAATCCTTTTGTCTTATAAATTATTTATCGTCTTCTTTGATTTCAAAAGCAGCAAGAGCAGCTACTTTATCATTATTATCCATATTCATCATTTTTACGCCTTGAGTATTTCTGCCAATTACAGAAACTTCTTCAATATTTGAGCGAATGACGATACCTTCAGTAGAAATGAGCATGAATTCTTGTTGGCTATCTACAACTTTAATGCCGATTACAAAACCAGTTTTTTCAGTGACTTTGATATTGATAAGACCAATGCCACCACGAGTTTGTGTGCGATATTCAGAAGTTGCAGTACGTTTGCCAAAACCATGTTCAGTAACAGTTAAGACTTCGCAATCATCACGGATATTGTCCATGCCAATTACTGTATCTTCACCTTTTAATTTTATGCCAATGACACCACGAGCAGTTCTACCCATAGGACGAACATCTTGTTCATTGAAGCAAATAGACATACCATCACGAGTACCGATGATGATTTGGCGATTGCCATCAGTGAGTTTTACACCGATTAATTCATCATTTTCTTTTAAAGAAAGTGCGATAAGACCTGTCTTTTTGCGATTAGTATCAAATTCGCTAAGACCTGTCTTTTTAACAATACCATGACGAGTAGCCATAAATAAATATCTATCTTTAGAGAATTCTTTGATAGGAATGATAGCGGTGATAGTTTCTTCTTTTGCTAATGGTAAAAGATTTACAATGGCTGTGCCTTTTGCAGTTCTACCGGATTCAGGAATTTCATATCCTTTTAATTGATATACAAGCCCCTTATTAGTAAAGAATAAGATTGTATTGTGTGTAGATGTGATAATCATATTTTCAACATAATCTTCTTCTTTTGTACCCATGCCAGTAACGCCACGACCACCGCGTTTTTGATTGCGATACGTAGTTACAGGGATACGTTTGATATAGTTATTATGTGTTAAAGTGATTACTACATCTTCTTCAGCAATTAAATCTGCGATATCTACATCAGAACTATCATCTGTGATTTGAGTGCGACGAGCATCGCCGAATTTAGCTTTAACAGCAGAAAGTTCCTCTTTAATGATATCTAAGATTTTTTGTTCATCTGCTAAGATATTTTGTAAATCAGAGATATAATCTAAGATTTCAAGATATTCATTTTCGATTTTTTCGCGTTCAAGACCAGTTAAACGTTGTAATCTTAAATCCAAAATAGCTTGAGCTTGTTTTTCAGTAAGAGTATAGTCGCTCATTAAGACTTCTTTAGCGCTATCGCCATTTTTAGAATCACGAATAGTTTTAATGATTGGGTCTAAATGGTCAAGTGCAATAGTTAAGCCTTCTAAGATATGAGCACGAGCTTGAGCTTTTGTAAGTTCATACTGTGTACGACGGCGAATAACATCTTCTTGATGTTTGATATAGTAATGTAAAACTTGTTTTAAGTTGAGAATGCGAGGTCTGCCATCAACTAAAGCAAGCATAATTACACCGAAAGTTTCTTGTAATTGAGTATGTTGATATAATTGATTTAAAATAACTTCTGGATTTGCATCACGGCGTAAATCAATTACAATACTCATACCATTGCGGTCTGATTCGTCATTTAAATCAGTAATACCATCAATTGTTTTATCACGAACAAGTTCAGCAATGCGTTCTACAAGACGAGCTTTATTTACTTGATATGGTAATTCAGTTACAGTGATACGTGGTTTACCATTTGGCAAAGTAGTAATTTCTGTGCAAGCACGCATTTTTACTGCACCACGACCTGTTTTATAAGCAGAAATAATGCCATCACGACCCATAATCATTGCTCCAGTAGGGAAATCTGGACCTTTGATAGTTTGCATTAATTCTTCAACAGTAATTTCAGGGTTATCAATCATCTGTAAAACGCCATCAATTACTTCGTTTAAATTATGTGGTGGTATATTAGTTGCCATACCAACGGCAATACCAGAAGAACCATTGACTAAGAGATTTGGTATTTTAGATGGTAATACAGATGGTTCTTGTAGGGATTCATCATAGTTTGGTGTGAAATCCACTGTTTTTTTATCGATGTCTTGGAGCATTAATTCTGCAATTTTTGACATACGAACTTCTGTATAACGCATAGCAGCAGCAGAGTCGCCATCAATAGAACCAAAGTTTCCATGACCATCAGCTAATACATAACGGCAAGAGAAATCTTGAGCCATACGAACAATAGCATCATAAACGGAAATATCACCATGTGGATGATATTTACCTAGTACTTCCCCGACGATACGAGCAGATTTTTTATATGGTTTATTAGAGCCCATACCAGCTTCTTGCATAGCATACAAAATACGGCGATGAACTGGTTTTAAACCATCACGTACATCAGGTAACGCACGCATAACAATTACACTCATAGCATAATCAATATATGAGTTTTTCATTTCATCTTCAAGATTTACAGGGAGAATTTTTCCTGTATTTATAGTTTCTGTCACATTCTCACCTCAATTTTAATCTACGGTCAAAATATGACCGAAATAACAAATTACGACAATCATCTTAACTAATATATTTTATCATTTTTAGCGAAAAAAGTCTATGATATAAGGCTTTGACGCTATATGGGTTAAAAAAATCAGTTGTTAAATAATGAATTTAGATAACAACTGATAAAAATTTTTATAAATTTTTTAATGCTTCTTTATAACGAGAAGAAACTCTATGGGAGTCTCTTATTTTTTGACAAGTCATTTTAAAAACATCTTTAGATAATGACTGTGTTTGCAAAAAAATTAAGCCTTTGTCTGGATAATACGAAAAATATTTACTAAAAGCCCATGCTTTAGCCATATTTACACTATAGGAAATATCTTTTGTGTTATAGACTAATTGAAGTGTATTGTCAGCAAAATTTTCTGTCAAGTAATAGTCTAATAACATCACGATGGCAAAACGCAATTCATATTCATTAGGGCTGTTTAAATAATTTTTTATAAAAGATAGATATAAATCTTTATCTTTAGTTTTTAATTGGAAACTAGCGCAAAAACTATCGCAAATAGACCAATTATTTATCTTAGGTAAGAAATTTTGAATTAATTTTTGTTTTGCATTTATATCAATAGGAGCATAAGCAATGACAAAGCCTTCAAGCATGATTTGCTCAAAATATTCATTTGTATTTTGATTTAAAAATTCTTGCCAATTATTTTTTACTAGGTCTTTAGCAATTTTTCGCAATTGTGGTAAACGTATACCGATAATTTTTATATTTTCTCTATCAATATTTTTAGGCAATAATTTTTGTACAAATTGAGCATAATTTTTATCTTGATAGGAAAATAATATTTGTAAAATATCGTTATTTTCCTGCATAAATAATTAACCTTCAATTACATGAGTATATAAAAATCCTTCACGCATACCAGCATCTTTATAAGTTATTGCTGTAGCATGGATTAATTTAGCGATTTCATTAGCTATGACCATGCCAGGAATGATAGTATGCAAACGGTCAGGTACGGTTTTTAATAAAGTTGTGATATCTTTATCTGTTAATTTATGCCCACGAGTGAAATGAGAAATCATTTCAGGAATTTTGTCAGCAGGTATAGTTTCATTTGCATCATCTTGAGCGTACATTTCGTTATATAAAGCTCTAGCTCCTTTACATGTACCGCCAATGCCACAGATTTCAGCATGGGAAATATCTTTAAATTCAGGTGCTGTATCAATAATAGCATGAACTTCTTTTATCATTTGTGCGATTTCTTCTTCGCTAGGTAAAAAGTCAGTCGCATATTTTGTATGGAGAGCTAAAGAGCCAATAGGTAAGCTGGTTTTTTGGATAATTTTATTGTCAGCAAAACGAATGAGTTCTGTACTAGCACCACCGATATCAATGATAAAACCATCATGATAATCAAGTTCATGTGTAGCAGCGATAAAATCATAAGTTGCTTCCTCATCACCAGAAATGATATGCAAATCAATACCAGTGCGAGCAATGATTTCAGCGACAGCTTCTTTACTATTTTGAGCATTGCGAAGTGCAGCTGTAGTGAAAGCACTTACATTTTCGATATTAAAAGAAGTCAAGAAAGATTTAAAACTATTTAAAATCTCGCAAGCTTTATCAATACCAGCTTGTTCCATGACATTATCCTTAACATAACTTGCTAAACCTACAGTATATTTGCGCTTATGAATAAGATTTAACTTATTATCCAAGATTTCATAAATAGCCATACGAATAGTAGTAGAACCAATGTCAATAACTGCATATAACATAAAAATATACCCTCCCAAAAGTTAGTATTCATTTTTCTTTTAAATAAAAGAAAAACGAATCAAAAAGAAAATATACCCGCAATATTGATTTTACTTTGACAAAGATAAAACTATGTCTACAACGCTCTAAACTCGCTTTGCTCAAACAGTAGGACTAAAACCGTATCCATAGTTTTATCTTTGTCAATAGCTTTCAGCTACCGTAAAAGTCTGCTAATGCGGGAAAGTTTGGTATTATATTAATAACACGTAATATTATTTTCCGCATTATAAATTTTTAGTGGTAACCTTTAGGTTATTGAAAATAATTGTCGCTGAATACGGTTTTAGTCTGAATGTTTGAGCGAAGCGAGTTTCTAAGCGTTGTATGAAGCGATAATTATTTTCAAAACTAAAATTTTATCTGCGGTGATTTCTTTGGTTCGTTTCTTTGTCACCAAAGAAATGAACATAAAAAACTATTTTTCTTTAAAAATGTTAATCATTAAACGAATTGATAAGAAGACGGCTACTAGATATCCTAATACACCTAAAATAGGGATTTCCATTATTTGAGGTGTCATATTAGTAGTGCAGATAATGCTAGAGCCTAAAAGTAGTGCAGAGCAAATGATACCGATGATTAATTTATTAATCATTTTATCTAAACGACGAAGTGGTTCTTCTGAGCCTGTTAAGTCTAAATTAACTTTAGTTTGTCCGCTCATTGTCATTTTTAAGATATCAGATAATTGTTCTGGTATATGCATGGATTTTTGAAGCATTAAATAGCTATCTCGTTTGAATTTAGTAAATTCTTCTTTCCAACTGAAATTTCGTTTAAAATCAGCTCGCATGTAAGAAGCAAAAATATCAATAAAATTGACATTAGGACAACAAATTTTGAGAACAGATTCAATCGTAACGACACCACGAGCAAACATACTTAGACCAGGGTTTATAGAGAGTTTATGACGGCGAGCAACAGTTATGATATCATGTGCTAATTCACTTAATTTTAATGTTTGGAAATTGGCATTACTATAACGGTTCATTAGATTATCAATGTCTTCATAAAGTTGGATATGATTTAATTTTCCTTGAACAGTGCCTAAAGTTAAAATAGCGTTTTTCATTTCATAAGTATCATGTTGAACAAGGGCGTAAACAGCTTTTTTTAAAGCATCACGTTCTTTAGAAGATAAGCGTCCCATCATACCTAAATCAAGCCAAATAATTTTACCGTTTTTTATCCAAATATTACCTGGGTGAGGATCTGCATGGAAATAGCCATCTTCAATGATTTGTTTTACATAATTTTTGCCAAGATGAATACCTAATTCTTCAACATTATAACCTTGGGCTTTTAATTTGCTGATTTCATCAATGCGATGACCGTCAATATATTCCATTACAAGCACGCGAGCTGTAGTCAGTTCATGTTTTACAGTAGGACAATCAACGAAAATATCTTCACTATTGAGTCGTTTAAATTCGTCAATATGTTCAGCTTCCATCATGAAATCCATTTCTTGCTTAGTGATATTCCACATTTCATCAAGAATGGCGTTAAAATCTAAAATGCTAGATGAAGTTTTAAAGACTTGTAAGATAGATACAGCTCGTTTTAATAAAACTATATCTTTAGCCATTACTTCATAAATTCCAGGACGTTGTACTTTGATGACTATTTTTTCACCAGTTTTTAATGTAGCTTTATGTACTTGAGCTATAGAAGCAGAGCCAAGTGCATGGTCATCTATATCGAGAAAAACATCTTCTATTTTTTTATTATATTCTTTTTCAAGGCAGTCTTTGATGATGCTAAAATCTAAAGGTTTAGCTTGTGTTTGCAATTTAGTCAATTCAATGGCATAATCGGCAGGTAAAAATCCTGGTTTTAAAGAGAGTATTTGACCTAATTTTACAAATGTAGGACCTAAATCTTCTAGGATTAAACGCAATTTTTCAGGTGTCATATCGCTTGTAAGTACATTATGCTTACGTAAAACAAGCACCATTTCCCGTAAACGATGAGAGGAACTATATTTTGTTTGTTTAGGAAATTTTATCAAATTAACACCTTCTATCATAAATTTTCAATATAATGTATTTAAATAAAATAATTATGTTTATTATAGCAAATAAGTGAAAAATAGTATAACAGTTTATTTATCG
>OLZR01001084.1_pt1 | contig 11641 bp, 8 predicted proteins | sample 1644421 | NCBI WGS metagenome assembly OLZR01 (sample SAMEA103958132, study PRJEB25191) | human gut metagenome | biome: human-associated habitat [ENVO:00009003]; feature: intestine environment [ENVO:2100002]; material: feces | place: Germany | collected 2013/2015 | reverse complement strand
AAGGCTGAGCTCAAGCCGATTTCCGTTCGTGAGGCTTTTGATAAGGCTGACGAAATGGTGACACATTTCGGCATCGGCAACGTTCCGACATACGTCAGCGCCTTTGAAGACGCCACCGTACTCGTGAATCCTCTGGATCTGCAGCTGGTGTTCGGCAACCTTATCAAAAACGCCAAAGAAGCCGCTGCGCAACAAACTGATGAATCCCCCCAACTGCTTGTCAAAGCTCAAGTGATGGAGGGCTTTATCTGTATCGAACTCGAAGACAACGGGCCACCCCTTTCCGATCGTGAACTAGCCGACCTCAACGAAGTGGTTACAAGCGCCAAACCCGACGGTCTGGGCTTGGGGCTTTCGATTTCGCGCAATATCGTCGAAGGCATCGGCGGAAATATCGTCTTTAAACGTCGTTTCCGGAACACCGGCTTACGGACGTGTGTGAAACTTCCCGTCTCAGCCGGAACAGTCAAACCTCTTGGAGACTAACTTTTATGCAACGCGTTTATGTTGTCGATGACGACGAGAGTCTGCGAAAAGCGCTCTCCTTCGTGTTAAAGGGATTGGATTGCGACCCCGTTCCATATCCGAGCGCCGAACATTTCCTGACTTACGTTCCTCACAACGAGCCCGGCATCGTGCTTCTGGATGTGCGCATGGGGCAAATGACCGGACTCGAGTTGCAGCAGCGTCTGATTGACACCGGCATCGATTGGCCCGTTATCTTTCTTTCTGGTCACGGTGACCTTGAGATGGCGGTAGAAACGATGATGAAAGGGGCTGTTTGTTTTTTGCAAAAACCCGTACGTCGAGAAAAACTCAAGGAAGCTTTGGATCGCGCAACAGCTCTGTCCGAAACTAAAGCCAACCAGCGGCAAACCGCTTTCGACGCACTTTCATCTCGAGAAAAACAGTTGGTCAAACTGGCCTCTCAAGGCGTTGCCATGCGAGCCGCTGCCGAGCGCCTCGGAATCGCGCAACGCACCGCCGAATTTCACAAGGCAAGCGCCATGCGCAAACTTGGTGTGCACACCGTAACAGAATTGGTCGAGGCTCTCAAAGGAGTAAAAGTCTGACAAAAATCGCTGTTAAGCGATGATCACATGTGATCTTGTCTGGAAAAGGTGATCAGTTTTTTCATTGAACGGCATAGATAGGAAACAACGGTCACCAATTGGTCAGAAAAGCATCATAAGCATGCAATACACGCTTCATAAACTGCCCTCCGAATGCGCCCGGCAGGGAGTTTTCCTACAAGCGCTCCTCATTTCATCTCGTTAACGGAAAAGTATTGACATGCATTCCAAATTTGCCCTCACAGCGATTGCTGCCGCAATGGTATTCGCAAGCAGTTTCGTCCAATCTGCCGAAATTTACCCAGTCGATAAAGCTCGCTTCATGACCAACGCTCGCTTCGACTTCAAAGTCGAGCTCGACACTGTTGTTGACCGCAACGACATTAAGATTGAAATCAACGGTGCCGACTACCGCAAGGTTTTAACGGGAGACGAAATCTTTGTCGGTGAAGAAATTGATGCCAAGGCCTCCGCCGTTTTGATGCGCGATGTCGAAATCAAGAAACCAGGCACCTACAAGGTAACCGTCTCGGGTAAGGGCGGCAACAAGACTGTCGTTTGGAACACCTACGACACCCCTAAAAAACGTCAGGCAAAGAACGTGATTCTGCTGTTGGCCGATGGTCTGAGCGTTGGTCATCGCACGGCCGCACGAATCATGAGCAAAGGTGTGGTCAATGGCATGTACAACGCGCCGCTCGCCATGGACGACATGCCCAACATGGCTCTTCTCGGCACAAGTTCGGTCGATACAATCGCTGCCGACAGTGCCAATACAGCCTCGGCCTATATGACCGGCCACAAGTCTTCGGTCAACGCTCTCGGAGTCTATGTTGATCGCACCAAGGCCACACAGGACGATCCCCGACAGGAAACCATCGCTGAGCTTATTCGCCGCAAGACTAGCATGGCTGTCGGCGTCGTCAGCGACGAAGACGCTACTCCCGCTTCAGTCGTTTCACACACCCGCCGCAGAGCGGACAAAGCCGATATCGTGGGCATGTTCTACGACGTCAAGCCCGAAGTCATGCTCGGAGGCGGCTCTGCCTATTTCCTTCCAAAGTCCACTGCCGGCTCCAAGCGCAAAGACAATATCAACTACATTGATCTCTTTCAGAAGGCCGGCTATGAGCTCGTAACCGACCGTGATGCCATGCTTAAGGCTGCCGAGAAATCCGATCGCCTGCTCGGTCTTTTCCACACAGGCAACATGGACGGTTGGCTTGATCGTCACCAGTTCAAGGGGAACACGGTCAAAAAATTTCCCAATCAGCCCGATCTGACCGACAGTTTTCATGCAGCAATCAAAGTACTCGAAAAAAACAAGGAAGGCTTCTTCCTGATGCTCGAGGCCGGTCTTGTCGACAAGTTCTCGCATCCTCTTGACTGGACTCGTTCTGTAGCTGAAACAATCGCTTTCGACAAAGTCGTTGAAGCCGCTCAGAAATACTGCGACGAGCACCCCGACACATTGTTGATCGTTACCGGCGATCACACGCACTCGATTGCGGTTGCAGGTACGATCGACGATAAAAAAGAAGGTCGCGATCTGCGCGAAAAGGTTGGCGTTTACGCCAAGGCAGGCTACCCGCACTACGAGGACAAGGATAAGGACGGCTTCCCGGACAATTTCTATCCCGGCAAGCGTCTGGCCGTATTCTTCGGTGCCCATCCCGATTACTACGAAACCTATCGTCCTTTCCAGGACAAGACCTTTACGCCCGCCGTTAAGAATGAAAAAGGCGAGTACGTGGCAAACGCCGAATACAAGGACATCCCGGGGGCTCATTTCGTTGAAGGCAACCTGCCTCGCAACGAGCCTCAGGGCGTACACACAGTTGACGACCTTGTTGTCACAGCACGTGGTCCCAACTCCGATCAGATCAAGGGTTTCATGAACTCGACGGAAATTTTCCGCGTAATGGCAGAAGCTCTGGCTCTGGGCAAGTAATTGCCTCGCAGCAGCATGCAGAAGGACTTTGCCGCTCGGTTTCTATTTCTTGTAGAGAAGCCCTGTTGCGAAGTCCCAGCATGCTTTTTTCGTTTTTTTTCATTTTTCAGACAATGCAGCGCAGAACATTGCTTGGCACAGCTGCGGCCGTTTTCGCAGGCTTTGTGATGCCTGCAAAGGCTGCAGACCCGGTTTTGCTCGGTTTTGACGAAATGTACGGTCCTGCTTCCGTGCTTGGCATTACGTTCTCGGACAAACTCAAATCACTCAACGGCAAACTCACTTCGGTTCGCGGATTTATGGCTCCACCGCTTAAGGCTGATGCCAAATTCCTCGTGCTGACCCGCTCACCCGTCAACCTCTGTCCTTTCTGCAACAGCGACGAAGACTGGCCCGACTCAATCATCGTGGTCTACCTTAAAAACCCCGGAGACTTCGTTCAGGCCAATAAAGCCATTGAAGTGACGGGCACACTTGAATTGGGTTCAGCAACCGATGAGGAAACCGGCTTTGTGAGTCTGGTTCGACTCGTGGACGCAAGCTTCTCCATCATCGACATCTAGGGGCCGTCGTTATGCAAGAGCATTTTGACCTTGAGGCATGCGGCATCGTTTACAAGGCGGCTGACGGTCTGAGCATCCGTACCATTCTTTCAATTGAACAGCTCAAGATAGCTCAAGGCAGCCGGGTCGCGCTCCAGGGATCGTCCGGAGCCGGCAAAACCACCCTCATGCGCATGCTGGCCACGCTGGAAATGCCTGACTCCGGCCACATCAGGCTCAACGGGGCCGATGTTGTGAATCATCCTGAACTGGCACGTTCCCGCATCGGATGGATGCCGGACTATTTCCACCCCTATAAAAACACCAGCGTCCGGGAATATCTGGATTTTTTCGCCAGGGCCTGCGGCATGGGCAGGGAACGTTTACTGGACGCCGTGGACGAAGTGATGGACTTCACGGAACTGGCCGGCCTCCAGAACCAGATGATTGACAAACTTTCAAAAGGGCAGACGCAGCGGCTCTGCCTGGCGCGCACGCTGATCAGCGACGCGCAATTCCTCATTCTGGATGAACCGGCGGCAGGATTGGACCCTAAAGCGCGCCTTGAATTCAAAAATCTGGTGCATCTGCTCAAAGCGCGTGGAAAAACGCTGCTCATCAGCTCCCATATTCTCTCGGAACTGGGGGAAATGTGCGACGCCCTCATCTTCATGAATGCAGGAACCGTCATCCATGACGGCAATATGGAAGACCTGCTGCACCGCCAGACGGAATCCGGATACGCCTTTGAAATCCGCACCGCCGGAGACAACACCGCCTCACTGGAGGAATGGCTGGCCCTCCGCCGGGGATGGAACGTGCGCCATGTACAGCAACAGAAAGTAGTGGCCGCCTTCGTCTCTTGCGAACCGGAAGCTGTGGCTGCGGAACTCCGCCAGCTCTGCCTCGACCTCCCCGTAATTGATTTCCACCGCAGCGAACGCCGTCTGGAAGAAGCTTTTGTGGACATCCTTATCCACGGCAGCGGGGAACCGGCCCCGCGGCAGAATCCCGCCTCTTCCCAGGAAAGCCCATCCATCCCCGCCTCATGAATACCTCCCGCTCTCTTGATTTCCCCATATGGATGCCCTCCGCTCTGGTCAAGGAATTGCGCCAGGGTCTCAGAACGCCGTCATTCATCCTCCTGGTCAGCATAGTGCCCTCCCTGCTCTCCTTTTTCTTCCTGTTCAGCTTCATCATCAATCCTCTTGACGGGGAGCCCTTCATCAGCCCCGACGGATGCCAGATCATCTTCTGGGTTACCATGGTCGTCGCCCTGCTCTTCATCATGCCGCTGAGGGCCTCCACCTCCATCAGGAACGAACTGCTCACCCGAAACAACGAACTGCTGCTGCTCACCAGGCAGAGCGCAGGCCGCATCGTGCTGGGAAAATGGATATCCTTCATGGCCCAATCCCTGCTGATTGCCTTTATCTCCCTGCCCTTCTTTCTCATCCGGTATTACTACGGGGAAATTAACCTGGTACAGGATGTAACCCTGTTTTTCCTCCTTTACCTGGGCTCCGGCATGCTGACCGCATATACCCTGTGGGCGTCCGCCATGCCCTCCCTGATGCGCATCATCGCTTTCTCCCTCATGGGCATCGGTATATTGACCCTGGGAGGCAGCCATGAGAATCTGGATTTTTTCCGGGATGGAGCGGGAGAAGGCGTTCTCCTGATATTCCTCGTCCTGGCGGACGCCTTCCTGGTCATCTCATCCCTGCTTCTGCTGGCAAGGGAATGGTTCTCCCCTGCCGCACAAAACACGGCCGCCCCCCTGCGGAAGCTTCTGCTGGCTTTTTTCGCAGCCTCCATCCTCCCCCTCCCCTTTCTGGAAAACGCAAGCGGCTCCATTCAAAACATCATGACCGGAAATTCCATTTTTGTCATGGTTTACGGAATTTTCCTGATGATTATCAATCTGAACACGCCTGCCCGCCTTCTTCCCATTCACATGGAGCAAATGAAAAACAAAAGATTCTCCAGGCTCCAGCAGCTGCTGTTCCTCCCCGGCATGCCGGGGAGCGTTCTGTTCACCCTGTTGCTCTGCGCCCTGGCGGCTATCGCCGTGTATCTGATAGACCGCATGGCATCCGTCCCCGAATTCCAGTCCCCTCAACGGCTCTTTTGCCTCGCAGCAGGCGGCTGGTACGCCATCACCATGCCGGCCATGCTTCTGAAACCGTTCTGGGAAAAACTGAAAAACAATACCCTGCTGACGTACACCATGATCTGCCTCATCCTCTGCCTGGTGCAAAACGTGCTGTGGGGCGTGAATCTGTCCGTCCCCCTTCTCCCCGGAGGGTATTTATCTGAACTTTTGAGACAAGAAACATTGCCGGCTTTCAGCAAATTTTCCCTGTTCAGCCTGATGGACCTGGCTGCCGGAATAGCGGTTCTGGCTCTCACCAGCAAACACTGGATTGACATATTCCGGAACGCATCCCCCGAACCTCTCCAGAAACCGGGAAATTCCCGCAGGGAACGGGAATAGTTCTTGCCCTCCGTTTTGCCTCTCCCCCATCCCCATGACTTCTTTCCCCTTCCCCAGCCAGATGATCCAGCCGGACGCCGAACAGGCGGCGCGCCGTCTCCGCCTGCCCTTTTCCTGCTGCGCCTGGAAAGGAACACAGGGCCATTGGGAGGGAACGGGAGCAGGCAACTCCATCGACTTTCAGGGAAGCCGCTCCTACCAGTGGGGGGATGACCCGCGGGATATCCATTGGGCGGCGTACGCCAGAACCGGTCAGCTCACCATGAAAGTCTTCCGGGCGGAACTGTCACCGCAGGTAGACGTGGCGGTAGATGTTTCCGAATCCATGTTTTTTCACGAAGAGCGCGCGGCACGCACGCGGGGCCTGCTTCAATTTTGCCTGCTCTCCGCCATCGGAACGGGAGCCCAGGTGAAGATTCATGTGGTGAAAGGGCGCCGTATCATCCCCCTGGACCAGGAAGATGTTCTCTCCGGCCAATGGGAAGCGCAGCTCCAGAGCCTTCCCCCGGATGAATCCATGCCCTCCATTTCCATCTGGCGCCCCAATGGAATGAAAATCTTCATCTCCGACCTGCTCTACCCGGGGGAACCGGACAACCTTCTGGAAACCATGGCCTCCTTAAAAGGGATGTCCGTCATCCTGGCCCCCACGCTGCAGGAAGAAGCGGAACTCCCCGCCGGCAACGCCAGACTCAAAAACTGTGAATCCGGCCACCTGCGCCGCCAGCTCATCACCCCTTCCCTGTCCCGGAGGTACGCCCGCGCCTACGCCGCCCATTTTGAACTCTGGATTTCTGCCTGCCTGCGCCGCCAGACCGTTCTTGCCCGCGTCCCCTGCAAGGGGACGCTGACGGAAGCCCTGTCCGGAGAAGCATTACGGCAGGGGGCCGTGGAACTCTCCTGAACCGCGCCCGCACCCTTTACTCTCCCCCCAAGCCCATGATCCCCCACTTCACCAACACGACCGCGTTCTGGGCGCTTCTGGCCATCCCCCTCATCACCGCCATCCATTTCCTCCAGCACAAAACAAAAACACAGGCCACAGCCACGCTCTTCCTGTTGGAAGCGCTGGTTCCGGAGGCCCATGAGGGTAATGCCTGGGACAGGCTGCGCGCATCGCGCTCCTTCTGGATGCAAATTCTGGCCGTCCTCCTGCTTACCTGGGTTCTGGCCGCTCCCGTCTGGCCCGGCAAAGGCTCCGGCCAGACCGTAGTCTTCATTCTGGATGATTCCGCAAACATGACCCCCTTTCGTCAAGAAGCCGTGAATGCCGTTTCCGAAGACATGGACGCCATCCTCCGGTCCGGAATCCCGGCCACATGGGTTCTCATGGGCAGCAGGGCTTCCGGACAGCCGCTCTACCGGGGGCCGTCCGCCCGCCAGGCCCTGCACGCCCTGGATCTCTGGCAGCCGCGCGAAGGAACACATGACCTGGCCCCTGCCCTGCGCACCGCCACAGCCGTTGCCGGTCCAACGGGCATCACGCGCCTGATTACATCCACTGCCCGGAGGGTTCCCGCCGGGCAATCCGCACGGGGTGTAGGGAAACCTCTGGAAAATGCGGGTTTTGCGGGAATAACCCCGGTGGAGGCCGCCGGCCCCGGCCATTGGAGGATTGCCGTTAAAAACAATAGTCCATCCCCTCTTCGGAGCGAAATCTCCATCCATACGGAAGGCGGACGTCCTCCTGCCCGGCGTTCCCTGTTCCTGAATCCAGGAACTGTCACGGAATTTGAATACAGCCTCCCTCCTGAATGCGGAAAAGCCGTGCTCCGGCTCCCGACGGACGCCTTCCCGGCGGACAATGAGCTCCTGCTGGTCCGCTCCGCTCCCGCCCCCGTTGCCGTCAGCATGGGAATTCCGGAACAATCTGGAAAAATCTTCCTCAATATCATCCATAGCCTGCCGGGATTCTCCCCCGTCCCGGACGGTTCATATCCTGACCTCCTCCTGCTGGAGGGAAAAACGGAAAACGCCAAGGCCCCCGGAAAAGCGGCCATCATATTTGCAGCCAGCGGCAAGCCATCTTACGGCGCTGTCACGGCGGAACGGCATCCGCTGACTGACGGGCTGAACTGGAGCGGCCTGCTCATCCCCTCCATCGGTTCCATGAAGCCGGGGGAAAAAGCCGGCGTCCTGCTCTGGCAGGGGGAATCCCCCCTGGCCTGGGTGGACGGGAAACGCCTTTTCCTCAACTGGCCCTGGGAAAAATCCAATGCGGACCGCGTTCCGGCGCCCCTGCTCATGACCCGCAGATTTATGCAATCCGTACAGGAGAATCTGCCCGGAACACATTACGGCAACCTTCCCGGAGGAACTCTCTTATCCATGCCCGCAGGCGGAAAACTCATTCAAACCATGCCGGGGGGAGAACGCCGTGAAACTGTCTTTAACGGCAGGCTCCCGGAAGAAACCGGATATGTGGAAATCTTCCCCCCCGGAGAAGGGAAAACGCCCCTGTTCCAAGGCTCCGTCTGGTTCTCCGACGCCCGGATGGGAGATTTTTCCCACTGCTCCACGTTTGACACAGGACTTCCCCAGCCCCATGAAGAGGCGCTCCGGCACATGAAACGTGACCCTCTGGCCCCCCTCTGGCTGGCGCTGGCGTTCCTGGCCCTGATTCTTTCCTGGCTCCCTCCCGTCCCAGACACCTCCCTGCGCCCATGATTCAATTCAACACTCCGGAATGGTTCTTCCTGATCCCCCTGCTTCTGGCGGCAGGCTGGAAATACAGGCGTCTGCGCCTGGCCTCCCCCCTGCGCCTCCTCCTGCAGACCTGCCTGCTGCTGGCCCTGGCTCAGCCTGCCCTTGACAGGGGCGGCAAAGACATGGACTTGTGGGTGCTGGTGGACCAATCAAATTCCACGGCGGGAATTCCGGCAGCCGGGGCAGAGGAAATCCAGGCTATTCTGGAACGGCACAAACATGCCGGGGACCGCGTCCGATTGGTGGATTTCGCGCAATCCGCCGTGCTCCGGGGACGCGGAGACCCCGTCTTTGCCGGGGGAACCGCCGGAACGGACATGGAACAGGCCCTGGCCTATACCATGGCCCTGATGTCCCCGAACCGGACAAACCGCATCCTGATGTTGACGGACGGCTGGCCCACCACGCCGCTGGACCAGGCGGCGGAACAGCTCATCCAATCCCGGATTCCGGTGGACTACCGCCTGTCCGTCACCTTCCGGGAAGCGGACATCCGCATAGAACAAATCCGAACCCCGGCGCGCATCCGGCCCGGCGAAGCCTTTATTTTAGAGGCAACCCTGGCAGGCCCTCCCGGCCCGGCCATCACCGTTCCGTGGCAAATCAGCAAAAACGGGGGGGATCCGCTGCGGGGGACGGCTACCCTGCTCAACGGCAAAGCCACGGTGAGGCTGGCGGACAGGCTCTCCACCCCCGGCTGTTCCGCTTATGAAATGACCATAACGCCGCAAAACGATCCAATCCCTGAAAACAACCGTGCCGTCAGCTTCCTTGAAGTGACGGGAGGAAACGGCGTCCTGCTGCTCTCCGGCTACGACCGCGATCCCCTGGCACCTTTCCTGGAAGCGCAGGGGTTCCGCGTCCAACAACCGCCCGGCCTGAACCGGCTTGATGCCCGCCACCTCTCCGGCGTGGGGCTGGTCATCATCAACAACCTCTCCGCATCCTCCGTCCCACCGGACTTTCTGCATGCCCTGGACTATTACGTAAGGGAACAGGGCGGAGGCCTGCTCATGTGCGGGGGCAGGCATAGTTTTGGCTCCGGCGGCTACTTCTCCTCCTCCATTGACGAACTGCTCCCCGTTTCCATGGAAATGAAGAAGGACAAGATGAAGCTCATGACGGCCATGAGCATCGTTCTGGACCGTTCCGGCTCCATGTCCTGTTCCGTTCCCGGAGGAAAGACGAAAATGGATCTGGCCAATGCCGGAACCTGCCAGACCATTTCCCTGCTGTCCGACCAGGATCTCATCTCCGTCCACGCCGTGGACAGCGAACCGCACCCTATTGTCACGCTAAGCAGTCTGGGCCCTAACAGGAAGAAAATGATATCCAGCGTCTCCAGGATTGCCTCCATGGGCGGAGGCATCTTCATCGGCGCCGGGCTGAAAGCGGGCTGGCGGGAACTGCAACGTTCCGTAGCCGGAACACGGCATCTGCTCCTCTTTGCAGATGCCGACGATTCCGAAGAACCTGCCGACTACCGGGAAACTCTGAAAGAAATGGTTAAGGAAGGGGCTACCGTAAGCGTCATCGCACTGGGAACGGAAAAAAGCGCCGATGCCGGACTGCTCAGGGAAATAGCGGAATTGGGACGGGGGCGCATCTTCTTCTGCGACCGCCCGGGGGATATCCCCAGCATCTTTGCACAGGAAACCGTCAGCGTGGCCCGGGCCGCCTTCATCAGGGAACGCACCTCCCTGCGCGGTACGGCCGGCTGGCTTCAAATTGCAGCGGGCCAGCCGGAATGGCCCCCTGCCGTAGACGGTTATAACCTGTGTTATTTAAGGAATGGAGCAACAGCAGCCTGCGTAACGGAAGACGGAAACGCGGCGCCCCTGGTCTCCTTCTGGAACAGGGGGACGGGACGGACGGCCGCCGTTACGTTCGCCATGGGGGGAGAACTCGGAAAAAACATCCAGCAATGGGACGGCTACGGAGACCTTATCCAAACCCTGGCCCGGTGGCTCAACAGGAAAAATCCCCCACAGGGATACTCCGTGCGGGCGGACACGGCAGGAGACCGGTTACGGATTCGCCTTTACTACAGTGAGGAAAACATCCCGCGCCTGGCGGAACGCATGCCGGAAATATCCCTGGAACTCTCCGGAAAAGAAAGCTCCCGTACACAAAACGGTATCTGGGAACACCTGCAGCCGGGAATATTCCAGTGCAGCTTTCCCCTCCCGCACGGAGTCATGGCGCGGGGCGCGGTCCGCATCGGCGGCAGCGTTATCCCCTTCGGCCCTGTCAGCCAGCAGGTGGACCCGGAATGGGCCATGCCGCCTGAATCCGGCAACGCCTTCCTGGACCTGGTGAACCGGACCGGAGGCAGGGAAAGGATGGACCTTCCCTCCATTTTCCGGGAACCGAGGCCCGGAACATGCCTCCAACTCCGTCCCATCCTGCTGTGGAGTGCCTGCGTCCTCCTTGTTCTGGACGCTCTGTTTACCAGGACCGGCCTGCTTCCCCGGGGACAACCGCGGCAGGGGGTTACGCGCTCCCGACCTTCAGGAGAAAACAATCAATCTATCTGAAAATTTCCTTCAGGGCTGACTGTTCCTGAGGAGTAAGGCAATCAGACCACACGGCATCTCCACCGCGGGCCGGACGAGCCCCCCGGCCGCCGTGTTCCTGTCCATTTCCAGCCCCTTCCGGGGAGGGAGCCGCCGTCTCCACCCCCGCAGTTTCCCCCAGAGCGGCGCGGCTCAAGTCCTCATGAACCACCCGTCTGGAAACCGTGTCAAGCCGGGGACGCTCTTCCATCTCAAAGGCAAGGGGAGCGTCCCCGCGTCCACGCCCCGTTCCTCCGCGTCCGGGTTCATTTCCCTCTCCCTGCCCGGACTCCATCACGGTACGGTCATCCGGAGAC
>OLZR01001081.1_pt1 | contig 11661 bp, 15 predicted proteins | sample 1644421 | NCBI WGS metagenome assembly OLZR01 (sample SAMEA103958132, study PRJEB25191) | human gut metagenome | biome: human-associated habitat [ENVO:00009003]; feature: intestine environment [ENVO:2100002]; material: feces | place: Germany | collected 2013/2015 | reverse complement strand
TCTTCCGATCTCTAAGGTGGGGCGGTTACCGTGTGTGAACACGGTAAAGCCCATTCCCTCAGGTAAAGATAACGTTTATACGTTAGCTTTACCGTGTCCACACTCTAGATCGGGGTGTGGGGTGAATAGGATTATATATATATATTTATACGCGCATAATGCGCGCGAAAAGGGAAGGAGGGGAGTTTTTGTTAACTTGTTTACACATGCGGCCATTTAAAGCCGCATTGTGTGGACATGTTGACATTGTGCATAAATAAGTTTGTGCACTTTTTTTTTGACAGTTGGGGGGGGCGCGTGCGATAATAGAATCATGAATCGGACAGAGTACAAGCGCGAGTATATGCGAAAATACCGGGCGAAAAAGAGAACTGAAAAGGGGTATTTGACTGAAAGGCGTTTTTTTGCCTCTATGAACTGTGTAGACATAGCCACGGCCGACGCGTTGGGGCATGGGGTTGTGAACGCTTGGGCGGCGTTGGGTGATGTTGAAAAAGCATGCGGCAGCACGATCGCGGAGCTTTTCGCCTTTTTTGACCGGCTGCCCGGCTCCGCGTCTGTTTACTTGGATAATGCAAAGGCCTGGGGGCGGTTTATCCTGGCTCATGCCTTAAAAAGTGGGTATAAGTGCGTAACACATGAACCGGCCGCGAAGCAATTCAAAGTTTTTATTGACAAGTCGTTGAACTGGAACGCGATCGCGCTGCGTTGCGCTCGAGGAGTTATTTATATCCGCGATTTTATGGCAATATTGAAAAGCCCGCTTTCAGATTTGGAAAAAAGTTTCGGAACTTGCGATTTTACGCCGATTTTGAGCGAATGGGCGGGAGAAAAGGGGGCGCCCTGTGTAAGTTTATTAAAAACATGTTTACGCGGCGCTATGGCGCAAAAATCGGCTTATTTTAGATTTTCGGACGAAATAAAAAATATAACCGGGGTTTCGATTTTTGGGAACACGATATCGAGTATAGGGAAAAACCAGCTTTTCGCGATTTATGGAGAGGGAGAACCGATGATCGGGAAAAAGCGCTTTCGGGAGACTTTCCCGGTGTTGCCAAAAACAGTTGATGACGATATCAGAAAATCGGGCATGTATCAGAGCGGATTAAATTTATTAAAAAACTCGGCAAAACAATATACAGGCGCGGGGGTTGTGTTGGATAAAAAAAGCATGTATCCGGCGATATATTGTAAATGCGCTTTGCCCTATGGAAACGCATTTCAATACACTTACGCGGACTTTGTGGAGCGCTGCCCGGATCGTGCGCAATTTTATGTGATATACAAAATAACGGAGCTTTCAGCAGAATTGAAGCCGGACGGCATTCCGGCAATCAGGATCACAAACAACGAAAAAATTGACCCGGGGAAATACTTATCGAAAATATCATTGCTTTCAAATGCTCCGGCCATTATGCTTGATTCAAACGATTACGAAATATTATTTGAGAATTACAACGTTTTTTCAATCAATATCGAGTATGTATATGTATTTCGGAAAAAAGTCCATGAAGAGTTGAGGAGATACGGGGAAATATTTTTTACCGAAAAGGAAAGGAACAAAGGGACGGCGCGCGGCGTGGCTGCTAAATTTTTATGTAACACAATTACGGGGCAGTTCGGCGCGAATCCGTATAAAACCGAATACACGATAAAAGACGGGCATTTTGAAAAGGCAGAAGAAAATTATATAGGCGGTTCGGGTTATTTGCCGGTCGCATGCTGCATAAATTCGATGGGGAGGCTTATTTTATCTAGAACAATCCGGGCAAATTATGAAAATTATCTATATGGGGATACCGATTCAATGCACTTAAAAACAACCGACTTGGCCACGATAAAGGGCGTAAACATCGGCGCCGGGCTGGGAGATTGGACGGCGAAAATATTCAACGAGTGCAAATTTATCGGGCGCAAGATTTACGCGGAGAAATTCGGGGACGAATGGAAATACACGGTCGCGGGGGCATCTCCGGAAATGTTTGAAAAAATCAAGGACGGGAAGATCTTCGAGGGTATGGAGTTGCGGGGCGGTATTTATCCGAAAGTATATCCGGACATGACGATCGCATTCGCAGAACGTACATACACGATCGCGAAAAATGATATAATTTTTTAATTGTGCAAATTGCATAAAAAAAAGATTGGAAGTTTAGGCGATTTTATATTTACGAGGGGGGGGGGGGGGGGTGGTATGATATAATAGAAGCATAAAAGGGTTGCGACCTACCGCGATATATAGGAGGAAGAAAAATGACTAACAAAAATTATTTTTTCAGCGAAGAACAAGAAAAGCTATCAAATGAATTTTTTAGAGAATGTCCAAGTAAAAAAATAGCACTTGAAAACATGCTTGAAAATTTCGGGTATGAATATGAATACTCAAAAATGGCGGTTTGTAGTGGTGTATTCTGTGTAGTAAAAATTTATATCGGATTATCATATTTAGGTACGTTTTTTTATGAAGATTTATTTGATAGTTTCGGAGTCTCAAAAAGTGCTTATTCTTTGCTTGAAAATTTCGGGTGGGTGATAAAGGAGGTAAAGAAAAATGGGAAAATACAATAGATTAAAACTTGACAGCGCGGCCGAAAAGGCCGCGCGCCAATGGATTAAAGAACAAGGCGTTGAAGAATATGATCTCGAGCGGTTATATGATTCAATGTACAAGGCAAGGCAGCGCGCCCGGGAGCAAGGCGAAGATCCTGGCAAACAACTCAATCTATCATGGGTAAATATTAAAAAGGCGATCCAGACGACGGAACGCGAGACGGGCGGAATAGTATCCGCCGAAGAATATATTTACCGGAGAAAGGAACAATATCAAAACTTATACAGGCGTTCAGAGGTAAAACAGCGAATCAAAGAAAATTTATTTGGCGTACAGGAGATTGACGAAGAAACGGGCGAAATTTATACCGATTTCAATCCGGAGGATGTCCCGGAAGAGCTTTTACGAAAAATAAATCGCATGAGCGCCGCGGACCTTGCTAATCTATACAAAAAAGTTATGCCGGATGATTTAGTTTCGCGGGCGTATAGGGAAGCTAAAACAGGATATGAGGCCGGAGGCGTTTATTCTCAAGCGGCTTGGGACGAAGAACTCCGAAAAGCGTATGAACGAATTGCGGCTGAGAATGAAGAATTACGACAACAAGTTATGGACGAGATCGCGAAGAGGTGAACGAAATGGAAATTGAAAAGCCTTTTATCGATCGTCTAAAAATCGCATTCGATAACAGTAACGGCGATTTATACAAATTTTGGGCAAACCTTACGGGAGACAACAACAAAATAAATCGGACAACGATTGAAAAAGCCGTTTTCCTATTTGCAAACAGGAGAAAGAACAAAAAGACCGGGGAGGAGTTTATAAAGCATGTTATCAAGATTGATGACATAGCATATACAACGAATTTTCGGACGGTGACGGTACCAAAATTTTCGGGGTCTATCAAGTTACAAGATTATATACTTGACACCGAAAGCAAGACGGTTACAGTATTCAAATATGATTTCATGACAGCGAAAAACGCAAATAACGAATTGCCATTTTAAGGAGGTTTAAAAAAATGGAAGATAAAAGAACAAAACAAGCGCTCAAAGATTTGATGGACGCTTTCGAAGCTGATTATGCAATTCTTATATTATCAAAAGAAAGGTTTGACAAAGTTTTTACATCGGCGGATGATAACAAACAAGAATTTGCCGAAATGTACGAAATTTTAAACAGTTGTGCGAATTTAATGAAATATAAAGCGAGTGAAAGAGATGAATAACGAAAAAAGAGGATTTGCGGAATACAGGGCGTTAAAAGCAAAGACTGGGACGGGGCTATCGTGCTATGTTTACAAAAAGAACGGGAAAGTGTCTATAATGACAAATTCAAAAACTTTTGAAAGCTATCAAAAATTGATTGAACTAGCCGACATGTTAGCGGATTGCGCGGAAGAGTTCATAAAACACGCGCGCGATTTGTTAGATAAAAAAATCATCAGTGAGGTGCTGCCTATTGAAAAAAAATAAAACTAAATCCCATTGACAAAGGAAAAAAAACATGCTAAAATAAAACCGTAAGCCAAAGCGGCGCGCGGTTTTATTTTTTTCGGAGAATAGCCGGGAATGATTCCGGGACTGTCCAACGGTAGAAGCGTTGCCCCCCGGTGGCATGCTGACATAATGCGATTTGAGAAAATTAAAAAAGTACGCCGCTTTTCTTACACAAAATATAGGAGGTAAAACAATGACACCCGAAGAAATGGAAGCAAAAATTTTAGAGCTTGAAAACGCGCTTGCGCAAAAGATCGAAGAGATTACAAAAGTAAACGAGGAACGGCAAAAGGCGATTGACGAGCTCACGCAAAAATACGAAAAGGCATTTGCCGCGCCTCCGCAAGGTAACAATAAAAATGATGAACTTGAAAAAGAGGTTCTCAAATATTTTGAAAGATAAGGAGTAAAAAGAAATGGCACTACCGCAATTTTTAACCTGGGCGCAAAGTTTAATCAACATGCCGACCTATGCAACGAGGATCCCCGAATCCGTCAGAAATAATATCTCAACTTTGGGATATTATATCAAGTCTTCGGATTTCGATTCCTCCGCCGTTGCTAGTTTTTTGTCGAATATGATTACAAAGATCGGCAAACAGCTGGTCACCGGCTTCAAGTTCGGCGGCGCAGATTTCGGAACGTTCTACAAAGGAGAAGTTCCATACGGCGGATTTATCGAACATGACTACATCGGGCCGACCGCTGGCGAGGCTTACCCGCCCACTTTGACCGACGGTTCAAGCATTGATCCGTTCGTTGTTAAAAAGCCGGCGATGACGATCGAATTGTTTGCCGTCAATTACGGAATGCAATATTGGACGACTCTATCCGATGAACAGATTTCAACCGCTGTCTTGTCAAACGAGGCTTTCGCAAACATTATTAACGAAAGTATCGGCGTAACGGCTGAATCCTACAAAATGGATAAATATCTTGCAGTTCGCGAAATGTTCGGCGCTGGGGATATTTACGGAAAGACGATCGACACGGCCGTAAACGCTACGGCGGAATACTTAACCGCGGCGGAAGCTGAATCTATTATCGCCGCAATCAGAACGGCGGCAGAGGCGATCCAGTGGAGCCAGACGCAGTACAACAAAGCGGCCGTAATTAACAACATCCCCAAAGATGATACCGTTCTTTTGATAAACGGTATTGTGTTTGAGATGATTAGGTCGGCTATGAAGCAGGTCTATCATAATGATATTGATTTCGGCGTCAATGAGATCATCAAGGTTGACGGATTCGGAACGACCGGAGCAACCGCCGGAATGTATGCGGCACTTGTATCCCGTCGCGGCGTGAAGCTCTACGATAAAGAGGTCATGCACGGCAACAACATTTTCAACCCGCGCGGCGAATATTGGAATCACTTCTTGAAAGGTCGCGGCTTTATCGGGTATTCGTATGTAACGCCTGCGGTTAAATTCACGCTTTCATCTGCGACATGAGGTGAATAAATGAAGATCATCAAACAGAGTCAAAACCATTTCAAGCCGGGCGATCCCTGGTTTAAAAAGTTGGCGGGGATTCAGATGTCACCCACTGGGAAAGATAGCCGAATCAAGTACGATGTAAACAAAAAGGCAAAATATAACGACGCTATTAGAGAGGTAAAATGAAATGGAAAGTAAGATTATTTCGTCACATGTTTATTTTTATAAAAACGGAATGAATAAAAGGAACTGGGCATATAATCTTACTTCGCATACGGCTATTTTAGCGGCCTCTTTTGTTGGGTCTGAAACTGGCTACACATTGGCGCGCCCTTTGGCACTGGGCGCGCCTTTTGAGCTTTCCCCGGCCGATTATTTCACCGTAAAAGAAGCAACATATATTAAGATAATCAATCAAATACAATCCGGCGCGTCTGTAACATCTGAAACGCGCTGCGCCTTTATTGATTCTTTTACATGGCTTACGGTTGGGACGGTCACGGTAAACTATACACTTGATGATTGGTACAATTTCTTTTTGTCCGGGGACTACTCCGGCGCGTCGTTGGACGGATTCGCAACACAAGCAAATATCCCCCTTTTAACCTCTGACAATAAAATAGATCTATCAAAGAGCGAGGGGGAATATTTGGGGATTGCCGAAACCGAAACGATCACGGATTACGGAACGCCGACAAGTACGGAGGGACTAGGCGGGGGGACTTTGCCGTCAGATGTTGTTTGTTATGTAATATTTTATAAAAATATTTTGCATGGCTCAACAGAGGTTGACATTACCGCGTTAAATTATTATTATCAAGATATTGACGGGGAACAAGTTGCCAACAGCGGGCGAAAGATCGGTTTTATAATTTGCCAAAAATCAGATATCGGAATTACGGCGATTCCCATGTCATTGGGAAGTGCTGCCGCAAGTATAAACACGGACGCAGGAAGTATTTATTTTACTGATTCAAACATTGAAAAAGTTATCGAATTTAACTATTTTCCTATAAAAGATATCGCATGCACTGTTATCGGGGCAGTTGGGGCAAGAACAAAGGCGGAGATCTCGGCGGTAGAGGGTTCCAGATATGCAACTTTTTTAGCGGCTGCGTTTCTTAATGCAGCTAATTTATATGAATCACCGACGGGCAAAAAATACTATTCTATTTGGTGTGCGCCGTTTGCGCCGTGGTCAAAAAGAAAGATTTACAACGTATACAAAAACGGGGACTCATTCACCAAAAAAACGACCTATCAGGAATATATTTCGCAATCGCTTTATAAGCTGACAAATGAATTTTGCAAATATAATTTCATCTATCAGGGCGCGCAAATTGAAATTTCCCCGAAAGAGCTAAACAGCGGCGCAGAGATAATTTGCGGCGTAAACTCGGACGGCGAAACGGTTTATATAAACATCACGGATTTATTATCCGGGGACTATAATCAAAACGCTGCTTTCGGAGATTCCGCACAAAAGATCATCCCGGCAAGTATTGTTGACTATCAGGTATATAGAAACGCAAAGATCACGGGCGCGCTGGGTATTGCTTCATCAGCTCTCGGTGCAGTCGTTGGGACGGTAGGCGGGGCAGCTGTGGGCGCGTCAAAGGGCGGCCCAGTTGGCGCGGTTGCGGCAGGTGGAACGGCTCTGATTGGAGGAGGCTTAAACCTTGCTGGTAAAATCGTACAATACAAGGCAATACAAAAAAATCAATTCAATTCAAGCTCAAACGACAACACGGAGGGAAAGATCTCCGGGCTTGAAAATCCGATTCTGATACAACGACGCCCGGGCGAATGGGTGGCGGATACCGTTGCGAAAGATCTTGAAAGGAATGGCGCGGGGTGTTATATTGAGATAAACGAATATCTTTTCGGCTGTCAAATGCAATCATACAATGCTATAAAAACGAGCGATCTAGATGTTCACGGAATCCCGGACACTGCGGCACAGAACATAAAAAGCGCGTTCGATAACGGGGTTACACTTTGGACGGCGACAAATGTCGGAAATAAAGATGTGATAAATTATCCGCTAGCACAGTCTATTGAATCGTAAGAGGTGAAAAAATGGTTGATCTTAATGGATGTTGTTCCGAATGGGGTATACATTTCCCCGGGTGCGATAACAATTTTTTTGAAATAATGCTTTTTTATTTCAATCAATACATGTCGCGGTTTAAATACGGGAACGTACCGGAAAGCATTGAAAAAACACAGCTCGGGATGGTAAATCTTGATCGTTGGTTGTGGTATGCTCCGGCGGTTTGCTTTTTTGAAGATGACATTCTCGGATTGCAAATGCTTCCCGTTTCGTCTGATTCAAAATTTAATATCGCATTTTACCCGGAAAAATGGACGGTATACGGTGGAAACGGATATGTAAGGCGTGACCTTAATAATAAAAATTCGGTGCTTGTATTCAACGATCATACGAGGATACCGCCGATTTTATACGTAATGCACTACGTGAAAAAGATCGTTGAGCTTGAAATGACCGCGGACCAAAACACCGTATTAAATAGGCAGCCGTTTATTTTGGAGATCGAAGAGGAACAAGAGAAAAGCGCAAATAAACTTTTCATGAAAATAAAAAGTTTTGCCGATTTGATTTTGTTGCGCAAGTCCTCAAAAAAAGGAATGGGGCTGGAAAAATCAAATCTCATGAACACGGGAGTTCAATTCAAAGTGCTTGACTACTTGTCCGCCGTCGATAAGTACGAAAACAAAATTTTAACTTATCTTGGCATAAATAACGTACAGATTGAGAAAGCGGAACGCCTTATCACGAACGAAGCGGACAGCAACAACGAAAAAATATATTCGCAGTTTACGGCCGCTTTCGATGAACGGGAAAAGGCATTAAAGCAAGTTAATAAACTGTTCGGAACGAACATCACGATCGAGCCGAACACATTGAAAAAAATAGAAAACGAGGAGGCGCAGGAAAATGGTAACTCTGTTACTTTCGATTATTCAAAATGATCAAATAATGCAAGTTATCGGATACATATTAACAGCCGTTGAAATTTTGCTTGTATTGGTGCGGATTCTTTACGGGTTCGCGCCGGAGGGCTCAAAGTTTCAAAAATTTCTATATTTTATTTTTAGAGGACTGACGGGCGCGAAAAAGGTGCTTAAAAACCCCGTAACAAGCGAAGATGAGCAACTAGGCGAGGAAACAGAAAAAACCGCCCAGGGCGAAGAAAACGGGGTAAAAACTGAGGGGGAAAGCAATGACAATTGATTTCAAGTTTGGCGGGATATGGAATTATCCAGTAAATACGCGCCTAAGCGACTTTTTAGCGGACAAGGGGCAAACGATTCAACAATATTTCGGAATCACCGGAAGCGGGACAGAATCAGACCTTGCCGAAGCTCTTTACAATCATTTTATAACCTCTGAAATAGGGCTTGAAGAACTTGACATTTTCGATATCAAATTCAAAAGCGAATGGAAAATCCGTTCGCCGCGCGCGATCGCTCTTATTGACGCGCAGAAAGAGATCGTCGAGCAAATGTTTGTAGAGAGCGAAAAAACGACGACCTACAACGAAACGTTCAACAATACATCGGAAAAGACCGGAGAGGGCTCAAACGATGTTACAACCGATTCGACCGGGACCAAAGCCGGGACAAATAAATTGACAAAATCCGGGACGACCGAAGAGAGCGGAACGAACGGCGGAACATCAAAGACCGAATACGGAAAGACCGTAAACGTGACAAATAATTCAACGGTCGAAAAAGAAGAAGCGCGCTTTCAAGAGGTCGGGAGCCTTGAACAAACGGATACGGCAACCAGTCAGCAGACGGACGGCGGCGAGGATACTCGAACGGATTCGTTTACCGATTCTAAAAATACGACCGTATCAGGCACGGACACGGGCGAGACGAGCGAAAATACGACGGATAAAACGACCGTAACCGGAGCAACGACAAGTAGCGAAAACACGACCGGAGAACAGAAGCACACGGGAACAGTATCGGAGAGTTATAAAGCAGTATCGCCGGATTATGTTATCAAACTCCGGGAAGCTCTGGCAGATGTCTACACCGAATTTTTCGGATATTTTAACAAGTTATTCATGGAGGTTTTATAATGGGTTGGACTTTTACCGATTTTCAGTTGTGGTATTGTGATTTGTTCAAAAAGGGATATCCCCTTGACTGGCAGAACACAATGAACGCTATTATATATTATCTGACGGAGAGCGTACCGGAGACGACACAATTCATAGTAACAGCAAACACAACCGTTTCAACTGGTATTAAAATGACCGGGACAGGGGTCCCAGATGATCCTTTTATTATTCATTTCTATTTGAATACAACCGCATTACGCGGCCCGCAAGGTCCCCAGGGCGAGAAAGGCGACACCGGAGCGACCGGGCCGCAGGGTCCGAAAGGTGATACAGGTCCCGCAGGTCCCCAGGGCGAGAAAGGCGACACTGGAGCGACCGGGCCGCAGGGTACGACGGGAGACGCTGGCGTAGGCTGGAACAACTTAACAAAACTTGATATCGTGACGGGGACGCCAGTAGTTACATATGATTCGACGAGTGGCGCGCAAATAGTTGCAGACGGTAAGGCGTACGCAGGTTCGCAGACTTTCGATTTCGAGGTTGAAATGAATTTGCCGATTGTGCCGGGCGAAAACATCACGATCGACGCAACCGAAAATGCCGACGCGTTGCAGATAAAAGCGGTAGGAGGCCAAGCGACCTCAAAATTATATGTACACACGTTTAATTTGTCTATGGATAATTCCGCAGGTACGGGTGCTATAACTGTTTTTGGGTTTTCAAATAATGGAGAAAACATAACGGAGTTTTCCGAATGGACCAGTAACATTTGGTTTTCCTGTGGTATGTTTATTGAATCAAGCGGCGAATCTAGAAATATAAATGGAATTTCTTTTGAAGTTGGAACGAGTATAACATTAAAAACCAATGTCGGCGCATCATATAGCACGGAAGAATTTAATCTTTCCTCGGTTTCAATCGTTGGATCTACCATAGATGAAATTTTATGACGGGTCATTTTTCCCGCTTGACAAAGATCATAGGATGTTACTTGACGAGCGGGAAAGATCTTTCGGGCGTTCTTCCTTTTGGCTGAACAAATCCACGAAACGGGCATACAAGAGCAAAGGCAATAAATTTCTATTTTTGCGGCGCAAAGAACGCGAAATTGATGAAATTTTGCGCGTCGGCTTTGGTAAAAATTTGTTATTAACTGATTATTATAACAAATTTTACCGCGAAAAAGGGCTGCATTTTGATGTAAAAAGAGGTATAATATACCTAACAAACACGGCGATCAATCCCGAAAACAAGATTTTTGAGCATGTGGGCTATATAAAAGACCTTAACAGCACGAAAGGGCTTGATTTAATGGATTGCGATCTTATATTGTTTGATGAGTACATCGCCGAAAAACGCAGCGACTACAAAGGCGGAGACGCTGGGATCCACGAGCCGGAGATATTTCTAAATTTGGTTCATACTGTTTTTAGAAAGCTCCCGAACCGTTGGTCAATACTGCTTGGCAATCCGCCTATTGGTTGCGTCACTGACCCGTATAAAGAATGGTTTAAAATACCATACGGCGCCAAAAAATGGGCTGATAAGGCGCGCGGCATATATTACAGAGCCGAACGCGGGGCCGGCGATCGTGGAAGCGTGGCAGATATTTTATCAAGCGCAAATGAAACGTTCTACAAGACAGCGGTTTTGAACGAGCGAAAAACCGCGGTGCCAGATTACTGCATAGAGGAAAAACCCGCCCGCGCCCGTTATTTATGCGCGATAGTGTTTCAAACGGCATTTTTGACGATATGGCACGACATAACAAACGGATTGATGTACGTATCCGACCGGCTAAAAATCGACCGTCAGCGGCCTATTTATACGGCTTTCAATGAAGACATGACGATCGACGCGTCGTTTATGGTTTGTTCAAAAAACATGCAGTTAAAAGCAATCAAAAATACATACTATCAAAACATGATTCGATACAGCGATCAAAATGTCGCTGAAAAGTTTCAGATGGTTCTCTCTCTCTTGCGTGGCTAGGCGCTCCCCTTGCGCCTTGTCATTCGGCTTCCTATATATCACACGGGATCGCCCGGCGCGTTATGCGCCGGGCTTTCTCGTTGTGC
>OLZR01001079.1_pt1 | contig 11670 bp, 12 predicted proteins | sample 1644421 | NCBI WGS metagenome assembly OLZR01 (sample SAMEA103958132, study PRJEB25191) | human gut metagenome | biome: human-associated habitat [ENVO:00009003]; feature: intestine environment [ENVO:2100002]; material: feces | place: Germany | collected 2013/2015 | reverse complement strand
ATTTATCGTTTGATACTCTACAAGATATTTTCGTAGCATCTCGGTCGTTATCTTTATGACCGGGATATTTATTGTATCCAACATCTTTTCAATATTACACCTATAATAGCGTATTGTTTTGTCAGAACACCCTTCTAAATGCTTTGCAGTTAAAAACATATCTAGAAAGTCCATATTCGTTGTCTGCAAATAATCATATACGGCATTTTCAGATAACCGTTTTACCAACACCTCTTGTAGTTTCTGCATCTGCGATGCATTTAATACTTCTGCCATGTCATTGATGATATCATAAATTTCTCTACCCATAAGAGCACACTCCTTTTTGAAGGAGTATATCGTAGAAAAATCAGCACATCAACAGAGCGTATTACTGAAAATTTCTTTATAACGGCCTTTGCAGATACACCATATCCACCAACTGTACTCCATCCTCATATATTGGATGGTCGTAATTATCTGTAAAGAAATTTGGTATGATATGCGAACGGACAAAACCACACTTTTCATAAAATGGTATTGTCAGTGGGCTATCGCCCGTTGCCACTTGCAGAATGGCATATTGCTCTCTGTAATTATTAACAATAAACTCAATTAAGGCTCTTGCATTACCTTTCCCTTGATATTCTGGAACCGTCGCAATGTTCTTGATTTCAAGTATGTCATCTTCTTTATCGGTTATGACACACTCACACTTGACCCCATTATCATCAAGTACATACATCTTGCCGTTATCAAGATAACGGTCAACCATATCTTCCTGCTCATCTGCTAATAGGAGCAAATCAAGATATTGTTTTTTATTTTCTTTAACTTCAATAATTTTCATCAATCGCACCTACAAATTCTGATTTATCAATCTTTAATATCACATATTATACATCATAAATATGAAAATTTCTACCCTCCGTCTATTGACCTCAAATTTAAAATAGGCGGCTTTTTTTATTTTCAAAAAAAGTTGAAAAATTTTTGCTCAGAGGGGGTGCAAAATGCCTCTCCCAGTTCAAACAAGTGAAGGGGTTAATTCCGAACCACGAAAACGGAAGCCTTTCACTTGTACTTTGAAAACTGAATACACAGGTCACTAAGACTTTATTTCTGATGAATTTAGCCACCTTATTGGGTACGCCGAGACTTCTGAATATCAGAATAGCGAGAACTCCCTATATAAATAACAGGTTGCCCCTGTTATGGCGATGACAGTCAGAATGATAATGATACTTCCCTACGGGGCTGGCGGAAAACCCGACAGAGGTGAAACTCCTATGATACAGATTAGCTATCTGTTCCTTAGTGACTTCCCACAGCGTCTTGCACGGCAAGGGGTATTGAGAATAAATATTGCCACGACCGATTAGGAAATGAATCGGTCAGGTACATAGCCGAAAAGCTATGAATTTTAAGAAAGGAGGACAACAAAGTGTCAAACTGCAAAACGATTGCAATATGCAATCAAAAAGGCGGAGTGGGAAAAACAACCACTACGGTAAATCTCGGTGTAGGTCTTGCAATGCAGGGCAAGAAAGTATTGCTCATAGACGCAGACCCACAGGGCGACTTAACTACTTGCCTCGGTTGGCAGAATACAGATAACTTGGGTATCACGCTTGCAACGAAACTCATAGATGTAATAAATGAAACGATGACTAACCCTAGCCGATGTTTACAGCCATATCATTGACGAGGACAGACGCTACAATGCACAGAAATTTGAGGAACAGTTCTACAATGCCAAAGGACTGAAAAATGTTGAAGAAGGCAAAACTGCTCCTATGCCAAAGTTTGAAACCTCCGTTGAATTTCTTGACCCGATGGCAGAGGTTCAGGAACCTCCTGTAGAGGAAGAAGAAAATTCCGATGACAACAGTGTAGAAGAAAATGCTTCTCTGATTGCAAAGCTGTTATCCAACCCGGAAGCAGCGGCGTTGTTAAAGGCATTGGCAAAAACAATATAGACCGAAAAATGGCAATCCGCAAGGGTTGCCATTTTAATGCCCAAATAAAACCTTGAAATTGATACTCAAAATCAGTATAATAAAAACACGAATTTGATAAGATACTCGAAAATAACGAAAAAGTGCTACGGCGATTTAGCACTCGCAACGAGTATCAGATTAACTGAATGATGTCCCCCAAAAATCTTTGCATTTGCTAATACCTTGCTAAAATGAAGGGAAAAAACGGCGTAAAATTAGCAGATTTCATAAGAGAAATTATTAACACTAAGATTTCGAAAAAGCCAGTAAAATCAAGGATTTTTGAGGATTTCGAGGGAATAAGAAAAGCCCCTCCGAGACTTCTCCTAAGCGGAAGGTCGGGGGTTCAAATCCCTTTTGGCGCGCCACAAGCAATGCCGAAAGCCTTTGTTTTCAAGGGTTTTCGGTTTTTATTTTTGTCAAAAACGAGAAAAACGAAAAAGCCGCAGTTTTTCATTGGCTTTTTTCCGTCTGCTAATGGAATTTAGGACTAATGTCGTCCGCCTTTCGGGCGGATTTTTTTATGTTATCCGATGCGTATTTTTATGATTGAAAAATTTAAAACGTGCAAAAGTGCGCATTTACGGTTCAATAATATTGCATATTAGATAACAAAACGGGCACACTATAAGCACAAACGCTGAATTTTATTGCGCGATATTGACTGCATTTGAACGTTTCTGTATAATTAAGGCACAACAGAGATATCGGAGGTGTGAATATGCTTACAACCGACAGAAGAGCGCAGATACTTGAAATTCTGCGTCAGAACGGCTCGGTTACCGTTTCAAAGCTTGCCGAAAAATTCGAAACAAGCGAATCTACGATAAGGCGTGACCTTTTGGCTCTTTCCCAGCTCGGGAAAATAAACAAGGTTCACGGCGGAGCGACTGTTCTCGGGCAGGAATTTCTCCACGACGAGGAGGATTTCAACAAAAAATCGCTGATGAACATAAACGAAAAGGAAGCAATAGCAAAATATGCCGCTTCGCAGATAAATGATGACGATTTCGTTTTTATCGACGCAGGCACGACCACCTTTCTTATGACGAAATATATAACTTCTTCCAAAGCAACCTTTGTAACCAACGGAATCGCCCACGCAAAGGAGCTGACGGCCAATGGCTGCAAGGTTTTTGTTATCGGCGGTGAATTAAAGAGCACAACCGAGGCAATCATAGGCTTAGTAGCCGCTTCAAATCTTCAGAAATACAACTTTTCAAAAGCGTTCATCGGAACAAACGGAGTCAGCGAAAAGCAGGGCTTTACAACCCCGGACACCGAGGAGGCAATGCTAAAAGCCGTTGCCATAGAGCGCAGCTTTGTAACCTATGTACTTTGCGACCACACAAAGTTCGGAAAAGTTTCGGCGGTATCATTTTCACCGGTTGCTGCGGCGTGTATAGTCTGCGACAAATGCGATGACGAACAGCTTAAATCAAAAACGGTAGTGAAGGAGGTAACTGCTTAATGGTTTACACCGTTACTCTGAATCCGGCTCTCGACTATGTGATGAAGCTCAAAGCTCTCAGGACCGACGACATAAACCGCACGGACGGCGAAGAAATCTATTACGGCGGAAAAGGCATCAACGTGTCGGTCATACTCACACAGCTCGGAATTCCCAACACGGCACTCGGCTTTCTCGGAGGCTTTACCGGAAAAAAGCTTGAAGAAATGCTCAAAAACGACAATATCAGCTGCGACTTTAATCATCTTAAAAACGGCGATACGCGAATAAACGTCAAAATCAAGGCCGACAAGGAAATTGATTTGAACGCCTGCGGCCCCGAAATTACAAAAGAGGATATGCAGAGCTTTTTAAGAAAGCTTGACGGCATAAAGAGCGGAGATTATCTTATTCTCGCAGGCTCTATCCCGAACACCCTCCCCGATGACATTTACGAGCAAATACTTGAGAGAGTCGGCGACAGAAATATAAACTGCGTGGTTGACGCAACGGGCGATTTGCTCAAAAACGTGCTCAAATACAAACCGTTTTTAATAAAGCCGAATCATCACGAGCTCGGCGACCTGTTCTCGGTCCAAATTAAAAGCGACGATGACATTGTGAAATATTCGAAAAAGCTTCAGGAAATGGGTGCTAAAAACGTACTTGTTTCAATGGCAAAGGACGGCGCAATGCTTACGGACGAAAACGGAAGCGTCCACAAAATAGGCAACGCAAAGGGCAAGCTCATAAACTCCGTCGGTTGCGGAGACAGTATGGTAGCAGGCTTTACGGCAGGATATATCAAGACCGCCGACTATTCCTACGCTTTAAGACTCGGCTCGGCGTGCGGAAACGCAACGGCCTTTTCAGAAAAGCTTGCAACCCGTGAAGAAATTGAACGCGTCTTTAACGCGGAGTATAAATAAGGAGGAATACTTATGAAAATCATCGACTTATTAAAAAAGGATGCGATTGCTCTTAATGTTTCTCTCACCGACAAGGAAGAGGCAATCGACAAGCTGATTTCCCTGCACGAAAAGGCAGGAAATCTTGCCGACAAGGCGGCGTACAAGGAGGCTATCCTTGCAAGAGAGGCTCAGGGCTCGACCGCAATCGGAGAAGGAATTGCCGTTCCGCACGCAAAATCGGACAGCGTAAAGACCCCCGGTCTTTCGGCGATAACGGTTCCGAACGGCGTTGATTACGGTGCTCCCGACTCCAAGCCCTCAGACATTTTGTTTATGATTGCCGCCCCCGTTGACGGAGATTTACATCTCGAAATACTCTCCCGTCTTATGGTAATGCTTATGGAACCGGAATTTTGCGCGGCTCTACGGGGCGCAAAAACGACGGACGAATTTTTAGAAATAATCGACAAAAAGGAAGCGGAGAAATATCCCGAGGAAGCGGTAAAACCCGAAGTAAAGCCGAACGGTTACAGAATACTCGCAGTTACAGCCTGTCCGACGGGCATAGCACATACCTATATGGCGGCAGAGGCACTTGAAAAAGCGGGCGAAAAATTAGGCTATCCGCTCAAAGCCGAAACCAACGGCTCCGGCGGTGCTAAAAACGTGCTCACAAAAAAGGAAATCGAAGAATGCGACGGAATAATCATTGCCGCAGATAAAAACGTCGAAATGGCACGTTTCGACGGCAAGCCGGTTGTAAAGACCTCGGTTTCAAACGGAATAAACAAGCCCGAGGAGCTTATCAAAAGAATCGTTGACGGAAAAGCCGCGATATATCACGCCGACGAAAGTGAAAAGCAACCTATTGATGACGACGAAAAGGAAAGCGGCTGGCACAAACTTTATAAGCATCTCATGAACGGTGTTTCGCATATGCTCCCGTTCGTTGTCGGCGGCGGAGTTCTCATAGCTCTCGGCTTCCTGTTCGATACGCTTGCAGGCAATGCCGATGTCGGCGGAACCTTCGGATTCACAAGTCCCGTTGCGGCAATTGTATTCTGGATAGGCAAAGCGGCATTTGCGCTTATGCTCCCCATTCTTTCGGCTTATATCGCATCGTCCGTTGCCGACAGACCTGGTCTTTTGCCCGGTATGATAGGCGGCGTATTTGCGGCAAACGGTTACACCTTCAGCTCGCTGATTGAAAACCAAAGCCTTACCGGAGACGACAAAGCGGTGTCGGGCTTTCTCGGTGCTCTGCTCGCAGGTTTCCTTGCCGGTATTATTGTAAACCTCCTCAAAAAGGCATTTTCTTGGCTTCCGAAATCAATGGACGGAATAAAGCCCGTATTTATCTATCCTCTTTTCGGCACGCTTATCATGGGCCTTCTTATGTGTCTTGTAAACCCCGTTATAGGCGTTGTCAACTCCGCTCTTTCCTCATTTCTCTCGTCGCTCGGCGATACAAGCAAAATACTCCTTTCCATAGTCCTTGCGGCAATGATGGCAACGGATATGGGCGGCCCGTTCAACAAGGCGGCTTATGTTTTCGGCACGGCTGCAATAGCCGACGGCAACACATGGATTATGGCGGCTGTTATGATAGGCGGTATGGTTCCCCCGATTGCAATCGCACTTTCGACAACCTTCAACAAGAAAAAGTGGACATCGGAAGAAATCAAATCAGGCCCCGTAAACTATCTTATGGGTCTGTGCTTCATTACGGAGGGTGCTATCCCCTACGCCGCTTCCGACCCGGTCAGAGTTATCCCCTCATGCTTAGTAGGCTCTGCTGTCGCAGGTGCTCTTACATCACTGTTCAACGTTACATGCCCCGCACCTCACGGCGGAATCTTCACATTTATAGTATGTGACCATCCGCTTCTCTATATCGTAGCCCTTATTGCAGGCTCGGTTGTCGGAGCGCTGATGCTCGGTCTTCTTAAAAAGAATCGTAAAGAATCCGTATAACAAACAATCAAAAACCGTGCCGAGGGGCATCATCCTCTCGGCAGGTATCAAACATAAGGAGAATTATTATGGTACAGAAAACTTTTACAATCACTAATAAAATGGGACTTCATATGCGCCCGGCAAACACCTTTGTAACGGAAATGTCTAAATTCTCTTCGGAAGTTGACATTGTTTTCGGAGGTAAAAGAATCAACGGCAAGAGCATTATGAATATCATGGCAGGCTGCATCAAATGCGGAAGCGAAATCACCGTAGAGTGCAGCGGCGCAGACGAAAACGAAATGCTCAAAAAAGCCGAAGAGCTTATCACATCGGGCTTCGGCGAAGAATAATATTGCCGCGGCTTAATGAAAGGGTGGGTTTAATGCTTAAAGGAATCGGCGCATCTCAAGGCTTCGGAATCGGTAAGGCCGTTGTTATAAGGGACACAAACCTTGACTATTCATCCGTAAAATTTACCGATTCGGATCATCAAAAAAAGCGTCTGCACTCGGCAGTCGCCGACTTTTCCGACGAAACAAAATCACTTGTGGCAGAGCTTAAAAAGGCTGCCGGAAAGAAAGAGGCGGAGATACTCGAGGGGCATCTTGTTATGCTTGAGGACCCGTTTATGCTCGCACAGATGGAAGAAGCAATCGACAACGGCTCTGTTGCCGAAGCGGCGGTTGACAGCATATGCACAATGTTTATCAATATGTTCTCCGGCGTTGACGACGAGCTTACGCGCCAACGCGCCTCGGATGTAAAGGATATAAGAGACAGCCTTTTGCGCATTCTTCTGGGTGTAAAAAGTGTGGATATTTCATCCGTACCGAAGGGCTCTGTTCTCATCGCCAAGGATTTCACCCCGTCCATGACGTCACAAATAAACAGGGAAAATGTTTCCGCAATTATCACCGAGGTCGGCGGCGTTACGAGTCACAGCGCAATACTCGCCCGTGCCATGGGCATACCTGCCGTTTTGTCGGTCGTCAATGCGGTTGAAAAAATCTCGGACGGCGATATGATTATTGCAGACGGCTTCAAGGGAAAAGTATTTACCGACCCCACAGAGGAAGAGCTTGAAGAATACAAAGCCAAGCAGGCGGCATATCTGAAGGAAAAAGAAAGCCTCAACGAATACTTTTCAAAAGAAACCGTTACAAAATCCGGCGTAAAAAAACATGTGTACGGCAACATCGGCAAGGCTGAGGACGCACAGAACGTATTGCAAAACGGCGGCGAGGGCATAGGCCTCTTCAGAACGGAATTTCTGTTTATGGACAGAGCCTCTCTTCCCACGGAGCAGGAGCAGTACGAAGCATATTCAACCGTCGCAAAGATAACGGACGGCAAAGAGGTTATCATTCGCACACTCGATATAGGCGGAGATAAAGCGATAGATTACCTTAAAATCGAAAAAGAGGACAACCCGTTTCTCGGGCACCGCGCGATAAGATACTGCCTTGACAACCCTAAAATTTTCAAAATTCAGCTTCGTGCAATTCTCCGCGCAGCGGTTTTCGGAAACATAAAGGTTATGCTTCCGCTTGTAACGACACTTGACGAGGTTCGCAGAGCAAAAGCCCTTATCGAAGAATGCAAAGATGAGCTTAAAAATGAGGGTCTTAAATTCGCCGACATTCCCGTGGGCGTTATGATAGAAACTCCGTCGGCGGCAATAATTTCCGATTTGCTTGCAAAAGAGGTTGATTTCTTTTCCATCGGCACAAACGACCTGACGGGCTACACCATGGCAGTTGACAGAGGAAACGCCGCTGTTTCAAAGCTGTATGACCCGATTCAGCCTGCGGTTCTGCGCCTTATCGAAACGACGATCAAAAACGCCAAAAAGGCAGGCATCCCCGTCGGAATGTGCGGAGAAGCGGCAGCCGATACACGTCTTATTCCCTTGCTTTGCAAATGGGGGCTTGACGAATTTTCGGTAACGCCCTCTTCGATTTTGCACACAAGAAAAAGTATATGCGAATGCGAATAACAGAGAATCTCCCGCATCTTATTTTATATAATCAAGCAGCAAAGCCCTTGTAAAGCACCTCAAAACAATATATTTTGATACAGAAACGGCCAAAACCCCTCGGATATGCGTCTGCATTATCCGAGGGGTTAAGTGCATTATTATATGAAAAGCCGTTTATTTTAAGCAAAACCTACTCATAACGAGCTAATAATCAACATTATCTTGCTTTTTTGTATGCTATATGATATTATTGGTATGCATACTAATAATATTATAAACAGGTGATATATTTGCGTAGAAACAGCAGTGAAACAAAAAGAAAAATCTTAACGGCGTGCGTTCGGTTGTTTTTGGAGGAGGGCTACAAAAGCACCTCCGTCAGTCGAATAGTCGAGGAAGCAGGCGTCGCAAGGGGCAGCTATTTAAATCTGTTTCCGACCAAGGACAAAATCTTGCTGGATTTGACCGAATCGATGTTCGGCGGTCAATTTGACGTGGCGAGGAGCATTGCGGACAAAAAGCTGCCGCCCGTATACGCCTATGCGGTGGAAACGTCTCTTCAGCTCACGCTAACGGAGCTTAACGAGAACCTGCGAGAAATCTACATTGAAGCATATTCTCAGCCCGACACGGCGGAATTCATCTATCTGCACACCACGGCGGAATTAAAGCAGATTTTCGGAGCAAATTTCCCCGATTACAGCGAAAGCGACTTTTACGAAATGGAAATCGGCACGGCAGGACTTATGCGTAACTATATGGCTCGCAAATGTGATATTCATTTCCCGTTGGAGCGCAAGCTCAGCCGCTTTTTGACGGCATCAATGAGAGTATATCGTGTACCGGAGGAAGAACAGGCAAAGGTGCTTGCTTTTATCGGCTCGATTGATATTCGGGAGCTTGCCGTTACGGTTATGCATAAGCTGTTTGCCATGCTTGAAATGAAATATGACTTTAAGCTGTCTACGGACGGCGAAACGGAGGAAAGAAGATGAGAACAGGGAAAAAACTGCTCACAGGTATGCTTTTGGTGCTTTTCATTGTTTTTGTCGCAGGATGCGGCAAAGCGAAAAAAACCGGTGCCGTGTTGCCGGAGGTGCGCAACAGCGGCACGGCGGTTCAGTGGAAATACAGCGATGAAGCCGACTGGCGCGACCTTGTGGCACTTACCGAGCTGCGAGGTGCCTCCGGAGAAAACGGCAAGGACGGAGCAGACGGAAAGAACGGCGTTAACGGCACCGACGGAAAGAACGGTATTGACGGCAAAGACGGTGCCGACGGTAAGGACGGTATAAACGGAATTGACGGTGCCGACGGTAAAGACGGAGCCGACGGCAAGGACGGTATAAACGGTACCGACGGAAAAAACGGTCTTGACGGCAAAGACGGTAAAGACGGCATTAATGCCAAAAACATCGAGGTGCAGCGAACCGAAACCCACATACAGTGGCGATATGAGGGTGACGAGTGGCAAAATCTTGTTGCGATAGCCGATATAGAGGGCCCCGCCGGACAGAACGGAACGGACGGTGCAAACGGAAAAACTCCGGAATTTCGCGTAAGCGAAAATATCCTGCAATGGCGTTATGTCGGCGACGAAATATGGCTGAACCTTTACGATCTTTCGGTTTTGAAAGGTCTTGACGGCAAGGACGGAATAAACGGGCAAAACGGCTCTGACGGCAAAGACGGTAAAACACCTTTTATCGGTGAGAACGGCAACTGGTGGTTCGGAGAAATCGACACCGGTGTAAAAGCCGCAGGTGTTGACGGCACAGACGGTGTTGACGGCACAGACGGCGAAAAGGGAGAAAAGGGCGACAAAGGCGACAAAGGCGATAAGGGTGACAAAGGCGACAAGGGCGATAAAGGCGACAAGGGCGACGCCGGTCAGAACGGCAGCTGCCCGGGCTATTTTTATGCAGAAACAAGAATTCCGAGAGTATTTCTCAATAACGGCAACGCAGCTTTAAGCGTCTATGAAAAGGTAAACAGCGGAGACCTGATATCCACTTATCTTGATAAGATTACGCTCAAAAAAGGTCATGTTTACAGCGTCACCATAAGCGGCTCTCTCCAGGTGGTATCAAACGAGTCCAACAACAGCGGTAATTACTCCATCCAGATGACAGACGGCTATGACGACGACCTTTGCCGTGAGGTTACACGCATAAAACGTGACGGCACAAAAATAGCGCAGACAAACGACCAACATTCCTTTAATTTCACCAGAATTTACGACGCCTCGGACGAGGATATAACGCTGTACTTCATGTTTGAACAGTCGGCATACAATACCCGTCTCGAGAGCTTCAAAGGCACAATCACAATAACCGCTCTTGATTAAGTTTACATAACGGAGGTAGCAAGAAATGAAAAAACGACTACTAAGTATCCTGCTCACCCTATGTATGCTGTTCTGCCTTGTGCCGACAGGCGTATTTGCCGAGGGCGAGACAGCAACGGGCTCTGCTGCGATACAGCTTGGCACAGACGCACTAAGTAAAAATGTAAACACAGCGACCGCACCGACCGTGTATTTCGGGCAAGACCATGAAAATAATCCCGGTGCATGGCGCGTCATCGACTATGACGGAAACGGTGTTGCCGGCGCACAGGGGGATATGACCCTGCTTGCGGCAGGCGCTATGGGAGTTATACCATTTGCCGATATCATATTATACAACGAATACGCACCGAGTAATTTGAAAACCGCGATAGACGCGCTTGCGGAAAAGCTGACGACAGAAGAAAATGCTGCCGTAAAGAAACGGACGCTTACAAGCGGAAGTTACAACGGAGAGAATACCGACTGTATAGCGGGAGGGCAGGTGGATAACGCTGTATTTTGGCCGCTTTCCACAAAAGAGGCTATTGCGGTAAACAACGATCTGCGTGCCTTGGATCCTGCGCATCCGAATTGGGTGACAAGCAGTTGGTACCTGCGCTCTCCTGGCTCCAAGACTTTTTATGTCGCCATCGTGAGTAGTGATGGTTCTGTCCAATACTCTGGGGCCTCTATCCGCAAGAAAAATAATCATCGGACTGTTCGTCCCGCTTTTAACTTAAATCTGAACTCTGTCCTTTTTGCATCTGCCGCCGTGGGCGGAAAGCCCGACGGAGGCTTGACCCCGATTTCCGAATACAGCGGCAATGAGTGGAAATTGACCCTTTTAGATAGTAGCCGCAATTTTGCCGTAACGGAAAAAGCTGTCAGCGCCGCCCCCGACGATACCGTTACGCTGCATTACACCGGGGCGACCACAGGGATAAATGAATATATCTCCGCCATCATTGCGGATAACAGCGGCACACAGTATTACGGCAGAGTAGCACAGCCTACTGCCGAAAGCGGAACGGTTGAAATCAAAATCCCGTCTGACATTGCACCGG
>OLZR01001061.1_pt1 | contig 11744 bp, 8 predicted proteins | sample 1644421 | NCBI WGS metagenome assembly OLZR01 (sample SAMEA103958132, study PRJEB25191) | human gut metagenome | biome: human-associated habitat [ENVO:00009003]; feature: intestine environment [ENVO:2100002]; material: feces | place: Germany | collected 2013/2015 | reverse complement strand
GCGTATCATATGATGCCGGTATTCCGGTTGTAGACTGTCTGCATCTGGCTGTTATTACTCAGATCGACATAGACCATGTTGGCGTAGTTCTGGTCACCGACTTTCCCTTCGAGCGTCATCGTGCCGCCCGTGGAGACGATCGGAGTGAACGAGAGGGTCATCTCCTTGGTCGTGCCGATCTTGTAGCCTTCGGTCAGCGAGAGGGAGAGAATCTGGAATTTCGCCGTTCCCTCGGGGTTTTTACCCGTCGCTTTGGCTACGGTGAAAGTGCCCGTGGACTGTCCGGCCGGAATATTGACCGTGATCTTGCCGTCGGTCATGGCCGGGGTCGTCGTGATGTCCGCGTCGGATACGTCCGAAGAGGTCATTTCCATCGTTACGTCCAAGCTCTCGGTCGTAGCGCGGCTGAGTTTCAGGCCGAGGCTGACGGTTTCGCCGTCCATGCCGGCTTCCGATACGGCGAATTCGACCGAAATGTCCTGCAACTTCAGGTTGTCGTCATCGTCGTTGCATGCCGAGAATCCGAAGGTCATCAGACAGGCTGACAGTAAGTAAAGTAATCTTTTCATAGAATGGTTTTAATTAGTTAATATTGAATTTGTTATTTTTTGAATTTTCCGTTCAGCATCAAGTTCAGTCCGATGAAGTAGCTGCGTCCGCAGCCGAGATAGCTGACCGAAGGGGTGTCGTTCGCGGATTCTACGATCGTGCGTATGTCGGTCAGGTTGAAGAGGTTTTTGACACCTACGTTCAGGCTCAGGAACGAGGTCAGCTTCTGCGTGACGGTGATGTCCCCGTAGTGGTAGGAGGGGAGTCCCCTCAGGTAAATTTCGCTCTCTTTCTTGTTGTCCGGGGTCGTGTATTCGTGGTAATAGTACTCCTTGCGCTGGCCGGTGTATTTGTAGAAGAAACTGATGTCCGTTCCCGACTTGGCGATATGGTAACTGATGGTCGTACTCACTTCGGGCGAATAGCGGAACTGGGGCAGGCTTTTATCGTCGGAGGCATATTTGTTGTAGCGTCCGATCAGCGAAGCATTGACGTTCACGCGTAATCCGCCCCATGCCAGCGAGGTTTCCAGTGCCCCGCCCAGGGTTTTGTAGCGGCCGATGTTGTAGTAGGTGTTGTAGTTGGGAATATCGACGTTCTGCGCCAGGCTGATCTTGTCCTTGAAGACGTTGTAGAAACCGCTCAACGTGGTGGTGAGCCGGATCCGCGCGTTATGCAGGATGCGGTAGGTGAACGATCCCGTGACATTGTTCGAATATTCGGCTTTCAGGTCCGGGTTGCCGTCGATGTCGTGGTTGTCGTTGTGGAACGAGAAGTAGAGCTCCTGCAGGGTCGGCGTACGGAAGCCGTAGGCATAGGAGAGGCGGATGTCCATATCGGGTGTCAGATCGAACTTCGTTAAAATCGAAGGTACGGCCACAGGAGCTTCGTAGTCGGCCATCAGGAAAGCCCGAACGCCGGGGCGTACGCTCATCCAGCTCCAGGGTTTGTATTCGGCCGAGATGAAGAATGCCAGATCGGAGATCGTGGGGGTGCCGTCGATGCGTCCGCCCTTGCCTTCGGTCCATTGGTATTCCAAACCGGGCTGAAGGCTGATCTTCGGGCCGATATTCCAGGTTGCCGTCGCCCGTGCGATCCAGGCTTTGTACTGGGTGACATCCTGACTGGCATCTTCGGCCGAGAGCCATTTCTCTCCGGTCGAGAGGTCTGTCCAGGTGGTCTGCGTGCGGCGCTTGTAGTCCTGGTAGGAGAGGGCGAGATTGACGCTCAACCGGTTGTCCAGTCTCCAGTCTGCCTGTAACTGATGGGTGTATCGTTTGGTCAGATAGTCCTTGTCGGAAACCTTCTCCGGTTCGATGGCGGTACCGTTCAGAGGACCGAAGATTTTCTCGTCGAGGAAATCCAGCCGGTACCAGACGTTCAGGTTGCGTCGCTGGAACCCTATCATACCGTTGGCCAGCGACTGATCTTTGGGATGCCAGCGCTTTTCGCGTCCGGTCAGGTCGCCCTGCCAGCCGCCGTTGTCGTTGCGGGTGTAGCCGCCGTTGAAGTAGAGTCCGTTTTTAAGATTGAATCCGAGGTCGATGCTTTCGTTGTGAAGACCTTCGCCGTTGAAGAACTGGTATTCCTTGCCCATCGTTTCTTCCTGGATGCGGGCGCCCACGCGCCAGGTGCTTTCGCCGGAATAGCCCGGTCCCTTTTTGGTGATGATGTTGATGACTCCCGCAAGGGCGTCCGTGCCATAGACTACCGACATCGGACCTTCGACGATTTCGACCCGTTCGATCCGGTTTACGTCGAGTTGGCTGAGGCTCTGTTTGGTCGAGCCTCGGTCGATCATCGGAATACCGTCCATGAGGATTTTGACGTTGTTGCCGCTCATACCCATCAGCTCGAAGTCCGTTTCTCCGAGCGCCATGTCGTTCGAGAGGCGGATGCCGATTTCGGTGTTGAGCAGCGACTGTACATCCAGGGGTGCCTTTTGCCGGATCTGATCGCTGTTTACCGACCGTACCTTATATAAGGAGTTTTTCATGGATTGCGGCGAGAACTGTCCGGTGACGACCACCTCCTCCAACTGGTTGATATCTTCCTTGACTTCGATGTTCGGGAATACGTTTTCCCGACCGGTTTCGATGGTGACCGGAAACTCCTTGCGGTGGGCGGTTACGGATTGGACGACCATCGTATATTCGCCCGGGGGAGCCGCAAATTCGAAATTGCCGTCCCCGTCGGACATCCCGCCGAATACCGTATTTTTCAGCGAAACCGTGATGTATTCGGCCGGAGCGCCGTCTGTGGTGATGACATTGCCCGAGATTTTGACCTTTACCCGGTTTTGTCCCGCTGCGGGCAGGACGGACAATAATAATAGGATGACAGTGCAGATATTTTTAATCATGGGCTTTTGGTTTTATTCGTTTGCAAAAGTAGGGGGGATGAAACGGGCGGGCAATCACCCGTTTTAGGTATTTCGGAGGCGAGAGGTAGTCAAATGTGGTGAGCTTGCCCGTCTGTCGGATTCCTGAGCTGTTTCCCGGATCTTCCGTTCGGTTTGCGGAGCGGTCCCTTGATTTTTGTCCGGCCGGAGGTGGCGTTGGGGCGGTTGCGATAAAGTCCGGTCGTTTTTCGGGTTTGGCGGAGATTTTGTACAAGCAGTATCGAAAGAACTTAAAAAATTATCGATTATGTTTTTCTTGTGGTATTTATTGATAGGTTTGGTTGCCGGATGGCTCGCCAACCTGATCGTGAAAGGGCGGGGGTCCGGCCTGATCGTCAATTTAGTTGTCGGCATCGTCGGCGGGGTGCTCGGCGGCTGGATCTTCTCGCTGTTCGGACTTTTCGCCGTAGGAACCATCGGCAGTATCGTCACTTCGGTAGTCGGTGCTATCGTATTGTTGTGGATCGTAGCTGCCGTAGGCAATAAAAAAGAGAAAAAGATAGACTAAAAAATTATTCGTATGAATGAGAAATTGAATGCGGACAAAGAGCGTCTGAAGGCGGATCTGTCCGATACGGTACAGGATGTGAAAGAGCATGTGGCCGCGAAAGCCGGTCAGGTGAAAGAACAGGTCGTAGCGAAAGCCGGCCAGGTCAAGGAAAGCGCCCGCCAGCAGGCGCAGCAACTGAAAGGACAGGCCAAGGAGCAGGCAGGCAAAGTGCTCGACAAGACCAGGGAATTGGTCGATAAGGCATCCGAAAAGGTGAAAGAGTGGTAATAAAAAATAGAATGGAAAAGAGAGGCCGGCCAGCCATAGGGCCGGCCTTTTCGTTTGTGTGTCCGGACAAATGGATTATCTTTGCACCCCGACAGGCCGAAGTTCCGCTGCAGAGGAACCGAGGCCGATATTATTAATCACTTTAATTTTTACAGGATGAAAGAGATCCAAACAAAGCGTACTCCGCGCTTCAGGCGCTGGTGTCGCAAGGGGTACGCCGCTTTCGCGAGCCTTCGGCGCCAGGTTACCATCGGAGTCCTCTCTGTTTCGATGTCCACCATTCTCCTGTCCACGACGACGCCCGTGCAGGCGCAGACCGTCGATTCGCTTACGATCGCCAGAGAGCTGGAGATCGAAAAGGTCGAGGTGACGGGGGTGAAAGCTACCCCCACGCGCAGTACGATGTCGTCCACCTCCGTTTTCGATCGAAAGGCGGGTGCTTCGGCGCCGGTCCAGACCCTCGAGTCTGTGCTGCGTTTGAGCCCTGCGATCGATCTTCGGGAACGGAGCGGCAGGGGAACGCAGGCGGACATTATGATCCGGGGAGGTTCCTTCGACCAGACGATGGTCATGCTCAACGGTATTAACTTTACGGATGCCCGAACGGGTCATCAGTCGCATTCGCTGCCGATCGACATAGATTGCATCGCGGGAATCGATCTGATCGACGGCGTATCGGGCGTCGGTGCGTATGCAGGGGCCCTGAATATCCGCACGATGCCTCTCAAATCCCGCTATCTGCGCATCGAGGCGGCGGGCGGCGACGACGGCTATGCGTACGGCAATCTCTCGGGGGCCGTGACCAAGGGACGTTTTTCCCTTTTTGCCGCCGGGTCGTACCGTCGCAGCGACGGGTATATCCACAACACCGATTTCGAGAACTACAACGGTTACTTGCGGATGAACTACGACAGTGAAAAGGCCGGATTTTTCGATTTCCAGGCCGGTTATCAGAACCGGTCGTTCGGTTCGAACGGTTTCTATGCCGCGTACAATCCCGATCAGTTCGAGCATACTTCGACGGTGCTCTCTTCGCTGCGATGGGTGAAATCCGTCGGGCGTTTCACGCTCAATTCGTCGGTCAGCTACCGCAAGAATTTCGACCGTTACGACTGGACGCGCGGTACGCCGATGAATCATCACAATACGGACAATGCGGGAGCCGAGTTCTGGGCCGACTGTACGTGGAAGGGCGGTGTGACCTCCCTGGGAGGCGATTACACCTACAACCACATTTACAGCACCAATCTCGGCGAGCCGCTTCCGACTCCGCACGGCAAATATACCCATGCCAAGGACCGTCACGTGGGAAATCTCTGGCTGCGGCATGTCAAACAGTGGGAGCGTTTCGACGTTTCCGGTTCGGCCGGGGTGAGCTTCACGCCTTATGGGACTTCGGCCCTGTGGAGTCTTTCGGGAGGCTATCGTCCGGTGCGTGGGCTGCGGCTCGAGGTCGGTGCGGCCCAGTCGATGCGACTGCCTACCTTCACCGATCTTTATTACACATCCCCTGCACAGCTCAATAATCTGGATTTGAAGCCTGAACATGCGATTACCTATCGTTTCGCGGCGGATTACGCCCGCAGCGGGTGGAATGCTTCGCTGTTTACTTACTACCGGCAGGGGCGCGACATCATCGACTGGGTTTGGCGCGAGGAGCTGGGCAAGTGGCACTCCGAGCAGGAGAGCAAGCTCGACACCTATGGACTGGAGGTTTCGGGCGGTTATACGACGACCGGGTTTCTGCACCGGATTTCGGTTTCATACGGCTATATCCATACGAGCAAAGTCGATCGGGTCATCACTTCCAGTGCGCTGGATTATATGAAGCACAAAGCGGCGGCGACGGTCGAATTCCGTTTTCTGCGTAACTGTTCGCTCACGCTGACCGGTGCGGTATATGACCGCAACGGCAGCTATACCTATTATTTGCGTAATGCGGACGGTTCCCTGATGTTGGATCCCGACGGCAAGATGATGACCGAAGTGCGTGACTTCAAGCCTTATTTCCTGTTGGACGGCCGTCTGTCGTGGGAAAAGAAGGGGTGGAAACTCTATTTCGACGTGATGAACATGACCGATACCCGTTATTTTGATTTCGGCGGGTTGGAGATGCCCGGCGTCTGGTTTTCGGGCGGTATCGTCGTGACGATCGGGTAATGTCCGGAAAAGTTTGTTTGCGGCGGGCCGGGATCGAATCCCGGCCCGTTTTATCGTTGCGAAAAGTGTCGTATTGTGAGATTCGGCCGTGGAATACGTGATAGTTTGTAACCGTATAGTCCGTTTCGATAAAAGATTTGTAACTTTCTTTGGAGGGATATTTATTTATTTCGTATATTTGTAGGTCTGTTTTACGGGCTAATTCTGAAGCGAATACAAATTCTTAACATACTCTAAAATACATGGAAAAACGTATTATTGAATGCGTGCCCAACTTTAGCGAGGGCCGTAACAAGGCTGTTATTCAGCAGATTACTTCCGCAATCGAGGCGGTTGACGGAGTCAAGTTGCTCGACGTCGATCCGGGTGAAGCGACCAACCGTACGGTGGTTACCTTCGTCGGAGAACCCGAAGCCGTGCTGGAAGCGGCTTTCCAGGGCGTCAAGAAAGCTGCCGAGGTTATCGATATGCGTAATCATAAGGGAGCGCATCCCCGTATGGGTGCCACGGACGTATGTCCGCTCATCCCGATCGCGGGTATTACGCTCGAGGAGTGCGCCGAGCTGGCCCGTCAGTTGGCCAAGTGCATCGCCGACGAGTTGCATGTGCCGACCTATTGCTACGAGGCGGCTGCCTTTACGCCGGAGCGCCGCAACCTGGCCGTATGTCGTGCCGGTGAGTACGAGGCGCTGCCCGAGAAGATGAATCACGAAGGCAAAGCTCCCGATTTCGGCGACCGTCCCTTCGACGAGGGCGTAGCACGCACGGGTGCCACCGCCGTAGGTGCACGCGACTTCCTGATCGCCGTGAACTACAACCTGAACACCACTTCGACGCGTCGCGCCAACGCCATCGCGTTCGACGTGCGCGAAAAGGGCCGTCCGGTACGCGAAGGCAATTCGCCCGTAGGCAAACCCTTGAAGGACGAGAACGGCAAGACCATCATGAAGCCCGGTACGCTGAAGGCTACCAAGGCGATCGGCTGGTTCATCGACGAGTACCAGATCGCCCAGGTTTCGATGAATATCACCAATATTTCCGTTACGCCGCTCCACGTGGCTTTCGACGAGGTTTGCCGCGCCGCCAACGCACGCGGTGTGCGTGTGACCGGTACCGAGATCGTCGGCCTGATTCCGAAGCGCACGTTGATCGAGGCGGGCCGCTATTTCCTGAAGAAGCAGGAGCGTTCGACCGGTATTTCCGAGGAGGAGATCATCCGTATCGCCATCAAGTCGATGGGTCTGGACGAGTTGAAGCCGTTCAAACCGGAAGAGAAGGTGATCGAATACCTGATCGAAGCGGACAATAAGAAGAAGAAACTGGTCGATCTGACCTGCACCGGCTTCGCAGAGGAGACCGCCAGCGAGTCCCCGGCTCCGGGCGGCGGTTCGATTTCCGCTTACATGGGTGCGCTGGGCGCTGCCCTGGGTACGATGGTCGCCAACCTGTCGTCGCACAAACCCGGCTGGGACGCACGTTGGGAGGAGTTCTCCGACTGGGCGGACAAAGGCCAGAAGCTGATGACCGAGTTGCTGCACCTGGTCGATGAGGATACCGAAGCGTTCAACCGGATCATGAACGTATTCTCGATGCCGAAGGGTACCGACGAGGAGAAAGCTGCCCGTAGCGCCGCATTGCAGGAGGCTACGCTCTACGCTACGCAGGTGCCTCTGCGTACGATGCAGACCTCGTTCAAGGTGTTCGAAATCGTGAAGGCGATGGCCGAACAGGGAAATCCCAATTCGGTAACCGACGCCGGCGTCGGAGCGCTGGCTGCCCGCAGCGCCGTGCTGGGTGCGTGTCTGAATGTGAAGATCAATGCTGCCGGTCTGAAAGACCGTGCCGTCGCCGACGATCTGATCGGCCAGGCCAACCGGATCGTCGCCGATGCGGAGAAAGCCGAGCGTGAGATTCTGGAAATCGTCGAGAGCAAGATTAAATAATTTAATACATATAAAACAATGACTGTAAAGGAATTTCAGGAGCAGATCAAGGCGGGTATCCCCGATGTGCTGCCCGCACCGAAACCGTACGATCCCACCATCAACCACGCGCCCAAGCGTAAGGAGATACTCACCGAGGAGGAGCGCGTGCTGGCCATCCGCAATGCCCTGCGCTACTTCCCGGCCAAGCACCACGAAGTGTTGGCCCGCGAGTTCGCCGAGGAGTTGCACAAGTACGGTCGTATCTATATGTATCGTTTCCGTCCCGATTATGAGATGTATGCCCGTCCGATCGAGGAGTATCCCCACAAGTCGCGTCAGGCCGCTGCGATTATGGTGATGATCCAGAACAACCTGGACAAGGCTGTGGCGCAGCATCCCCACGAGCTGATTACCTACGGCGGTAACGGTGCCGTGTTCCAGAACTGGGCGCAGTATCTGCTTACGATGCAGTATCTGTCGCAGATGACCGACGATCAGACGCTGGTGATGTATTCGGGACACCCGATGGGCCTGTTCCCGTCGCATCCCGACGCCCCGCGCGTGGTGGTTACGAACGGCATGGTGATTCCCAACTACTCGAAACCCGACGACTGGGAGCGGCTCAACGCCCTCGGGGTGTCGCAGTACGGGCAGATGACCGCCGGGTCGTACATGTATATCGGGCCGCAGGGCATCGTCCACGGCACGACGATCACGGTGATGAACGCCGCGCGCAAACGCTTTACGGCCGGCCGCACCGATACGCGCGGGATGCTGTTCGTCTCGTCGGGTCTCGGCGGCATGTCGGGAGCGCAGCCCAAGGCGGGCAATATTTCGGGCGTGGTGTCGGTCGTCGCCGAGATCAACCCCAAGGCGGCGCAGAAACGCCACGAGCAGGGATGGGTCGACGAGCTGCATGAAGCGCTGGATGAGCTGATCCCGCGTATCCGCCAGGCTGTCAAGGCGAAAGAGGTCGTGTCGATGGCCTATGTGGGCAACGTCGTGGACCTCTGGGAGCGGCTGGCCGCGGAGGAGATTCCGGTAGACCTGGGTTCGGACCAGACCTCGCTGCACAACCCCTGGGCGGGCGGTTACTATCCCGTGGGGTTGAGCTACGAGGCGTCGAACAAGATGATGGCCGAGGAGCCGGGCCGCTTTAGAGAGTGTGTGCAGGAGTCGCTGCGGCGGCAGGTCGATGCCATCAACAAATTGACCGACAGGGGAATGTATTTCTTCGACTACGGCAATGCCTTCCTGCTGGAAGCCTCGCGCGCCGGGGCCGCGGTGACGGGCGAGGGCGGACGCTTCCGCTATCCCTCCTACGTGCAGGACATCATGGGACCCATGTTCTTCGACTACGGCTTCGGGCCGTTCCGCTGGGTCTGCACCTCGGGGAAGCCCGAAGACCTCGAAACGACCGACTCTCTGGCCGCCGAAGTGCTGGATGAGATCCGGAAGACGGCTCCCGACGACATCCGGGGGCAGCTGGACGACAATATTCACTGGATTCGCGAGGCCGGGCGCAACCGGCTGGTCGTCGGGTCGCAGGCGCGCATTCTCTATGCCGACTGCGAAGGGCGCGTGAAGATCGCCGAGGCGTTCAACCGGGCCATCGCCGAGGGCCGCATCACGGCTCCCGTGGTGCTGGGGCGCGACCATCACGACGTTTCGGGAACCGATTCGCCCTACCGCGAGACCTCGAACATCTACGACGGTTCGTGCCTGACGGCCGACATGGCCGTGCAGAACGTCATCGGCGATGCGTTCCGCGGCGCGACGTGGGTTTCGATCCACAACGGAGGCGGCGTGGGCTGGGGCGAGGTGATCAACGGCGGCTTCGGCATGGTGATCGACGGTTCGGAGGATGCCGGCCGCCGCATCCGCGAAATGCTGCTGTGGGACGTCAACAACGGCATCGCGCGCCGCAGCTGGGCGCGTAACGAAGGGGCCGTCGAAGCCATCCGCCGCGAAATGGACCGCACGCCCGGACTGCGTGTGACCCTGCCTGTTTTTGCCGACGAGGAACTTGTCCGCGAGGCGCTGAACGAACAGGGCGGCGCTTCGGATAAATTATGAATTTCGAATTATGAATTTTGAATTGTCATCCATGGAACATCACCATATCACCGCGGAGCACCTTTCGGTCGGGCGCGTCCGCGAAATCCTCGAACGGCGGCTGCCGCTCGCGTTGAGCGACGACGCCCGGGCGCGCATCGTCCGCTGCCGCGAATACCTCGACCGCAAGATGGAAAACCCCGAGCGGCCGGTCTACGGCATCACCACCGGATTCGGGTCGCTGTGCGATATTTCGGTGGGCAGCGACGAGCTGTCGCGCCTGCAACAGAACCTCGTGATGTCGCACGCCTGCGGAACCGGGGAGCGCGTGCCCTCGGAGATCGTGCGGCTGATTCTGCTGCTCAAGATACAGTCGCTCGCCTACGGCCATTCGGGCGTGCAGCTGGCGACGGTGGAGCGTCTCGTGGAGTTTTTCAACCGCGGCATCCTGCCCGTCGTCTATCAGCAGGGTTCGCTGGGCGCTTCGGGCGACCTCGCGCCGCTGGCACATATGAGCCTGCCGCTGCTGGGGCTGGGCGAGGTGGAGTATAAGGGCGAGGTGCGTCCCTCGGCCGAAGTGCTTGCCGAACTGGGGCTGGAGCCGATCCGGTTGCAGTCGAAAGAGGGCCTTGCGCTGCTGAACGGCACGCAGTTTATGAGCGCCTACGGCGTCTGGTCGCTGATCCACGCCCGGCGGCTGAGCGAGTGGGCCGACCGCATCGGGGCGTTGTCGTTAGACGCCTTCGACGGTCGTATCGAGCCTTTCTGCGACGAGGTGCACCTGATCCGCGCCCACCGGGGGCAGCTCGCCACGGCCCGGAATGTCCGCGGGCTGCTCGAAGGCAGCGAACTGATCGCCCGCCCCAAGCACCACGTGCAGGACCCCTATTCGTTCCGCTGCATGCCGCAGGTTCACGGAGCCTCGAAGGACACGATCGACTATGTGGAGAGCGTGCTGACCACGGAAATCAACTCCACGACGGACAATCCGACGGTCTTCCCCGAGGAGGACATGGTCGTCTCGGCGGGCAATTTCCACGGACAGCCGATCGCTCTGGCGATGGATTTCCTGGCGATCGCCCTGACCGAGCTGGGCAACATCTCCGAGCGTCGCACCTACAAACTGATCTCCGGGGCGCGCGAACTGCCCAAATTCCTCGTGGCGAACCCCGGGCTGAACAGCGGCTTTATGATTCCGCAGTATACCGCGGCGTCGATCGTGAGCCAGTCCAAGGGGCTGTGCATGCCCGCGTCGGTCGATTCGATCCCCTCGTCGCAGGGGCAGGAGGACCATGTGAGCATGGGTTCCAACGCTGCCACGAAGCTCTGGCGCGTGGTCTGCAACACCGAACGGGTGTTGGCCATCGAGCTGTTCAACGCCGCGCAGGCCATCGAGTTCCGCCGTCCGGCGCACACGTCGCCCGAGTTGGAGCGAATGCTGGCCGACTATCGCAAAGAGGTTCCCTTCATCGACAACGACGAGGTGATGTATCCCCATATCGAAGCCTCCGTCCGATTCCTCCGCGGCCTATGAGACTGCTGGTGAAGAACATCGCCCGCATCGTCGGCATCGAATCGACGGGCCGTCTGCGCTGCTGCGGCGCCGACATGAACAAGCTGGACACGCTCGACGACGCGTGGCTGCTGGCTGAAGACGGCCGTTTCGCGGCGTTCGGACGCATGGACTCTCTGGGCGACATCGCCGCCGACGAGGTCGTCGACGCGGCAGGGGGCATGCTCTTTCCGTCGTTCTGCGACTCGCACACCCACCTGGTCTACGCCGGGAGCCGTGAGCGGGAGTTTCTGGACAAGATCAACGGTTTGTCGTACGAGGAGATCGCCCGGCGGGGCGGGGGCATTCTCAACTCCGCCGACC
>OLZR01001059.1_pt1 | contig 11762 bp, 9 predicted proteins | sample 1644421 | NCBI WGS metagenome assembly OLZR01 (sample SAMEA103958132, study PRJEB25191) | human gut metagenome | biome: human-associated habitat [ENVO:00009003]; feature: intestine environment [ENVO:2100002]; material: feces | place: Germany | collected 2013/2015 | reverse complement strand
AGAAATGATACTGATTCCATCATTAACACGCTCGGGCTACTAAACGGGCAGAAATATTCGTGTGATTTTTCACCGAATAAAGCATCGGTAACGCATATAGAAATAAGAAGTTCAATAAAAGCAGGGTACCATTCTCCAACTATGAGGGTGGTGCCCTTTTTCTATAAAATCAAAGAGTTCATTTTCTTTATAGTTTTGCAGTCCTGTTAAATAACCAAAATTCCCTGAAAAATTAGGTAAAAATATAAAAGAAACTATTTACCTCCTTTCGTTTATATCTTATAATATTATTATAGAAAAATGAAAAGAGGCATTTCTATATGATTTACGGATATGCGAGATGTTCCACCAATGAATCCATGCAGGATATTAACAGACAAATTCGGGAACTAAAACAACAGGGCGCGGAAGAGAAAACCATCTATCGGGAATATGAGAGCGGGACAAAGACCAATCGGGCAGAATTACAAAAGCTTCTTGATATTGTAAAACCCGGCGACACCATTTTAGCAACAGAAGTCAGCCGAATTACTCGCAGTACCAAGCAGCTTTGTGATATAATAGAGTTAGCGAAAAACCGGAAAATAAAATTGGTGCTGGGTACCTTTGTAGTGGATTGCCGGAAAGAGCTTGACCCCATGACTGAGGGAATGCTGAAAATGATGGGTGTCATTGCCGAAATGGAACGGAACATTATAAGCCGGCGGGTCAAAAGCGGTATGGAGAATGCCAAATCCAAAGGGAAAGCGATAGGGCGGCCTGCGGTCACAGCCGATGATATTCCTGCTATTTTCTATCGGCATTATCCGAAATACCAAAAGGGCGAAATCAACAAGAAAGAGTTTTCAAGGCTCTGTTCCCTATCCTATCCGACCATTTACAAATATTTGAGGATTGTTGAGGAGTAAAGTATTAGGAAGGTGCGAAAATGAACGTTGTAATTTATGCTCGTTACTCAGACAGTAAACAGCGAGAAGAATCCATTGAAGCTCAATTAAAGGTCTGCCACGCTTATGCGGAATCAAAGGGATATACTGTCATTAGAGAATATATTGATAGAGCTTTATCTGGTAGATCAGATGATAGGCCACAATTTCAACTAATGATAAAACATAGTGAAAGAAAGCAATTTCAAAAAGTTCTTGTATATAAACTAGACCGTTTTAGTCGAGATGAATATGACCCTGCCATATATAAAGCTCAACTCCGAAAAAATGGCGTAAAGGTCGAATCTGCAACTGAGAATATACCAGATAATTCTTTTGGAATTTTAATAGAGGCTCTCATAAGCGGCAATAATGCTTCTTATAGTGTGGAACTTCGAGAAAAAGTTAAACGTAACTTAGAATTGAATGCGGAAAAGTGTTTATCAAATGGTGGTACCACTCCATTAGGTTATAAACTTGTACGCCTAAATCCTAATGAGGAAAAAAGTAAAAAGAAATATGTTATCAACGAAGAAACAGCACCAACCGTACAAGAAGTTTTTACTAAGTATGCAAATGGTTGGAGTATTAAAGAAATATGTGATAGTTTAAATGCAAGAGGGTTAAAAAGTGCTCAAAGAGCAGCGTTCAACAAATCATCTTTACACACGATGTTGTGTAACAGGAAATATTTAGGTATTTACATTTATGACGGAATAGAGATACCGGGTGGAATGCCGCAAATTATCGACGAGGATTTGTTTAATAAGGTAGCAGAAAAAATGAAATTGAATAAAAAGAATCCGGGACGGGCAAGAGCAAAAGCTGAGTATATCCTGACTACAAAATTGTTTTGTGGATACTGCAAAGAAAAAATGGTAGGTCATAGCTCTAACCAAATCAGCAAAAAAGGTATTATTTTTAACTATTATAAATGTAAAAATTCGGGCAGAAATAAACCCTGTAAAAAGAAGATGGTACATAAAGATTATATTGAAGACATTATTATTATGGAATGTCGTAAGCTTCTTACACCAGAAAATATTAGCAGGATTGCAAAAGAGGTTGTAAAGATAGCACAGAGTTTCGATGACCGATCGGCGCTCCATCGTCTGGAAAGTCTGATTCAAAAAGCACAGGAAGAAAAAGAAAATCAGATGACTTCACTTCGTGCTTGTAAGGACGATACTATTAGAGAGATGATTTTTGAAGATTTAGGCAGGATCGGAGCAGAAATAAAAGAGTTGGAAAAACAGATTGAAATAGAAAAGGCGAGACATTATGTTGTGACAGAACAACAGGTAGTTGATCATCTTAAAAGTTTGGCTGATGGAGATATAAAGGATATTACATATCGTAAATCGTTGATTCGACTTTTTGTAAATAAAATATTCTTATATGATGATAAATTTACAATTACTTTTAATACAGGCGATGAGGAAGTGACCATCACAGAAGTAATGCTCTCTGAAATAGAAGAGGAATTATCGGGGAATTCTCTTTGTTTTTTAAAGAACAAGGTTCACCACACCAATATTAAGCAAATTCCCCGAGAATATTATTTTCTCGGGGGCTTTGCTATTATGAGGTATCTTACAGAACCCTATAAGGGCAGATAGAAAATCATATTAGAAAAGACCAGTTAGGCATTGAACGCTTAACTGGTCTTTTTTGTTGCAGCTATCTATTGTCTGAAAGATCGGTTATTGGCTTTGCTTGAACCATTTTCTGTAAAAGCTCATAGAAATCAGTCTCAACAATTTTGGCGTTGAATTTTTGACAGAACTCTCTGATTAAAGATTCAGCTAAATTTTTATCCCGAATTTTTTGATTGTTTAATTTCCGGTTTAAGAATCGTACCAAGTTTTTGTGAACTCTATCGACATGTAACAGTTTACTTGTATACGGCCCTCTCACATAGTCTTCGGCAAATAAAATCTGATTTCCATTCCAGCCTTTAGATAGGATAGTACTTCCTTTTTTTATACTATTTACAACAAACATATTGCAGTCATCATTTAAGCTGGCCGTAATACGTTTTATTTTTTTATTTCTCGTTTCAACTGCTATATTGACACATTGAGACACAATAGGGGTAAAAGGTTGCCCCACTTCTACCGTTCCCTGTAATGGCCTTGAAGAAATATCAAATGTGTTAGCATATCTTATTTTCTTAAAAACCAAAAACGCGGTTTTATAGCTTTTGATACCTGTTTCCTTTTGCAATCCAATAACAGTTGCTTTTTCTGCATTCGATGAAATATACCAAGCTGCTCTGAACCAGCAAGTTAAAGGCAAATGCGTATCTTGAAAAACCGTACCTGCGGTTACAGTCGTTTGATATTTGCAATTTTTACATTTGTACTTTTTTTCATTCAGAAGCCATGCTTCATCATATCGGCAACGAGGACAGCGGTATCCGTCTGGCCAACGTAAACTGGTCAGAAAATGGAGGCACTGTTCTTCTGTTCCGAATTCAGATTCAAAATCAGATAATGTTTCAATGCTTTTCATAATGTGATTGTATCATGCCTTGTTTGGTTCGTCAAGTCTATAATTTTAACAGAATAGTTAAGCAGTTATAGAAAATTTGAGAAAGAAGGTTTTGCTATGTATGATTTTTCAATCAGTAAAGAACAAGCCCGTCAATTTGCCTATGACTGCTTCGATGTCATAATCCGTGATGTCAAAATGCTGGAAGAGCAATCTCAAAATTCTTCAGAAAACAATCAACAAAAAGTAGCTTAAAGTAAAGGAGTGTGAACTATGAATTTCAATAATATTCCTCATAAAATGAGAGTTTATCGAAATTGGATTGTATGGCGACTGGAAGATAAAGGTAGGAAGAAGCCAACGAAAGTCCCTTATTGTGTTTATGGCGGTCCTGCAAAAGTCAATGACCCTCGCACATGGTCAACATTCGATGAAGCTGTATGTGCTTGTCAAGAAGGTGATTATAACGGTGTTGGATTTGTTTTTACAAATACCCCCTTCATCGGTGTTGATATTGATGGGTGTTTGGACAAATGTTCAAAGGAATTATCGCAAGAAGCCATAGAAGTATTGGAGATAGCTAAAAGCTATACGGAGTTATCTCAAAGCGGCAGTGGGCTACATATCATTTTGGAGGGTTCACTGCCTCAGGGGAGACGTAGAAATGGCAACTTTGAGATGTATGGAGAAGGTAGCAACCGGTATTTTGCTATAACCGGTGAATTGTATGATGAGTATATAGAGATTCGGAACGATCAACAGGCTATTAACACCATACACCAGCAATATATAGCTCTGCCTTGTACTTTATCTATGGAAACCAAACCACTTTCAAAAAGTGTGACGAATTTAACAGATGACCAAATTATTGAACGAGCCTGTTCTGCTAAAAATGGTGGGCGTTTTTCAAGTTTATGGGCTGGAAATATATCGGAATATGATAATGACCATAGCAGGGCAGACCTTGCTTTGTGTAGGATTCTGGCCTTTTGGTGTCAACGTGATTTTCAGCAAATCGATAGATTATTCCGTCAATCAGGACTAATGCGCCCCAAATGGGACGAGCTACACGGAAAAGAAACCTATGGTAATATGACGATTCAAGAAGCTGTAAAACATTGTGAAACAGTCTATACAGGGGGAATTCAAAATATGAATACCGAAAAAGTTAATCCGAATGAAAAAGAGTGGGAACAGCCAATCCCTTTTAACCACATTAATATACCCGATTTTCCTGTCCATAGACTACCCAAGCAATTGTCTGACTTTGTAGAGGCTTTATCCGAAAGCACACAAACACCAAATGAAATGGCTGGTGTGTTGTCTTTAGGTATACTGTCAACAGCTTTTCAATCACGTTATATAGTTGAGCGTAATTCAGATTGGAAAGAACAGCTATGTTTATATACCATAGCTGTTGCGCCACCTGCTGACCGTAAAAGTGCTGTAATAAGAGCATTAACTAAGCCTGTTTACGCATATGAAGCATACAGGAAAGAAAAAGAACGAAAAGAAGTTGCTAAAAATCAAGCGGAACGCGCAAACTTAGAGGCAGAATTGAATAATGTTCGTCACAGAATCGGGAAAAAAGGAGAAAATGATATGGAATGCCGCAAAAGGGTTGAAGAACTAACTGACCAATTGGAATTTTTCCAAGATAGGTATCCTTATCAGCTATTTGCAGATGATATCACCCAGGAAAAACTAATAGTGACAATGGAAGAACAAAAAGGCTGTCTTACTGTTGCCAGTTCGGAAGGCGGGGTATTCGGCATGATGGCTGGACGCTATGATAAATCTTTGTCGTTTGATGTATATTTAAAAGCACATTCTGGAGATCCTATTACAGTTGAACGCATGGGAAGAAAGAAGAATAGCATTCCACAGCCACGGTTATCTATGATATTAACTGTTCAACCGGAAGTTTTAACTGGTGTGATGGACAACAAAGCATTTAAGGAGCGTGGCTTGTGTGCTCGCTTTTTATATGCAGTTTGCAGGTCAAAGATAGGACACAGGAATGTTGAGCCTAAGACAATACCTCAAGAAATAAAAAAAGCATATGAAGATTTCATTTTTAAAATTTTTTCCAGCATGGATTCCGGGGTTATTCACCTAAGCGAAGAAGCCAATCAAGTCCTCAATTCCTATATTGAAATAACTGAACAACGTTTGGTTAACGAATGGGACTGTATGATGGATTGGGGTGGCAAATTAGCAGGAGCAGCTTTAAGAATTTCCGCTTTGATTCACGCTGCGGAAAATCCAGATAATGCCTCAGAACAGCTGATTTCTTCTGAAACTATGAATAGTGCTATTGAAATCTCGGAATGCTTGAGTGCTCATGCTATGAAAGCCTATCAGATTATGTCTGTAGACGACAATCAAAAAAACGCAAAATATCTTTGGGAAAAAATTCAAAAAATAAATAAAGATATATTCCGTCAAAATGAATTGTTCGATCTTTGTAAGGGAAAATTAAAAAAAGTTGAAGATATGAAACCAGCTTTGAATCTGCTTTCCGAGATGCATTATATCAAAATTTCTGAAGTTAAGACAGGTGAAAAAGGAAGGCCGGGCACAAATATAATTGTGAATCCACTAACAAAAAATAGTAAAAATAGCAAAAATGAATAGAGTAAAACTTATTTTCACTATTTTTACTAATTAATTTTAAAAGCCATTGATTCCGTTTTTTCGGGTTCAATGGCTTTTATTCATATTATGATGTTTCCCCCGTTATTCTTCCAAACGGTCATAATCTATCTCATAGGTATCTTCAACGTACTCCCCTTCGGGTAAGTCGTACTCCAGCGTGTTCACCAGTTGAAACGCTTCTTTCAGAGAACTAGCGGACACAGGAATAATTGCTCTCATCTGCCAAGTCACGGGGATCCTATAAATAACTTCTTCATTTGCATAAACCGGGCTGAATACTTTTCTTCTTATCATAAATTATACCACCTTTATATCTGTGTAAATTTCGTTTTTAAGGCTAGTTTCATACTATCCGATAAATTTAGCAGAAAACCGTTGTTCACACACCCAGGTTAGATGTCTCCCCGTTTTAAAAGGCAGTTTGACGGTTTCAAAATACCTTTGTAAAACAAAAAGCGGAACAAATTTCCTCTTGTTTAAAATTAAGGTTTCCGACATAAAAATACCATCGTCCATTTATCATAGGCGATGGTATCATTCATCAATCCGATTTTCCAAAATCAATTATGATGATTTTGCTTCTTTTTCCTTTTGATTCAATCGTACAACAGCTTTTCCCTGCTCTACATATATAACCTGCTGTTCAGATGTCATGGAACGAAAAATCCTTAATACTTCATCTTCTATATGAGAAAAAGTCCGGCCTGATTGAAAGTCTAAAAGATAATCGGTCGAAACATGAAAATACTTTGCGATTCTTTTGATAGTTTCAATGTCTGGCTCACGTTCATTGCGAATATAACGCCCTAATGTTGCTGGAAGTAAATTCAATTCGGCCGCAAGCTGTTTTTGTGTTATTTCTGTTTCTTCTAATAATCCTCTTAATACATCTCCGAATTGCATAGATTCACCTCCAATTTAATTATACAGAAGATAAATGGAAAGCGTCGGAAATGTCCGAAAAGGATTGACAAAAACCGAATTGGAGTTTAAAATGATGATAAGTATATATCCGTATCAAAAATCGGGAAGAGTGTAAAAGTTATGTGTTCTGAAAACTGCAAAATCATCTCTGATGATGGCATGATTCAGGCGTTTTCAAAAGAGCGGATTCCCTACCAGCCGCAAGACTGGCGAAAAGAATTCCGTAATGCTTTGCGGTGTGCCCTGTCGCAATTAACTCCCTTCACAGAAGGTCAATATCTGATGGCTTGCTACTATGGGACGGGGACTGGCTCTTTTGATTTGGAAAACGTTCTGTTTTACAATATTGGCTCTGCGCCTTTTCGTCCGTTTGCCGCCAATCGAATCTTTGCGGAAAACTGTTCTCATCAGGAAACAAAAACAACTGATGAAGGAGCGGAATTCCCCCATAGGTATGTCTATAAAATCTGTGATTCCGAAAACCAGATGAATTTTTGGGGAAAGCACACTTTAGCGGCAGAATGGGAATCCCTATCGGTTCCGGTTTCTTTGAGTAGCAATAAGGCTGTTGTTTATTGGCGGGCGCTCAGGGAGAACCCCGAAAAAGTCCATTCTTACCACAAACTACAAGGCAGTAACTTTGGGGTAAAAATCAAGCTGTCTGTTCCGAAAACAAAAACTGTGAATCTTACCTCAGTTGTAAAGCCTATGCTTGACGGAGTGATTTGTGCTTTTCACAGCGCAGATCAGTGTCTGCAAAAAGAATCCAGCTTGATTGCTTCCCGTCTTGGAGTGCCAAAGCAACAGCTTCTTAGCACGGACAACGATATTTTGGGAGCGTGCAGGTTTATCTACCCCTATCGGGAAAACAGCGTGAAATGGAATTCGAGGGACAACCACTGTCTTGCTTTTGAAATTGAAGCGGAGCACAACAACGATGGGGGCTGTCGCTTTTCCGGCAAAATTTTTGAATAGCCTCATTACAAAGATAAAGGTGTTGTCATTCACAGATCAATATTATTCGAGATATAAATAAAGGAGAGTGCCAATTATGTCAGTTTTTCAAGCAATAATTGCTAATGTAAAAAAGGTCACTGATCTTCCTGATTCACATTTTTATGATACTGCGAGAGCAGGTGAATTATCTCAAAACATAAAAAACGGTAACGCAGAATACCCTGCTGTTCTCATGCATGAGTCTGCCGCATATTCTTCAACTATAAACCAAGATGGAATTGACTTAAAAAACGAAATCAGAACAAACGGGGATTTTTATATTAAAATATTTTCAAAAGATATTGACGATATGATAAAGGTCGAAGAAACCATAAAATCCCATTTTGCAACTCCGCAGAAATTCACTGTCGCGTGTGATGACGAGTGTGTTAAGTCTGCGTCCATTATTTTTAACGCCGATGAAAAAGTTGATAGGGAGAATAGTAAAAACGGACTTTTTACCAGCACTTTATCCATGAAATACATCAATGTGATTCTTCCAAAAGATGTTGAAAATCCGATTAAAGTAGAATTGGATAAGAATGTTCAGCTCCGAGTTATGAAACATCTTTATTTGTTAGACCATACTTTATCGGATATTGAAAAAGAGATGGAAAACATACCGCAGGAAACGGACGCATACAAAAAATTGGAAAGTCAGCACAAAGACATTGAGGAACAAATTGCCAGCATGTATACCTTTGAGAATCTTTGTGCGGAAAAAATAATAACTACTGATCACGGATTTGTCTTGTGTTATGCCGCTATGGTAGAAAACGAATGGGATTTAGCAAAGGTCACAGAAGTTTACAAACAGAGACATGAACAGGAAAAGAAAGCCAAAGAAGCTGAAGAAGCAAGGATTAATGATATTAAAGAGAGATATACAAAAACAGGTGATAAAGAGTTAAACCGTTATACAGACGCTGTTGTTGAAGATATTAGGAATAAGCTACATACGGAATTTCCAGTGGACATTTATGGCGGAAGCACTTTTATAGATTGGTTGCGGCTGGACGGTTTAGGAACCTTAAAATTCCCGAATATTTTAGTACATACGGATTCCAACTATACATTTGCCAATAAATCCTATACGAATATTGACAGTGACGGATCCCCTGTTTCTCATGGATATAGTACAACTGCGTTACCTATTGAATATGGGATTAGAATTAATATTATGGCAACGGAACAGGAACAGACAAAGGAAATCATGAAACAACTCCAGAACCTGTATACGGAAGAAGTGCAGATAAAGGTTCCTGATACTGCAAATGAGGGAGAATTCTGTTCCATCAGGTTAGCAATCAATCCGGATGTCTCCATTGCCAATAAGTCGTTGAATATAGGAGCCGACGGCACGACACTCTTCCAAATTATAATTACATTTAAAAAATTCCCGTCTGTTTATCATCCTTATCAATATAATCTTTTTAAGGATATTAGCAATGACCAGCAGCTTCAACTCCGGCTGCTCCAACAAGCGGAGTTTTTGTTGCTATGCGATTCTAAAATCCGCAACGAGGCAATCCCTCAGTTGGATTCAGAATACAAAAACCTGTTTACCTTGAATCAGAAAAAATCTTTGTTTGGTTCTGTGCTCGGCGCAATAGGTTCGGCTTTTGAATCTCAGGAATACAAACAACTGAAAGAGTGCTTTAAAAACAGACAGCCAATCGACCGGAAACTGTTTGATACTGCTTTAAGTAAAATAACCAGTGTTTATCCGTCCTTGTATGATAAGATGATGCAAGGCTGGTCTATAGAACAAATCCGTGAGGATTTAAATAAATATGCTGATTTGTTCAACGGAAAATGGAATGCTATTTGCAACGATGTAAGCATGATGGCCTGCCAATCTATGTTTGCACAATTAGGAATGTCGGGGGATAAAAATCAGCCGACAGAACAAATCCGAAAAGGACTGGTGTTTTATATTGAAAAGATGGTTAATGACCCATATTGCACCTTAGAGGACGCAAAAGAAGCCTATGATGAACAGCTCCGCATTGAGGAAGAAGAACGGATAGAAAGAGAAAGACGCACTCAGGAGACATTAGAGGCTTGGTCTGAATCATTCCGTGAGCGCAGAAGCTCCTCGGGCGGTTTCTTTGGCAATATGATGAGCACCGCGGGCGGTGTTGCATTAGGCAATAAGATGTCGGGAAATGGTTCAAGAAGAGATGGAAAGAAAGATCTTTTTGGAACTTCTGTATGTCAACGCTGTAACTCGAGAGATGTTTTTAAGCAAACATCTTGTAGTGGTTGTCCCGCAGCAAAACGCTGTACTAAACAAATAAGATAACAATGCTTATCAAAGCCTTAAAATAACTTCATAGAGATTATAAAGATATCGTTCTTCAGTCATAAAATATTTGTTGTCCGTTATGGAGCGAGCACTCAAGAGGAAGAAGTTGTTAAAAGGTATGCCTGGCTTTTAATTGCCACACTGAGAGCGTAAAAGAGATGGGGTAAATAATTATGTGGAAATTCTCTAAAGGAAAAGACGCACCGGAAAAAACAGAACCGGATAACATAACGGATTCTTCTGATACAGAGAATCCTGATGTTGAGGAAGCGCCTTCATCAGTTGAAGATAACGTCATTGGGAAAAAGAAGTTTAATACCAAAAATATCGTTATCATTATGATAGCAGTCATTGCTGTTCTTGTTATATCGCTGGTGATTTTTGTATGCTTATATCTCAACAATCAAAATGGCTATGATAACCCGGGTTCTTCCATTGTGTCAAATTCAGAATCTACAGCGTCAACGTCTTCTGTTGATTCCTCATTAAGTGAAGATGATTACGTCGGATATTGGCATATACAATATAATGCTGACGTTGAGCTATCTATTAATGATATTTCTAACGGAGTAGTAAATTTTAGTTATTGGGTTTATCCAGTTGACCCAATGGAAATAGAGGCGGAACTTGATGGCACGATAGCGAGCTTTTCCTATAATCAAGATGGGATTTCTTTCAATGGATTTTTGACATTCAATCCGGCCTCTGTTGTGATGGATATTACAGAATCCAATCATGAATATATACCTGTCACTACATATTCATTTAATGAGAGAAGCCAGCGTTCTTGGGTTCTGTCGGATAATTATGACACTTCCGTACCTGATATGCCCGAAAGCGGTTATCAATCGGAAGCATATCCTTATAACCCGTATGAGGAATACCCATATTATTATGAGGAATATCCTTATGATACCGAAAGCGCGGAAGAATACACAGAACCTTCCCAGTCCATACCGGAGCCGGAGCCAGAACAAGAAACGAGTTCACAGGAATCCCATGTCAGTTCAAATACGGGAAGTTCACAAAGGCCGGAGCCGTCAGGCGTTCAATTGGATTCAAATATTTATGGGTTAGGTGAACTGCATACAAAAAATGTAAATGGTATCGTATTCAAGTGGTATGATCGATACGAACGTTGGGAACCCCGTGCGGAATCCAACCCCTCAATAGATATAATTTCTTTGAATCCTTGGTATGAGCGTGATGGTATGAACCATACATATAAAATAAACTTTGAGGTAGAAGTATCAAAAGGTTGTGAGGCATCTTTATGGTGGAAAGCTTATGATAAAGATGGTTATTTTATGGACGATTATTTATCATCAACCTACACCGACATTCGTGAGAAAATTAAGTTCACTGACCTGTTAAATGGGTTCTTGACTACTGATGGTACCACAGAAATGATACTGATTCCATCATTAACACGCTCGGGCTACTAAACGGGCAGAAAT
>OLZR01001036.1_pt1 | contig 11915 bp, 18 predicted proteins | sample 1644421 | NCBI WGS metagenome assembly OLZR01 (sample SAMEA103958132, study PRJEB25191) | human gut metagenome | biome: human-associated habitat [ENVO:00009003]; feature: intestine environment [ENVO:2100002]; material: feces | place: Germany | collected 2013/2015 | reverse complement strand
AATCATAGGCCGCCCGGGCATAAAATATCCCAGCATAGGCATAGCCCAGGATCCGGCCGTCCTGCCGCAGCACCAGGTAGGGAAAGCGGCTCAGGGTATTCTCGATCCGCCGGCGGAACTCCGCCGCCGTAGGGGTCTCGTACTCAAAGGTGATGGCGGTTCCTTTTACATAGGGCACATAGATGGCCAGCAACGCCGCCGCATCGTCCACAGCAGCGGTACGGATGGTGATGGTATCCATGAAAATTATGCCTTCTTTCGTTTTTTCGGGAGGGGCGTGATAGGTTCAAGGGTCGCAATGACCTGCGCGGTCAGCGCCGTGTCATCGATATCCAGAATGTAATGCTCTTTGGCACCCTCGTAGGGGCAGCCAACCGCAGCGTTCGCCATCAGCGCCGCCAGCTCCGGTACTTTCTTGACGAACACCGTATTGTCGCACACGGTCAGCAGCGGCTTATCGTTGACGTAGACCATGTATTCGCCGAACATTTTCCGGTATCGCACATCGCCGCAGTCCGGCAGACGTTCGCAGATGTATTCGATATAATCCTGTGTGGTAGCCATAGACTTGCTCCTTATAGGTCATATTGCAGGAAGATGGTGGTCTCCATCGGGCTGTTGTTGTAGCAGTCAATCTCGTAAAAGCCAATCTTCCGGTAAAGACGTATGGCGGAGTGGAGGAAGGGGAGCGTGTCCAGCAGCACATGCCGATAGCCGATCTCGCGGGCGTCATCAAGAATGCGTCGGATCAGCTGTTCACCGATCTGGTGGCCCCGGAAGTCCGACCGGACGTACAGCCGCTTCAGCTCGCCACGCTCCTCGTCCAGCTTCCGCAGGCCGATGCAGCCCGCCAGACGGCCATCCCAATAGGCCAGATACAGGCGGCCCTCCGGCATACCGTACTTGCTCTCCGGGCGCTCCAGTTCCTTTTCGTAGTGCTGGAGGATCAGGTACTGCCGGACGGTGGGATCGGCCTCCATCAGCATGTCGGTGTACTCTGTGAACAGCGTCATGATCTCCTCCTGACGCCCGTAAGCGGGGATCAGCTCCAGTCCCATAGAAACGCCTCCTTTGCTGTGATGCTTCTATTTTACCCTGATGCTTTCCGGGGCGCAAGGCTTTTCTGCTTCGACATAAGGGTAAATAAATGGGGCGGTGGAGACGGGAAAAGTTGTGTAAAACGGAGATTGACAAATGTGCGCAAGGTATATATAATAGCGTCCATCAAAGGCAAAGGCGTCTTGGAGAGTGATCTCCTTGACGCTTTTTTTGCGTTTGATATCCTCCATATAACCATAGCAAGGCGTTTGAGCTGGGAAAAGTACCGTGAAAACGCGCCCACAAGCGAGCATGGGACGGTGGAAGCCATGCGGGCGACGCTCACGGAAAGAACACCCGGCGAGCCGCGATCCCAAAAGGGGAGACCCCTGAGTAGGTGAGCCGGAGCTGCCGCCCGTTACCGCGGCAAGGCTTTGTTAGAAGCCATAGAAAGAGGCCAAAGATAGGTGGCACCGCGGGGCACAGCACCTCGCCCTATCGTATTTGCTGATACTATCACATATACGGAGGGTAACAAAATGTGTTCGATTATGGGGTATTGTGACGTTTGTACAGACATCGCCGCCTTTACCGACGGGTTCATGGAAACCGTTTCCCGCGGCCCGGACGACAGCAGGATCGTGGATACCGGACACGGCCTGCTGGGGTTCCACCGGCTGGCCATCATGGGCCTGACGCCGGAGGGGATGCAGCCGTTTGAAATGGACGGCAGCTATGTGGTCTGCAACGGCGAAATTTACGGCTACGAGAAGTGCAAGGCCAAATTGCTGGAAAAGGGCTATTCCTTCCGCAGCGGCTCCGACTGTGAGATCCTGCTGCCGCTGTACAAGGAGTACGGCGTGGAGATGTTCAAAATGCTGGACGCGGAGTACGCTCTGATCCTCTTTGACGGCCAGACAAAGCGGTTTATCGCCGCCCGCGATCCCATCGGCATCCGGCCGCTTTACTACGGCTGTGACAAGAAAGGCGTGATCGCCTTTGCCAGCGAGCCGAAAAACCTGGTGGGCATGTGCGATAAGGTGATGCCGTTTCCTCCCGGACACTATTACAAGGACGGCAAGTTTATCTGCTACGACGATATCACCAAGGTGAAGCAGTTCTGCTATGACGATCTGGAGACCGTGTGCGCCAACATCCACGACAAGCTGGTGGCCGGTGTAAAGAAGCGGCTGGTGGCCGACGCCAAGGTGGGCTTCCTGCTGTCGGGCGGCCTGGATTCCTCTCTGGTGTGCGCCATTGCCGCACGGGAGAGCAAGACTCCCATCCGTACCTTTGCCATTGGCATGCGGGAGGATGCCATCGACCTGAAGTACGCCCGCATCGTGGCCGACTATATCGGCAGCGACCACACCGAGGTCATCATGACCAGGGAGCAGGTGCTGGATGCGCTGGACTTCGTCATCAAGATGCTGGGAACGTTCGATATCACCACCATCCGGGCCAGCATGGGTATGTACCTGATGTGCAAGTGGATCCACGAGAACACCGATATCCGCGTGCTGCTGACCGGCGAGATCTCCGATGAGCTGTTCGGCTACAAATACACCGACTTCGCACCCTCTCCGGAGGAGTTCCAGAAAGAAGCGGAGAAGCGTATCCACGAGCTGCACATGTATGATGTGCTCCGCGCCGACCGCTGCATCTCCGTTAACTCGCTGGAGGCCCGTGTACCCTTTGGCGATTTGGACTTTGTCCGCTATGTACTGGCCATCGACCCGGCCAAAAAGGTCAACATCTACGGCAAGGGCAAGTACCTGCTGCGACACGCTTTCGAGGGCGATTATCTGCCCCATGATATCCTGTACCGTGAAAAGGCAGCGTTCTCCGACGCGGTGGGCCACTCCATGGTGGATCACCTGAAGGCTTTTGCCGAGGATTGCTATACCGATGCGCAGTTTGAAGAGAGCCGCAAGCACTATGCCCATGCACAACCCTTCACCAAGGAATCGCTGCTGTACCGTGAGATTTTTGAAAAGCATTACCCCGGTCAGTCTGAGATGATCGTGGACTTCTGGATGCCCAACAAGGAATGGGAAGGCTGCGATGTGGACGACCCCTCCGCCCGTGTGCTGTCCAACTACGGCGCCAGCGGCGAATAAACTTACTGGCACCGCCGGTTATGGCCCTATCCGTGACCGGTGTGTAGATAAATTGCCATGCTCTCTCCTCAAATACAGCAAAACACCGCATGCCCATTGGGTATGCGGTGTTTTGCTGTATTTACAAAGTAAATTCAAAGCGCATGGCCAGCGCGTTGAACAGCTGGTGCATGACCTGCTGGGCAACGGCGCGGATATCCAGCTCTGTCATAAAGGCCAGCACACGATGAATTTCATCCTCCGGCACCTTATAGGCCCGCAGGCTCATGCTCAGGAAGCAGACCAGCTTCTTTTCCAGTGTCAGCACATCGTCACAGGGACGGGCCATATAGCCCCGCATGATACCGGCCGAGCCGATTTCCAACGCATAGAAATCCTGCTCTGTCAGCTGTGGCTGATAGGGGCCGAAGATTTGATACAGCTCCTTTGCCGTTTCGCGGAAGATGTATTCCAGAGCCTCCTCGTGGCTGTATGCTTCGATATAAATATCCCGTAGGTTCTCGTTCAGCTCCGTCAGCGTCATCTGAATGGCGGTCTCCACCGCGTAGACATAGACAGGGGGGAGCTGCGTTCCCGCTACCTTCTTTGCCGCGCCAAACTGATTGGAAAACATGAATTCCACCAGCTCGGTCAATACGCCGTCCTTGGCGCGGAAGATGTTCTGGAAGCTGCTGTTGGATACGTTGGCCTTCTGGACGATCTCTGCCACGGTGGTTTTCTTATAGCCCTGCTCCAGAAACAGCTTGACACAGACCGTCAGGATCCGTTTTTTCGCGGGAAGGCTTGCGTTGGTCAGTGCGATGGCGACCACATCCTCTCATCGTATTTCAATATTATAATATTTGCACCATTATTATATCGCAAAATGGAAAAAATACAAGGAAAAAGTTCAAAATAGCAGAGAAAAGAGAGCGCTCCGACCTGCTGGCGGAGCGCTCTCTTTTTGCGGTTAGGGTCAGGCAGCCGGTTCGGCCGGTGCCTGCATGGCTTCCAGAGAAGCGTCCTCCTGATAGACGAATTCTTCACTGGCGCTGTCCCAGTACCAGATCATGATGCCCACCTGAAAGACCATGCAGACGTCGCTGCTGCCATCGCCATTTCTGTCAGAGAAGTCGATCCCCTGAAAGGAGTCCCAAGGCTCTGCGATGCTGTCCGGGTACGTTACATAGCCAAAGAGTGTCTGAACCTCGCTGTCCAGATAGAAGTCCGCGTCATCCTTGTTGATGCAGACCAGCACAGTGGTATCTTCACCATCGCGGGTGATGGTGCCGCTGTCACGGACGATACCGGTGGTACGCCAATCATTACCGGCGATATCGTTGTCCTGATTACCATCGTCCGTATTGGTGTCGCTACCTGCACAGGCGGCAAGACTCAGGCTCAGCACCAGAGCCAGTACCAGCGCGAGACATGCTTTCCATTTTTTCATGTTGTTCTCCTTATCCGCACTGCTGTTCCGGTCAGGCGATCCTCATGTAGCAGTCGTACTCGCCGCCCCAGTACATCGTGTTCTCGTCCACCACGGTCATGTCGTACACGGTGTCATCAAACAGGGAGGAGGACGCATAATACAGTCCCTCATTGTCAGGGTCGGCCTGAAGGGAGCCGCCGTCCACCTGAGTGGGGTCGCCGTCACCGCCCGGCCGCTCGGACAGAGACCAATTGCCGTTGGCGTCGATCTCGATGATGCTCTCTGCACCGGCTTCGCCGTCCAGATACCACACACCGGCCAGCGCGGCATTGCCGCCACCTGCCTGCGTGTCATCCACGCCGCCGGTCGTCTGGGTAAAGGTGCCGAGGGAGTCGATGCTCAGGCTGTTGTTCTCGTCGAACCAGCACTGGTGGGCAACGCCGTCATGCTCATTGTAGGCGTAGACGTAACCATACTCCTCCATGTACTGCAAATAGCCGCTGGCCTCTACCGTGCCGTCAGCACCGTACAGCGCGAAGCGCGTCTCATCGCCGTCCTCACTGGGCTCCACGATAAGCTCGGCGGAGTCGTCGCTCATCCAAGTGCCCAAAAAGCCGCTGTAGTCGGCGTCGATAGAGGAATCCTTGACCATATCCTCGAGGGAGGTGGGCGGTTCATCGACGGGGGCTGTCGCCGCCGCAGGCCGCCAGACTCAGAGCCAGCAGCAATGCCAGCAGCAGGGCCAGACATTTCTTCATGTTTTTCATTTTGTTCTCTCCTTTTGCCGTTTTTGCAACGATCCTGTTTCACTATGGTTATCTTAAAGATACCATATGTCGTTCGCTTTGGCAAGAGAGAAAGCTGCGGTGTTTTCTGATTGGCTACTTCATGCGACCGTCGCCGCCCATGAGAGCGGTCATTTCCTCAATACGTTCCAGCGGAAAGGGCGGCTGGCACAGGGGCTTCATGGCGATGGACATCAGCTTCATAGGGTTGTCGTCCGCCGCCACACGGTTGGAACTGAGAGCGCCGCAGCGCTTGCAGCGGTGGATGATGGCCCATTCGCCGCCTCTGCGCACCCAAACAGCCACTGGCTCCATGATGCCGCCGCAGTCGGACGCCCGGTCGCCGGGCTCGATGTCGACGTGCAGGCTGGAAAGGCAGTTGGGGCAGTGGTTGCGGTGGTCGCTGCCGGCGTTTTGCGGAGTGCAAAGCCTGTCGCAGACCTTGCAGGTAAAGCTGTCGTGGCAGGCATGGGTCTTGTAATAGCCTTTTTCAAAGGTTTTCCGCTTGTTTTCGCGGTTCATAGTAGTATCCTCCTGAAGATATGTGTTGGCGTTCTTCGGGAGGAGTGGCGTGTGTTGGAATTTGCCAGACCTCCCGGTCAGCCCACACGCTCCAGTGATAATGTCGTAAGCTTCAAAAAGTTCTCCTTACATTAAAAAATAGATAATTTCAATAGTGTCAAGTGGATATGCTTTACGAATGTGTCGTTTACCTCATCGCTTTTCAGTGCGATGACCGTCAATGCTTTCTCATATATCACCTCTTTTCAAAAATCGTAGATCGCTTTTTGCAGAAGCTCCAGAAAACGGCCTGCGTGAGCGCCGTCCATCTGTGTGTGGTGGCAGCGGTGACAGCGCTGCCAAAATAAAGCTTCATATAAGATACGCCTCTTTCTATTGATTTATTGCATTTGTATGATTTGTCGTCTCGTTTTTTTCAAAAAACAGGTGCAGACCCAGCGCCGCGTTGAAGCCGGTGGCGGCAAATACACTGAACCGTTCCACCACGCCGAAATACGCCGCGGGAACCAGCCGCATCCCCAATGCGCCCACCAGCATCATGGCCAGTGCGATCCCGGCACAGACGCCGTAGGAGCGACAGCTTTGTTCCTTCGCTCCGGCGATGATGATCACCAACAGCGACGTAATGGACAGCGCCACCACCAGCGCCGTAGTGATAAGATGCATCTGATCCTGCCATGCTCCGGCATAACCGCTGTCGCTGAGAGGGAACATGCGGAACCCCACGGCGGACACCCACTCCATGGCGGCGAACAGGTAAATGCCGACGCGCAGCAGCTTGTTTTTTTGTCCCTGTATCCCCACGCAGACCATCATGACGCAGGGCAGCTCACAGGCATTGTACAGACTGCTCAATTGGTTCCACAGGGTCAGTGACGGTGCGTTGGCGGCGCTCAGATCGCTGACCGCCTGCGCCATCCAGTCATAGCCGGGGTAGGCCAGCGGCGCGAATATCACCGCCGCCATATAGGAGAGGAAGCTGACGACTCCCAGCAGCCCCAGCTTTTGTATCAGTGTCTTTTTCATGGCGTCAGATTCCTTTCAAAAAAGCGGCGCAGTACAGACCACGGGTGTTGTGGTCAGCACTGCGTCTTAGCGTCTGGCTGATGGGGGGGATCGTTTCAATCTGATAGTTTCGTACGTTGATGATGCTTTCCCGCTTGCATTTGGGACAGAACAGGGGGAAGTTCCACAGTACGGTCTTTTGCAGCAGCCGCAGCCGTGTTTTTGCCCCGCATACGGGGCAGAAGATCCATTTTTCCTCAGCGCGTTCCATGATCGCCGCCTTCTCTCGGATGATCCGCATGAAAGGTGCGGAAGAAGATCTGAACATGGGTTTTCAGCCGTTCAAGGCATTCCTCCTCCTTTTTCGGCTGGCGGTCACAGATACCAATCAGTGTGATGACCGGCGCCACATACAGCAGCGCCAGCGTATCGGGATCCTCGTCCCGGATCTCACCTGCGGCGATCAGGCTGCGGAAGATACCGGCATGGTAGGCGACAACACGCTCCACGTAGCGCTGGGAATACAGCGCCGCCAGCTCCGGAGAACGAAACTGCTCAATGGTCATCATCCGGCGAAAGCGGCTGATGGCCTCGTTGTGGAGGGAGTAGTAAAATATCTGCCGCACCTTTTCAAAGAGCGCGTCCTCGCTGATGGCGGTAAACACGGAGATATCCTGCGCCGCATTCTGTACGTGAATGTCGATGGCATCGGTGTCCTTTTCATATTGCGCGGCTGTGGCCTCCACAATGGCGTCAAAAATAGCCTGTTTGCTGGGGAAATGGTTGTAAAGGGAAGGCGCTTTAATGCCTACTGCTTTGGCGATCTCACCCACGCTGACCGAGTCGTAACCATAGGTGGAGAACAGCTCCAGCGCCTTTTCCAGAATCTTCTGCTTGGTATCTTCCTGTTTCATGCGTTCATCACTAACTAATATTAGTTAGCAATACTATAGTGCATAATTTCCCGGTTGTCAATGGCTTTGAAAAATTTTCTTGCCGACAGTATCAGATGGCGCATAACAGGTTATGGAAGTGCCGAAAAGTAAAAGGGAGGGGGGTGCGCGATAAACGCGCACCCCCTCCGGCTTTCTCAGTTTTTCGTGATCCAATGATTCAGAAAACGCATTTGCTCCTCTGTGTGGAACCAGTGCTCGCCACCCGGCATGACCGTCAGCTCCGCACCAATCCCTTCAGCGAAGGCCGATATGGTCTCCAGCGAGGTCAAATTGTCCCGCTCTCCGTACAGAATACGTGTGGGGACGCGCCACGAAACCGGATGCTCCCGCACATAGCAGAGATACCTCCACGACAGCGTTTCTCCGAACGCTGTGGGGATCTCCTGCTTTTCCGCAAGCTCCTGCTCTGTGACGCTTGCCCACAGCATCATATTGCCGATCAGCTTCTCCATGTCCACCACGGGAGAAATGAGAAGCGCTTGATCCACCAGCGTTTCATCCAGCGCGGACAGAGAGAAGAACGCACCGATGCTGTTGGCAATCAGGGTAAGGCTGCCGCAGCGTTGGCGCAGTCCGGCAAAAAAAGGAGGGAATTCCTCCTTGGCCTCCCATGGGGTCTGGGCGAGGTAATCAAACCCAATCACCTCGCTGTCCGGAAACAGGGCCTTGTAGTGCGCGGCTTCCTCCGCCGAGCCGCCCTTTCCGTGGACATATACCACGATATTGTTCATATAGATACTCCTTAACTGGTCCCATTTACGATTTTGGCGTAGGTCTCCTCCGGGATCATGGGGGAGCCGATCTCCGCCAGCAGCGCTTCGTCGATCGTGCCGCTTTCCGCGTACTGCTGTCCGGCCTGCTTCACCAGTGCCAGCCGCGGCACGGTCACCACTGCCGCCTCCGGTGCGTTGAACATGGGGCTTTCCGCCACAGTCAGAATGGTATGGTGCTGGGGGAACAGCAGCTCAAACTGCCGGACGGCCGGTTCAAAATTCCGTCGGCTGTTGGGGAAGCCGCAGCCGCAGATCATCATATACCGCAGGTGGGAATAGTCCCGCTGCCCCACGTGGACATACCGCCCGTTCACCTGCGCCATGGCCATGGAGGACAGCGGCAGCATGCGGTCAACGAGGTTTTTCAGCGCGGCGGGCATCCCGTAGCAGTACAGCGGAAAGCTGAACAGCAGCACATCGCTGGACAGCATCTGCTCCAGAAGCTCCCTCATGTCATCGTCAATGGAGCACTGTCCGCCGTTATACTTGCAGGCAAAGCATCCCCGGCAGAATTCGATCTGCTTGTCGATCACGTCAATGGTTCGTATCTCTTGCGGCCCGGCCTTCTGCATGCCCTCCAGAAACGCGCGGGTGATGTGCATGGTATCGCTTTTTTCTTTCTTGGGACTGCCGTTAAAAGCAAGAATTTTCATAGGAACGCCCTCAGTTCATTCGCTGACCAAAGCACGAAAGGCGGTGTCGCGGTCAAAGGTTCCTGCCGCAAAGCCGGGGATCTCCTTGATGGACTTGCAGATGCTGATGCTGAAGCCCGTCAAAATCTGCCCGATCTCCAAGTCGGAATAGGGGCAGTCTCCGGTCACGATCAGCGTAGACAGGCTGTGCACCACCAGCCACAGGTCACGAAAATACAGGTCGGCCTCCTCGGCGGAGATATGATAGATCGCCGTCAGCGTCGGGCGGACAAGCTCCTGCAAATGCCCCATAGCCTTCATGGCGCTGTGCTCTTTCCCTGTGGGCTTGGTCAGGAAAAGAAGCCGGTACAGCTCCGGTTCCTCACGGGCAAACCGGATGTACTGCATTCCCACGCCCAGAAAGGGGATCTTTTCTTGCAGGCCTGCGTTTGTATAGCCGTCATACACACGTACCGCCGCGGCATAGACCTCCTGTTTGACGCCGTCCATGGACTTGAAGGCGGTAAAAACGGGCTGGGTGGACGTGTCCAACTCATCGGCCAAGGTTTTTGCCGTCAGTCCGCCGATCCCCTTGGCTCGCACCACTCGCAGGGCGGCCTCCACCATTTCTTCTTTTGTGAATTTATTCTTCGGAGCCATAGGCCAGATCCTTTCACTTAAAATGCATTATATATTATATATTGATAATTATATATATGGAAACACATTTGTCAATAGCAATCTATTGAATGTAACTGTTGGTGAGCTCAAGTCTCTCCACAGGTCGGCATAAAGACAAACCGAAGCCAAAGCGGCTTCGGTTTGTACTATGTTCGGGTGCTATGTGCACCTATGAAAGACGTCTGATAGGACGGCCTACTTTTTTGACGGCGTTTATTCCTCTCCTGCGGTATCCTGCTCGTTAAGCTCCGCGAGGATATCTTCTATATCGTGGGCGTTCAGGGAAAGCCCATACCGGCAATTCATGATTTTTGCGGTAACGGCGGGCCGCCAACCGTAAGAGACACAGCGCCGCAGCGCATCCAATTCTTCAGGTGAAAATTTATCAATATACTTATCCATGGAAAAGACTCCTTTTTTCTAGTGAATAGTTTATTGAAGGACGTATCTGCCAATCGCCTGGCCGATCGCCCGAATATCAGAATTGCCTGTAAAATCGAAATGAACCCGTCCTACGCCCGGGAAATACATCTCCAGCTCACTGTCCAGATCCATGAGCCCTGCGGTTTCAATAGAGAACACAGAAACCTTACTGTACGGCATGGAGGTAAAATCCCGCCTCATTCCCGTAACACCCTGAATGTTACAGGCGATCACGCGCTTGTCGGTAAATACCACAAAGTCACGGACAACGGTGTAGGAGCCAAGGACTGTTTCGCCGGGGATCAGCAGGTCTTCCACATGGCGTGCGCTTTTGCCATTGTCCGGCTTGAGCTTGAATATGGCTCCATTTTCAAAATCGATCATGAAAATACATCCTTTCTGCGAACGCGAACCGACGCTATCGCAAATTTTTGATGTTACTACAATACCACAAAAAACGACTTTTTTCAAGAGGGATAAGTAGGCAAAACGTCATGAGAATGGGGAAAAACATGCACTTGACCGATGGATTATAGTGTGGTATAGTATCCGCAGGTTTGCCGCCGGGTGGAGCGCCGCGTTTTTTCTGCATCGTTAGGCCATTGAAGATGCAGAGAGGGCGCGATTTTCGTTTTCAGGGAGGAATTTGACATATGGCATGGGTATTTTTGGGGATTGCGGGGCTGATGGAGGTGTTCTGGGCCACCTGCCTGAAGCTGTCCGAAGGCTTTACCAAGCTGGGCTTTTCGGCGCTGACCATCGTGGGACTAAAGCTGACGTCCCCATCGTAACGCATAAGGAGAGGGCCGCACATAGGTGCGGCCCTCTCCTTATGCGTTACGTTTTTATTCAGCAGCCGAAAAAGCTGCACAGCATCTTCAGCAGGGAAGCGCAGTCAAAGTTGCAGAACATTTCTGTGACCTCCTCGGTTGGATTTGCTCTTGCAAGAACACCGTCATTATACCGCGGAGACCATGACATTGCAAATGCAATGGTTGCCAGAAATGGCAGAGTTACAAAATCAACAGCAGTCCGATGGCGATCAGCAGCTCTTCGTCAGCCTTCTGCTTGAACAGGAAGAACAGCAGAAACAACAGCAGCAGATCGCCGGTATCCAGATCGTCCAGATGCAGCGCGTCCAGAATGCCCTTGCCAAAGCTGATCTCCGGTGGCCGGCCCGGTTTGGGCGGCGGGGGAGGCGGTGGCTTTGGCGGCTGCTGCGGAGGCGTCGCGCCCTGTCCGGATGGCCTGCGGGGCGGAGGCGGCAGAGGGCCGTCGTCCATGGAGGCCCGGACATAGCTGCCGCGATCCTCGCGGCCGTAGCGGTCATACAATGTCAAGCCCTCCCTCCGTCAGAAACCGTTTGCCAATGCAGATCAGATGCGCCAGCTTGGCGGCCCGTTCCACCTTGGGCTGCTTTTCCTCCTTCAGAAACGGACGCAGCGCATAGAGAAGCTGTGTGGTCTGGCTGTTGGACTGCCGCAGATCCTGCAAGAGCGGCAGAAAACGGGCCAGCAGCATGGGGTCGAAGCCGCCGCCGTCAGCTGGCGGTGGCGGCGCGCCCTGCGG
>OLZR01001020.1_pt1 | contig 12071 bp, 8 predicted proteins | sample 1644421 | NCBI WGS metagenome assembly OLZR01 (sample SAMEA103958132, study PRJEB25191) | human gut metagenome | biome: human-associated habitat [ENVO:00009003]; feature: intestine environment [ENVO:2100002]; material: feces | place: Germany | collected 2013/2015 | reverse complement strand
GACGATTTCTACGCAACATACAGCGACATGGCGGCCGCCGGCATCGGAACGCTTCGCTACGGCGCGGAAGCGACCGCCCTGATCCGGCTGGCATACCGCTGGAACCTCACGCTGGCAGCCAGCGCCGGACGTTACCGCTATGCGGACAATCCCGTCGTCACGGTCTATGCCGACGCGAACAACGAGGTGCTGGACCGCAACGCCGCGAGCTACATGGGCGACTGTTCGGTCGGCAACACGCCCCAACTGACGGGTTTCGCGGGACTCAACTATTACGGTCCGAAAGGCTGGGGCGTACAGGCGGAGGCCGCATGGACCGGGAATCGGTTCGTCGAACCGTCGCTGGTACGACGCACGTCGCGCATCGCCCGGCAACTGGCCGAATCGCCGGAAGCCTTCGAACTGTTTACCCGCCAGGAACGGCTCGGGGATGCGTTTACGTTGAATGTCACGCTTTTCAAATCGTTTTATTTCAACGCCTCGCGTCTGACTCTGATGCTCTCGGTACGCAACCTTCTCAACGACAGGGACCAACTCTTCAGCGGCTACGAATCTCCCCGCGTACGCCGTATCCGGACCGCAGACACGTATGTTTACCGACCGCTGGACACCCGTTATCTGTATGCGTATCCCCGGACCTTTTACGCCTCCATATCTTACAAATTTTAATATCGGTTCGATTTTTTCGGGAATAATTTGGCAATTCAACGGATTTTCCATAAATTGAGTCCGAAAAATTTAAAAACGACTCGACTTATGATTATCGGTATTCCAAAAGAGATTAAAAACAACGAAAACCGGGTTTCGCTCACCCCGTCCGGAGCCAAAGAGCTTACCAAACGTGGGCATAAAGTGTATGTGCAGGCGACTGCCGGTGCAAACAGCGGATTCCCGGACAAAGACTACGTCGCCGCAGGCGCCGAACTGCTGCCTACCATCGAAGAGGTCTATGCCAAAGCCGAAATGATCATCAAGGTCAAGGAGCCGATAGAGCCTGAATACAAACTCATCCGCCAAGGACAACTGGTATTCACCTATTTTCACTTCGCCAGCAGCGAACCGCTGACCCGGGCAATGGTCGAAAGTGGTGCGATCTGCTGCGCTTACGAAACCGTCGAAGCATCCGACCGTTCGCTGCCTCTGCTGATTCCCATGTCGGAAGTCGCAGGGCGTATGGCGACGCAGGAGGGTTGTTACTTCCTCGAAAAACCGCACGGCGGAAAAGGGAAGCTGCTGGGCGGCATGCCGGGCGTGAAGCCCGCCAAGGTATTCGTGATCGGAGCCGGTGTCGTAGGCACGGCGGCGGCACGTATGGCGGCCGGCCTGGGTGCCGACGTGACGATCTGCGACATCTCCCTCAAGCGTCTGGCCTACCTGACGGACGTGATGCCCCAAAACGTAAAAACGCTTATGTCGTCGGAATACAACATCCGCGAAGAGCTCAAGACCGCCGACCTGGTGATCGGCTCGGTGCTGATTCCCGGTGCGAAAGCCCCGAAACTCGTGACGCGCGACATGCTTAAGGATATGGAGCCTGGATCGGTTCTGGTCGATGTGGCCATCGATCAGGGCGGCTGCTTCGAAACCTCGCGGCCGACGACCCATGAGGAGCCGACCTACTTCGTCGATGGCATTCTGCACTACTGTGTCGCCAACATCCCCGGTGCGGTGCCCTACACCTCGACGCTCGGACTTACGAACGCAACGCTGCCGTACGCCATCCAACTGGCGGACAAGGGTTGGCGTCGCGCCTGCAAGGAGAATCACGAACTGGAGTTAGGGTTGAACGTCGTCGAAGGGAAAGTCGTTTACAAGCAGGTAGCGGATGCCTGGGGACTGCAATACGAACCGCTGGCCCTGTAAAGCCGACCCCGCAAACGATACAGTCGGAAAATCCGGCGATAGCCGCGCTTCCGACACTCCGGTTCCCGTCGTTTCGGACCGAAAGACAAAGCCTCGTATTCCGAAAAGAATACGAGGCTTTTGTATAATTATATGTTCCCCAAGCGGGCTTTTATACTTTATCTTATTTTTGCAACGCCTCCCAGAGCATATCCTTGAGCCGGGGAATGTTCATACCCGATATCGAGGAAATGAAGACCGAAGGAACCCCCTCGGGCAGATGGCTTTTCATCTCTTCGATCAGTTCCTCGTCGAGCATATCGCATTTGGTGATGGCCAGCAGGCGCTCCTTGTCGAGCAATTCCGGATTATACTGGGTCAATTCGCCCAACAGGACCGCGTAATCCTTGCGGATGTCGTCGCTGTCGGCGGGAATCAGGAACAACAGCACCGAATTGCGCTCGATATGGCGCAGGAAACGGGTTCCGAGACCGCGGCCCTCGTGCGCACCCTCGATGATGCCCGGAATGTCGGCCATGACGAACGACTTGTGGTCGCGGACCTCGACGATACCGAGGTTCGGCTCCAGCGTCGTGAAGGCGTAGTCGGCGATCTTGGGCTTCGCGGCCGAAACGACCGAGAGCAGCGTAGACTTGCCCGCATTGGGGAAGCCCACCAGCCCCACGTCGGCCAGCACTTTCAACTCCAATACGAAAGCCCCTTCGTCGCCCTCCTCGCCCGGCTGCGCATAACGCGGCGCCTGATTCGTCGCACTCTTGAAGTGCCAGTTGCCCAGTCCTCCGCGGCCGCCTTTGAGCAGTACCAGCCGCTCGCCGTCGGCCGTCACCTCGCCCACCGTTTCGGTGGTCGCAGTCCCGTCCTCGTTCTCGAAAACGCGCTTGGCGACCGTGCCCAGCGGAACCGGGATCACGATGTCGCGGGCGTCCTTGCCCGAGGAGCGCGCCCCGGAGCCGTGCTCGCCGTCCTCGGCGAACTGGTGACGCTGGTATTTGAGGTGGATGAGCGTCCAGTACTGCTTGTCGCCTTGCAGGACGATGCTCCCGCCCTTGCCGCCGTCACCGCCGTCGGGACCGCCGAAAGCCACGAATTTTTCGCGGCGAAAATGCGTCGAGCCGCCGCCGCCGTGCCCCGAGCGGGCGAATATCTTTACGTAATCTACGAAATTGGAACCTGCCATGTCATTCATTGTTCTTGAAGCGACAAAGGTACATAAAAGTCGGACGAGAACAAAATTGATTCGCATGCAGTTCGGTAAAACGCCGCAACAAAAATAAAAGTGTCGTTACGACACCAAAAAAGGCAGACCGCGAAAAAACGGTCTGCCGGCAATTCGGAATAACGGGATTAAATCTGCGAAGCGACGTAATCCCCCACCTCGGAGGTCGAACGGGCCTTTTCGCCCGGCGCTGCAAGGTCCTCGGTGACGACTCCTTCGGCCAGCGCCCGATCGACGGCACGTCGCACGGCCCTGCCCTCGGCATCGAGACCCAGGTGCTCCAGAAGCATCGCGGCCGAAAGAATCGTGGCCATCGGGTTGGCGATGTTCTTTCCCGCGGCCTGCGGATAGGAGCCGTGGATCGGCTCGAAAAGGGCCACTTCGGCCCCCACGCTCGCCGAGGAGAGCATGCCCAGCGAACCGCTGATGACGCTGGCCTCGTCGGTGAGGATGTCGCCGAACATGTTTTCGGTGACGATGACATCGAAATAAGCCGGTTGGCGGATGATCTGCATGGCGGCGTTGTCCACGAACATATAGTCCACCGCCACCTCGGAATACTCCCGGGCTACCCGCTGAGCCGTTTCACGCCACAGACGCGAGGTTTCCAGCACGTTGGCCTTATCGACGACCGTCAGTTTGCGGCGGCGCGACACGGCCAGCCGGAACGCCACGTGCAGGACCCGTTCGATCTCCGAGACCGTGTAGGTGCAGGTGTCGAAGGCGCGCGCGCCCTCCTCGTCGCGGCCCTGCGGACGGCCGAAGTAGATGCCGCCCGTGAGTTCGCGCACGCAGATGAAATCCGTGCCGCGGACCACCTCCGCCCGGAGCGGCGAACGGTCGGCCAGGGCGTCGAACAGCGCCACGGGGCGCAGGTTGGCGAACAGCCCCAGCGACTTGCGCATCCGCAGCAGCCCCTGCTCGGGCCGCACCTTCGCCGTGGGGTCGTTGTCGTATTTGGGGTCCCCGATGGCTCCGAACAGCACGGCGTCCGCCGCAAGACAGACGGCGTGCGTCTCGTCGGGATAGGGGTCGCCCACGGCGTCGATGGCCGCGGCGCCCACCAATGCGGGACGGTATTCGATCTTGTGTCCGAATTTTTCCGCCACGCGGTCCAACACTTTCGTGGCTTCGGCGACGATCTCGGGACCGATGCCGTCGCCGGCTAAAAGAGCGATTTTAACATCCATTGTCGTTATAGTTTATTTCAATGATATTCAACATTTTGACAGTCGCCTTGATGGCAGCCTCCGTCTGGTCGGCGTCCAGCCCGCGGGTCTTGAACTCGCGGCCGTCCATCTCCCAGGTGATGATCGTCTGCACGAAGGCGTCGGTGCGGCCTCCGGGCGGAATCGAAACGGTATAGTCGCGCAGCATCGGAAACTCGCGCCCGAGCTGTTCGCGGTAGATTTGCCGCAGGGCACGCATGAAGGCGTCGTACTGGCCGTCGCCCGCCGAGGTCCGCTCGTACGCGCAGCCGTGAATCTCGATCCGGAGCGTCGCGACGGGGTGCATCCCCTGCGCCAGCGAGAGGCTGTAATTGAGAATCCGGACCGGAGTGTCGACCGGGTCGTAGCGCAGCACGTCGGCGATGATATACGGCAGGTCCTCGGCCGTCACCTGCTCCTTCTTGTCGCTCAACTCGACCACCCGTTCGGTCACCTTGCGCATCGCGGCCTCGTCGAGGTCGATGCCCAGCGCTTCGAGGTTTTTCAGGACATTGGCCTTGCCCGAGGTTTTGCCCAGGGCGTATTCGCGGACGCGCCCGAAACGCTCGGGAAGCAGTTCGTTGAAGTAGAGGTTGTTCTTGCTGTCGCCGTCGGCGTGGATGCCCGCGCACTGCGTGAAGACGCTCGCGCCGACGATCGGTCGGTTGGCGGGAATGCGGATGCCCGTATAGCTCTCGACCGTGCGGCTGACGCGGTTGATCTTCGTTTCGTCGATCCCCGTCGTGCGGCCCAGGCGGTCGTGCAGCACGGCCACCGCGCTCGACAGCGGCGCGTTGCCGGCCCGCTCGCCCAGCCCGTTCACGGTGACGTGAACGCCGTGGAAACCCGCACGCACGGCGGCGGCGGTGTTGGCCACGGCGAGGTCGTAGTCGTTGTGGGCGTGGAAATCGAAACGCAGCGACGGATAACGCTCCACCAGGTCGCGGCAGAAACGTTCGGTGTCGTAGGGGTCAAGGACGCCCAGCGTATCGGGGCACATGAACCGGCTGACGGGAGCGTCGGCCAGTCCGTCGAGCATCGCGTAGACGTAGTCGGGCGAACGGCGCATGCCGTTGGACCAATCCTCAAGGTAGAGGTTCACCTTCATCCCGCGGTCGACGGCCGCAAGTATCTCGGCGCGTACATCCTCCAGATGCCGTTCGGGCGTGCGGCGCAGCTGCCCCTCGCAATGTTTCCGCGAACCTTTGGCCAGCAGGTTGACCACGCGGCATCCGGCGGTCCCGAGCCAGTCGAGCGACACCCCGCCGTCGATGAATCCCAGCGCTTCCACACGGTCGGCATAGCCCTTGGCGGCAGCCCATTCGGCGATGGCGCGCACGGCCTGCTGTTCGCCCTGCGAGACCCGCGCCGAGGCGATCTCGATGCGGCTTACGTGCAGTTCCTCCAGCAACAGCCGGGCGATGGAGAGTTTTTCACGGGCGTTGAAGGAGACGCCCGAGGTCTGCTCGCCGTCGCGCAGCGTGGTGTCCATGATTTCAACCGGGGGAAACATCGGCGCAGACTATTTGCGGGCGGCTTCGAAAGCCTCGATCCGGTCGGCGATACTGCGCAGGTAATCCACGTCGTCGTAGCCGTTTTCGAGACAGCGTTTCTTGTAGGCGTCGATCTCGAAACCCTCGCTGCGCCCGTCCGACACGATGGTCAGCGTCTGGTTGCCCAGGTCGACGGTGAACTGCGCCTTCGGGTCGCGCCGGATCTCGCCGAAAACGGCTTTCAGAAACTCCTCGCTCACACGGATCGGCAGCAGGCCGTTGTTCAGGGCGTTGTTGCGGAAGATGTCGGCGAAGAAGCTCGACACCACGACGCGGAAACCGTAGTCGGCAATGGCCCAGGCGGCATGCTCGCGCGAACTTCCGCAGCCGAAATTGCGCCCGGCGACGAGGATTCGCCCCTCGTAGCGGGGATCGTTCAAAGGGAACGAAGCGATCCGCTGCCCCGCGGCGTCGTAGCGCCAGTCGCGGAAAAGGTTGTCGCCGAAGCCCTTGCGTTCGGTGGCTTTCAGGAAGCGCGCCGGGATGATCTGGTCGGTATCTATGTTTTCCACCTCGACGGGAACGGCCCCCGAGGTGAAGGTTACGAATTTGGGTATGGACATAATGATAATCTTTTACATATCGAACACTTCGCGCGGATCGGAAATCACGCCCGTCACCGCGGCGGCGGCGGCAACGGCCACACCCGACAGCATCGTACGGGCGCCGGGACCCTGCCGGCCCTCGAAATTGCGGTTCGAGGTCGAAACGCTGTATTTGCCCGCCGGAATCTTGTCGGCGTTCATCGCCAGGCACGCCGAACAGCCCGGCTGGCGGAGTTCGAAACCCGCTGCGGCGAGGATGCGGTCCAGTCCCTCGACCCGCGCGGCGGCTTCGACGCCCTTCGAGCCGGGAACGATCCATGCGGTGATGTTGTCCGCCTTGCGGCGGCCTTCGACCAGACGGGCGAAACGGCGCAGGTCCTCGATGCGGCCGTTGGTGCAACTGCCGACGAACACGTAGTCGACCGCTTTGCCCAACATCCGCTCCCCGGGTCTGAAACCCATGTACTCCAACGCCTTGGGATCGGCGTCGGCGGGAATCGTTCCGTCGACGGCCATCCCCATTCCGGGATTGGTTCCGTAGGTGATCATCGGGGCGATGTCCGCAGCGTCGAAGCGGTACTCCCTGTCGAAAACCGCGTCCGCATCGCTGTAAAGTTCCCGCCAGCGGGCCACGGCCTCGTCGTAGGCGGCTCCCTGCGGAGCGCGTTCGCGGCCCCGGAGGTATTCGAAGGTCTTCTCGTCGGGGGCGATCATGCCGCCGCGCGCGCCGCACTCGATGCTCATGTTGCAGACCGTCATGCGGCCCTCCATCGAGAGCGAACGGATCGTGCTGCCGGCAAACTCGATGAAATGGCCCGTGCCGCCCGAAGCGGTGAGTTTCGAGATGATATAGAGGATGACATCCTTGGCCTCGACACCCGGACGCAGCGCGCCGTCGACCGTAATGCGCATCGTGCGGGGTTTGGTCTGGAGGATGCACTGGCTGGCGAAGACCATTTCGACCTCCGAAGTCCCCACGCCGAACGCCACGGCGCCCAAAGCTCCGTGGGTCGAAGTGTGGCTGTCGCCGCAGACGATCGTCATGCCCGGCTGGGTGAATCCCAGCTCGGGGCCGATGATGTGCACGATGCCCTGCTTGGGGTGTCCCACGCCGAAGTGCTCGATGCCGTGGCGGGCGCAGTTCTCGGCCAGCGTCTCGACCTGCCGCCGCGACTCCGGCTCCCCGATCGGAAGGTGCTGGTCGACGGTCGGGATGTTATGGTCGGCCGTGGCCGTGATCTGCGCCGGACGCGCGACGCCGAAGCCGCGGCGTTCGATCCCCGCGAAAGCCACGGGCGACGTCACCTCGTGGATATACTGCCGGTCGATGTAGAGCACGCAGCGGCCGCCGTCCTCGACACGCACCGTGTGCGCGTCCCATATCTTGTCCAGAAGCGTTCGTCCCATATCAATCCTCCTCCTCGATTTTTTCGGTTACGTTGAGTGCGCGCAGCGCGTCGAGGAACGCCTCGATCGAAGCCCGCGTGGTGTCGGTGTGCGCGCCGAATCCGTGGACCGTGCGGCTGCCGCACTCGACCTGCACATGCACGCGGCCCACGTCGTTCGAACCGCGCGTGATGGCCTGCATCAGGAACTCCGCAAGCACCACCTTCTCGTTGATCAGTTTCTTGATGGCCGAGACCGCCGCGTCGACCGGACCGTTGCCCGTGGCGGTGGACATGCGTTCGTGGTCGCCGAATTTCAGCACCACGGTAGCCGTCGGAACCAGCGTCCCGGTGGTCACCTGCATGAATTTCAACGAAATAGACTGCTGCTTCATGCGGTCGATGTCGCCCACGAGGTACAACAGGTCGTAGTCGTGAATCTCCTTCTTCCGGTCGGCCAGGGCGAGGAATTTCTCGTACGTGGCGTCCAATTCCTCCTGCGTGAGGTCGTAGCCCAGCAGTTCGAGCCGGTGCACGAGGGCCGCGCGCCCGCTGCGGGCCGTGAGGGCGATGACCGACTCGTTCAGCCCGATGTCCTGCGGGTCGATGATCTCGTAGGTCTGACGCTGCTTGAGCACGCCGTCCTGATGGATGCCCGACGAATGGGCGAAGGCGTTGCGGCCCACGATGGCCTTGTTGGGCTGCACGGGCATGTTCATCAGGCTCGACACCAGGTGCGAGGCCTTGGTGATCAGGCGCGAATTGATGTTCGTGTCGACGGCCACGTCCTTGTGGCAGCGGAGCGTCATCACCACCTCTTCGAGCGAGGTGTTGCCGGCCCGTTCGCCGATGCCGTTGATCGTGACCTCGGCCTGCCGGGCGCCGTTCAGGATGCCGCTCAGCGTATTGGCCGTAGCCATGCCCAGATCGTTGTGGCAGTGGGTGGAGATGATCGCACGGTCGATGTTGGCGACGTGTTCGACCAGATAGCGGATCTTCGCTCCGTACTCCTGCGGCAGGCAGTAGCCCGTCGTGTCGGGGATATTGACCACCGTCGCGCCGGCCCGGATGACCGCCTCGACCACGCGGGCGAGGTACTCGACGTCGGCGCGCCCGGCGTCCTCGGCATAGAACTCCACATCCTCGACGTAGCGTTTGGCATATTTCACCGCCTCGACGGCAGATTCGACGATCTTCTCGGGCGTGGAACGCAGTTTGTCGTAGATATGCTGCGGCGAAACGCCGATGCCCGTATGGATACGCTTGCGCCTGGCCAGCCGCAGCGCATCGGCCGCAACGTCGATGTCCTTCTTCACGGCGCGGGTCAGCGCGCAGATCGTCGGCTCGGAAACGGCCTTGGAAATCTCCAGCACGGAGTTGAAATCACCGGGGCTGGAGATGGGAAATCCCGCCTCGATGACGTCTACGCCGAGGCTTTCGAGCAGCTTGGCGACTTCAATTTTTTCGGTGGTGTTCAACTGACAACCGGGGACCTGCTCACCGTCGCGCAGCGTGGTGTCGAAAATGTACAATCTCTCACTCATACTAACCTCTTTATCGAATAAAACTTAATGACGCCGCCCCACGCTTTCCGTGCGGCAAACGCCACCCTGACTTTCTGTATTGCTTACGATCCGTAACAAAAACAGTCGCCGGACTTGAAGATTCGACGCTTTTAGCGACGCATTCCAACCGGAATGAAACCGGAATGACCGACGTAACTGCCTTGCTCTCTTGCAAATATATGAATTATTTAATAATTTCAAAAACAAATCGTCCAAAAAGTCGGATAATTACACACCGGCGGCCTCCCCGTCCCGGATGGACAGGGAGGCCGCCGCAAAACAGGCCGGCAGGTTACAACGCCTGCGGATTACCGCCCCGGCAGGTTACAGCGCCAACGGTTCGTAAGGCAGCCCCCAGGCGTCGGCCACGGGTTTGCAGACCACCCTGCCGCCGATGATGTTCAGCCCCAGCGCCAGCTCGGGATTCTCCTGTGCGGCGCGCCGCCAGCCCTTGTCGGCAAGCTGGATGGTGTAGGGAAGCGTCGCGTTCGTAAGCGCGAGGGTCGAGGTGCGGGGCACGGCGCCCGGAATGTTGGCCACGCAGTAGTGCAGGATGCCGTCGACGTAATAGACCGGGTCCTCGTGCGTGGTGGGGCGCGAAGTCTCGAAACAGCCGCCCTGGTCGATGGCCACGTCGACCATCACCGTTCCCGGCTCCATCTCCCGGAGCATGTCGCGCGTGACGAGCTTCGGGGCCTTGGCTCCCGGAATCAGCACCGAGCCGACCACCAGGTCGGCATGCTTCAGCTCCTCGCGGATGTTGTATTCGGAAGACATCAGCGTCTTGACGTTGCGGGGCATCACGTCGGCCAGATAGGTCAGCCGCTGGAGCGAAATGTCGCAGATCGTCACGTCGGCCCCCGTTCCGGCAGCGGTGCGCGCCGCAGCCGTTCCGACAACGCCCGCACCGATGACGAAGACCTTGGCGGGCTTCACGCCCGGCACGCCGCCCAGCAGCACGCCCTTGCCGCCGCGGGGTTTTTCGAGGAAATAGCGTCCCTCCTGCGCGGCCATGCGCCCCGCGACCTCCGACATCGGGATCAGCAGCGGCAGCGAACGGTCGGCCCGTTCGACCGTCTCGTAGGCGCAGCAGACCGCCCCGCTGTCGACCATCGCACGGGTGAGGGGTTCGCTGCTGGCGAAGTGGAAGAAGGTGAAAACCAGCTGGTCCCTGCGGATGAGTTTGTACTCGGGAGCCACCGGTTCCTTGACCTTGACGATCATTTCCGCCCGGGCGTAGACCTCCTCGATCGAGGGAAGCATCTCCGCCCCGACGGCCGTGTAGGCATCATCGGCAAATCCGCTGTTCACACCGGCCGTAGCCTGCACATAAACTTTGTGTCCCCGTTTGACAAGCTCCCGGGCGCCTGCGGGGGTAAGAGCAACGCGATTCTCGTTGTTCTTGATCTCTTTTGGAATACCGATAATCATGGATCTGGAAGTTTTTAAGGTTTTTGCCTCTCCAAAATACGAATTTAACGCGGAAATCCAAAAAATCCGGACGTTTTTTTACGTGCGGATCAAAACCGGTAAGAGATTGTAAGATAGAACGAACGGGGATAGGCATAGGTAAGGCGCGTCGCATGGGGCGCATAGCAGAGCGTGTCGCCCGAACGGATGCGGCGCACGCGCTGCGACTCGTAAGCGTTGTAAACGATGTCGCCGTCGCCCAGCAGATTGCGCAGGATCAGCGACGCCGTGAGCCGCGAACGTTCGAACCGGAACGACTTGAACAGCGCGGCATCGAGCGTGAAGGCGTCCGGCAGCCGCTCCTGCCGGGTGAAGGCGTCGAAAAACTCCCGTGTGATACCGCCCTGACCCGCGATGCGGTCGGTGCGGCGCAGGGGCATCGGTTCGACGTAACGCCGCCCGGCATATCCTGCCGAAGCGCGGCATCCCCACCCTTTCGGGCCGAACCAGGAGATCTCCGCCAGAGCGGTCAGCTGCGGGGCGCCGCCCGTCTCGCAGCCGCCCATACGGCTCACGGCCTGCACGTCGACGGCCGAGTTATCCACGTCGGAGAGCACCGTGACGCGCGGATCGCGAATGTATTCGTAGCGTCCGGCCGAAGCGGCCAGCGACAGCAGCCAGCGGTAGGACAGCCGGATGTCGGCCGCGGCCTCCGCGCCGCAGGACATGCGCCCGACGCCCGTCACGGCCATGTCGCAGTAGACCGAGGCCATGTCGTCGTAATACGTCCGCGTCTCGATGCCGTCGAGCGTCATGGCAGCGAAGAACGCCGCCTGAAAATCGACGACGGGTCCCGTCAGGCGGCAGTTGAGTTCGGCGGCGTAGATGCGTTCGGGCACGGGATTGTCGACCGTACGGTTGTTATAGAGCGGCTGAAAGAAAAGATCCCCGGCCCGAGGGGTCCGGGCGGCGGCCGCGGCGGCGATTTCGATATAGCGGCGCGGGGTGAAGGCCCAGCCCGCCGCGACCTTGAGCGTGTAGGGCGTGAACCGCATGACGCGCGAAGGGCCGTAGGACTGCCCGCCGGGAAAAAGTTCCTTCTCGTAATAGCCCCGGCGGCTGACGGCATCGCTCCCCAGCACGACCGAAAGATCGGCCCGGAAACGGTCGGAGCGGTAATCGGCCTGCAAGCGGAGCGCAGCCCCGCGCAGCGTCAGCGCATAATCGTAGCCGAAGCGGTCGCCCTCGCGGATCGTGCGGTCGGGATGGCGCAGATCGTTCTGGAGCAGGTTGCTGTACGTGTCGTCGTCCACCAGGTAGCGGTCG
>OLZR01001010.1_pt1 | contig 12133 bp, 8 predicted proteins | sample 1644421 | NCBI WGS metagenome assembly OLZR01 (sample SAMEA103958132, study PRJEB25191) | human gut metagenome | biome: human-associated habitat [ENVO:00009003]; feature: intestine environment [ENVO:2100002]; material: feces | place: Germany | collected 2013/2015 | reverse complement strand
TTCCGTCACTATGGCGTCACCGACATGTTCAGGCTCAACCTCGACCTCGTTGAAGCTGATGCAGGCGGCAGCATCCCCAACACTCCCGTACCTCCCACCGATGCACCCATCACTGATGCACCCATCACCGAGGCACCCATCACTGAGGCACCCATCACTGAGGCACCCATCACTGAGGCACCCATCACTGATGAGCCTGTAACTCCCGCACCCGGTGACGTTATCTTCAGCGTCGGCGGCGTACACTATGTTGCAGCAGGCAGCCAGGTCAGCGTCGATCTCACCATCGACGGTGAATATGAGGCAAACGGCATGAACATCTGGGTACAGTACGACGCAGAGAAGCTCACGCTCAACAGCGTTGACGAAGGCGAGATTATGAAGGCCATCAAGGATCTTGGCGGCATGAACATCCTCGACTTCCAGAGCATCCCCGGCAGCGTACGCCTCGGCTCCATGCTTCCCACCGACCCGGTAAGCGGCAGCGGCAAGATCTTCACCATGAACTTCACCGTTGCGGAAGGCCTTGAGGACGGCACGGAAATGCCCATCGAGATCCTCGTTAAGGAATTCTTCAACATGCCCGTAGGCGGCGAGAACACGCCCATCGCGTTCTTCGCAGAGAACGGTTCAATCGTAGTCGGCAGCGAGCCCATCGTCACCGATGAGCCCGGCGTCACCGATGAACCCACCGCAGTTCCCACCGACGCTCCCAATCCTCCTGTAACCGGCGCAATGAGCCTCATCGGCGTTGGTATTGCAGCGATCGTTGCGAGCGCAGGCGTTGTTATCTTCCGCAAGAAGGAAGAAGACTGAGCCTGAATCCTGCTCGGTACACGGCGGAAGTCAACGCTGCGAGTGATGAAAATCAGCGTAACGAGTGACTGAAACCGATACCGTGCATGAACAACAGCATAATCCCGACCGAATCGGATTTCCGATTCGGTCGGGGCTGCAAGCCCCGCAGGATGCAAATCCCTGCGGGGCTTGTGTCGTATGAAAATGCGAACGCAAAAGAATCAGAGACCATATCCTATATGAAAAAATATCAAGAAAGTGCATTTTCTATAAGATTGGGGTTGAAATTTTCGTCCCAATAAGTTAAAATAGGATATAGATTTATGCAAAAGTCATTCATGAGGTGAAATGAAGGATATGTACGGCATTCGGGCGGATGAATTGGATATGCATTCGATCATTGCCGAAAGCATAATCGGCTTTTTGCTTCAGCATACCGGAATAATGATTCAAAGACAGGATATTTCAATGAATTCATCCGTGTGTGCTGCTGCCGTCCCGCTGCTGCCGCGATTCGGAATTTCGCCGGAAAGCCTGCTGAATGAATGCGAAAAAACAGAATGCGGCTTGCCGTATTCGAATATGCGGAAATATCGAGGCATAAATATTTTTGAACAAGTTTCCGCAAAAAACGGATATCTGTGCTTTAACCCGACGATTGAGTTCCTAAACAGCTTTTGCGTTCGATGCACGGAGCTGCTTCCAATGCCGGAAATGCCGCAAAAAATTGTTTTTCCGTGCAGCACGGAATATGCCTGCGCACGGCTTTTGACTTATTATTGCTCCGGCTGCCGCTGCATCATGACGGACAGCGTCAGAACAGCATTGTTTCGCTCCTTTGCGCTTGCGGGCGGGTTTGAAACAAAAAGGCTTTATGAACGCGCTGTTCATTCGGCGGAACGTGCCGTGCTTGCTGCTTTCGGAAATTCGGATGGGGGGAAATTCGGCGGAGTGCAGGCTTCTGCTGCGGCGATACTGCTGAGCAGTGCAAAAATGACTTTAGTGCAATAGTTTGAAGGAGAATTGACTGACTTATGAAAATTAAATGGTATGGACATTCCTGCTTTCTTTTGACGGACAGCAACGGCAGCACCGTTCTGACCGATCCGTGCGATCCGTCCTACGGTTATGAAATACCGCCCATGCATGCAGATATCGTGACAATAAGCCACGAACACAACGATCACAACAACATCAGCATTTTGCGCGGCAATACCGAGATTATCCGCAGCCCGGGCGAATACAATGTCAAGGGCATTCATATCACGGGTGTTGAAACTTTACATGATCGCAGCGGCGGTGCGCTTCGCGGCAAAAACACCATGTTTATTTACGACATGGATGATATGCGCATACTTCATTGCGGCGATCTCGGCATGATTCCCGACGAAGAAACAATTGCAAAAGTCGGCCATATTGACATCATGCTGGTTCCGATCGGTGCGATTTACACAATAGATGACCTTGAGGCGCGTGAACTTGCAAATATTCTGAAGCCCAAAGTCGTTATACCCATGCACTATAAAACCACGAAGCTTAAACTTGAGCTTTGCCCGCTGGCACCCTTCATTGATGCGGCAAAGGACTGCCGCATTCACAACCTTAACGATTGTGAAGCAACAATTACAAAGATGAGCCTCGGTGAGGACAGGGTGCTGATTCTGCGCCCGTATGACGCCGAAAGAGACGAATGACATTTGAAACGAACGTGACGGAATCGAATCTGCCGTAAATGCTTCCGAAACAAATAACCGCCGCAGGAATTTTGCCCGCGGCGGTTTTCTTTGCTCAAGAAAGCTCAGAATTCCGAAGAATGCTTAAGCATTCTTATTTAATAATCATCCGATAAAGGATTAAAGATCATAATACCTTTCAAATTCGGCGGGATGCGGAATCTGATTGATGCGTGCAGCCTCTTTGCGCTTGCGATCGATCCAGATATTGAGGAGCCTCTCGGGGAATACGCCGCCGCGGGTCAGATAGTCATGGTCTGCTTCAAGGGCATCAAGTGCCTCGTCAAGGCTCTTGGGAAGGCTGTCGATCTTTGCTTTTTCCTCTTCGGGAAGGTCAAACAGGTTGAAATCATAGGGACCCCAGCCGCAGACGGAAGGATCGATTTCGTTGATAATGCCGTCGAGACCTGCCATAAGGATCGCCGCATAAGCATAGTAGGGGTTGCAGGTTCCGTCGGGGTTGCGCAGCTCGAAACGCTTAGCCATGGGCGATTTTGCGTAAGCGGGGATGCGAATTACCGCAGAGCGGTTCGCTGTTGCATAGCCGATGGTAACGGGAGCTTCAAAGCCGGGAACAAGGCGTTTGAAACTGTTGGTGGACGGGTTTGTGATTGCGCAAAGACTCTTTGCATGTTTAAGCAGACCGCCCATGAAGTTGTGTGCAAGCTTGGAGAGCTGAGCATAGCCGTTTTCATCATAGAAAAGGGGCTTGCCGTCCTTGGTGAGCAGCATGTGAACGTGCATACCGTTGCCGGCTTCCGCATAGATGGGCTTGGGCATGAAGGTTGCGGTGCAGCCTTCTTCAACGGCAGCGTTGCGGATGATGTATTTTGTTACCATGGTGTTGTCTGCCATTTTGACAACATCATCAAGCTCAACCTCGATTTCAAGCTGGCCGGGGCCGCCGACTTCGTGGTGATGATACTTGACTTTAACGCCCCAATCTTCCATAAGCATGCACATTTCGCTGCGGAGATTGTAATACCTGTCCTGCGGAGCACCGATGTGATAGCCGCCCTTGTGCGGAATCTGGAAACCGTCTTCACTGCTGCCGGTGTTCCAATCGGCTTCTTCGGTGTCAATTTCACAGCGAACGCATTCGGGACGAGTCTCGAACTGAACATTGTCAAACACATGGAATTCGAATTCCGGTCCGATGATCATTTCGTCGGCAATGCCGGATTCACGCATGTATTCAACAGCGCGCTTGATAACGTTGCGGGGATACTGATCGAACGGGCGGTTCTCGGGGCGGTCGATAATCATTGCATCGCCGCTCATGGTGAGGGTCGGAACCTCTGCAAAGGGATCGACAGCAGCGGTGGAAAGGTCGGGAATGAAGACCATATCGCTGTTTTCAACGGGTGCGTAGCCGTAGTTGGAACCATCAAAGCCGATGCCGTATTTCATCGTGTTTTCATTAAAACGGGCGGCGGGGATGGTGATATGACGCCAACGACCATCGATATCGGTCATTTTGAAATCGACCATTTCAATTTCATTGTCAAGGATGAATTCCTTTGCCTGCTCAATTGTTTTAAACAGCACGGGTGAAACCTCCTGAATAGGTAAAATTTTTTTGAACGAAACAAAATCCATTGCTTCCGTTCATGCTTATTGTGACAGATTTTTGCCGATATGTCAAGGAAAACACGATATATATTTACCTGTATACGAAAAGCAAACGGCGATGCGGCAATTTCTTAGCCGTATCTTATCCGTGGACATGATAAAATTAAAAGCACAGCAACCGAGAGGCTTTGCTGCGCCGTCAAATCGACAGGCACAGAATAAAAACATACGAAATCAATGCGTATGCGGCCGAAACGGTGCATCGGAAAAATCGGGAGGAAAGTTAATGGATATTTTTGATATTTTAACGCTTATCGGCGGTCTGTGCCTGTTTTTGTTCGGCATGAACGTAATGGGTGACGGACTGGAGCGCAGAGCGGGCGGAGGGCTGAAGCTTTTGCTCGGCAAGCTGACAAACAACCGCATGAAGGGCTTCCTGACGGGTCTCGGAGTGACGGCGGTGATTCAAAGCTCATCAGCAACAACGGTTATGGTCGTTGGGTTTGTTAACTCGGGACTCATGACGCTTAAACAGTCCATCGGTGTTATCATGGGGGCGAACATCGGCACAACGGTAACGGCGTGGATTCTGAGCCTCGGCGGAATTTCAAGCAGCAATGTCTTCGTTCAGCTTTTGAAACCCACATCGTTCACACCCGTGCTTGCATTGATCGGAATGATTCTTTTGATGACGGGAAAAACGGACAAAAAGAAGGATACAGGTACAATTCTGCTCGGTTTTGCAACGCTGATGTTCGGAATGGATACAATGTCCGGTGCTGTTGCCGGGCTTGCGGATGTTCCCGCCTTCCGCAACATGTTCATAATGTTCAAAAATCCGCTTTTCGGAATGCTTGCGGGTGCGGTGCTGACGGCGATAATCCAAAGCTCATCGGCCTCCGTCGGCATTTTGCAGGCGTTGACCGTCACGGGACAGGTATCTTACGGTGCGGCGATTCCGATCATCATGGGACAAAACATCGGAACCTGCATAACGGCGATCATATCCTCTTTCGGAGCCAACAAGAACGCAAAGCGTGCCGCAATCGTGCATCTTTCGTTCAACGTTATCGGCACGGTGGTTTGGCTGACGGTGTTCACGATCGTTTCCTATGTTTTCAAACCACTGTTGTTTGATACGGCGGCAAGTTATTTCGGCATTGCTGTCGCGCATTCGCTTTTCAATATCCTTTGCACCGCGCTGCTGTTTCCGGCTGCGCCCCTGCTTGAAAAAATTGCGGTTCGGCTTGTTCCGGACGGAAACAAGAAGGACACGATTTCCGAACTGGACGACCGCCTGCTTGCAACACCCGCAATCGCGCTGGAACAATGCGCGCGCATGGTTGAAACCATGGCGGAGGAGACGGCGGAGGCTTTCAAACTGAGCATGGATATGCTCACGAATTATGATGCGGATTCGGCGGGAAGAATACGTAAAGCCGAGGATAACAGCGATCATCTGGAGGACATCATCGGGACGTATCTCACCAAACTCAGCAGGAATCAGTTGACGGAGGACGACAGTGCGGAGGTTTCCAAGCTGCTCAAAGCGATAGGCGATTTTGAACGAATTTCGGATCACAGCGTCAATATTCTTGAATCGGCGGAGGAACTCCGCAGCAAAAAAATCGAGTTTACCGGGCGGGCAAAGGCGGAGCTCGGCGTGCTTTGCAGTGCCGTTTCCGAAATTTTGACGGCTGCATGTGCCGCATTTAGGGACAATGATTCCGAAAAAGCGTTGAAAATCGAGCCTTTGGAGCAGGTTATTGATGATTTGAAGGTTCAGCTGCGCGACAGGCACATTGCACGGCTCAAGAACGGCGAATGCACGGTTGAAGCGGGATTCATTTGGTCTGACATACTGACGAATCTTGAGCGTGCATCGGATCACTGTTCCAACATTGCTCTCTGCGTTATTGATGCGGGCAAACACAATATGAACATGCATGAATCTCTGTCCGAAATGAAGAAGGACAATCCCGCATTCGAGGACGAGTTTGACATGTACACCCGCAAGTATCGCATAACAGGCTGATAACGGAGCGACAGTATTGCCGCAATACGGCAAAACCATATTCAATCGTTAATTTCTTCATGCATACAAAAAGCGGACGGAGGCGGAACCGTCCGCCTTTTTGTTGTGCCGCACTCCTTTTCGAAACAGCCGGAGACCGTTTGAATTTCGGCATAAAGCGGCAGTACTTAAACGAAATTAAATCAATGTCCGGATTCAATCGAAAAGGCGGGTTTTGCGGATAAATTCGTACTTCGGACAAACGGCGGGTTTTATGCATTGTACGGAAGGGGAATGAGGGATATAATCAATCGTGCGGTGCGGCGGAAGCGTGTCTGCCCGCAAAAACATCGCATCCGCAAAACGGGTAAACGGATATAAACGAAAAGGAAGGAAGCTTTCGCTGCGGCGGGAGCAGCGGTCATAAAAACGGTTATGAAGATTAAGGCGGCTCGGAATTCAATCGAAACCGATTCATCCGGCAAAGAAAACACGGCAGTCAATGCGAACACGGCGGCGGGGGAGGAAAAGACTTTTCTCGGCACGGAACCTATCGGCAGGCTGCTGTTTAAGCTGGCTGTGCCGACGGTCATTGCGCAGCTTGTGAACATGCTTTACAACATTGTTGACAGAATCTATATCGGTCATATGCCCGGTGACGGCAGTGCCGCGCTGACGGGCGTGGGCGTGTGTATGCCGCTCATACTTATCGTTTCCGCGTTTGCCGCATTTGTGGCCTCCGGCGGTGCGCCGCGCGCTTCAATAAGCATGGGCAAGGGTGATTATGACTCCGCCGAAAAAATTCTCGGCGGCTGTGTTTTGATGCAGGTTGTGATTTCCGCCGTGCTGACGGTGGTTCTGCTTGTGTTCGGCAGGGATCTGCTGCTTGCATTCGGTGCAAGCGAAAACACGATTGATTATGCGGCGGATTATATGAGCATATATGCGATAGGAACGCTCTTTGTGCAGCTGACGCTCGGCCTGAATGCCTTTATCACGGCGCAGGGCTTTGCAAAATACGGGATGCTGACGGTGCTTATCGGTGCCGCTGCAAATATCGTGCTCGATCCGATTTTTATTTTCGGTTTCAAAATGGGCGTTCGCGGTGCGGCGCTTGCAACAGTCATTTCGCAGGGGATATCCTGCATATGGGTCATTTTGTTCCTGCGCGGGGGAAAAACGGTTTTGAAGCTGAAGCGTGAAAACATACGCTTTGCTCCGCGCATTATACTTCCGTGCATCGCACTCGGGCTTGCAACGTTCATCATGCAGGCAAGTGAAAGCGTGATTTCGGTATGCTTCAATTCATCGCTGCTGAAATACGGCGGGGACATTGCCGTGGGCGCAATGACGATCCTCACAAGCGTGATGCAGTTTGCAATGCTGCCGCTTCAGGGCGTTGCGCAGGGCGCACAGCCGATTTTGAGTTATAATTTCGGGGCAAAAAATGCCGACCGTGTTAAAAAGACTTTTTTCCGTCTTCTCACCGTAAGCCTCTGCTATTCCGTCGCGCTTTGGGCTTTCGTGATGCTGGTTCCGAAAACCTTTGCCGGAATATTCAGCCCGAATCCGGAGCTTGTAAATTTCACCGGTGATGCTTTGCGAATATACTGCGGTGCGCTCTTCCTTTTCGGAATTCAAATCGCCTGCCAGATGACTTTTGTTTCCATCGGCAACGCGGGCTGCTCAATAATCGTTGCGGTTCTCAGAAAATTTGTGCTGCTCATACCGCTGATTTATATCATGCCGCAGCTGCTTGCGGATAAAACAAATGCAGTTTACACCGCCGAACCGGCTGCCGATGCAATTGCGGTAACATGCACGGCGATACTGTTTTCAATCGAATTCCGAAAAGCCCTGAAAAAACTGAATTCGGATTCCGCAGGCGGAACACAAACCGCAAAAACGGACTTGCGGGTTTAGCCCTCCGAAACAATGCTCCGCAGTGCCCGATACTTTATGATAATGTGCTGACGGAATAATGTATCGATAACAAAAAGCCGCCTTCCGAAACTGTCGGTCGGCGGCTTTTGTGAACCCGATATTCTAAATAAGCTTGTTATACAAAATTTTTGTTAACTCTGATTTAGTTATGATTCAGTCAATGTTCATAGGGAGCATGAAACGAGCGACTCTTTGAGCGTTGAAAAATGATAATTAAACTTAATATCCTCTTCATACGTAAATCCCTCAAAGGTTTTACTCAAACCTGATATTTTCCGCAATATAAGCGGCAAGCCCTGCGGCGTTGTCAACGCTGTTGGAAAGCTCAATGATAACGAACACGGGGTTGTCCTTCGTGAATGCGGCTGCGGCGGGGTTTTCGAACGCATGGAAGCCCTTTCCGACCGTCCAGTCGTTGGGAGTGCATTCATGGTAGGCGGAGGTCCAGCCGCTTTCGAAATCAGCGGAAGCTTCGCTGACGGCTTGATAATTAGATTCGGTGAAAAGGCGAACATGGTTCATGAGCGTGGCTGCGGCATAGACGCCTGCAACGCCGTCGGTCTCATAGGCCTGCTTGTCATATTCGGCGGCACATACGGCGCCGACACAATTGCCGCTTTCGTCAAGAATAAGCTTGCGCATATCCATTCCGGCGCAAAAGTCCGAAAGGGAAGCGGAAGCGCCGTCGGTTTCGGCTTTGACCGTCCAGCCCTCGGGCAGCACAAAGTTGACAGAGAAAGCGGAGGCGGAGCCTGCGGCGGGGAAAGTGACTTTCACAGGCTGACAGGCATTTGTGTACCCGCTGAAAACGGGAACCGCCGTTGCGGGCGGAGCTGTCGGGACGGCGGCGGGGGAAGCCTCTGCGGCGGGGGACTGCGGTGCGGGTGTTCCGTCAGCCGATGAGGGCTGCTTTTGGCACGCTGCAAAGGAAAAAACGGTCACGATTGCAATTGAAAATGCAGCAATTGCTGCAAGCACTTTCGCCGAGCGGCGAACGATTGAGTGGTTGTGTTGCGTCATTGTTGTTCATCCTTTCTGAATTTCGGTCAATGGAGAAATATTCGGTTCGAACTCTCGATCCAAGTGAATTATACATCAAATCAAAAAAAAAGAAAACGGTTTTTGCACCTTTAGAACCGAAATAATAAACTATATTTTATTAAGGCAAAACTGTTAACGGCAAATGAACCGGCATTGCCCGCGTTGTCTTTGACAGATGCGATATTTTGCGGTATAATAACGTGAATTCATGTGCCTCGCGCAGCGGAACAGGGGTATGAACGTTCGTCCGTCGGCGCGGGGATGGAAAGGAACAAAATGATGACACAAAAAAGGTTCAATGCGCTGCTTTCAATGCTGCTTTGTGCGGCGATGCTGCTGAGCATGGTCGCTATGCTTTCGGGCTGCACTCGTTCGGGAAAAAATGATTCCCCTGCTTTGCAGCACAAAATCCTGCATTATTACAGCGAGAAAGACAGCACTTCATACTTCTTTGTCGACGGCAAAAAACTTGAAGATCGCATCGGAAGCGGCATCAGCACCTTCCTTTCGGTTGACGGCACGTCCGCAGCCGTGATCGCTGCAACGGCTCTGTATCGCGTTGATGCAAACGGAATTATTCTCGTTTACCCTGCCGCCGTAACGCGTGCGGTGCTTTCCATGGACGGGAAAAGCATCCTTTTCGCAACGGCAACGAAGGCATTTTTGTACAGCAGCGACACGGGCGAAACGACCGAGTTCGAAGGCATTGAAGCTGAAACCGTGCTGAGCCTTGCGCTTTCCGAGGATGCAAAGACAGCCGCCGTGACCGTCGGTCAAAAGGGCGGAAGGACGGCGACCTATATCTGTTCCGAAGGAAAGGCCGAAAAGAACAGCGAGGATACATATGCGGTTGCGATTTCAAACGGAGCGGAGCGCATGTATTGCCTTGAATATGTTGACGGCGAGCTGACCGGGAGACTGCATTTTGTTCAGAACGGCAAGGATTCCGTTATCAGCACCAATGCGTCGCATTATTTTGAAGTAAATCGGGACGCAACCGAAATAACTTTTGACGTTAAATCCAAAACGCATTACAGCGCAAAGGGCAGCGAGGCAAAGCAGCTTGTTGATGCTTCCGCGCTTTCGCTTGCGGGTGCGCAGTATTCAACGATGGGCGGCAGCGAATGCACCGTTCTGCTCAAAAATGCCGGCAGCCTGTTCAACAGCATGTTCTACACCGAATACAATGCCAAGGATTCGGACGGCAACCAATTCGTTGAATACGATTTGTATTTTGTAAATTCCTCCAAAAAGGCTGTGAAGCTTGTCGGCGGTGCAACCCAATTCACCGTTCAGCCGGACGGAACAAGCGTTTACTGCGTTGTTGACAGCAGTCTTTACACCGTTTCCGCGTTCAACCCCAAAAAACCGGAGCTTGTTGAAAGCAATGTTTATGCTTTCGGTGCGGATGAAGGCTTTAAAAACGTTTATCTGACCGATATTTACGGCAACGTTCGCCTCAAAAAGGACGGCGCGGCGAAGCTTTCGGACATCATTCTGATGAACATTTCTCATTCCGCAATGATGAACAACGGCACTCTGCTTTGCATCGGGCTTTATGACAACGGAGGAACTCTTTGCAGCATTAAGGGCACCGAGAGCAAGATTCTTGACGAAGACGTTTATTATTTTGAAGTTTACGGCGATGTTGCCGCTTATTATAAAAAAGCCGGCAGCAAGGACGGGCTTTATGACGTCTATATGTCCGAAGACGGCGAGAATTTCACCCTCTGCGTTGAGCAGGCGGCAATCGGCGGCAAGGCTTCCTGACGGCTCGGCAGCGGTTTTTGAATAAAATCCGCAAAAGGGATCGGAACAGCCTGTAAAGTTTCATACAGAGAATCTGCAATCCCTTTTGCATGGCGGCAGTGTCGTGCAAAGGGGGTTTTTAAAGCAAAAGATTCTGCTTTTGAAATTTATTTACGTAATCAGAAACAGTTTTTTAAAATATATTGAATTTGGGTGCAATATTTTGCGGTCGCCGTGCATTAACATGGCGAAAGGAAGGAAAGGAGAAACAAAATGCTGATATTAAGTGCAATTAATCCGGAACAGGCACTTTCCGACGATGAAGCGGAGCTTATGGAACTTGACCTTGCCGCTGTTGCAGCAGGCAGCACGGAAGCGTTGGAACGACTCTATAACACGGCTAAAGCGGCGGTATACAGCTATTCTCTTTCCGTTTTGAGAAACGTTCAGGATGCGGAGGATGTTCTGCATGACTGCTTTGTGAACATCTTCACCGCTGCGGCAGGTTACAGGCCGCACGGCAAACCCATGGCATGGATAATCACCATTGCTAAGAACCTCTGCTTTGCAAGGCTGCGGCAGCACAATCGACAGGAACAGCTTCCCGATGAGGACTGGAGCGAGATGCTGGCGGACAATGCCGGGCTTTCAAATGAGGACAGGCTCGTTTTGCGGGAATGCCTCGGCAGGCTTTCCGAAGAGGAGAACAGGATCGTTGTTCTTCACGCCGTGGCAGGGTTCAAGCACAGGGAGATTGCTTCCGTTACGGGAATGCCGCTTGCAACCGTTCTTTCAAAATATCGCAGGGCAATCGCGAAGCTCCGCGAAAACCTTCAATAACAAAGGAGAGAAACAACCATGAAACACAACGAACAGGAAATCAAGGCGATGGTCAAAAAGGCATATTCGGCGGCAACCCCCGATGTGCTTGAGTCCGTACTCTCCGACTGCAAAAAACTGAAAGGAAGAGTCACACCCATGAAAAAGAAAAACTATCTCAAAAGCATCATTGCGGCGGCGGCCGCGGTAGTGTTCGTGCTTGCAGGCGTTATCGGCTTCGGCACATATCAAAAGGCAAACAAAGTCGTTTCAACCGTTGCACTGGACGTGAACCCCGGCATTGAGATCACAGTCAATGCAAAAGAAAAGGTGCTTGACGTTAAAGCGATGAACGATGACGCAAAAAAAGTTATCGGCGACATGAACTTTAAAGGCAGCGATCTGGATGTTGCAGTGAACGCGCTTATCGGCTCGATGCTGCGCTGCGGCTATCTGAGCGAAA
>OLZR01001004.1_pt1 | contig 12172 bp, 12 predicted proteins | sample 1644421 | NCBI WGS metagenome assembly OLZR01 (sample SAMEA103958132, study PRJEB25191) | human gut metagenome | biome: human-associated habitat [ENVO:00009003]; feature: intestine environment [ENVO:2100002]; material: feces | place: Germany | collected 2013/2015 | reverse complement strand
CTATGTTCGTCAGGAAGTGAAAGCTACTTCGGGTAAGATATTGAAGATTGTATTGGTGCCGGATGCAAATATGATGGAAGAGGTGGTTGTAACCGGTTACGGTACATTCAAGAAATCTGCTTATGCAGGTTCGGCTGCCAGTGTGAAGAATGAAAAGATTGCCGATGTGCCTTCCGTTTCTTTCCAGGATTTGTTGCAGGGAAATGCTACGGGTGTACAGTTTACTTCTGCTTCCGGCCAGCCGGGTTCTTCAGCTTCTTTGAGTATTCGTGGTATGGGCTCTTTCAATGCCTCCAACTCTCCGCTGTATGTTATTGATGGAGTGCCCGTTACTTCCGGTTCGATAAACTCCATCAGTTCGGATGGTGGTCTGGATGCCATGTCAACCGTCAACACTTCGGATATTGAGAATATTACGATTATCAAGGATGCCGCTGCTGCATCACTCTACGGTTCGCGCGCTGCGAATGGTGTGGTTCTGATTACGACGAAGAAAGGTAAAACCGGTAAGGCTTCTATCAGTTTGAAAGCCGATTGGGGATTCAGTGACTTTGCTATGGATTATCGTCCTACTTTAAGCGGAGCAGAACGTCGCGAATACATATACAATGGTATGGTGCTTGGACAACAGCGCAGCGGCAAATCGGATGCGGATGCCATAGCTTATGCTGATAAGAATATCGACAAATATGCTCCGGTTCCCTGGTGCGGCTATACGGATTGGGGAGATTATCTGTTCAAGAAAGGAAACCATTCCAGTTATGAGGCTTCCATATCCGGAGGAACCGACAAATTCAAATACTATTCTTCATTGTCCTATCTCAACCAAGAGGGTATTGTAAAAACATCGGGTCTGGAAAGAATTACCGGACGTTTGAATGTTGATTTTCAGGCTACGGATAAATTGAAATTCGGTGCCAACATCATGTTTACCAATCTGAATCAGGATGTATATAGTGAAGGAACCGGTTATACAGCTCCTTTCTATTCCAGCGTAAGCAAATTGACGCCTTCAGATCCGGTTTACAATGAGGATGGAAGCTATAACCAGGACTTGATTTCGTTGTCAAGAAGAAATCCCGTTCTTGCCCAGGAGTACAATTACCAGCGTGAGTATGTTACCCGTATGTTCAATACGATTAATGCCGAATATGAATTTATCAAGGACTTGAAGTTAAAGTCTATTTTGAGCTATGACTATAACATCAGTAAGGGTAAGGAATGGAAAGACTCCCGTACCTCCGACGGTGAGAAGAATAATGGTGGAGCCGAAAAGGCATATAGTGAATATAACAAGTTGGTATGGTCAAACCAGTTGACTTACAAGACTACTATCCAAAAGGACCACAATTTGGATGCCCTTGTCGGATATGAAATCGATTCCAAGTACAATGACTTCTTGTCGGGATATGCTACTAACTTCTTGACTCCGATAAAGAATGACATTGCCAACGGGCAGACTTTGGAGAGCATAGATGGTTCTTCCAAGAGGTCAAGAATGGTTTCTTACATCACCCGTCTCAACTATGACTACAAGAACAAGTATTATCTGGGTGGAAGCTATCGTATGGATGGCAGTTCACGCTTGCACAGAGATAATCGCTGGGGAAGTTTCTGGTCTGTTTCAGGAGCATGGCGTATTATCGAAGATTTCATGAAACCCACGTCCAAATGGCTGACCGATTTGAAACTCCGTGCATCCTACGGTGTGAATGGTACGTTGCCCTCCGACTTATACGGCTATATGGGCTTGACGAGCCTTAGTGGCGGCTATATGGAGAATCCCGCATTGATTCAGTCGCAGATTGAAAATAGGGATTTGGAATGGGAAACGAATTACAACTTGAATATCGGTCTGGATTTCGGCTTCTTCAACCGTTTGAACTTCACTTTGGAGTACTATACCCGTACCACCAAGAACCTTTTGATGGACTGTCCCGTATCTATGACTACCGGTTTCAGTTCCTATCTGATGAATATCGGTGAGGTGAAGAACCAGGGTGTGGAATTGGAAATCAATTCCAAGAACATTGTGTCCAAAGACTTTGACTGGTCTACCTCTTTCACCCTTTCGCACAACAAGAATAAGATTGTGAAACTGGACGGCGAACAGACCCAGATTATCAGCGGCTCGCAGATTCACATGATTGGCAAGTCCTACCGTACATTCTACATGATAGAATTTGCCGGAATCAACCCCGAGACCGGTGCACCTCAGTTCTATACCAACGACGTGGACGAGAATGGAAACTATATCAAGGAAATCACAGAGAATAACAAGGATGCCAAAGCCATTCCTCAGAAGAAACATGCCGAGCCCAATGTGACCGGTGGTCTCTCTAATACTTTGCGTTACAAGTGGTTCGATTTGAGCTTCATGTTCTCTTATCAGTTCGGTGCTTATGGATATGATAACTGGGCACAGAAAACAGAACATGGCGGCAAGGACTTTACTCTTAATATTCCGGCCTATTATCGTGACAATTGGAAGCAACCGGGAGATATCAGTAAATATGAAGTGTTTATAGAGAAGCCGGCGGTAGCCATGAATGGCGTTACCACTACCCGCCGCTTGCACAGCACGGACTTTATCCGTCTGAAAACGTTGACTTTCGGTGTGACCGTTCCTAAAACATGGACCCGGAAAATCGGCGTAAACAGCCTGCGCCTTTACGCATCTGCCAACAACTTGTGGACTTGGGCGGCTTACGATTTCTATGATCCGGAATCAGTCAGTGCAGGTACAGCCGGCTGGGGAACACCTCCTTTGAAAACAGTAACTTTCGGTCTTAATTTGAATTTCTAACCTCATAATAAAGAAACACAATGAAAGCATTAAAAAAACAGTTAGGAGAGATTGTCAATGAGGGTCGACCTAAAGGCAGCGGAACAGCTCAGGTACGGGTTTATGAGTGGCGGCAGCAGCACCCGGAAGGTCGCAAGGCCGACTGCCACCGGGACACGGGGCTTGATCCCAAAACAATCCGTAAGTGGTGGGACAGCACGCCCCCGGCTGTTCGTGTCCAGGATGGACACATTACGGTGCGCGTTACCCCCTCCCAGGCGGTGAGTGATCTGCTGGTGGAGGCATTAGGCCAGAGTAAGGATTAGGGGCGGTTTCCGGCCCTGTAACGGCCCAGGAGGGCTTTTCCGGCGGTCTGAGGGTAAACATACTACCCCCCTCTTTATTGCGCCCGGAAAGCCTTGCAAATCAAGGGGGTTACCACCCATAAATGTCTACATATCAGCGTGACGCATTTGCAGAATTGTAAAGAAAAACACTTTTATTTTTCTTTATTTCTGCATATAATATGAGTAGGAAAGGAGTGTTGGATATGGCACACACGGTCAATGTGAATTTTAAGTTGGATGAAGATGTAAAAAAAAGGATGGAACGGGCCTGTGCCGAGATGGGCCTTTCTATGAGCGCTGCGTTTACGATGTTTGCAAAAAAGGTCGGCAGGGAGTACCGCATTCCGTTTGAAGTTTCGGCTGATCCGTTCTACTCGGAAAGCAACCTCCGGCACCTGGAGAGCGTCATGCAGGATGTGAAGGATGGTAAGGCTCACTTTGCCGAGCATGACCTGATCGAGGTGGACTGATGAAGCTGTTGTGGGAGGATCGGGCGTGGAGTGACTATCTGTATTGGCAGACACAGGACAAAAAGACGCTGAAACGGATTAACGCGCTGATAAAGGATATTCTGAGAAGCCCCTACCAGGGGATCGGCAAGCCGGAGCCGCTGCGGGGCAACCTGAGCGGCTGGTGGAGCCGCCGCATTGACGAAACCAATCGCATTGTTTACTATGAGCAGGGAGAGGTCATTTATATTATCTCCTGCTTGGGCCACTATGACGATTGAGAAAGGAAGGGCCGGTTATGAGTTGGGATAAAGAGAGGATCGCGCAGCTGCAGCTCCCCGATCCAGCAGACAATGACCCGCACCCCCGTCTACTTCTGGAGGGGGAAGGCGTACACGCCGGGCAGGGGTTTACTGCCTTGTTCCCCGATGGGTGGCATGACATTACCCTGGAGGTAGCCTGGGAGCCGGAAGGCCCCGGCTGCTGGTACATATCTACGCCTGGGTTTGAGGGCGTGTGTCCTGTGGGCCTGTTCGTGAAGGTATGAAAACAATCCGGCAGATAGCGGACGAGATAGGGGTATCAAAGACAGCAGTAAATAAGCAAATCGCAAACCTGGGTTTGCGATCAGGTTTACGCAAAAACGGAAACCAGTTTGCGATTGATGAACACCAGGAAGCCTTGATAAAACAGGCTTTTTCTGAAAAATCGCAAACCGAAATCGAAAACCAATCGCAAACTAAATCGCAAACCGAAAACCACGAAGTTTCCGATTTGGTTTGCGTTTTACAGGCCACCATCGACACGCTGCAAGGGCAACTTGAAGTAAAAGATCGGCAGATCGAGCAGCAGGCGCAGACCATCACCCGGCTTACTGATGCGTTGGCTGCCGCCCAGCAGACAGCGGTAGCGGCTCAGGCCCTTCACGCTGGTACCATTCAACAGCAGCTCGTTGCTGGAGAGGGAGAAGAGCTTCAACAGGAACGAGAAACAGTACCGCGTAGAAGCTGGTGGAAGCGGTTATTTGAAGGAAAAGATTCATGATAAAAAGAGTTGATAAAAGATTGCAGGCAGTACAATGTCTTACAGGGAATAAAATAAAGATAATTGCTTGTATTACCATGCTTATAGATCATTTCAGCAAAATTTTTTTAGAATCCATTATGAATGATAAACTGTTTCCATTGTATTTGGCAGGAGGAATGTCAACAGAACAGTTTTATGGAATTGATGCTTTTCAGAAGAATATTCTTAATGGAATTGGGACAATCGCATTTCCGTTATTTTGCTTATTGCTGTCGGAAGGTTTCTTTTATACCAAAAATCGAAAACGGTATATTGGAGGAATGTTAGCTTTCGCTCTAATCTCAGAAGTGCCATTTGATATAGGATTCTTCAGTCGCTATTCAATAGCTGAGGGAACTTTCCCGTTTTACTTGCAATACCAAAATGTTTTTTTCACACTGTTTTTGGGACTTCTTACGCTGGTTATTATAGAGAAGGTTGCTCTTAAAATAAGTGGGGACGGCAGAAAAAGCAAGGTAACAAAAATATTGTGCCAGCTTGGTGTTGTTATAATAATGGCAATAATTGCGGAACTGGTTAAGTGCGATTATGGAAGCCAAGGCATTGTTTATGTATCCATGTTATATTTCTTGAGAAAAAGTAGACTTTTACAAAGTGCAGGATTTCTCATAATGTATATGGTGACAACAGGAAATCAGCCAACGATTTTTATTGTTGTTGCAGCTCTTATAATTTTGTTATATAACGGGAAACGCGGAAATTTGTCTATAAAATATTTCTTTTATTGGTTTTATCCAGTACATATATCGCTTCTTTATGGTGCATCGCTTCTGTTCAAATAAGAAATGCCCTGGCATTGCCAGGGCATTTCAGTAAGTGATGAGTGAATGGAAATTAGTCGATGTTGAAGGTATAGGTTCCGGCTACGCTTGCCTTACCCTGGATGGTGTAAGTACCACTAAAAGCAGGAATCTGATCCAGGCGGACAGAGGAGCCGGGGGCGATGGTCTTGGTTTCTCCGACCTGGGCACCCTTCTCATTGATTACGCGGATCGTGACATTGCCGGGGTTGTTGGCATCACTGGTGACCAGGGGGGAATCCGGGAAGATGTTGTTGGAAGAAGTGATGTTCACATAATCAGTGGTGTTGAGTTTTGCAGTGCCCGTCCAATAGATACAAGGGGAGACACTTTCAGTCGCTGCTGTCGGTTCATTCTGAGGAGCAACAGGTTCAGATGCAGCGAAGGCGGGGACAGCCATAGAAGCCGCCACGGTTAAGGCAAGAGCCATTGATACAAACTTTTTCATGATGATCCTCCTGAAAATTTTGATTTAGGCCTGTATGGCCTGAACGATAGAATCTCTATCTTCAATTAATAATCGTATCACTATAATGTAAAAATTTCTACACAATTTAATGAAAAAATTGTAGATTGTGAAACATAGATTTATTGAGAAAAACCCGCGGGAGCGCGCAAAAGCACTTTCATACTGACGCCACAACGGGGCGGCGGTGTGAAAGTGCTTTTGCGTTACTTTCTCACAAGAAAGTAACAAAGAGGTTGTGGACTGCGGCCAGTTATGGTAAAATAGGAGTAGTAGGATATAGGCTTTTGCAGGAAAGGGACGGGTGATTTTATAGGCACAACCATTTCGGGAATGACGGGCCGGGGAAGTATCCGGCACAACAACAGGAGCTTTTCAGCGGCGAATGTAGACCGAAGCAGGTCGGGGCAGAATGTCACCTTTTGCAACGAGGATTTGAAAAAGGTGTACCACGAACTTTTCGATGAAGCCCTGGCCGCCTACAATGCCAAAAAGAAAAAGACCAGGGACAAGATACCAGACTACTATGAGCATATCCGGCAGAGCAAGCAGGAGAAGCTATTTCACGAGGCTATCTTTCAGATCGGCAACTTGACGGACTGCGGGTGCGGCTCCCCTGGAGGGGAACGGGCGGCGGCAGCTCTCAAAGAATTTGCAGAGTCCTTCCAGGAGCGCAATCCTCATCTGCGGGTGTTCAATATGGTGCTGCACATGGACGAGGCCACGCCCCACCTCCATGTGGACTTCGTGCCGGTGGCAACGGAGCAGAGCCGGGGCCTCTCAACGAGGGTATCAATGAAACAAGCGTTAAAGCAGCAAGGATTTGAGGGGCTTGGCCGGAAGCAGACGGAATGGAAAGCCTGGATGGAACGGGAGAAAGAAGCCCTAACGGAAATCGCCCAGGCGCACGAGTTTGAGATCATCAGCCTGGGCGGTGGCCGCCCTCATATGGAGCTGCCAGAGTACAGGGCAGCGGCCCAGCGGCTTGAAGCTGTCCAGGAACAGGTGATAGCGGCAGAGCAGGAGATCGCGGCCTTGGAAAAGCAGAGAAAGGCCCTGCAAGGGAATGTGAAGCTGCTGAAAGCGGTGGAGAAGGTCAAGCCCGATCTGGACGCGATACAACCAGAAAAGACGCTGACAGGGGCCGTCAAGGGTGTGACGGTGGAGCAGGTGAAGGAGCTGAAGGCGGCGGTGATCCGGGGCGCGGCGGCAGAGCAGAAGGTGCGGGAGCTGAAGGTAGAAAACCAACAGCTTCAGCAGAAAATCCCCTCGATGAAAGAAAAGCTGAAGGAGGCCCAGGAGCGGCAGCGGCTTGAAAATGAAAACCGGCAGCTCAAAGTGCAGGTCGAATACCTGGAAAAAGATTTGAGCTGGGAGCGTGGGATTTCGGCGCGGCTCCGGGAAGGGATCGGGGCGGTGCTGGACTTTCTGGATCAGCACTTGCCGGAGCAGTTCCGGCCCCTGGTCGAAAAGGCGCGGGAGCTGCTACCTGTGCCAGAGGTGCAGCAGCCGGAAAGAGAGCAGGAACGGGGCCACACCTGGGGCGGTATGGAGCTGTAAAAGAAGCCTGTCCGGGAGCCTTGCAAGAGCCGCCCGGACAGGCTATAATAACAGTAAAAATAGGGAATAAAATGTATTGATAATATATGCCCCCCTATGGGGTGAAGGGGACAAGCTGAAATGGGTTTGTCGTAAAATAGGGAATAAAATGTATTGATAATATATGCCCCCCTATGGCCTTTAGGCCAGGGAAAAAATAATAAAATATTCTCTCTCTGACAGGGAGAAAGTCGGAGGGGGTTATGGGGGTGAGCGGCGGGGTGTGGGAATGTGGTAAACCTGAAAGGTTTTCCATCATTTCCATGCCCCAGAGCGAGGGGGAAAAGGGGGAGGTGACTTTCTCTTTAAGGCCCCGAAGGGGCCGCTCTTTGGCTCCCCCTTTTCCCCCTGTGGGTTTGCAGAATGTACGAAAAGAGGTGTAAGGAATGGCGGATCAGCAAGTAGCACTGGAACGGCTGCGGGAACTTTACAGGGAAAAGAACGAGCATTTAGAGAAGTTTTTAGAGCCGGTGGAGCCGTATGAGTTTTATCGTGAGATCTTCCCGGAAGGATCTTTCGAGAGGAAGGGCCATTTTGAGGACAGGAAGGGAAACGGGATCGCGGTGACAGTGGCCAAAAGTGAGGTTGACAAGGCAACCGGGATTGCCCTGCAGATCGAGGGGGACGGTAAAGCGAAACGATGTACCGTCACTGACGAGCTGGACGAGCTGCGGGAGCTGCAAGACACCGATTTCACGATTATGTCCCCGATCTCCTATTTTGGACGGCGGCGGTGCGGCAAAAATGCCCGGTATCTCTATGCCCTGGTCTTTGACTTGGATGGGGTGGGTATGCCCCAGCTCCGGGACACGCTGCACCAGATGAACAAGGATATTCTGCCCCAGGCAACCTTTGTTGTAAACAGCGGGACAGGGCTTCACCTGTATTATGTGCTGAAAGAGCCGGTGCCTATGTACCCGTACAACCAGAAATGCTTGAAAGAGCTGAAATATTCCCTCACCCGGCAGATTTGGAATAAGTTTACCTCCACCATCAAGGAGCCGCAAATGCAGGGGATTTTGCAGGGATTTCGGGTGGTCGGCTCCGGCTCGAAGCTGGGGCGTGAGTACCCTGTGAGGGCGTTCCGGCTCGGCGGGCCGGTGGAGCTGGCGCGGCTGCTTGATTATATTCCGGACAGCAACGGGGAACAGCAGCGGCTTGAGGGGCTTATGAGAAAGAGCCGACTGTCGCTGGCCGAGGCGAAAGAGAAGTACCCGGATTGGTATGAGCGGCGGATCATCAAGAAGGAGCGGCGGGGCCGCTGGACGGTCAAGCGTGACCTTTACGACTGGTGGCTGCACCGGATCGCCGATGAAATCCGGGTGGGCCATCGTTTCTATGGCATTATGACGCTGGCGATTTATGCGAAAAAATGCGGGATAGACGAGGACGAGCTGCGCCGGGACGCTTTCGCGCTGCTCCGGCCTTACGATGATATGAGCGTGGAGGATATAAACCGCTTTACAAAAGATGATGTGGTGTGCGCCCTTGAGATGTTCAACGAGGACTATGTGACATTCCCCAGGGACGATATAGCGAAGCTCTCCGGTCTGACTATGCCTGTCAACAAGCGGAACTGGCGCAAACAGCCAGTACATTTGCAGGGCGCGAGAGCAATCCAGGAGATTAACGATAAGGCTAATGGTACGAATTGGAGAGAAGGGAACGGGCGGCCTAAAGGCAGCGGAACGGCCCAGGCGCGGGTTTATGAATGGCGGCAGCAGCACCCGGAGGGGCGCAAGGCCGACTGTCACCGGGAAACTGGCCTTGATCCGAAAACCGTCCGTAAGTGGTGGGATTGCCCGCCGCCAGCGGTGCGCTTTGAAAATGGGCATATAACGGTGCGGGTGTCCCCTTCCCAGGAGTTGAGCGATTGGCTCCTGGATGCGCTGCACGATGGGGGCCAGGAATAAGGCCCAGAAAGGCCCCTGTTACGCTTTAGAAGCCGTTTTCAGCCCTCCGAGGGTAAAATACCGGCCCCCTCTCTACTGCGCCCGGAAAGCCGCATAAATCAAGGCTTTTTTGCCCTCTAAATGCGAACATACCAGGGTAGAAGTTTAAGGGCCAGTGCTTGGGTAAACGGTCAGGAACATATATTGACATTGTAAATAAAAAGTTATACAATGGATATAATAAGAGTGAAAGGAGTTGCTACCTATGGCAAATACAAATATTAACATTCGTATGGACGCAGACTTGAAGCGGCAGTTTGAGGCGTTCTGTGCTGATATGGGAATGACGATGACAACGGCGTTCAATGTTTTTGCGCGTAAGGCTGTGAGGGAGTATAGAATACCCTTTGAAATCAGCGGCGATGTGCCGAACGCTGAAACCGTTGAAGCAATCAAGGAAGTAAAGAGAATGAAGGCCGATCCGAGCCTCGGCAAGACCTATTCCAATGTCGATCAGATGATGGAGGAGCTGCTTGCCGATGTATAACATAAGACCAACCACAAAGTTTCAGAAGGATTTGAAGCGCGTGAAAAAGCGCGGCTTTGATATTCCTTTGCTGACCGATATTATTAAAAAACTGGCTGCGGGGGAGCCGTTGCCGGAGAAAAACAGGGATCACCAACTTTCCGGGGACTATGCGGGGTGTCGTGAGTGCCACATTACGCCGGATTGGTTGCTGATCTACGAAGTGGACGGGGACGAGCTGATTTTATATCTCACCCGGACGGGATCGCATAGCGATTTATTTTAGGGGAAGGAGGAAAGGTCTATGAGCTGGGATAAAGAGAGGATCGCGCAGATACAGCTTCCCGATCCGGCAGACGATGATCCGCACCCTCGGCTGCTCCTGGAAGGTCGCGGCATACACGCAGGGCAGGGTTTTACGGCCCTGTTCCCTGATGGGTGGCACGAGATTACCCTGGAAGTAGCGTGGGAGCCGACAGGCCCCGGCTGCTGGTACATATCTACGCCGGGGTTTAAGGGCGTGTGTCCTGTGGGCCTGTTCGTAAAGGTATGAAAACGATCCGGCAGATAGCTGACGAGATAGGGGTATCAAAGCAAGCTGTTTTCAAAAAAATTAAGCGTGAACCACTGTCAACCAGTTTACAGGGGTTGACGGCAACGGTTGACGGTAGGTTGATGGTAGAGGTTGACGGCGAAAAGCTGATAAAACAGGCGTTTTCTGAAATTGCACCGTCAACCACCGACAACCAGTTGACGGGCGCGGTTGACGGTTTGGTTGACGCGCCGTCAACCAAAAATGCAGAAAAAACAGCAGAGGTTGATGGTGTGATTTCTGTTTTACAGGCCACCATCGACACGCTGCAGGGGCAGCTTGAAGTGAAAGACCGGCAGATCGAGCAGCAGGCCCAGACCATTACCCGGCTTACTGACGCGCTGGCCGCCGCCCAGCAGACAGCGGCAGCGGCCCAGGCCCTACACGCGGGGACAATCCAGCAGCAGCTTATTACCGGGGAGGCTGGAACGGATCAGCAGGAACCGGAACAGAAAAAAAGCTGGTTTTCAAAAATTTTTGGTGGCAGATAGGAAACAAAAGGATATTTTTTTCGTCACTACAAGTTAAGAAAGGCGGTGTGATACAGTGAAAAAGATTGCTCTTGTTTTGGTGGCGGCTATGGTTTTGGTATTCACTGGTTGCGAAAAAAAGGAAACTATTTCAATGCCTTTTGATGTTGCTGATGTGAATAATATCGAGATGTATCGCAATGTTGTGCCAAACTCCGCTGAAAAGCAAGTCATTACAAAAACCGATGATATAGAGGATATTTATTTTCTGTTTTCGGGATTGGAGGTAAGCGATAAAAAAACGGAGCCTGTTGCTGGAGGGACAGTAACAAGTTTTCGGTTTAATCTCTCAAATGATACAAGTTATGAGATTATCTACTGTGCAGAAGCAGTAAAGTCAGGCAGACTGAAACTTCCAGAGGAGAAACTGGATTATTTTACAGCAGCTGATATTGAATCTTATTGGGACAACTACCAATATGAGATTGTTCCTGTAAGTGAGAATGAACTGCCGGGACAGGAAGAAACGCAAGAATGGGATAAAATCCCTATGGTAATGGTGGATGGCAAACTCTACTATGATACGGGGAAAGAAAGTACCATAAGTGGCCGTTGCGGGGTAATGGACGGGGAAATCACTTCATCGGTTGATGGCTCTGAGATACCGACAAAGGATAACCAATCTAATTTTGGAACAGGATTTGAATATCAATACGGGGCCGACAATACCATAGAGATTTTTATGAACGAGAAATGGATCGTTTTTGAGCAAAGAGAAGGAGCCGGAAATCAAGTCCGATATGGTGATCGGATGGTAGATGCGGAGGGCCTTTCCAAAGAAACGCTTGAATGGCTGGATTGGTATAATAGCTTGCCGGAAGAACAACAGTTAGCTGTAAGTGCTGTGCCGCCAGATTTGCTTGAAGAAAGCGGCCTTGTAAAAACAGAGGACGCAGAGGTTTCTGCACAGGAAGATGAATTGTGTGGCTATCCTCTTGCACCAGAAGAAGTAGAGTGACAACAGAAATTCTTGGAGACAGTTGTGAGGCTGCTTCTTTTAGCCCCCGGCAGGGCGCAAAAGCACTTTCATACTGCCAGCCCCGAAGGGGCGGCGGTGTGAAAGTGCTTTTGCGTTACTTTCTCACAAGAAAGTAACAAAG
>OLZR01001000.1_pt1 | contig 12204 bp, 13 predicted proteins | sample 1644421 | NCBI WGS metagenome assembly OLZR01 (sample SAMEA103958132, study PRJEB25191) | human gut metagenome | biome: human-associated habitat [ENVO:00009003]; feature: intestine environment [ENVO:2100002]; material: feces | place: Germany | collected 2013/2015 | reverse complement strand
CTGCCCGCCACTACGATAACCACCGTGCCCACGATAGGGCGGACAGAGTCGTCCGCCCCTACGGAGTTCTACCGTACCATTCAATTCATACCGCAGCTTTTCGCTTTTCTCTCTTATCTTTTCACTCATAAAAAAGAGACGCTTTACAGCGTCTCTTTTTTATGTTCAGTTACGCCAGCTTGGCCTTGGCCATGTCGCACAGGGCGGTGAACGCCACGGCGTCGTTGATGGCCATCTCGGACAGCATCTTGCGGTTGATCTCCACACCGGCCAGCTTCAGACCGTGCATGAAGGTGGAATAGTTCATGCCGTTCAGCTTGCAGGCGGCGGAGATGCGGGTGATCCACAGCTGACGGAAGTCCCGCTTCTTCAGGCGGCGGCCTACATAAGCGTAGGTCAGGGACTTCATGACCTGCTCGTTGGCCATCTTGAAGTGCTTGGACTTGGCGCCCCAATAGCCCTTGGCCAGCTTCAGCATCTTATTTCTTCTCTTGCGCGTCATCATTGCGCCTTTAACACGTGCCATATCTAATTAGCCTCCTATTTCTAACGATTCCGTCTCTTATTTGTAAGGGATCATCTTACGGATGGTCGCCTCGTTGGTGCAGTCGGCGTAGGTGCCGGTGCGCAGGCGACGGCCGCGCTTGGTGTCCTTCTTGGTCAGGATGTGGCTCTTGAACGCGTGAGCTCTCTTGACCTTACCGGATTTCGTCAGATTGAAGCGCTTCTTTGCGCCGCTGTGGGTCTTCAGTTTAGGCATAGTCGTTTCTCCTTCCTACTACTGCGTGGTAACAAAAGAATACAAATTTTATTTACCGGCCTTGGGAGCCAGGAAAATGGACATGTTGCGGCCCTCCATCTTGGCGGCCTTTTCCATGTTGGCCACCTCGCCGCACTGCTCGGCAAACTTGGTCAGCAGGTCGCGGCCGATCTCGGTATGGGCCATCTCGCGGCCGCGGAACCGGACGGACACCTTGACGCGGTTGCCGTCGGACAGGAACTTCTGGGCGTTCTTCAGCTTGGTATTGAAATCGCCCACGTCGATGCCGGGGGACATGCGGATCTCCTTGATCTCCACCACATGCTGGTTTTTACGGGCCTCTTTTTCGCGTTTGCTCTGCTCAAAGCGATACTTGCCATAGTTCATGAGTTTGCATACGGGGGGGACAGCCTGGGGAGAGATCTTGACCAGATCCAGCCCGCGTTCTTCTGCGATATGCAGCGCCTCGGCGGACGACACGATACCCATCTGCTCGCCGTTTTCGCCGATGAGACGGATCTCGCGATCGTTGATGTCCTCGTTCAGTTGATGCACTACCTTGCTAATACTACAAGCACCTCCAATCAAAAATAAAACGCGAATGCATATGCATCCGCGCAACATCAAAAAGCCGCTTTTACGGGCTTTTGTAAATCGCTGTTGACCTCTTTGCCTGGGGCGGGAGGTGAGGCGGATGCACCGACCTTCTTTGTTTTGCAGAGATATTATACCTGTTACCGTTCGGTTTGTCAACAGGAATTTGCGGTATCTTTTTATTTTTTTCATGCATAAGGGGCGTTTTGGCGGGACATCCTAGCCTTGCACAAATAAAAGGAGGTGCAAATTCATGGATAACAAGAATTGCAAGAACACCAAGGACGTTCAGGACACCCAGAACAATACCCAGAACACCCAGAATACCCAGAATACCAAGAACACGAAGAACGCCAAGGACAGCAAGAACTGCCGCTAACGGCGACAACAAAACAACGGGTATTGCGGACAAGGCCGCGGAGCAGCGCTCCGCGGCCTTTTTTCCTGCCCCAAAAGGGCTATGCCCTTTTGGGGCAAAACAGAAATCGCTCCGACCCGCGCTTTTTCGCCCATAAATGGTCGAAAAAACACTCTCTCCGCGTAAAGTATTTTTTGCCACGCACATGTCGCGGCAAAAAATGATCCAACTTGTTCGCCGCCATAGCGGGCGGCGAATTCTGCGAAGCTTTTTGACAGGCTGAAAGCCGCAGAGCAAAGTGCCGCTGACGTCTATGCCGAACAACGCTTTGGCGTCTACCGTCGCAACCGTGAGCGGCAGCGGTGCAAGAAGGATAGGCGATGCGTCATACGCAACGATAACAACCATTTCCCGCGAACGCGTGGTGAAATGGCGCAAATTTGCGAAGGAGACAGCGCGCAGGAAGTCCAGAAACCTGGGTTTCTGGCTGTCTTTTTGGTCACTTTTGGGACAGCGGCCAAAAGTGACTCGCGCTCGGAAGCGCGAAACTCCCCTCGGGCGGATACCCCAAGGGCACTCGTTCCGCTGCGCTCCACAGCGCTCGTCGTCCGCCCCTACAAGAAATACACAGGGCAGGGTGATATCACCCCGCCCTGTAAATCAATATCTCACGCCAGCTTGTCGGGATACACCCCCGCGTCGTGAAGCTTTCGCAGCGCCGCCGCCACACGGGGACGATCCTCGTGATAGGTCATGCCGAACCACTGGTCGGCGGAGGACAGCACGGAGACCGACAGCTCTCCCCTGTTCATCAGGTCGCCCACCATGGTGGGCAGCAGGCACTCCGCCTTAGGATCGTCTCCCACGCGACGGAGGAAATCATGGAAATACTGCTCCATGCCGTCAAAGATTGCCGGGGAGAAGCCCCAGAAATTCATGGACACCACGCTGTCACCGTCCAGCTCATGGCGCTGGCCGTCGGCCACGTCGGCGATGCTGCCGTCGGGGAACAGCTGGATCTTCAGTGTCTCCCGGATATCGGTCAGTTTTCCGTCCGCCGTGTGGCATACGCCCCGGGACACCGTGCCGTATTGGGTGACGGTATTCTTCAAAAGATAGCCCACCATGACGGCCTCGCCCTTTTCGGGCAGGGTCTGGAGCGCCTGATAGATGGTGCGGTAGGCGTCCACGCCGTAGTAATCGTCGGCGTTGATGACGCAGAACGGCTCGTGGACAAATTCACGGGTGCACAGCACCGCCTGGGTGGTGCCGAAGGGCTTGGTGCGCTCCTCCGGGATGTGATAGAAGTCCGGCACGGAGTCAAAGGTCTGCTCCGCGTAGCAGAACTCCACCTTGCGGCCATCGGGCGTGCGCAGCGTCTCCAGCGCGTCGCCGGCCAGACGGTGGATCAGGTCGCGAATCTCCGGCTTGATGACGAACACCACCTTATCAAATCCGGCACGAGCCGCGTCGTAAATGCCGTAATTCATCAGAATTTCGCCGTGGGGCCCTACGCCGTCCACCTGCTTGTTGCCGCCGTAACGGGAGCCCATGCCCGCCGCCATGACCACCAATGTTGCATGCTGCATATTTGATTCCTCCTCGCGGAAATTGTTCCGCTCTCATGATACCATGTTTCTCCACAAAGGGCAACGGCTTTTCACCCTGAAAATTTTGCGGAAAATTGAATTTTCCTCTGGATTTCAGAAAGCCTCTCCTCTATAATAGATATGTTGCGAAAAAATAGCTCAGGAGGCGTTTCCTATGGAAAAATCCAAAGTGATGGGGCATATCTTCGCCATCATCACCATTCTGGTATGGGGCAGCTGCTTTGTGCTGACCAAGAATTTGCTGGTGGACTTTACGCCCATCCAGATCATCCCCTTGCGGATGGGCCTTGCCTACGTCACGCTGTGGGTGCTGCGGCCCAAGACACTGAAGCTGCCGTGGAAAGATGAGCTGATGTTCATCCTCATCGGCATCACCGGCGGCAGCTTCTACTTCTATCTGCAAAATACAGCGCTGGATCACACCTACGCTGCCAACGTCAGCATTCTGGTGGCCATGAGCCCCATTCTGACGGTGCTGCTGGCGCAGCTGTTCAGCCGCAATAACGAGCGGCTGGGCAAGTACGTGTACATCGGCGCGGTGATCGCCATTGCAGGCGTGGTGCTGGTGGTGCTGAACGGGCAGATGTCCTTCCACCTCAGTCCGATCGGCGATCTGCTGGCGCTGGCGGCGGCGCTGATGTGGGCGGTGTACTCCATCCTTATCAAAAAGTATACCGAGCAGTACGACAACTTCATCGTCACCCGGCGGGTGTTCCTGTGGGCGTTCCTCACGGCGGTGCCGCTGATGCTGCTGACCGACGGCATGCCCGATCTGGCGCCGCTGTTCACCCAGCCCAAGGTGCTGATCAGCTGGCTGTTTCTGGGCGTGATGGGCAACGCCGTGTGCTTCGCCATCTGGAATATCGCCTTTAAGGCGCTGGGCGTGGTGGTGACCAACAACTACCTGTACGCCTCCCCCTTTGTGACGGTGTTCGTGGGCTGGCTGCTGCTGGGCGAGCCCATCTCCGTCATGAGCATCATCGGCGCGGTGCTGATCACCGTGGGCGTGATCTTTGCGTATAAAGAGGATAAACCGAAGACGGAATGACAACAAACGAAGGCGGGGCGATGCCCCGCCTTTAAGTTTATATTTCCGCCCCCTTATGCAAGTTGTGATTGTGAAACATGCATTTTTTTGCTTATTGTGAAATTTTTAGCGTTTCACTCATGCGAAAATGAATTTTATAAAAATTATACTTGCAAATTCAAGATCTTGGGAGTATAATGGGCTCGTATTTGAGGCAAGAGCCATGAGACGGCCAACGGAAAGGAGATCATCAGCATGAGCAACAGCAGCGGGACTCTGGAAAAATTCGCAGGTTCGTTGAGCCAGCTGATCCGGAGCGAGTATCATATCGGCGAAGAATATTACCGGGGCGACGTAAAGCGCGGTCTGCGCAACAACGACGGTACCGGCGTTCTGGCAGGCGTGTCCAAGGTGGGCAGCGTGCAGGGCTATTTCATTCAGGATGGCCAGCGCGTTCCCAAGCCCGGCCAGCTGTACTACCGCGGTATCGAGCTGAACGAGATCGTGGAGGCTCACCGCAAGGCCGGCACCTTCGGCTATGAGGAGGTGGCATATCTGCTGCTGTTCGGCTATCTGCCCTCCCAGTCGGAGCTGGCCAGCTTCAACGAGATCATGAACCGCGCCCGGAAGCTGCCGGACGGCTTTACCGAGGATATGATCATGCGGCACCCCAGCCGGAACATCATGAACAAGCTGGCCCGCAGTGTGCTGGCGCTGTATTCCTATGACGACAACCCGGACGATACCTCCGTGGAGAATATGCTGCTGCAATCCATCAAGCTGGTGGGCTGCTTCCCCTCTATCGTGGCCAACGCCTACGCGGTGAAGCGGCACTATTTCCAGGGGGATTCCCTGCACATCCACTTCCCGGTGGACGATCTGTCCACGGCGGAAAACTTTCTGCGGATGATCCGCCCCGACAAGCAGTACACCGAGGAGGAAGCCCATCTGCTGGACATGATGCTGATGGTGCATGCCGAGCACGGCGGCGGCAACAACTCCACCTTCGTGTGCCGCGCCATGTCCTCCAGCGGTACGGACACCTACAGCGCCATCGCCGGAGCTGTGGGCTCCCTGAAGGGCCCGCTGCACGGCGGCGCCAACGCCAAGGTGATGGAGATGTTCCAGTACATCAAGGAAAATGTGGATCCCCACGACGACGGCTCTATCCGGGATTATCTGAACAAGCTGCTGGACGGCGAGGCCGGTGACAAGTCCGGAAAGCTCTACGGTCTGGGCCACGCGGTGTATACCATTTCCGACCCCCGTGCGGTGCTGCTGAAGAAGTACGCCCAGCACATGGCGGAGATCAAGGGCTACGCCGACGAGTTCGCTCTGCTGCAAAAGGTGGAGGAGCTGGGTATTCCGCTGGTGCAGGAGCGCCGCCACAGCGACACCCCCATGTGCGCCAATGTGGACATGTATTCCGGTCTGGTATACACCATGCTGGGCATTCCGGAGGATGTGTTCACGCCGCTGTTCGCCTCGGCCCGTATCGCAGGCTGGTGCGCCAACCGTATGGAGGAGGTCATCACCTGCCACCGGATCATGCGTCCCGCCTACCGTGCCGTGACCATCAAGGGGCATTACGTTCCCATCGAGGAGCGTACCGCCAAGCTGGTGTCACCCGAAGCGTGATCTTCTCATTATATAAAAAAGGAAGGACTGCAAATCAGTCCTTCCTTTTTTATGCTTTTCCGCGCTTCAGGAACCGCAGCAGGAACCACACGGCCATACCCGCGCAGACCGCCTCGGAGAGCAGCGGCGCGTACCAGATGGCGCTGCCGCCCACGGTGAAGGCCAGCGCCAGCAGCGCAGTGGCCTGAAACGCCAGTCCCCGGCCCACGGAGATGCAGATGGCGCCGACAGGCCGCTCCACAGCGGTAAGGAAGCCGCCCATCAGAATATTGCTGCCCAACAGCAGGTAGCACAGACCGTATCGCCGCAAAGCACCCGCAGTGTCCGCTACCAGCCACGGCTTCTCCGCGTCCACGAATATGCCGGCGATCTGCGGCGCGAAGAGCATGACCCCGGCGAAGATCACCGCCGTCATGGCCGCCACCGCCGTGAAGCCGTATCTCAGCAGCTTCCGGTAGCCCGCCGTGTCGTCCTTGCCGTAGTGGTAGCTGACCAGCGGCTGACTGCCCTGTGAGATACCCAGCATGGTGTTGACGATCAGCGTGTTCACGTAGGCAATGATGGAGTAGCTCACCAGTCCGTCGTCCCCCAGGCACCGCAGGATCACACGGTTGAACAGGAAGATCATCACGCCGTTGCACAGCTCCGTTACGCCGTCGGCCACGCCGATGGGCAGCAGCCGCTTGTAGATGCGCCAGTCCATTTTGAACTTCACAAAGTGGAAGGTATTGTGGCCCCGCAGGAAGTGCCGCAGATAGATCACGCAGGTCAGCAGCTGGGACAGGCCCGTGGCGAACGCCGCGCCCCACACGCCCCAGTCCAGCAGGAAAATGGCCACATAGTCCAGCACGCAGTTGGTCAGGCACCCGGTGATGACCGTCAGGATGGCAATGCGGGGATAGCCGTCTGTCTTGATGAGCACCTCCATGTTGTAGGACGCAATGAAGCACACCGCAAAGGGCGCCAGACCCTGCAGATAGTCGATGGTGTATTGGTACGTGACGCCTTTCGCGCCCAGCAGTACGGCAAACGGCTCCAGAAACAGGAACACCAGCACTGTGATGGTCAGGCCGATACACGTCAGCAACACGGTGTTCTGGGAGAACAGGCTGTTGGCCTTTTCCCCCTGTCCCTGTCCCAGATAGATGGCGATGATGGTGCTGGTGCCCACGGCAAAGATGATGCCGATGGAGAACAGCACATTGGTGAACGGCACCGCCAGATTCACCGCCGCCATAGCGTATTCGCCCACGCCCTTGGCCACGAACAGCCCATCCACAATGGAATACAGGCTGAACACCATCAGCGAGGCCACCGTGGCGGCCACAAAATGTAAGAATTGTGAAACCAGACTGCGCTCATTGAGCATTTTAGATCGTACTCCTCACTTTCCTCCCTCAGCGTACAAAGGGGTATTTTTTCTATTGTAACGAAAAAAACAGCTTCTGTCAAATACGGTTTTCGTTAAGATGATACTATATTAAACTATTGGGCAGAATCTATGTAGAAAAAATAACAAAGCTTGTCAAACCACCGGCGGTCATGTATACTGATACTGTATCCTAATTGTAACATGGGGGAGTTTGGGCATGGGCATTGCGGACGTCATATCGCTGCTGGGCGGTATTGCGCTGTTTTTATACGGCATGGCCGTCATGGGCGACAATCTGAAAAAGGTGGCCGGCAGCAAGCTGGAGCTGGTGCTCTATAAGCTGTCGGGCACGCCGCTGAAGGGCGTGCTGCTGGGCACCGCCGTTACCGCCGTCATTCAGTCCTCCTCCGCCACCTCCGTGATGGTGGTGGGCTTCGTCAACTCTGGCATGATGAAGGTGCGGCAGGCCATCGGCGTCATCATGGGCGCCATTCTGGGCACCAGCGTCACCGGCTGGATCCTGTGCCTGAACAGCCTGTCCGGCGGCAGCGGCTGGGTGGATCTGCTGTCCACCGCCACGCTGACGGGACTGTTCGCCATTGTGGGTATTCTGCTGCGGATGGTAAAGGGCAAGCCCACCCGCAAGCATCTGGGCAATATCCTGCTGGGCTTTGCGGTGCTGATGTACGGCATGACTGCCATGTCCGGCGCGGTGGCTCCCCTGAAGGAGAGTCAGGCCTTCATCGATATCCTCACCAAGTTCTCCAACCCCCTGCTGGGTATTCTGGTGGGTCTGGTGTTCACCAGCGTACTGCAAAGCGCCAGCGCCGCCGTGGGTATTCTGCAGGTGCTGTCCGGCACCGGCGCCATCACCTTCGAGATTGCTCTGCCCATCACCATGGGTATCGCCATCGGCGCTGCTGTGCCCGTGCTGCTGTCGGCGCTGGGCGCCAATATCAGCGGCAAGCGCACCGCCTTTGTGTACCTGCTGATCGACGTGCTGGGCGCGGCCATCTGGGCGCTGGTGTTCTATACCGCCAACGCTATCTTCCACTTTACCTTTATGACCGTCACCATGACCACCGTCACCGTGGCGCTGATGAATACCCTGTTCCGTCTGGCTACCATCATCGTCCTGACCCCCGCCATTCCCCTGCTGGAAAAGCTGGTGGTCTGGCTGATCCCCGACAAGGGCGGCGAACTGATGGCACAGCACGACATGGATCGTCTGGAGGAGCGCTTCCTCCAGCACCCGGCGCTGGCCATCGAGCAGAGCCGTCTGGTCACAGACTCCATGGCGGAAAAGGCGCGGGGCAACCTGCTGCACGCCATGGGTCTGCGCGGCGCTTACAGCGACAAGGGCTATGAGCAGGTGGACGAGACGGAGCAGCTGATCGACCGCTATGAGGACAAGCTTGGCACGTATCTGATGAAGCTGACGGCCCGCTCTCTGTCTCCGGAGCAGACGGAGGAAGTGGCCAAATACCTCCACACCATCTCCGACTTCGAGCGTATCTCCGACCACGCCTGCAACGTGGCGGACGTGTGTCAGGAGATCGATGAGAAGAAGATCGAGTTCTCGTCCAGCGCCCTGCACGAGCTGGAGGTGCTGGAGGGCGCTGTGATGGAGATCCTGGCTATCTCTGTGGACGCCTTCATCGAGGGGAACTTGCAGCTGGCCGCCCGTGTGGAGCCGCTGGAGGAGATCATCGACGGATTGTGCGACGAGATGAAATCCCACCATGTGGATCGTCTCCAACAGGGCGTCTGCACGCTGAACCAGGGCTTTGTGTTCAACGATCTGCTGACCAACTATGAGCGCGTGGCCGACCACTGCTCCAACATCGCCGTGGCTGTCATCGAGGTGGAGAGCGACAGCTTCGACACCCACGAATATCTCAACAGCGTCAAGGCCATAAAGGACGCTTCCTTCGCCCGGTACTATGACGAATACAAGAAAAAATACACCTTTTAAGGAGGCTTCTGCCCTATGAAAGCCTATGTGATGGACGCCTTTTCCGAGAAGCTGTTCGGCGGCAATCAGGCGGGCGTCGCCCTGCCGGAGCGCCCGCTGAGCGACGCGGTGATGCAGCAGATCGCGGCGGAATTCAAGCATTCGGAGACGGCCTTTGTGACCGTCAACGACGACGGCAGCGTGACGCTTCGGTATTTCACCCCCGCCGGTGAGGTCGACCTGTGCGGCCACGCCACCATCGCCTCCTTTGCCCTGCTGCGGCAGGAGGGTCTGATTGCTGACGGCAGCCACATCGCCCACACCAAGGCGTCCGACCTGAACATCGGCGTGTCCGGCGGCACGGTGTGGATGGACATGGCGCCGCCGAAGCTGATCCGGAAGCTGACGGCGGAGGAATGGCCCGAACTGTACGACGCCTACGGTCTGACCGTAGACCACCGACCCGACGGTCTGGAGCCGTGGATCGTGTCCACCGGCCTTGCGGATATCATGATGCCTGTCCGGGATCACGAAACGCTGCTGCAGGCGGTGCAGAACGAGGCGGCGGTCACGGAGCTGTCCCGCCGCTATGACGTTACCGGCGTTCACATGTTCTGCCCCGGCGGCGAGGACTGCACCGCGTATTGCAGCAACTACGCGCCCCTCTACGACATTCCGGAGGAGTGCGCCACCGGCACCAGCAACGGTGCGCTGACCTACTACCTCTACCTTCACGGCATGGTGCGGCCGGAGGAGGAGAATCTCTTTGTGCAAGGCGAGCACATGCACCGCCCCTCACAGATCCGCAGCCGTCTGTATGACGATGGCGGCACGGTGACTGTCCGCATCGGCGGCAGCGCCGTCATGAGCATGCGCTGCGATATCAAGCTATAAAAAACCTCCGCATGGCCGATGGCCATGCGGAGGTTTTACACAATTTAGTTCACTTCAGCCGCTTGTCGCACTTCTTGCTGAGCCAGGTGCCGATCGTCTGGAACAGCTGCACCAGCAGAATCAGCAGCACAACGGCCACCAGCATCACCAGATACTTATAGCGGTAGTAGCCGTAGTCGATGGCGATCTTGCCCAGACCGCCGCCGCCGATGATACCGCTCATGGCGGAGTAGCCCAGAATGGTGGTCAGGGCGATGGTGACGTTCTGGATCAGGGAGGGCACGCTCTCCGGGATCATCACCTTGCAGATGATCTGCATGGGCGTCGCGCCCATGCTCTGCGCGGCCTCGATGATGTTGGGGTCCACCTCACGGAGACTGCTCTCCACCAGACGGGCCACAAAGGGGAATGCTGCCGCCACCAGCGGAACGATGGTGGCCGTGGTGCCGATGGTGGTGCCGATCAGCAGGCGGGACAGGGGGAACACCATGATCATCAGGATCAGGAACGGGACGGAGCGCAGCAGGTTGATGATGACGTTCAGCACCTGCAGCAGCCAGCCCGGCAGCGGCAGAACGCCGCCCTTCTCCCCCACCACCAGCAGCACGCCCAGCGGCAGGCCGATGACAAGAGACAGTGCCGTGCTGAGCACGGTCATGTAGAAGGTCTCCCAGATGGCGTAAGGCAGAGAGGGCAGCACCGTCATCAAGTCCTGAACGGACTGGGCGCTGAACAGATTACTGTACATTGTGGTCGACCTCCTCTACCTGCACGTTGGCGATGGTTTGAATGAACTTGACCGCACGGTCAAAGTGAGCGCTGGGGATGCCCAGCATCATAGTGCCATAGACCTCCTCCGACAGGCTCTGGGTGCTGGCGGAGATGACGTTGCAGAAGATACCCTCCTCTGCCGCCAGACGGGCCACCATGGGGGTACTGGTGGTCTTGCTGTCCTTGAACACCAGACGCACCAGCCGCTCTTCGGCGGGATCGTACACCTGCGCGTCGGCGCCGCCGGGGAACACCAGCCGCCGTCCCGCGGCGGACTTGGGGGCGGCGAACACCGTGCCCACCATGCCGGACTCCGCCACCACACCGCCATCCAGAATGGCCACATGGCTGCAAATTTCCTTTACCACGCTCATCTGGTGGGTGATGATGACAACAGTGATGCCCAGTTTCTTGTTGATATCCCGGATCAGCTCCAGAATCTGGCGGGTGGTGTTGGGGTCAAGGGCGCTGGTGGCCTCGTCACACAGCAACACCTTGGGATCGGTGGCCAGTGCGCGGGCGATAGCCACACGCTGCTGCTGGCCGCCGGACAGCTGGGCGGGATAGGCGTCCGCCTTGTCCGCAAGGCCCATCTTTTCGAGCAGGGAGAGCGCAAGCTCACGCACCTCGCCGCGCTCGCGCCTCTGCACAGTGAGCGGCGCGTCCGTCACGTTTTTGAGCACCGTGTAATGCGGGAAAAGGTTGAACTGCTGGAACACCAGCCCGAAGCGGCTTTTGATCCGCCGCAGCGCAGCCTTGTCCGCGTAGACGCTCTTTCCGTCCGCGTCCATCGTCGCGGCGAAGTCGTTCCCGTAGGCGAGCGAGCCGCCGTCCATCGTTTCAAGCAGCGTCGCGCAGCGCAGCAGCGTGGATTTGCCGCTGCCGCTGGGGCCGATGACCGAGACGGCCTCGCCCTCGCCCACGGTAAGGGAAATGCCCTTGAGCACCTCCAGCGCTCCGAAGGACTTGCGGACGTCCTGCATGGTCAATACGTTCATGTCCGGTCCCTCCCTCACTGGTAGTAGGCGAGCGAGCGCTCCGCACGCTCCATCGCAAAGGCGACGATGTAGTTGAAAACGTAGTAAAAGAGTCCCGCCGCCGCGAGCGCCAGCATACCGGGCGTATTGGGCGAGGCGACGATCTGCTTGGCGCGGGTGAACATCTCCACCGTGCCGATGACGGAGGCGAGCGAGGTGTCCTTCACGAGCGTGATGACCTCGTTCGTC
>OLZR01000997.1_pt1 | contig 12229 bp, 10 predicted proteins | sample 1644421 | NCBI WGS metagenome assembly OLZR01 (sample SAMEA103958132, study PRJEB25191) | human gut metagenome | biome: human-associated habitat [ENVO:00009003]; feature: intestine environment [ENVO:2100002]; material: feces | place: Germany | collected 2013/2015 | reverse complement strand
GCGACTACGGAAGAGATATTAGGAGTTTCATATGGAGATTTTAAGTGCCATCGTGCAGCTTCTGGGCGGACTTGCCCTGTTCCTGTACGGCATCGAGCTGATGGGCGACGGCCTGAAAATGGTTGCCGGAAATAAGCTGGAAGCTTTCCTGTATCGAATGACAAACACACCGCTGAAGGGAGTTGCACTCGGAACTGCAGTTACCAGTGTAATCCAGTCATCTTCCGCAACGACCGTCATGGTTGTCGGATTCGTAAATTCGGGAATGATGAAAGTCGCACAGGCGATTGGAATTATCATGGGAGCAAATATCGGTACGAGTGTTACCGGATGGATTCTTTGTCTTTCCTATATTGATGGGTCCAGCGGTATCGCACAGTTGTTGTCCACGGCAACCATTTCTGCCGTTGTTGCGATTATCGGTATTATTTTTAAGATGTTTGTCAAAAAGGCAAACTACAAAAATGTGGGAGATATCATGCTTGGTTTTGCAATCCTGATGACAGGCATGCAGACAATGAGTGGTGCGGTTATACCATTAAGAGAGAGTAAAGTGTTCATTGATATGCTGACGATGTTCTCGAATCCGATCGCAGGTATCCTGGTAGGTATTGCATTTACGGCAGTCCTTCAGAGTGCATCTGCGACAGTCGGTGTATTACAGGCATTATCGGTAACAGGAATCCTTACATTTTCAAGTGCATTCCCGATCATTCTTGGTATTGGTGTCGGAGCATCCTGTCCGGTACTGATCTCAGCGATCGGAGCTAACAAGAATGGTAAGAGAACAGCTCTTGTGTACTTATTGAATGATACCTTTGGAATGCTGATCTGGTCGATTGCATTCTATACGATCAATGCATTTGTTCATTTTGATTTTATGGACAATATCATGTCGCCGGTAGCAATTGCATTATGGAACACGGTATTCCGTCTGGTAACGGTATGTATTCTGTTTCCGTTCATTAACAAGCTTGAAAAACTGGTATGTCTGTTGGTAAAAGACAGCGCAGAAGAACTGGAAGACGAAGCGGATTTCGATCTTCTGGAAGAACGTCTTCTGGATTATCCGGCACTGGCAATCGGACAGTGTCACAGAGCAATGAGTGGCATGGCGAAGAAGCTTCGTAAGAATGTCAACCGTGCAATGAACCTTCTGAATGAGTATCAGCAGAGCAAGTTTGACAAGGTTCAGAGAAAAGAAGACCTGATCGACAAATATGAAAGCCGCCTGGGAGATTATCTGATCAAGCTGACAAAGCATGAGATGAATACAGCACAGACAAGACAGGTTTCACTTTATCTGCATACGATCAATGACTTTGAACGTATCGGAGATCATGCTTCTTATATTGCATATATGTCCAGTGATATGCATGAGAATAAGACACAGTTCTCAGAAGATGCATGGGACGAACTGAATGTTGTTATGGAAGCAGTACGTGAAGAAATCAATCTTACATGCAAGGCATTCCTTGAGAATGATAAAGAGATGGCGCAGAGAGTAGCACCGCTTGGTATGGTTATTACAACACTTTGTGATGAACTGAAGATGCGTCATGTGGAACGTATGAGCAGTGGTAGATGTGGTCTGGAAGAAGGAACTGTATTTACGGATATCCTGAACAGTTTTAACCGTATTGCAGCTCACTGTGCAAGTGCGATGGTTGCACTTATGAACAGTGGCAAAGAGAATATGGATACACATATCCATGATTCGAAGGTATATCCTTCTGACAGTTCTGAATATAAAACATATCTGAATGAATATAATCAGAAATATGAGATTAAAAAAGACGGGGAACATATGAGAAGTATGGAACCGGAAGAGGTTGAGTAGGATTTCATAAAAGGGCCGCTTATATGCGGCCCCTTTTCTATATTACTGGTTATTTAGCGATTCCTGTATGCTCTTGGTGACATCTGATATTCTTTTTTGAACAGCCGGTTAAAATAGGACAGGTTATTGAATCCTGTGCGTTCCGAGATGGACAGGATGCTGTCATCTTCCGTGAGCAGAAGCCTGGCGGCAATGGTAAGCCGGTAGCCATTCAGATAGCTGGTGAATGTTGTGTGCAGATGCTGCTTGAAGAATTTCATAAAATGAGATTCGGAAAAGCCCAGATAATCAGCGGTACTTTGAACGGTAATCGGTTCTGTATAATGTGATTCAATGTAGGACACGATCTGTTTTACCTTATCCAGAGATTTATCCCGGTTGAAAGTGACCGGTGCTCCCTGAGAAGAGAATAACAGGTAAAAGAAATGAAACAGATGCCCTTTTACCGATAATTCGTAATAATCAGGTTTTTTGCTGCAGAGATCATCGATCGCATCAATACAGGAAGAAAGTGCTTCATGGAAGAAACAGGTATCGTCAAAGAGCCATGGAAGTTCATATTCCAGTGAAAAATATGGCTGGAAATATCCAACTGTCCGGGGATCGGAATCCGCAGAATATAAAAGACTGGTCTGGAACAGGATATTTTCATATTCCATACAGTCTTTCCCATGCTGGGAGATGGAGTGAAGCTGACCCGGACGGACAAGGACGATGTCGCCGGCTTTTACAACTCTGGGCTTGGTATCAACAGAAATGATGCCGCAGCCTTTTTTTATTACAATGATCTCCACGTCGTTATGCCAGTGAAGCGGAACCTGTGTGAAGTCCAGCGGGATGGAGCACAGATAGGTATTGTATGGAAACTGGAAGCTGACGTGTTTTTTGGTTTCATGGAGGTTTTCATAGGTAAGTGTGTTCATGGATGTGTATAAGTCCTTTCTGAAGTAATTGGGATGATCAAAAAGTTGTATATTTGATAGTATTGTATTACTTTTTACTACTATGATGCAAGAGATAAAATGTATAATCCTATTATAATATCAGTGTAAAACAAAAGAAAACTGATGAAACAAAGATTCAGATCAATATTAAAAACAATCATGCGACAGCACACATTCAGGAGGTTAATTATGAATTTCTCAGAAAAGTTACAGCAGACACTTGGCAAAGCAATCAAAGATGCATCGAATGAAGAGATTTACGCAGCACTTCTTAACACAGTAAAAGAAGCTGCAGCAGATAAAGGAAGAAATATTTCCGAAAAAGGAAGAAAAGTATATTATATATCAGCAGAATTCCTGATCGGAAAACTGTTATCCAACAACCTGATCAACCTTGGCGTATACGATGAAGTAAGAGAGCTTCTTGCAGCAAATGGAAAAGACATCTGCGAGATCGAAGAAGTAGAACCGGAACCGTCACTTGGTAACGGCGGACTTGGAAGACTGGCAGCATGCTTCTTAGATTCCATTGCAACACTCGGTCTGGAAGGAGACGGAATCGGACTGAACTATCACCTTGGACTGTTCAAACAGGTATTTGAAAATCACAAACAGAAAGAGACTCCAAACCCATGGATTCAGAATACAAGCTGGCTTACTGATACAGGAATCGGATTCGATGTACCATTCAAAGATTTCAGCCTGCATTCAAAATTATACGATATCGATGTAACCGGATATGAAAATGGAACCAACAAACTTCACTTATTCGATATCGAATCTGTAAATGAAAATATCGTAGGCGACGGAATCTCATTTGACAAGAATGATATCCGTGAGAACCTGACGCTGTTTCTTTATCCGGACGACAGTGACAAACAGGGCGAACTGCTTCGTATCTATCAGCAGTATTTCATGGTAAGTAATGGTGCACAGTTCATTTTAAAAGAATGTGAAGAAAAGGGCTATTCACTGGAAGAACTTGACAAACACGTTGTAATCCAGATCAACGATACACATCCGTCTATGGTAATTCCGGAGCTGATCCGTCTTTTGACAGCAAGAGGAATCTCTATGGATAAAGCAATCGAGATCGTGACAAATACTTGTGCATACACGAACCATACGATCCTTGCAGAAGCACTGGAGAAATGGCCGATCGACTATCTGGAGGCGGTTGTTCCGCACTTAATGCCGATCATCCGTGAACTGGCAGCAAGAGTGGCAGCAAAATATGATAACAAAGATGTGCAGATCATCGACGAGTGGAACCGTGTACACATGGCAAGAATGGATATGCATTACGGATTCAGTGTCAATGGTGTTGCAGCACTTCACACAGAGATCCTGAAAAATGTAGAATTGAAGCCATTCTATGACATTTATCCGGAGAAATTCAACAATAAGACTAATGGTATCACATTCAGAAGATGGCTGATGCACTGTGATAAGAAACTGGTAGAATGGATGGATAAATACGGAGTCGGTGAGTTCCGTAAAGATGCTTCCAAACTGGAAGGACTTCTTGCACAGATCGATAACGAAGAAGCACTGAATGAGCTTCTGGATGTTAAGCAGCAGAATAAGACAGCATTAAAAGAATATCTGGAAAAAGAATCCGGAGTTGTACTGAACGACAACGCAATCTTCGATATTCAGATCAAACGTCTCCATGAGTATAAGAGACAGCAGATGAATGTCCTGTATATCATTTACAAATATCTGGACATCAAAGCCGGAAATAAACCAAAGAGACCGATTACAATGATCTTCGGTGCCAAGGCAGCACCTGCTTACATTATTGCAAAGGACATCATTCATGTAATCCTGTGCTTACAGGAACTGCTCAAGAATGATCCGGAAGTGGCACCGTACCTGCAGGTTGTTATGGTAGAGAACTACAATGTGACAATGGCAGAGAAACTGATCCCGGCATGCGAAGTATCTGAGCAGATTTCACTGGCATCTAAGGAAGCAAGTGGAACAGGTAACATGAAGTTCATGTTGAACGGTGCTGTAACGCTTGGAACAGAGGACGGTGCAAATGTAGAGATCCATCAGCTTGTCGGGGACGAGAATATCTATATCTTCGGAGAGAGTAGCGACCAGGTAATCGAGCACTATGCAAAATCAGACTATGTGGCAGCAGATTACTATATCAATGACAAAGACATCCGTAAGTGGGTAGACTTCATTATCAGCCCTGAGATGCTGAAAATCGGTGATGTGCGTACACTTCTTGAGATTCACGCAGAACTGATCCAGAAAGACTGGTTCATGACACTTCTGGATGTAAAAGATTACATTCAGACAAAAGAAAGAGTATTTGCAGATTACGAAGACCGTATGACATGGGCAAAGAAGATGATCGCGAACATTGCAAAAGCAGGATTCTTCTCATCAGATCGTACGATCGCCGAGTATAACAGAGATATCTGGCATGTATAAAATGTGTGCAAGGGAATAAGCCGCACAAAAACAATCGGAAAATGAATGCAGGTATCTTTCTGGTGGCAACGCAGGGAAACATCCATGCATTATCCATTTCACCGAAAGGCCTGATCATGGGAATGCTGCTGGCGATTACGACCTGTTTCTACGGAGTACTTCCGGGACCGCTTCTTAAGAAATATCCGGCCGAGTCAGTATGCGCATGGGCGATGCTGATCGGCGGATGCGTGCTGGCGGTATTCTTAAGACCGTGGAGAATTGAGGCACATCTGGATATGATTGTGATTGTAGGATTCCTGACAATCGTAATCGTGGGAACAATCTTACCGTTCTGTCTGTATCTGGCAGCGGTAAAATACGCAGGAAGTGTATATGCAGGATTATTATCAAGCGTGGAGCCGGTAGCGGCAACAATCGTGGCGGCGATCTTTTTAGGAACTACATTCCCGGCAATAGATATTCTGGGATTTGCACTGGTATTATCTACACTTTTCATTTTGAATATCAATTCGAAATAAATACAGGAAATAAATACAGATAGTAAAAAAGGATGCATCAATTTGCATCCTTTTTTGAGAGAATAATGAATGAGGCTTTTCTTTTCGATATGCCACTTCATTAACTATAATAACACATTTAAAGTGAATGTATAGACCCGACAGGGTTCCTTAACACATTCTTAGCAATCGTATATATAAAAGGGTACCCGGCAGATAGAGCAGTAAATTACACTTCATTCTCATCTTCGCACATACGATAACCGACACCGACTTCGGTAAATAAAAACTGTGGCTGTGATGGATTCCGTTCTATTTTGCGGCGTATATTGGCCATATTTACACGCAGAATACGATTATTGTTGTCGGTAAAAGGTCCCCATACATTTGCCATTACAGAAGCATAGGTCATAACCTTTCCGGAATTGCGCGCAAGGTAGGCAACAATTTTGTATTCTATAGGTGTCAGATGTATCTCCTCGCCGTCCAGAGTCAGCATTCTTTTTTCGAAATCAAGTATAAGTCCCTGACATTTGTAAGGACGGATATAAAGAGGCGAGTTTGATGCCATACGGTTGCTGTGACGTAAAGAAGTACGGATTCTGGCAAGCAGTTCCGAAGTTCCGAATGGCTTGGTGATATAGTCATCGGCACCAAGATCCAGAGCGGCCACCTTATCATGTTCTCCGGTTCTTGCTGAAATGACGATGATCGGGCAACTGGTCCATTCGCGGACAGAAGCTATGATATCATTTCCATCCATGTCCGGAAGTCCAAGGTCCAAAAGGATCAGATCCGGACATTGTGAATTGATAATGGACAATCCGGCCTTCCCGGAAGTGACGGTAGTTGTTTTATATCCATTGGCCTTTAATGTTCTGGACATGAAGTCCAGAATATTTTTTTCATCCTCTATGATCAAAATAGAATAGCTGTCATTCATGATTAAGTATCCCCCTTTGGTAATGTAAATAGAAATTCAGCGCCATCTGCATGATTATGTGCGGCAATTTTTCCGCCATGTGCCTGGACAATAGTGTTGCAGATAGAAAGACCGATTCCCATGCCACGGTGGGTATCCGATGTACGTGGGGCTGTATATTCGCCTTTTAAAATCAGTGGGATGGTCTGTTCGTCAATACCCTTTCCATAATCTATGATATGAAAGGTAACGGTAATCCGGGTTTTCTGTAATACGAAGGTCGATAGGCCTGTCGCTTTCGGAATGAACAAAAGCATTTTCCATCAGATTCATTAGAACCTGTTCGATAAGAAGCGAATCCATCGGAATGATCAGGACATCTTCCGGAGCGCTTACGTGAATTTCAATATCCGGAAGCCGCCGTTTTAATCGGATGATTGCTTCGGAAACGACTTCTTCTACGACTTCGTCCTCTTTTTTAACAGTTCCGGTATCATCCTGAATTCTTGTGACAGACAGAAGATTTTCGACCATATTCAAAAGCCAGTGTGAATCTTCGTTAATAGACGATACAAGACTTTGCTTTTCCGGATCAGTCAGATTCTGATAATTTTCTATAAAAGAATCCGAAGAGCCTATAATAGAAGTAAGCGGTGTACGAAGATCATGAGAGATTGCCCGCAGAAGATTGGCACGTATCCGTTCTTTGTCTGCCTCATTGATCGCACGCTCTCTTTCCAGAATCATTTTGTCCTGTTTCTTTAACTGTGTTGTCAATGTGGATATGATCAGTGAAATGGAAAGCAGAAATACAAATGTGACAGGGTATCCGCTGATCTGAAAATTAACTTTAAAATAAGGATATGTAAAGCACCAGTTGATGAATATAACACAAAACAAAGCAGAAATAATACCAAAAACATATCCACTGGTAATTCTGGCAATGATAATAAGAGCAAGAATATAAATAAGTGCAATATTGGCAGGATCGCTTCTGGTAATATGAAAAAATGAGAAAGCCAGAACCGTTGCCAGTGTCAGGATACAGATAGTAGAAAGAATATTATGGCATAAAGTCTTAGGGTCAGATGAATTGTCGGTTTTTGCTGTTTTTTTCAATGTTGCTCCTTTCTCCGAAAGCCGGTCAGATATTCTTTTTATATTGTTAGATTATAACACAAAAAAAGAAAATCGGAATACTGGAAAAATTGTATTAAAAATAATGCGTAAATTCTAAAAGTTTGTGCGTTAATGTGGTAAAAAATGTGATATTATGTGACGAGGAGGAATGAACTATGAAATGTACAAGAAATGTAACAGATCACGTGATCTGGGTGGGCGCAAATGACAGAAGATTAAACTTATTCGAGAATTTATTCCCGATTCCAAGAGGGGTATCCTATAATGCATATCTGATCAAAGATGAGAAGAATGCCCTGATGGATACAGTAGATGCATCCGCATCCGAACAATTTATTGAAAATGTAACTTATGCATTAAACGGCGGGAAATTAGATTACCTTGTCGTACAGCATATGGAACCGGATCATTGTGCCAATATCCAGAGAATTCTGGAGTTATATCCAGAGACAAAAGTAGTTGGAAATGTAAAAACCATGCAGATGATCAGCCAGTTCTTTGATGCAGATCTGGAAGGCAGACAGGTTGTGGTAAAAGAAGGCGACACGCTGGAACTTGGAAATCATACCCTTCATTTTGTGATGGCACCGATGGTACACTGGCCGGAGGTTATGGTATCTTATGAAGATTCGGAGAAGATCCTGTTCTCTGCAGACGCATTCGGAACATTTGGCGCATTGAACGGCAATCTGTTCAACGATGAGGTTGATTTCGAAAAGGACTGGATTGATGATGCAAGAAGATACTTCACGAATATCGTAGGAAAATATGGCATGCAGGTACAGGCACTTCTGAAAAAAGCAGCAGGGCTGGATATTCAGATGATCTGCCCGCTTCACGGACCGGTATGGAGAAATAATCTGAATTACTTTATTGAGAAACACGATAAGTGGAGCAAATACGAGCCGGAAGACCAGGCTGTTGCCATTATCTATGGTTCTATTTACGGAAATACAGAGCAGGCAGCAGATGCACTGGCAGCAAAGCTTGGTGCAAAAGGTGTAAAAAATATTGCAGTCTATGATGCATCCAAGACAGATGTATCAGAACTGATCGCCGAGATCTTCCGTGTCAGCCATGTGGTGATCGCATGCCCGACATACAACGGAGGCATCTATCCACCGATCGAAAATCTGCTGGCGCACATGAAGGCACTGGCTGTACAGAACAGAACGGTTGCTGTTATGGATAACGGAACCTGGGCTGCAACAGCAGGAAAGCAGATCGTAAAACAGTTAGAAGAGATGAAAAATATGACGGTACTCGATCAGAAACTGTCGATCAAATCTACATTAAAAGCGGATCAGGAAGATAACTTAGATGCATTTGCACAGCAGATCATAGATGCTATGTAAATGCATATAAGAAGCAGTGAAGAACAATAGAATGCAGATGTCATGATATGAAAGACGTGTATTGAGTGGAGGTCGATAGAATGAACAATTACACAAGAGAAGATATATTGAGAATGGTAGAAGAAGAGGATGTAGGATTTATCCGGCTGCAGTTTACGGATATTTTCGGAACCATGAAAAATATCGCGATAACCACAAGCCAGCTGGAAAAAGCACTGGATAATGAAATCATGTTTGATGGATCATCTATAGAAGGTTTTGCAAGAGTAGAAGAGTCGGATATGTATCTGTATCCGAATCTGAATACATTTGAGATATTTCCATGGAGACCGCAGCAGGGAAAAGTTGCCAGACTGATCTGTGATGTGTATAAACCAGATGGAACGCCTTATGAAAGTGATCCGAGATATATCCTGAAAAAAGTAATGGAAGATGCGAAAGAGATGGGATACGAATTTAATGTCGGACCTGAGCTGGAATTCTTCCTGTTCCATACAGATGATGACGGATTGCCGACCACGCTGTCACATGAAAGTGCCGGATATTTTGATCTCGGGCCTCTGGACCTTGGTGAGAATGCAAGACGTGATATGGTGTTGACGCTGGAAGATATGGGATTTGAGATTGAATCTTCCCATCATGAGGCGGCTCCGGCGCAGCATGAGATAGATTTCCGTTATGATGAGGCGCTGACGACCGCAGATAATATTATGACATTTAAACTTGTAGTTAAGACGATCGCAAAACGTCATGGGTTACATGCAACATTTATGCCAAAACCGAAATTCGGGATCAATGGTTCTGGTATGCACCTGAACATGTCTATTAGCAGAGACGGAATCAATGTATTCCAGGATGCCAGTGATGAATATGGACTTAGCAAAGAAGCATATTGCTTTATCGGCGGAATTATGAAACACATGAAGGCACTGACTTTTATCACGAATCCAAGTGTTAACTCGTACAAGCGCCTGATCCCTGGATTTGAAGCTCCGGTATATATTGCATGGTCTGCAAAGAACCGTACACCTCTGATCCGTATTCCGGGAACACGAGGGGAGTATACAAGAGTCGAACTTCGTAACCCGGATCCGTCGGCTAACCCATATCTTGCACTGGCGGTATGCCTGGCAGCAGGACTGGACGGAATCAAGGAAGGAACGATGCCGCCGAAGGCAGTAAACCGTAATGTATATGAGATGACAGATGAAGAACGCAAGATTTTCGGAATTGAAAAATTGCCGGGAAGTTTAAGAGAGGCAGCAAAAGAATTTCAGAAGGATACATTTATCCAGGAGATATTAGGAGAAGACCTATCAAGAAAATATATAGAAGCTAAGGCATCTGAGTATCAGGATTACAGAATCCAGATTACAGACTGGGAACTTGAAAAATACCTGCACTTACTGTAATACAGATTTTGCACAAAAAGGAACGGGCAAAAGAGTATCTGACAGGAGGTGGCGTAAGTGACAGGGCTTATTGTTGTATTCCCGAATAAAGATAATGCAACCAATATCAGAAACCTGCTGGCCAGAGGAGGCATGGATGTAATTGGTGTGTGTACCACCGGTGCGCAGGCCATGCATTATGCAGATACTGTAGACGATGGGATCGTGGTCTGCGGTTATCGGATGAAAGATATGATGTATACACAGCTTCGTGAATATTTACCAGAGTCATTTGAAATGCTTCTAGTAGCATCACAGGACAAATGGAGCAGTGGTGATGTGGAAGGAATCGTAGGCCTTTCTACGCCGATTAAAGTATATGATCTTCTGAATACTGTGAATATGATGCTGCAATCCATGGACCGGAGACGTAAGAAACGAAGGAAAGAACTGAAAAACAGAGATCCGAAGCAGCAGGAGACGATCAGAAAGGCAAAAGAACTTCTGATGACACGTAATAATATGTCGGAGGAAGAAGCACACAGGTATCTTCAGAAAAGCAGCATGGACAGCGGGACGAATATGGTTGAAACAGCAGAGATGGTACTGAGCATTATGGCAGAGTAATATGTGAGACAATAAAAGGAGAGAAATGCATGAAGTTTACAAAGATGCAGGGACTGGGCAATGATTATGTCTATGTGAACTGTTTTGAAGAAAAGATAGAAAACCCGCCGGCGGTGGCGAGATATGTAAGTGACAGACATTTCGGAATTGGATCGGATGGACTGATCATGATCAATCCGTCCGAAGTAGCTGATTTTGAGATGGAGATGTATAACGCAGACGGTTCCCGCGGTGAGATGTGTGGAAATGGGATCCGGTGTGTGGCAAAATATGTCTATGATTACGGACTTACGGATAAGACAAAGATCTCTGTAGAGACACTTGGCGGAATCAAATATCTGGATCTTACTGTAGAAGATGGAAAAGTGGTACTTGTCAAAGTAGACATGGGAAAACCGGAACTGAAATCAGATCTGATTCCTATCATATCAGAAAATGAAAAAGTAATTGATGAGCCAATCGAAGTAGATGGACAGGTATACCATATGACAGGTGTATCTATGGGAAATCCACATACAGTCATCTATGTGGATGATGTAAAGAATCTGGATCTGGAAAAGATCGGACCGAAATTCGAGAATCATGAGAGATTCCCAAAACGTATTAATACAGAATTTGTACATTGCATTGACCGGAATACAGTAGAGATGCGTGTATGGGAACGCGGTTCGGGTGAGACACTTGCATGTGGCACAGGAGCATGTGCTGTAGCCGTAGCCAGTATATTAAATAACTTGACAGATACGCGTGTTACGGTAAAATTATTAGGTGGAGACTTGCAGATCGAATGGGACCGGGAGAAGAATCATGTATTTATGACAGGCCCTGCAAAAGTTGTATTCGACGGCGTGATAGACATTACAGAGATAAAGGAGTAAGAAGATGTTTAAAGTAAACCAGGATTATTTGAAGTTACCAGGAAGCTATCTGTTCTCAACAGTAGCAAGAAAACAGCGTGAATATCAGGCAGCACATCCGGAAGCCGAGATTATTAAGTTAAGTATCGGTGATGTAACACAGCCGCTTGCACCTGCGATCATCGAAGCACTTCACAGTGCAGTT
>OLZR01000993.1_pt1 | contig 12248 bp, 16 predicted proteins | sample 1644421 | NCBI WGS metagenome assembly OLZR01 (sample SAMEA103958132, study PRJEB25191) | human gut metagenome | biome: human-associated habitat [ENVO:00009003]; feature: intestine environment [ENVO:2100002]; material: feces | place: Germany | collected 2013/2015 | reverse complement strand
TAGGGAGTATAACATATAGTTATATTTAGTATAACTACAAGGTATAATAAAATTGTATTTTTTGTTGCAAAGTGTAAGAAAGTGTGATATATTAATAATGACCCAAAGAGGTACACAAAGAAAAAGGAGTCGAAAGTATGTTAGAAATAGTTGGAAAATTCTTAGATAGTTTATATGAAACATCGAAATCATGCGATGATTTTAGTATTTATGAATTTCAAAAAGAATGGTACGAGAATAATGGATATGTGGTACTATTTGACAATAGACATCATACAGTTTTTCATAATGCAAAATAATTAGTTCGACATCGAACAGGAACGGAGTGTTAAATATGAAATTAATTGATGTGTGGAATATTACTTATAATTTTCAGTCGGTATTAATTAGATTAGCAGGAAATAAAATATTTGAAGGGTTTATGGGAGATGTACCGATGAAATTTATGAAGTATCAAGTTATTTGGGTCACAAGTGTAGAAGGTACACTAATAATCGATGTATGGAGAGAGGTTATTAATTAATATGACGGTTAGAGATTTATATATTTATTCAAACGATGAACAGGCATTCATCATATTTAAAGATGGTGCTACTAAATCATGTTTTAAAGGAAGTTTAGAAGATTGCCCGACAGAATTAATTGATAGATTAGTATATCAATTTAGGGCAATCGACTTTAACACGATAGAAGTAGTATTACTATAAGTTTATAATGTTTCACATGAAACATTAATATAAATAATTTAAAAAAGGAGAGAAAAAATATGTTAGAATTAACAACAATCAACACAACAGAACTTACAAACAAGAAACTTGGAACACAGTTGAACAACATCAAAAAGGCGGTTGACACGGGCAACAATCAGCAGTGGAAAATTGCAGATGCTATTGCAACTATCGTTGATGATGAACTTTTTGTTGATGATTTCGAGACAGAAGGCAATTTAGCAAAAGTGCTTGGAATGTCACGCCCGAACTTAAACAAAATGAAGAAGGCTTCACATTATCACAAAGAAGTCGAAGAACTGAACGCATTTACTTTAACAAAAGTAATGGAATTACTGGTTATTCCACAGGACGAAATCGTGGACTTTTTGGATGGGTATATGGTTACACCGTCAAGCACCTGTCGAGAAGTCAGAGAAGCGGTATCGGCATGGAAAGATGATAATATTGTAGCAGATGCAGAAATCACAGATGCAGAAGAATCCACTGTAGTTGATGAAGCAACCGAAAGTTCGACATCGAACACAGACGATGATTCGCTTGCACCGATTAAAAATCTGATTGATACACTGAATCGCGATGAATTACTGGAAGTAAAGGAATATATCGAAAAGAGGTTGTAAAAATGACAATACATGAATACTTGGACGAGCGCGGAGTACCGCGCAAGTCCATAGGGTATACATATCTTTATGATATGGTTACCGAGTGCATAAGAAACCCTACAATGCCATATCACTTGAACAGATTTATTGAGCAATATGCAACTAAGAACAATTTAAAATCAGCTAACATAGAACGAACCATGCGATATGCTATCAAGAAGAACAATCATAATGCATCACTTTGCGAGTTCATTATAGAAGCTGGAATACAATTAAGAAAGAAAGAGGATTAAGATTATGGGTTTTGCAGAAAAGTATAATAAGTTTAACACGGATTTCGACATTGACATTAAGGATTTTGAGTTTATGGACGGCTACGATTTTATCGCAAAGTTCGGGGATAATGTCGTAAAGATTGACGGTTTGTATATCAATAAAAAAAGCAATTACAAAGACCACCCAGTAGCGATTATCGCAGACGAGAAAATTCTTTTGGATTTACCTGCACACATGACAGACACCGTTAATGAAGTGCTGAAGGATTCGGAGTCTATCGACTTAATCAAAAAAGGCTTAGTCGGTTTAAAGGCGCATGAGTACGTTGACAACACATATCATAAGCAGTGCGTTGGCTATGAGTGGTGCGATTTATGATAACTCCAGAGGACAGGAGCGAGATTTCAAAAGCGAATAAGCGAATCGAGCGTATGTTTAAATATACCAACGGGGATGAAGAAACGATAGACAAGTTGCGGAACGATTTGGAGATATTATACGGGCATGATATTATAGGCGTTCCAAAACTTAAACTATCGGAAGTCAGCGGAGAAAATAAAGACTTTTTAGCGGAGTTGGCAAAAGGCTACAATGCTAGTCCGTATTCAACAATTACATCATTTAAAGCGTTAGCCACTAAAGGATTTTCAAAGTTTGCAAAGACTAATAAGTTGACTAATGATGAAGTTGTAAAAATGTCAAAACTTTTCCGTTCTCCAACTTGGCAGAAAATTCGCGATGAATACAATCACGCGTCGGAGTCCGTAGTAGACGGAGTTTTGGAAGCGGTTGCCGAGGGTGCAAGCGTTAATGAAATTAAGGGAGCGTTAGATTCCTATTTAAGAAGTTCAGACACCGAAAAGAGTGTACTGGAATTTCTGAACAGTATAATGTAAATCGGAAGTGAGTCACATGTATAAAGCAAGGGACAAACCGTTATCAGAAATTGAGTTTACCACATACTATTATAAAAAACCTAGACGAGCCGACATTGTAAACGATGATATAATGTGTTTTGACATCGAAACATCGAGCGGATTCTTGCACAAAGACAAGTTCGACATCGAACCCTACACAGGGAAGTCACAAGAATATTATAGAGAATGTAAAAAGTTTGCGTTATGCTATGTTTGGCAATTTTCAATCAATAAAAATGTGTTTTATGGAAGAACACTAGAGGACTTCGCAGATTTTCTACACGAGTTAGAGTTTTACGAGCCACATAAAAAAATTATTTATGTCCATAATCTAGCATTTGAGTTCGCATTTTTGATTAACGTATTAAAGTTTGATTATGTGTTTGCGCGTGATAAACGAAAACCGATATTTTGCACGGTCGGCTCATATGAGTTTAGATGCAGTTATTTTCTAACACGTATGTCGCTTGATACATGGGCGCATGAAAAGTCGTTGCCTGTTAAGAAATTAATAGGCAACCTTGACTATACGCTTTTACGAACACCATATACCGAATTGACAGATGCCGAGTTGGAATATTGTTTCCACGACGTATTAGTAATGTATTATGGATTGACGCAGTACAAGGAAAAATACGGACACGTTATAGATATTCCATACACGCAAACAGGGGAAGTGCGACAGGAAGTTCGCAAGCGAATGAATGTTCCTAGTGAATTGAAGTATCGTCAAAGATGCATTGCGTTGATTCCGCCTACACTTGAAGAATATAAACGTCAAGTAAACGTATTCGCGGGCGGCTACACGCACGCATCATATACATACTCTAATAGAACATTACATGATGTGGACTCATGGGATATATCGTCAAGTTATCCAACAGTTATGGCTTTGGAAAAATTTCCTATGACAAAATTTGAGAAGGTAACACCATGTGAGAAATATTTTAATGCCGAAAAATGGGCGTTTATGATTACGATACGAGTAGAAAACTTAAAAAGCGTTAGGTTCAATACATGGCTTAGTTTTTCAAAATGCAAGGAAATAAAGGGTTATAAACTGGATAACGGACGAGTTATTTCGGCGGACTATTGTTGCGTATCAATGACAAATGTTGATTATGATATATTCAATCAGTGTTATAAGTATTCTAGTTTAGATATTGTTGATTTTAGGGTGTCTAAAGTTGGTTATTTATCAGATACATTTGTAAAGTATGTGTTAGAACTATACAAAAATAAAACCCAATATAAGGGGCTTGATGAGTTTACCGCCACTTATAGTCAATCAAAGCAATATATTAATAGTATGTATGGAATGATGGTAACTCGTACTTTGACGGATGATGTAATGTTCGATGCTGATAGTTCGGAATGGGATAAAGAATTGCTAAATAATGCAACTTATTTAGACAAGGTATCACATGAACGAAAAAAGTTATCTAAAGTGTTTAGTGCGTTCCAGTTTGGTGCATGGGTAACGGCATACGCTAGGCGCAATTTATGGTTGGGTATACTGGCTATTGATAGATACGTGGTATACTGTGATACCGACTCGATTAAATGCGTACCGAATAATTCAAATTTTTTCTCCGAGTACAACGCGAAAATTGAACGCTGTGCTAATGAACGCGCAGACATTCTTAATGTTTCACGTGAAACATTCGCACCAAAAGACAAGTTTGGTATTGAACATCGTCTTGGTATATTCGATTATGAGGGTACTTATTACGATTTCAAAACGCTTGGCGCGAAAAAATATATTTGTGGTGGTTTGTATAACAAATTCACACATGAAGAAAAGCAACCGCGCGAAGAATTGCATATGACAGTATCGGGTGTTCGTAAAGACGCGATATCGCAGTTGAAGTCTATTGATGAATTTTCCGACGGGTTGGTGTTCGATGTCGAACACGCGAAAAAATTATTAATGACGTATGAAGATGATATGCAACCTATTACATGGAACAAGGGCGCGTATGATGAATTTAAGGCTACTTATAAACATGGAATAGTAGCACAACCAACAACGTATAGTATGGGAATGACACCCGAGTATATGCAGTTAATCTTGGAGAATAAACGAGGACAAACAGAGGTATTAAAGAATGAAACAAAGATTTTATAACATCAAAAATTTGTTGTCGAAAAACGCACAATATAATATTCTACTTGGAGAACGCTCCAATGGAAAAAGTTATGCTACAAAGTATATGATGTTATGGGAAGCGTTTAACGAATTAGATTATTTTGGTTATCTTGAAAAAAATAAGATTTCTAAAAAACGATATCAATTCGCTTATATACGACGGTGGCAAGACGAAGTTAAGGCACGCGACGTTGAATTGTACTTTGCGGATATGCCGATAACTGACATTACTAACGGTAAATATAATGGCGTGGAATGTTACCGACGCGACATATATTTTAAGTTTACCGATGAAAACGGTATATCGACACGAGGAAAAAAGATTGGTTCAGCTTTTGCACTCACTGGTGTTACTCATTACAAGTCGTTAGCATTTCCTCTGATTGGGAATATCGTGTTTGAGGAGTTTATAACGAATCAAGGATATATAGGACATGAAGTGGATAATCTAACTGATTTAGTATCGACGATTGCCCGACGCGATAGTGTGCGCGTGTTTATGATAGGTAACACAATCAACCGATTATGCCCATATTTTACCGAGTGGGAATTGTCCCACGTTAAGGAACAGGCGCAAGGAACTATAGACATATACACACATTCAACGAATCAAATTGATGAAGAAGGGCAACCTATTGAGATTGTGATTGCAGTTGAATATTGTGCTAATAGTGGAAAGAATAGTCAAATGTTCTTCGGTAAAAAGTCGGAAATGATAACATCGGGAACATGGTCTACGTCTGAATTTCCACATTTACCGCGTCCGATTAATACTTATAAGGTCAAGTATTCAATTTACTACAAATATAATCAGTTTGCTTTTCGTATTGATTTAATATGCGACAATAAAGAAAGATTCTTGTATGTATCGGATGCACCGTCGGAAGTACCACAACGCATAAAACGAGTAGTAACAGACGAATTCACAACGTCAAAATATGCCACATATTATTTGACAGAAAATACGCGCTATGATACTATAATAATAGAATTGTTGGCGCAACGTAAAGTTTTTTTCAGTTCCAATTTAACAGGCACTGAATTTTGGCAAGTAAAGAAAGAAAGGGGGAAGTTCTAATGCGGAGTATTGATTTATTGTGTCCGTGTTCGACACCGAACAATACAGAAGATTTACACGAATCAAACGACAATACTTTACTTGAAGGCATCAACGCCACATTAAAGGAAGTCGCGAACAGTATTGCGGAATCTAACACGGATGTAAAAAATGCGCTTAACAATTTAAGCAAAGACACACAAATTGAAAATCCACAGGAAGAAAGTGAGGAAGAATAATTATGTCAAAAGTAAGTCAGATTTATGATTTAGTTAATCAGACAGCTAAAGAATCAATGGGAGAACAGGCTATAACAGTTAAAGACGTATCGTCTTTAATCGCATTGGGAGATAGCGTTTTAGCAAGTAACACAGATACCGAAAACTTTTTGAATACATTGGTTGACCGCATCGCACGTACTGTATTCAGTGTAAGACAGTACGAGTCAGACAGTGAAGGAATGGTAAGACATCCATTCGAATTCGGTTGCATCGTTCAGAAAATTTACGTCGATTTACCTGAAGCAAAGAAAAATGATGCGTGGGAGATTGGAAAGAGTGAGTATGCACCGAAGTTTGCGCCAGTTATTAAGCCGACCGCGAAGCAGAAATTATTCAATGGAATTACAACTTGGGAAGTTGATGTAACAATTCCGGATTTCATGTTACGCACCGCGTTTACAAATGAAACATCAATGGCAACATTTATCGACGCGATTTTTACCGCTATGGATAATATGATGACATTGGCACTTGAGAACAATGCAAACTTAACACGCGCTTCATTTATCGCACGTAAAATTAAGGGCGGTAAACCATGCGGAGCAATTAACCTGTTACACGAGTACAACACAATTACAAATGCTGGATTGACAGTAGAAGGTGCTTTAATGAACGCGGAGTTTTTAGCATGGGCTAGTCGGTCAATCAATTTATGGGTTAAGAGAATGTCGAAAATGAGCGTGCTTTTCAATGAGGAAGGATACAAGCGACATACACCGAAAGACAAGCTGGTTGTTAATCTTCTACAGGACTTTACAAGTGCTTGTGATACATTCCTTGGTGCAAACACATTCCATGATGAACTCGTTAAACTTCCGATGTATGACAGTGTAGCATATTGGCAGGGCGCAGGGGAGTCTTTCGACTTCGACGATACTTCGGCAATCAATATCAAGCTGGATGAAAACAATACAATTTCAAAGAAGGGTATTATCGGTGTGATTTACGACTATGAAGCAATGGGCGTTACACTGAATGAGCGTCGAAGCACTTCTGAGCGAAACAACCACGACGAGTATACAAACTACTACAACAAAGCGAACATCGGCTATTTCAACGACATGAGCGAGAATGGAATTGTATTCTATCTTGAAGCAGTTTAGTTCGATGTCGAACACTAAATATTATATAAGGGGCGCAAGCCCCTTATATTTAATAGAAAGGAGAATATTCTATGTTTTTAGATGAGTATAGTCTTGCGTTGTTCACAGACGAACACAAGGAAGAAAATGAACTAAAATTATCCGCAAGTGTAAAATATTGGTGTAATATTTTACTTGAAAAAACGGTGCGAATTTTTGAATGGGAAGGGCTTCCATTTCCACAACGCGAACTAGAAGTGCGTACCCTAGTTGACGGATATTGCGGATTCGTTAAAGACGAATTCAAAGGGCTTATGGTTGCTAGTGGCTGTTTATCAGGAGTGACTCAGTATTTTGACATTTTCACAAACTTCACATATTCAGCACCGACCGCACGCGGTGGACGTGCTACAATAGGAAAAGATTGTATCATAATTCAGAATACCGCATTAAGAAATTCAATTTATCCATTGGTATTTAGATACGCTTGTCTACTTGCTCATTGTGATGTGTCGTTAAAAATGGCACTTGTTAATTTAAGAATGAAGAATATCATTGTATCAGATGATGAGAGTACCGCAGACACATTCCGCGCGATGTATAAGAAATTCTATGAAGGAGACACGGACGCGCTGATTGATGATGGGTTCACAGATGCAAAAAATATCGCGCCTACAATGTCGGGTTCGCTTGGAGTTATGGATTGCATTGATGCAAGAAATGAACTTTTGAGAATGTTCTATACGGATATTGGTGTTCGATTTACTAGGGATAAAAAAGAACGTATGATTGAATCAGAAGTATCTAGCGATAATCAAATGTTACTTTTTAATATTAGCGATATGTTACACCAACGCGAAAAAGCAAGCGAGGAAATTAATAAACTTTTTGGACTCAATACATCCGTTAAATTATCTAAGGAATTCAGCTTGCTATCGTCGGAAAGGAGTGAAAAAGATGCTGACATTGAGTAAATACATCGAAGATAACGAAGTGCCTTTTTTCAACACTATTGATTATACCCCATTCAATGATTCTAATTTTGTAGATATGCTAAATCAGTGGTGCGATTTTAATCATGGTTCATTACAAATACGCCCACTAATTGAGGATGCTTTGAAAACCGATGCAGACGTTATTAGAAAAAGGGTTACTAATTTAATAAACGTGCGTAAATATAAATATACTCGATTATACGATACGACTTTATTGGAATATAATCCAATCGAAAACTATTCCATGACAGAAGAAGGAACAGACACCACATCCGCAAGCGGAACTAAGACGGACGATTTAGGCGCATATTCAGACACCACAAGCGGAACGGATACGACCACTATCACAGACTCTAAGACGGAAAAAATAGGAGCATATGAAGATGCTAGCACTAGTACCACAACGAATGACATTGCAAAGCTGACTACAAATACAAATAATGTAACTACTGACACGGGTTCAGAAACGCATGAGCGAAAAGTTGCACCGTTTGATTCTGACACATACTCTGAACAAGAAATGAATACTGATTCTTTCAAAGACAGAAAAAATGTTACTGACACAGAAACGATTGTATCCCAGCATACAGATACCACTACACAAAGAGGCACTACAAAAGGGGGAGCACGTGAGAATTCCTACACGACGAGCACTACAGATGCTTTTCAGCATGGGATGTCACATGACATTAGTTCGCGAAGCAATTTGTATACAGATGAGTCGCGAGGAACTACAACGCATAAATTAACGAGGTCGGGTAATATCGGAGTGACTACAAGCCAACAAATGTTAGAGTCTGAACGTGATATTGCTATGTTCAACTTTATTGGAATTGTCGCGCACGACATTATCAAGTCAATATGTATTTGCATTTATTAGTTCGACATCGAACACTAAGAAAGGAGTGAGAACATGAAGTTAGAATTAATGAACACTAGCGCGGATAAACGGTATTTGAGCAAGTCAGCAAGTGTAGTAAAAAAAGTCACTTGCAAGATTAAAGAAGGCACAAGCATTATAAACCCTACGGTAATTATCGGGAAAATGTCCGCTAGTAGCATTAGAAAGTGCAACTATGCTTACATTAGCGAGTTCGGCAGATATTACTTTATCAACGACATCATCGAAACAACCGCGAGTCAGTTAGAAATTTCTATGCACGTAGATGTATTGAATACTTATAAGTCACAAATTCGCAGTATTAGCACACTGATTTTGCGACAGGAAAATGTATATTCTCCATACTACGAGGACAAAGAAGCATTAGTGCGCGTTAATCGTTTTCGTGAAAAAAAGAACATTGGAACTGTGGGTGGTGCTGATACTAATTATTATTTAACTGTGAATAATGGGGGTGCTTAATTATGGCATATGTAAATAAAGGAACTAGCACAACAACTAATACTACTAAATGGAAAAAAACTCAAGTAACTAACATTAGAAAGGGTGAGACGTTTATTACATCAAAAGATAGTTTAGCGTGTTGTTTTGTATTACAAAAAATCCAAGATAATATCAAATTTTATGAGTTTCGTAGTTTTGAAAAAAATACTGATGAATATGTTTATAAGTTTGACGGTACAACCATTACACATATCACATACACTAGAATAGAAAAAGACGGTACTACTACTCAAAGTACAGAAACCACAGAAGGAACTATAGCAGTGCCCATAATAGGCACAGAAAACGATGAAGCATTCACACAAACTTATATAAATTCTACTAATTTGCCTGTTTTTGATTCGGAAGATGCGTTTTTGAAATATTTTCAAAGTGGGAGCACAAGTGGCGCGATAAAAAATACATCAACTAAATGGGATTTATACATTGACGGTACAAAGAACCCACTATATAAATTGACATGGGATTGTCCCGATGTTCCTAGTAGCGATACATCGCGAGTTAAAGTGCTATTTTGCGCGTCGGATGATATCGTAGCGAACACTTATATTGTAAAAGATTCCCATTATTATAAATACAACGATAAGTCGGTAAAGTTAAACTATCACGACATTCACGACGCAGTATGGGGTGATATGGGCGGACTCGTAAAAGGTTCGGTTACTATAATAGTACAATTTGAATATTTTGAAACACCAACCGTATTACCAAAAGACACAAGTGCTTATATGTATTGTGAATTATATCCGAATGAAAAAAACGGTCATATGTACGGCAATATCGGATTTTGTAAAGTGGGAGAACATTCTACATGGTTTGTAAAAACCGATAGCGGAGACGGAAGTACTTTTACCGCCCATGATGGCACGGATGGTAGTGACGGATATACCAAAGACGATGACAAAGGGTACGACGATAACAAGGATAAAGACGACGACGACGACGACACGCATGTATTATCTAGCGGAATCGGCGTACTAACATCAACTTTCCATATGACTAAAGAACGACTTGTGCAACTAGGTCAATTCTTATGGGGTTCATCAATTTTCGATAAGTTTTCACTGATTAACAATAACCCTATTGAGAATATTATATCGTGTAAAGCAATACCATATGCAATTAGCGGAACGACGCAAGAAATCACTTTAGGAAATGTAAAGACAGGTGTTAATGGCGAAAAAATTAGTCAGAATTTCAGCAAGCAAACAATAGGTTCGGTTGCTATCGCTGAACATTATCATAATTTTTTAGACTATGCACCATATACAAATGTGATAATCTATCTTCCTTATATCGGGTTTAAGGAATTAGACGCATCGTTGGTAATGGGTAAAACATTACGAATTGAGTACACGCTTGACGTTATCACAGGCGGTTGCCTTGCACAAATATATGTTGGTAAAATTAGACTATATGAATTTACTGGAAATATCGGAGTAGATATTTCAATAACCGCAAGCAATCGCGCACAAGTTGAGAGTGCATATATTAATGCCGGTGTAGGTGTGGTAAGTAGTGCAATGAGTGGAAACGTAACGGGTGCGGTTAATTCAATAATCGGCGCGGCTACTTCACAATATCACTATAGCGGAACTGGAAATCCAAGTCCTTCTTGTGTGGCATCAACGAACAGAACTTGCTATGTGGTTATTGACAGACCACAGTATCAACCATTAAAGGCGTTTAATCATACGCGCGGTCGTATGTGTTGTTTGTCTAAAACGATAGGAAGTTTAAAGGGATATACCGTTTGTGACGGTAATATTGATATAAGCGGAATAAGTGCGACCGATGAAGAAAAAGAAGAAATTGTAAATATTTTATCAACAGGATTTTTTGCATGATTAAAGAGGGCTTATGCCCTCTTTAGTTTGCCTTGTTTAGCAAGCAGAATCAAAGTTGTATTTTCGTTATATGTACCGCGATAATCACTAATTCCATTTACATTAGCAATAGGTTTTCGCGCTGAATAAGAACCAATATATTTTGATTCGACACCGATTTTGCGGAAAATTACATCAATATTTTTATCAGTTCCAACATATTTTGAATAGTATCTTGAACCGCTGTCCGATAAGAATAACTCACGTTCCATTGTTCGACGTCGAACAAGTCCGCGCAGTTCTTTTCCGCCACTATGCGTATATCTTAACATTGCATCAGCAATTTCCGATTTTGTTCGTCGTCCATTTACTGTTAATTTGTCAATGTTTCCTACGTTGTAGCAAAATGATACTAACGCGTCAAATTCATTCTGTGAAAAATGATAAATGTGATTATATTTATCAACTTTTTTCTCAAACGATGATAAATCTTTTTTAAGTAAATCGATTGCGTCTTTCTTAGTTATTGTCGCATCACTAGCAACATCTTTTCCATAATGCCCATATCCGATTGTGTAATACTTTTCGGTTGGAACGCATTTGCACGCATGTTTTGAAAAACCCTCAAAACTAATAATTAATTCAATTCCTTTTTTACTTGTTTTCATTTGTAAGCCCCCTTAATAATTCATCAATTTTATCAACCAATTTTTGAACAGTTAGAGTTTGTTCGTTTAACTTGTTAGTTAATGCATTGACTTCTTCTTTGTGTTGCTTTTGACTCTCCCGAATGTATAATGCTAAAAAAATACAACACGCAATCGGGAATCCCACATTTGTAATTGTTGTAGTAACTTCTTGTAACATATAATTACCTTCTTTCTTAATTTATTGTATTATTACTATAGCACTTTAATGCAATAAAGT
>OLZR01000990.1_pt1 | contig 12284 bp, 15 predicted proteins | sample 1644421 | NCBI WGS metagenome assembly OLZR01 (sample SAMEA103958132, study PRJEB25191) | human gut metagenome | biome: human-associated habitat [ENVO:00009003]; feature: intestine environment [ENVO:2100002]; material: feces | place: Germany | collected 2013/2015 | reverse complement strand
CGCCTGTTCGACATGACGGATATTGAGGTGAAGTGATATGCGGCGATCCAAACCTTTGTGCACATTGCTTCTGGCACTGCTCCTGCTGACCTGTGCCGGAGGGAAAACCGGCTCCTGTAGAGCCACAGGACAGCGATGTGGATGCGGACACAAAGTATACCTGCATCATATCCATCTCTTGCGAGACGATCTTGGACAATATTGATAAGTGCGTTGAGAGCAAGAAAGCCCTTGTGCCGGAGGACGGTATCATCCTTCCAGCCACAGAGGTAACGTTCAGCGACGGCGAAAGTGTCTACGATGTACTGCAGCGTGTCTGCAAGGCAAATAAGATACACATGGAGTCCAGCTTTACGCCGGTGTATAACAGTGCCTATATCGAGGGCATTCACAATCTGTACGAGTTCGATGTAGGGAAGCTCTCCGGCTGAATGTATGCCGTCAACGGATGGTTTCCTAACTACGGCTGCTCCCGCTACCAACTGAATAACGGCGATGTGGTGGAGTGGTGCTATACCTGCGATCTGGGAGAAGATCTCGGCAGTGGTATGGGAGGATAATGGAGGCACCAGAATATAGAGAACGCTGATATAGGAAGCGGAGTTCCCGGAACACATTGGCCTCTGGAGATATTCGAGAGGCCGCCTAACCATGCGACCAGACAACACAACAAAACGGACAAAAAGCCAAGGATGGCCCTTTGCGGCCATCCTTGGCTTTTTGTCCGCTTTTCATTATGCGGATACCAATTTCATTGCCGTGCCCCACCGTTTCTGCCGTTTGCGAGTTCTTCACAAATGACGAAACGGAGGGAATAAAATGCATTTTGACCGAACGGCATACGGAGAGCGAATCAAACGGTTACGCACCGGCAGAGAGCTCACTCAAGAACAGCTTGCTGAAAAGATAAATGTTAGTAGAACCTACATAGTTAAAATTGAGAACGGCTTACAGATAGGCCCGATTGAAATTGCCATTGAGCTGGCAATGTTCTTCGATGTCTCCACGGATTTTCTCTTGCTTGGAAAAGAAAACTATCGCGTGGACAGAAAGCAGTGTTTGAGAATGGCAATCGATATCCTCTCTGAATTGGAAGCGGAACTGTAAAATGTTCCATTTTGGGTATGCAATGTTCCAAACTGTTTCTGTTCCGTGGCTTTCCTTCAAGGTACAATTTACTCAAGCCAAACAAAGGGCCTATTGTACCTTGAAAAACGCCATTCGGCCATATCCGGCAACTGGATCACATCAGCAGATGAGCCTCCGTAAGAAAGAGGACAGCGATGCGGAGAACGCGCCATGACCACCTGCACGGGAGTATCCCGTGTCAATGCAGGTCCCAAATTGGAAGGTGCCCAGCGATACCCGTTCATCCAAAAGCAGCCGTGGCAGGCTGTCTCGCCATGACCTCATCTGCCTACAATGGTACTTCTGCATAGCGATACTTTCAAAACATCGGTGCAGCTCGGAGCGATCCTCGGAGGGGTGCGATTCCCATGTGCGGCGCCAGCCGCAGACCAGTTGACCGCCCGCCAGTCCGGGAAGTAGTGTCGAATAGGACTGAACAAATGATGGAAACGGCGGGGCCGCTCCAACACGCCTTGGAGCGGCCCCGCCATAATGCTTTTGCCTGATGGCAGAGACGCGGACACTGGTTTCTCTTCTCTCTCCCCTTTCCGTTTTATGCTTTCATCCATTCCCTGCGTCTGATTCTTCTCTCACTCACACACCCACCCCCACGTCTGACAGTGTCCGTGTTTGTGCCATCAGCATCATTTTATAAGGAGGGATATTTATCAGAATCTCTGAAAGCTCATATACCATCGGCAGCGACGGTCGGCTGGTGATCCCCGCCGTTGACCTGGCTGAAATGGGGTTGTCACCTGGCCAAAACGTGTTTGTGGCCTACATTGCCGATGATGACCTTGCGAACCAATACAGCGAGTTCATGGTGTCATCTGTTTCGCTCTCCGAGATGGATTGCGCTCAAAGGATCGCCGTGCCCCAGCCGCTGCTGGAGGAAGCGGGCATTGATCCCGATGGTGAAGTACAGGTCATCTGCATCGAAGGTGTCATTATCATTGCTGAAGATTCCACATTGAACGAGGACGAACTGAGCGAGGTCGTCGACCGCTTACAGGTGGCCAATGACCTCGCTCAGCAATTATCAAATGAACCGGATGTTACGGAAGGAGGAGCATTCCATGGCAGCTACTGAGAACACGATGACGCTGGAGGTAAACGGACTTCATGTACATCTTACTTTTACGCCATTCCCTGACAGTGATACCGCAGAAGCCATCCGTGCGATTCTGAAGAACAGCTACATTCGGACGCTGCAAACGTAAGGAGGTACCGCCTTGGGTAAAAAAGTTTGCTGTCTGTACCGTGTTTCCACCCTGAAACAGGTTGAGAAAGATGACATTCCCATGCAGAAACAGCGATGCCATGAGTTCGCTGCACAAATGGGCTGGGATATCGTCCGGGAATTCTCGGAAAAAGGCGTGTCCGGCTTCAAGGTTTCCGCCAAGAAGCGTGATGCCATACAGGAGATCCAGCGGGAAGCGGCAATGGGCACCTTTGATATTCTCCTTGTTTTCATGTTTGACCGCCTTGGCCGCCGCGACGATGAAACACCTTTCATTGTGGAATGGTTCGTCAACAACGGTATTGAGGTCTGGAGTGCCGAGGAAGGCCAGCAGCGGTTTGATAACCATGTGGACAAGCTGCTGAACTACATCCGTTACTGGCAGGCGTCCGGCGAGAGCATCAAGACCTCCATTCGTACCAAGACCCGGCTGGGACAGATCGTCATGGAGGGTCGGTTCCGTGGTGGTTACGCGCCCTATGGCTATCAGTTGGTGAAGAAGGGACGCATGGGCAAAAAGAACCGCGAGCTGTTTGATATTGAGGTCAACCCCATGGAAGCCGCTGCTGTGCGTCGTATCTTTGATTTGGCCGACCAGTACGGCTACGGTGGACGAAAGACCTCCACCACGCTCAAAGAGGAAGGATTCCTCAACCTCCGCACCGGTGAGCCGTTCCATTACTCCACCATTCAGAATATCCTCATCAATATTGCCTACACCGGTGTACTCCGAAGCGGTGAAAGCGTTTCGGAGATATTTCCGGAATTGCAGATCATCACGCCGGAGCAATTCCAGCGGGTGCAGCAGGGACGGGAGCAGCGATCTGCGGACTATCTGGTCAAGTGTGCTGCGGCCTATGGAACGGAAACCATCACACTGAAGGATGGCAGCGAAGCAGAGGTTTCTCGTCCGATTCGCAGCTATCCCCGAAAAAATACCGGCAGTGCTCTGCTGTCCGGCAATGTGTATTGCGGTCACTGCGGTGGCCGCATTTTTGCGTCAACAGCACGGAAGACCCATCACCCCACCGATGGCAGTAATGGCCGTGTAGCCATCTACAAATGCTATAACCGTACCCAACACAAAGAGAACTGTGATGGCCCCACGACCTACCGTGCCGAAAAGGTGGATGCCGTGGTCAGCAAGCTCATCCGGGATATTCTGCAAAAGGCCGGAGCTATCAGCGAGTATGATATCGTCCGCAATCAGATCGGCGCAACGGCATCTGATTTGCAGCAGCAGATCCGCCAAGCCAAGCTGGAGCTTTCCAAGAAGCACATTGAGCAGGGGCGCTGGGAGGGATTGATGCTGGACTCGCTGGATGGCAAGTGTCCGTTCACACCAGAGCAGGTCAAGATCAGGCTGGACTCCTTGAAGGAGTCCATGCAATCATTATCGGCAAACATTGAATCGTTGGAGTATCGTTTGGCAGATAATGACCGGCTCACTCAAGAACTGAAGGATCAACACCAGCAGCTCTTGTCCTGGGCCGAAATGTTTGATTCCGCCTCTCCCACAGAGCGTAAGCTCATCGCCTCTCACCTCGTCAAAGCCGTGACCCTGACCCGCGGCTACGGTATCCAAATCGACTTCAACATCTCCGAGGCGCAGTATTTGAATGGAATGGAGCCCACACCATAGGGAATCATCGCATTAAATCTCCTATATCGTTGCACCATTTTATGCAACGAATAATTCCGTTTAAGGTATAGGTGTGAAACCTTTTCGGGAAACAAGGTTCTTCGCTCGTTATCATGCAATATGAATATGAATTTATAATTGCAAACCACATTGCTTTGCAGTATAATTATCTTATAATCTAAAGCATTGCGAGGTGTGCGGTTTGCCGAAAAGTGTTGATGGGCTGATGCGTTATCTTCGAGACAAAAAAGGGATTTCCATATCTGGTAGCACTCAAAAACGCAAACTGCGGAATATTGGGTACTATCATGGATACAAAGGGTTTCGCTTTATCGGGAAATCTACAAACGCTATCCCATACACTGACTTTAAAGAATTGATGGCCATTTATGAGTTCGATATGCAACTCAAGTCTTTGTTATACCCGCAATTAATGTTTATTGAAACCGCATTGAAAAACTATGTCTTAGAAGAGATATTGCTTGAAGGGAATAGCGATAACTTTAATTACATCTATACGAAGTTGCTAACGGATTATACACGATTTTCGGCCGGAAGCGGAAAACAAAAAGAAGCATTAAAACTTCGATTATCTCTGCGAGATCATGTATACTCATGCCTAACAAGGGAGTACGGCAACAAGAAGGAAGTTGTACAGCATTTTTACCACAAGGACATGAGCGTGCCTATTTGGGCGATATTTGAGGTTCTCACATTAGGTGAATTTGGCACATTTTTTACTTGTTTGAAATACTCTGTACGCCGAGCTGTCTCAATCCAGCTTGGTCTGCACCAAGCAACAGATTCCGACGCATTTTTGACGAAAAAAATAATCTTTGCAATTAAAGAATTAAGAAATGCTGTTGCGCACAATGATGTTGTGTTCGACACACGCTTCGCAAGATCCAAAGTGGACGGGGCTTTATCTACCTGTCTGGAGATTCAGACTGGCATCCGCAATATTACATTTAAAAGCATAACGGATTATATTATTCTTGTGGCATACCTTCTGAAACGATTTGGAGTACCAAAGGGCGAAATTAAACGATTCATTTCAGAATTCCAAGATGCCATAGAAACGCTTCGCAAGCAAGTTCCAATCAATGTCTTTGCCAAGATTGTGCTGACGGATACGCGTAATAAGCTGCAAGGCCTGCAGAAATTCATTTAAGCAAACGGATTATCTTCGACAATAAGCGGCAAAAAACACTTGCATATTGTGTATTTATCCTGTATAATCTATATAGGAATAGCGGTGTATCTCTGCGGAGTGCACTTGAGGAGGCCGGATGCGTCCGACCTCCTCTTTCCATTTATTGCGGTCACTGCGGTGGCCGCATTTTGCGTCAACAGCACGGAAGACCCATCACCCCACCGTTGGCAGTAATGGCCGTGTAGCCATCTACAAATGCTATAACCGTACCCAACACAAAGAGAACTGTGATGGCCCCACGACCTACCGTGCCGAAAAGGTGGATGCCGTGGTCAGCAAGCTCATCCGGGATATTCTGCAAAAGGCCGGAGCTGTCAGCGAGTACGATATCGTCCGCAATCAGATCGGCGCAACAGCTTCCGATTTGCAGCAGCAGATCCGGCAGGCCAAGCTGGAGCTTTCCAAAAAGCATACCTCTATGCTCAACTTATAGATTTAACTTTGGGGTCAGGTGATGAGCCTGACCCCAACATTTACTATAGAACCTAGAAGAATTGTAGACGGCACATATTCGTATCTGCTGAATTTAGTGACACGCATCGGAGCTTAACGATGTCAACGGGGTAACATGCGGCACCTGCAGTTATCGGCTCCGCAGGCATATAAGAACCGCCGGCAGCGGAAAGCGCATCGCAGCTCGGAGCTGCACAAATAGGATCAGCAATGGCCACTTGGTATGCGAAAGCCACCATTCCAACGAGGATGTGCCGGAGTGCACCATACGCGCTGCGTTCGACGGGTTAGACGATGTGCTGGATGTGATAGCGGAAAGCTGTGCGGAGATTCTGGACGCTGGTAATCGCGCAGAACTGGATCAGGTGCAACAGGACATCATAGCCATACAAGAAGGCCTCCCTCGCCATCCACAAAGCCTCGCAACAGGGCGCGGTGAGTAGAGATGGACTACGAGATCAAAGTCGCCTCCTACAACAAGCAGATGGACGAGCTGCAGGGACGTCAACGGGAGTTCAAAGCGACAGCCGGACGCTTGCGGAAGTAAAATACTGGATGGATGCCTTCAGGGAACACATCCACAGCGGCGAAAAGCCGGACACCGCCGATGCGGTCATGCTCCGCCAGCTCGCCAACAGAACAGTGGTGTACGATGCGTGGCTGGAAATTCACCTGCGGATCGGTGTGGCGCTGGAGCAGACGTATGCACATTAACCGCGTGGTTTTGGGGCACAATTATGTATATAATTATACTGATGGTTGCATTAGAAAGTGCAACTTTCATGTGTTTTCTTCCTAAATATTGGAAGAATTTTCGGCAATATAGCACAAGATATTGTGTTACTATGTCGAGAAATATTGAAAATTGTAAGGGGATGCGGTATAATGCAGTTTACGGTGGTGATAAATATGAGAAATCCCAATGCATTGATTGCAATGGCGTTTGTTAGCCAAAACTCAAACAATCCATATTCTGTATTCTGCGAATATATTAAGTATTGTATTTTTTCTGATACTGCAGATGCGATGTCGATAAGCGATATTCGAACATCGGTAAGTAAAGAATTTGGGTTGTATATTCCATACAATATCGCTGTAAAATGCCTTTCTATTATCGAGAACGAAGGCATGATTGAATTATCTGATCATCAGGTTAAGCGAACCGGTTCTTTTGATACAGATGCGTTCGATCACGAACGAGATGCATATAGAAAAACAGAAACTGCATTGATACAGGCACTGATTAGTTATGTTTCTCAATATGGATTGAGCTGGCCGTTTGAATATGCGAGAGAGCAGCTAATAAAGGTGCTTGACAAAAACGGCCTTGCTTATGACATATTTATCCATGGAAAGCCTGACAGTAGTTGTGGCACTCAGCCCGCTATTTGCGTTGAGGAACTCAATGAACTACTACCAGATGAGGATGCTGTTGAAGATGATAATGTGGATAGCCAGCCTCTTTATTCTGATAGCCTTTTTGTCGGTAGATTTATTGATCAAGTTCTTTTGGAAGATGGTGCATACAAGGACTATGTATTGAGGATTTGTGAAGGCTTGATGCTTTGTGTTGGCGCGTACCAATTACCCAGTGCAGATGCACAGGCAGCAGCCCCACAAATAAGAAATGCGGGATTCTTTTTCGACACGAGATTACTTCTTAGATTCGTGGGGTGCGCCGGAGAAGCCGCGGTTGAGGCTGCGAACGAATTAGTCAAGCTCATCCAGTCGAAAGGCGGTAATATATACTACTATCCTCAGACATTGGAAGAAATGAACCGCGCTTTTGACGAGGCTATATGCAGCCTTTCATACAACGATTCGCCACGAGATGAAGAGATGCGGCTTTATGCTGTGCGGGCTAAAAATAGTGTTGCCGTGTTGCGCGCTAAGAAAGCGAATCTGGAAAAAGAATTGGCAAGCGCGAATATCCATATTCGCCACCACGAAACATTCACCGATGCAGAGCGCATGCGTTTCGGATTTGACAGAATGGATTTGCAAAAGTATATGGAAAGCAAGCTGCGATGGGATTCAAGAACGATAGAAAATGATGCATACTCTTTGTGGGAAACACACATGCGTCGACAAGGTGATTACTCTGAGTACTGCGGCTCTCGGCAACAATTGCCAGTTTTTGTTACTACCAATTCGCGTTTAATTGGAGTTGCTATTGCGTATCGCGATGCAAGACCGTCTGCTAAAGGAATATACGGGTGGAAACAAAATCGACTGCCTGTCATTACAGACATACGGTTAACCTGCCGGTTGTGGATTCCCTCGGAACAGAGTTCACGTTTGTCACTCCTGCATCTAACAGCAAACGCTGTAGCCGCACAACGACCGACACGGCGTTATTTGAATACTGTGCGAGAATTAGCTGTTGAGTTAGAAAAAACTGTGCCTGAATACTCAGGGATTCCTCTGTCAGCTTTTTTTGAAGATAATGTAACTGATGCTTTACTGACAAAAACTATGGGTGATGAGGAAAAGCTCAATCTCGGATCGTTCGCCAGTTCTCTCGCTGAATTGTCCGAATGGAAGGCCAGAGAGCAGGAAGAAATCACAAATCGGGTACGTGCAGAGCGGGATGAAAAAAATGCAGAATTTGATCAGCAGACAGCGAGCATCATTAGAGGTGCGGTAGATAGCAACAAAGGCAAACTTGGTTTTGTTGGTTTGCTTTTGCGTATGATCCTCTGGTGGCCAGCCATTGTAGCACTATTATTTGCGGGTATAGGTTCTGTGCTTTCTTGGACAATCGGTAATTGGAGCGTTGTATGGATCGCATTGTTACCGATTGCGGCTAAAGGTTTAGAAATGCTATTTGCATCAAAAATCGCAGAAAAAACAATGCTGAAGTGGTATATACCAAAAGCCGAAGCCACTTTTAGTAAGCGTATAGAGAGGAATTTACGACAAGCAGAACAACCATACAAAGAAATCATCATGCGACAAGTAAAAGAGGAAACATCTTTGTGGGCGAAGTGTCAATCAATCTTGAATTCCAAATAATACGTTTGGTGCAAGGGACCAGCATTTACGCTCCGTTTGTAACCGTCAAATCCTCAGACGCATAGACACACATGAGACAATACCTGACCCGCTATTTGGAGGATGGTCGTTTGGAGCTAAGCAACAACCGGGCGGAACGCAATATAAAGCCTTTTGTTGTAGGCCGAAAGAATTGGCTTTCTGCACGTCATCCACAAGCGCCTCGGCAGCAATGGGATTTTTCAGCCCCCGGTAATATAGTCCGCAATGCCGTTCAGATCGTCCTCAAACAGCGGCAGGAACCGCAGCTTATAATGCTTTCCGTTCGTGGATGCGATTCCTCACTCTGCTGAAAACCTCGTCCTCCGTGTAGCGCACACTGTCGGCGGCAGCGGCCTTATCCGCTTCGTCGAGCTTCATCTCGGCCTCATCCGTCAGCGCGGCATACTGCTCCAGACTCAAAACCACCATGGAGCCATAGCCGTTTTTCGTCAGGTAGACAGGCCCACCCTTCTTGACGATTTCCTCGATCTCCGTGAACTTGTTCCGCAAATCCGAAACCGGTCGAATGGTAATCATACGCAAAACCTCCTCCCCGATTGCCATGCTTGGATATGGCTATATTTTGTCATAGTTATGCCACATCGTCAACGGCTTATGCGCAGGGATAATGTTCTTTCCGTCGCTATATCAGTGTGCTGGCAGAAAGGTTTGGCATCATGTAACCCACAAAAACGTTCGTCAGATTCACAATAAAACGCTGTCGTTTTCAACAAAAACGCGCAAAGGAACTGTTAAGATTAGGTTTTCATTTCACCGCTAAAAGTTGCAAAAATCTCAAGTTTTTACAGGGTTATATAACTTCCCTTTGCAATATGGATGCAATATGTCAGCCTTGGGAGAGCGTTCGGTTCGCATCCCTATGGTCGCACATCGACCTGCGAGTTTCAGTCCATGATTTCGGAGAGAATTTCCTCCGGAATCTTCTAAAATCGAAAAACTTGAAAATCTGCTTTTTGTTGCAAAAACCTGCAAAACGCGGCAATATGGGCCTATAGCTCAGCTGGGAGAGCGTACGGTTCGCATCCGTAAGGTCGTCGGTTCGATCCCGATTAGGTCCACCATTTCGAGAAAAATCACCGCCAATTCGGCGGTGATTTTTCGTTTGACCACAATTATACCACAGACGCCAGAAAATCCTGACCACTTTTGGAATCCGCAGGCGGTGAGTAGCAGCCCCTCACCACCTGCGGATTTTCGTTTTATGTGTTTGCCGGTGCGGCAAGTTCTGCTCTGACCTCGTCATAGTATTTCTGCACCGTGGTGCGGTCCATGCCTGTTTCCCGTGCGATATAGCTTTTATTGCTCACGCCGGGGTGCTGGCTCAGGTAATCCGCCAGCTGCTTTTTCTTGGGGCTGACGCCGTCTGGATACTCCGCAGCCGTCCCATTCCGCAGGACAGCGATCTCCGCTTTCATTTGCAGGATCAGCTTCGCCAGCTTTTCCTCACATTCCTCCCGCGTGCGGCCATATACATTGCGGGAGTGCTTCTTGCCGTCTGGCCAGACGGGCGAGTACCGTCCCTCCCACAGATCCTCCTTGAGCTGCTTGATGTAGCCCGTGCCGGGTCTGCGGCGCGGCGGTGTGTACGGTTCAAACCTCTGCGCCTCTGATGCAGCTTCTGCTTTCTGTCGGGATATTTCTGCCTTTGCGATGCCGCGGTCGATGCTGGCTGCGGCATTTTCCTGCATTTCGTTGGTAATGTGGGTGTAGATATTCAGCGTGGTCTTGGCGGAGACATGGCCAATGATGGCGGACAGTGTCTTCACATCCATGCCGTGTTCCAGTGACATGGAGGTGAAGGTATGGCGCAGATCGTGAAAGCGCACCTTTTTGCAGTCTGCCCGTTCCAATATCTGCTGGAGCCGCTTGCGGACATAGCTGGGGTCGATGGGCTGGTTCGGCTTGATGCGGGACGGGAACATCAGCGGGGAGAATACTTCTTTCCGATATTCCCGCAGAAGTCCTACCATGACTGGCGGCAGGATGATCGTGCGAAACGCTGCTTTTGTTTTCGGCTCGCTGATGATATTCTTACCGTCAACCGGTGTGACCTGCTTGCTGATATGGAGTTCCCCTGTCTCAAAGTTCAGGTCATCCCATGTGAGTGCCAGTATCTCACCCCGGCGAAGTCCTGTGGTCAGCTCCAGCAGGAAGAGTTCGTACATCCCCTCCGCTTTGGCCTGTATCAGAAATCGCTGAATTTCTTCTTTAGCCAGCACCTTCATTTCTTTCGGCTCCGGCGGCGGGAGCTTGACGCCGAGGATGGGATTTTTCTTGATCAAGCCATCCTTGACCGCCCTGTCCAGCGCCATCCGTATTACATGATAGCAGCTTCGCACCGACCGCTCCGCCATCTCCGGCCCCTTGGTGTCCCGATGTGTCTTCCTGCCGTTGGCCTTCATTTCGTTCAGAAACTTCTGGCAGTCCGCCTGCGTCAGCTTATTCAGCGGGATATGCCCGAGACCGGGAATAGCGTGGACATAGATCCACTCCTCATAGCCCTTCTGCGTAGTGGGGCGGATGGATGGCTTGCAGTGATTTTCATACCAGTAATTCATCCAATCACCAAACCGCATATCCGGTTTTACCTTGAAGGGGGCGACCTCGGTGTACTCCTCCCGAAGCCTTTTCAGCTTTTCCACGCATTCCGCCTTTGTTTTTGCCAGGACGCTTTTTTGCTTTGCCTTTCCGTTTTCATCGTAGCCCACGATGTGACGGCCTTCCCACCGTCCGTCGCTTCTCAAGCGGACAGTACCCTGACCGTTTTTGCGTTTCCTTGCCATGTGATCACCCCTTCACTACAAAGTCACTCATGAACTCGCCCACAATTCCCGACGCTTTGCGGTGCATATCCCCTGTGACATGGGTGTAGGTGTCCAGCGTGAACGAGGTTTTCGTGTGGCCCAGAATGCCGGAGAGCGTTTTGGCATCCACGCCGCTGGTCAGCGCGTGAGTGGCGAAGGTGTGCCGGAGATCGTGAAAGCGCATATCCGGAAGTCCTGCTTCCGCCAGCAGCTTTTTCATGCGGGTGTAACCGCTGTTCGGCATGATGGGGTCTTCCGGGTGGATCGGGTTCGGGAATATCCACTGGGAGATGGATGTCCTTTTTCGCTCGGACAGCAGCTGCACCGTGCTGGGCGGTAGTTTGATGATCCTGCGTCCCGCACCGGTTTTCGTTTCGCCCACATAGTAACCGCCGCCCTCCTTGTTGTGGAGTGTTCTGCGGACGGTCAGCGTTCCTTTTTCCGCATCAAAGTCTGTCCACATATGTCTTCTTTTATGCTCTTTTCAATTTGCGCAACTTATTGTACATTATTCTTACCGGAGACTGCATGATGCAGATGGTGGAAACTGAATAAATTGAAAGTGCACATTCAAAGTAAAACTTGAGTGTGCACTTTCAATTTATTGGTTATTTATAATGAGACTTGCTTGGTGAAAAGCATCTCCAAAATATTCTTTTCGCTGCTTGCCCTGAAGTACAGGCATTAAGCGGATAGCAGGATATATCCGTCGCCGCACCAGTACAGAGCCTTGATTCGATCCGTTCG
>OLZR01000983.1_pt1 | contig 12337 bp, 9 predicted proteins | sample 1644421 | NCBI WGS metagenome assembly OLZR01 (sample SAMEA103958132, study PRJEB25191) | human gut metagenome | biome: human-associated habitat [ENVO:00009003]; feature: intestine environment [ENVO:2100002]; material: feces | place: Germany | collected 2013/2015 | reverse complement strand
TTTAGATTCAACTTTTGAAAATATTCTCTGAAGCCTAATTTCTGCCACATTTGTATTCTTTGAGTATATATGTATTCAAAATGCAGCTTATTTTCCGATACAATAAAAGAAACAGAGAGGAGCGGATAGACTATGTTGAACGCGGAAACAGTAGGAGCGGCGATTCGTCAGGTGCGGGAGAAAAAGGGGATTTCCCAGGAGGTAGTCATCAGTTTCGCTGGAATCGGAAGAACCCACCTAAGCGCCATTGAACGAGGGCAGCGCAAACCACCCGATGATTATCGGGCAGCTCACAAAGCGCGACGGTTCGTTCCTTCTTTCAAGGGAAAAAACGGATGATTTCTCGTGGGAGGATTTGCGCGGAAAATCCGTCATTGCGGGGCGTGCCGGCGGAATGCCGTATATGACTTTTATCTATGTTCTGCTGAAAAACGGATTGAAGCCCGGGGAGGATGTTGAGGTTATCAACAACATTCAGTTCAACCTGATGGGCGGAGCATTCGAAGGCGGCACGGGCGACTATGTTACGCTTTTTGAACCGACAGCAACGCTTTTTGAACGCAGCGGAAGCGGGCACATCGTTGCAAATGTCGGACTCGAATCGGGCGAGGTGCCGTACACAACTTTCATGACCATGCCGGATACGATTAAAAAGGAACCGAAACTCGTTGAATCCTTCATTCGCGCTGTTTATAAGGCTCAGCTTTGGCTTAAGGACGCGACTGATGCCGAAGCGGCGGAAGCGATGCTGGAATTTTTCCCCGATGCGGATGTTGAAACGCTGAAAATCGTTGCAAACAGTTATCGAAAGACGGATTCATGGATGGCTGACCCGATCATGACGGAGGAGGCATTCACACGTTTGCAGGATATTATTGACATCAACGGTGAATTGAAGGCGAGAGTTGAGTTCGGCGAACTCGTTGACAACTCGTTTGCCGAGGCCGTTGTGAAAGGGAAATAGGGGTAAACCAAGGCAAATGAAGGAAGCTGAGGCGAACGACACAGCAGTCAACTGAGTAAATAAGTATGCGTAAACCCTGCCTGTATGCGTTAACGGCGGGGTTTGCGCATTGAACGCAGCACGGTGCCGAGGCCGAATGCGCAAAAACATACAGCTTTGAGCGATAACGAAACCGGGAGATAAACGAATGAGAGTGCTTGACATTGATCTTGATTTTTTCCTTGCGGACTGCTGCGAACCGGCACCGGCCGGCGCGCGGCCCGATGCTGCCGGGCATGAACCGTGGCAGGCGGAGAAAGTAAGGGAGTTTTTGGAAAAAAACTGCGGACTGAACACGGAAAGAAAGATTCCGGGAAGGGTTTTTGAAACGCATGACGGTGCGCTGCAATTCTGGCAGGAATTGATTGCGGCCGGGCAGCTTTCCGTGCCGTTTGAGGTTACGCATATCGATGCACACAGCGATCTCGGCATAGGCAGACCCGGACCCGGCTTTGTGCTGAATTCCGTGCTGCCCCTCAGCCCTGCGGAAAGAGCGGACATCAAACGCTACTATGAAATGAAACAGCTCGATGAAGCAAATTATCTTTTGTTTGCACTTGCATTTCGGTGGATTTCACGCCTTGAAAATGTTCGAAACCCGAAGTCTCGTCCGGACATTCCGCAATTTGCATTCCGATGTGAACAGGAAAATCAGCGCGGCTGCGGAAAATATGAATTCATTCGGCTTTCAAGCTTTGTTTCGAAACTTTTTGAAGCAAAAAACGGCATTGAACCGAGAGTGGACTTCAAAGTTTTTGATGACTACACCGAGTTTTCGGCATCGGCGGAATATGATTTTGCTTCGCTTGCCGTTTCGCCGCGCTATTCCCCTGCGGAAGCCGATGTGCTTGTGAACGTTATCAAAGAATATTTTGATTTGATTTAACGGATATAATATGTTTCAAACGGAGCGGACGGCAGGCGGCATTCGGATATGCACGGATTTCCGCAATTTCGTTCCGAAAAAAACATGAGCAAACGGCGTGAACATGTGGTATAATATGATTGGCTGAATATACCGCTGTCAGTGAATTGAACACGACTTTGCGGCGGCGGAATTCGGCCGAACAAATCCCTCTGCGGGACAGAAAGGAACGGAAAAATAAATGAGCGTGTTTTCAAAAGAATACTGTGAAAAAATGCGTGTTCGCATCGATTGCGGCAATATGCTCGCCGAGGCTGTCGGCAAACACGGCATCACGGCGGAGGAAATATCGGAAATGCTGCCGCGTGCAGAGGGTGCATTTGCGGGTGTTGAAAAAAAGCGCGGTGAAATGCGCTGGCGGCTTCTGCCCGAAACTCAGCTTGAAATCCTTCCCGCCGTTGAAGAGGCAGCGGAATTCGTCAGGTCAAAAGCGGATAATTTCGTGATTCTGGGCATCGGCGGAAGCGCACTGGGTCCGATTGCGGTGCATCGTGCGCTGAATCATCTCTATCATAACGATCTTCCTTCCGAAAAACGAAAATCTCCGCGCCTTTTTGTGGAAGACAATGTTGATCCCGAGCGCATGGCTGCATTGCTCGATGTGATTGATACTGACCGAACCGTGTTCAACGTTATCACAAAATCGGGCAGCACAAGCGAAACCATGGCGCAGCTGCTTATTATAACGCGAATGCTTATTGACCGTTACGGCGAAGAAGGGCTGCGCGATCACTTGATTGCAACAACCGACAAACAAAAGGGCAACCTGATAGGCATTGCAAAAAAATACAACCTGCGCACTTTTATTATTCCGGACGGCGTAGGGGGAAGATTTTCCGAACTCTGTCCTGTCGGGCTTGTTGCGGCTGCCGTCGGCGGAGCGGATGTTCGCGCACTGCTTGCGGGCGCGGGATACATGGATGAGCTTTGCTCAAACGCCGATGTGAAAAAAAACCCCGGATTGATGCTTGCCCTGCTTGAAATCATTGCGGCGGAAAAGCACGGCGCAAACATCGGCGTGCTGATGCCCTATGCGGATTCGCTGAAATTCATGGCGGATTGGTATGCGCAGCTTTGGGCGGAATCGCTGGGCAAAAAGCTCGTGAAGGACGGAAAGGTTTTGCGATTCGGACAGACTCCGGTAAAATCTCTCGGCGTTACGGATCAGCATTCGCAGGTTCAGCTTTACACCGACGGACCTTTTGACAAAACAATAACTTTCATCTCGGTTGAAAAATACCGCAGTGATGTTGCTGTTCCGCATGTTTTTGACGACATTCCGGGGATTGCGTTTTTATCGGGACACAGCTTGGGTGAGCTGATTTCCGCCGAATTCCGTGCAACCGAACACGCCGTAACCGTCAGCGGACATATGAACAAAAACATCATCATGCCCAAAGTCAACGAATTCACTCTCGGGCAGCTTATAATGCTGTTTGAAATGCAGACGGCATTCGCAGGAGAACTGCTGGGCATCGATGCATTCGATCAGCCCGGAGTCGAGGAGGGAAAAAATGCAACTTATGCCCTGCTCGGAAAACCCGGATACGAAGCCAAACTCGACGAATTAAAAAAAGCCGAAGAGGCAAAGAAAAAACTCATCGTTTGATGCGGCGGACAAAAAGTGCGGTGCGGGGAAACGGCTTTTCGTATCGCACCGCAGATCTTGTAAACACATAAACACGAAAGGATTGCCGAAGCCACTTGCGGGCGCGGCGCGGCTTTTGAATGAGCCTTTTTGATAAGAAATACCTGAAAAGAATAGACTGGGTAACGGTCGGAATCGTGCTTGCGCTCGTTGTGTTCGGCACGATCGCGCTTGCCTCCGTTCAGGCAAAGCCTTTTGACGGCACGGAACACGGCATTGCGGATTATATGGACAAGCTCAACATGGAATACCTGCAGAAGCATATAACAAACTTCCTTGTCGGACTTGCTGCAATGATAATATTTCTTGTTTTTGATTACAGCATATTCAAAACTTTTGCAATGTGGGCATACATCGGCATAATAGGCTTGCTGATGCTGCTTTTCATTTTCGGCAAGGTGCGCGGCGGTGCACAGGGCTGGTTTGTTTTCGACACGCTTGAAAGGGCAATACAGCCGGGCGAGCTGAGCAAGATCGCATTGATCGTGATGCTTTCAAAATACGTCTCTGCCGCAATGGACAGGGACGGGCGATTGCTGAAATTCAAGGACGTTATGATTGCTCTCGGCATAACATTCGTTCCGTTCATGCTGATAGTTCTCCAACCTGATTACGGAACGGCGATTGTATTGCTTGTTATCATGGTTGTGACATTCTTCGTTGCGCAGATAAAGTGGATTTATATAATCCTTGCCGCTGTCGGAGCCGGGGTGGGGCTTCCGCTGATGTACTTTTTTGTTTTGACCCCGAAGCAGCGCGACAGAATCGATGTTTTTCTGAATCCGTCCGCCGCAAGCGACGATGCAAAGTACCATGTCGGACAGTCGCAGATGGCAATAGGTTCCGGCCGGCTCACGGGCAAGGGCTTTTTCGGTGAGCAGACGCTGGCACAGCTTCGCTATGTTCCGGCAAGGCACACGGATTTCATATTCAGCGGCATAACGGAGGCGGTCGGATTCATCGGCAGTACGATACTGATTATTGTTTTCTTTGCACTGCTTTTCCGCTGGATGTATATTGCAATAAAAGCGCGGGATAATTTCGGCACCTGCCTTGTTACGGGTGTCAGCGCAATGCTTGCGGCACATATTTTCGAAAATATCGGCATGACGATGGGAATAATGCCCGTTACGGGAATTCCGCTGCCGTTTATAAGCTACGGCGGGTCGAATATGCTCACAAACATGATAGGTGTGGGTATTGTTCTGAACGTCTATATGCGTCGTCCGATGAAACGAAAACGGAAGCATGACAAAATACGCGAAAACGGCAAGACGGTCGTTGTTTAAAAAACAGAAAAGCATGTTTTGCGGGGCGGTATTCGAAGTGTCCGCTCAATCGCTCGATTTGCTTGAGAGATTAATCGGATTTGAATCCATATGAGTTAACGGCCATACGAATTAACGGTGAAAAAATGAATTGGGAAGGTTACAGCGAAAATGCATCCGCAGCTCTTGATGCGGCACAGGCTGCGGCGGAGGAGCTGCATCACGGCTTCATCGGCACGGAGCACATTTTGATAGGTCTGCTCCGTGCGCCGGGCACGGCGGGGGAGTGCCTTCGCAAATGCGGTGCGGATGAAAGCATGGTGTTTCCGTATGCGGACACCCTTGTCGGCGGTGGAAGACATATTTTCACGGACAGCAGGGGGTTCGCACCGCCTGCAAAACGCGTATTGGAGCTTGCGCTGTATGAAGCAAAAGCATATGCAAGCCGCACAATCTGCACGAAACATATCCTTCTTGCCGTTTTGCGCGAGACGGACTGTTTTGCATCACGCATTCTCGATTCCATCGGGCTGGACAGGCAGATGCTGAAAAAGCTTTTGAACGATGACTCGCGGGAACTCGGTTCGAACGGGCGCGAAAGCCGAAAGTCGGAGCTGCTCCATGATGAAAGCGCAGCCGAAAAAACAAAAGGCAGTGCGAATGATTCTTTAAAAAGTGATTCGGCCGAAAGACAGCCGCATGATGAAAACGTATCCCGCGGGAAAAATAAGCCTCGGGGCGGACAGAGTTCGCCGATGTTGGAAAGCTATACCGATGACCTTACCGCAAGGGCGGCGCGGGGGGAGCTTGATCCGTTGACAGGCTGTGAAGCGCAGCTGAACAGGTTGATTCAGACACTGCTTAGGCGGAGCAAGAATAACCCTGTGCTTACGGGAAGTCCCGGCGTCGGAAAATCGGCTGTCGTTGAGGGATTTGCTCAAAGGATAGTTTCGGGTGATGTTCCTGTCGAGCTGCGTTCGTCGCGGGTGCTGCGGCTTGATTTGGGCGCACTCGTTGCGGGAACGAAATACAGGGGCGAATTTGAGGAGAGACTGAAAGCACTTCTTGACGAAACAACTCCCGAAACAATTCTTTTTATTGACGAAATACATACGATAATCGGCGCAGGTGCGGGCGAGGGCAGTCTCGATGCTGCCAATATCCTGAAACCCGCGCTTGCTCGCGGCGGGTTGAAGCTGATCGGCGCAACAACGCTTGATGAATACAGGCTCTATATCGAAAAAGATGCCGCGCTGGAACGACGTTTTTCACCGATAGTCGTAAAAGAACCTACGCGGGAGGAAGCGATCGCAATCCTTCGCGGTTTGCGTCCGAAATACGAGGCGCATCACGGCGTTTCGATTACGGACGAGGCAGCGGAAGCCTGTGTTGATATGTCTGTTCGCTGCATTCCGGAGCGATTTCTTCCGGATAAGGCGATAGATATAATGGATGAAACAGCTTCCCGCCGGCGGCTTGCTCCGCAGAATACAGCGGAACTGCGGCAGGAAAGGGTCAGCCTCCGAATGCGTATTGAGGATGCATTGAATGAGCGGGATTTTACACTTGCGGCTGAATTAAGAAAACAGGAAAAGCAGCTCGGCGGGCCGAGAACAGCGGATGCACTTCATACGGGAGCGGAGAATTCGGCATTCACTGCGGCTTCTTTAAAAAAGAGCTGTCGTCCGATCGTCACTGCCGGCGATGTTGCACAGACTGTTCACGAACTGACGGGGATTCCCGTAAGCAGTCTTGACGGCACCGTCCGTTCACGGCTCTCGAAACTGGATTCGTTGATCAATGCGCACATTATCGGTCAGGAGACCGCAGTTGCTTCCGTGTGCAAAGCTCTTCGTTCCGCTTTCACATGGCGGAACGATCCCGACCGTCCCCGCGCTGCAATTGCCGTAACCGGAGCGGCAGGTTCGGGAAAAACCAAGCTTGCAGCAGTGCTTGCAGAGACATTGTATCCGGGCGAAAATGCACTTTTGCGGTTTGACATGCGCGAGTATTCCGACTATTCGGCGGTTAACACGTTGACGGGTTCACCTGCGGGTTCTGTCTCCGGCGGAAGACTGACCGAAGCCGTGCGGCGGAAGCCTTTTGCAGTGGTGCTGTTTGACGACATTCAATACGCAAACGCTGCCGTGCGTTCGCTTGTTCAAAGCATCATGCGGTGCGGCGTTTTGACCGATGCAAAAGGTAAAAATGTAAGCTTCCGCAATGCGATTGTATTCGTCACCTGCGGTGAAGGCGACAGCTTTAAACAGCGCAGGGCGGGCTTTTCGGATGAGGCAAATGCGTTGAACGGCAGCCGCGATGAACGGGACGCAAGGCAGATACTTCCGCCGGAAATCGCTTCCGATGCGGATTGCGTTGCCGCGCTTCTGCCTGCGGCTCAAGCCGCTGTTCCCGAGATTGCAAAACTGATGCTGGATGATCTGTCCGATAAACTCAAAAAAACGGGCAGAACGGTTCGTTTCGGCGCTTCCGCCGCAAATTACATTGCAAGCAAAATCGATGAAGCCGAACTCGAAAAAAACGGTGCATGGGCTGTTGCACGCTGCGTTTCGAACGAATGCGAGGATTTTATCAGCGAAAAGCTGCTTGAGGATGCATACTGCTGCAACGACTGCACGGTAGAGGTTGAAAACGGCGGGACGGGGCTTTGCATTGTTCCGCACAATACAAAAGAAAGTTGAGGTCACAGAACTATGAATATTTCACGCTTCGGTATCGGATTCAGATTCGATTCTGTTGAAAACGGAGATGAACGCGAACATGCGTTCAACCTTATTTTTTCGGCAATTGAAAGGGCGGACGTTCGTGGACTTCAATTGTTTGCGGGACATTTTCCGGTTGATGAAAGCGACGATAAAAACATATTCACGGTTGCATTTGCAGGCGGCGGCATAAAACAAACACGCAGTCTGTTTGAAAAGCTGAACGACAATCCGCTCGTTTCGGGTGCGCTTGCGGAATACAGGCCCGTTGTTCAGACGAATGCGCTCAGACGGGCGGAAAAGCTGGCTTTTTACGGCAGATTTGACGAAAACGGAACCCTTGTCTTTAATGAAAAGGACTTGACGGAGTGCGGCTGCAAAAAAACAGAAAAGCCTGCCGTGAACCCTTTTGAAGAATACGGCGGAAGGCGTATTGACCCTGTCGGCGCAGGTATTCGGATGCTTATTGCTCCGGACAAGTTCAAGGGCAGCATGGATGCACAGAGAGTTTGCACGATTATCAAAAATGCAGCGCGGCAATACCTTCCCGGATGCAGTGTGAGAACGCTTCCGATTGCGGACGGAGGGGACGGCACGGCCGAAACGCTTACTCGTGCCTTTAACGGGAATATGCGTTCGGTGAATGTGACTGCGCCGGACGGCAGGAAAATTGCTGCCGAATACGGTGTTCTGACCTCATTCGGTGAAAAAACGGCGGGCGCCACGGCGGTTATTGAAATGGCAAAGGCATCGGGGCTTGCATTGATGGATGAAAATGCATTGGATCCGCTTGCTGCAACGAGCAGGGGGACGGGCGAACTTATCGCTTCAGCATTGAACGAGGGGATAAGGAATATTTTGATCGGTATAGGCGGTTCCGCAACCAACGACGGCGGAATGGGCGCGGCAGCGGCTCTCGGCGTTAAGTTTCTGGATGCGGACGGCAATGAGCTTTCGGGCTGCGGCCGAGAGCTTGCCTTGGTGCGTAAAATTGATTTGTCGGGCTTGCGCAGCGATGTTTTCGAGGCAAAGATAACCGTTATGTGTGATGTTGATAATCCTCTTACAGGCAAAAACGGCGCGACGTACACCTACGGGCCGCAAAAAGGCGCGGACGCCGAAGCATTAAACACTCTTGAAGACGGGATGAAAAACATTGCGGCCTTGTATGACGCTGCGGCAGGGAGAAAAGTGTCCGCCGAATGCGGTGCAGGCGCGGCGGGAGGCATGGGTGCAATGCTGTCGGCTCTTTTGGGCGCGGAATTGACTCACGGCTCGGCGGCGGTGCTCAATGCGGTCGGCTTTGATGCATTGCTTGGGGACACCGATCTTGTCATAACCGGAGAAGGGCAGCTTGATGCATCAAGTGCGGACAACGGGAAGGCCGTCGGCGAGGTTGTGAAACGCTGCGCCGCAAATTCCGGCGGTGCCGTGCCCGTCTTTATTGTTGCGGGAAGGCTCGGAATGGGTTATGAACATATTTACGAGCTTGCGAATGCGGGAGTTTTTTCAACAATTGTTACGGATGAACAGCCGAATGCGGACGGAGACTGTGATGCTGAGACGCGTCTGCGCCTTGCTTCGGAACGAATGTTCCGCTGCATCGCAAGTTCTTTTTCCGTGAATTCACAGCGCAGCGGGCGCGAAATGCGGCGATAAAACAGCTTCTTGCGCAAACACCAAAGAGAGTTTCGCAATGATATGCGATTCAACCTTTGGTTGATTTGCTGATAAATGCAGACATATCTGTGAAAAATAGATTTCAATCAGAAATAATTTTAAAGAAACACGCAAAACAAACCGAAAGGAATAAATAATTTGCGGCGGCACGGGATTCAACCAACGGTTGAGCAGATTTTTTGGGGTTTTCAACCACCGCTTTATTGTCATGAAAAGCTTGCGTTGCTAAAATGAGCGCGAAATTAAGAGTTGGCGCAACACAAAAACGTTTTCCAAACGTAACAGATATGCGGTGCGGCGACTCACGAAAATCAGAAAGAGGGAAAATACCATGAAAGAAAACTTTGCAATCAAACTGCGCGAGCTGCGTAAGGCAAGCGGAATGACACAGGAACAGCTTGCTGCCGAATTCGGAGTGTCCGTTCAGGCCGTCAGCAAATGGGAAACGGCGGCTTCCTATCCCGATATTGAGTTGATGCCGCGAATTGCGGATCTTTTCGGCGTTTCGCTGGATGAGCTGCTGCGCGATGTTAAGAACGAGAAAAACATTGATGCGGGTGAAGAAATTCATACCGATGCCGAACAGCAATGCGATGCTGCCTGCAACCCGGAATCGGTTGAAGTCGAATACGAGGACGAAAACGACGATGAAAATGCCGAGGACGATGAAGAAGACGATGACGATGAAGAAGATGATGACGGCAGCTGCATCCTTGTGAAAAAGGGCAGAAACGGCATTGTAAGCGTCAACACGGATGCCATAGAGGAATTCGGCAGAAAAATCGAGAGAATGGCAAAGAAAAAAGCTGAAAAAGCGGGCTGCGCATTTGAAAAAAACGCAAAAAAACATTCGCGTTCTTCAACCCGTAATTACGGAAATCGTTTCGAATGGAGCAATATCATGATTGACGAAATGCCGGATGACAACACCCTGCGCGTTGTGCTGATGCGCGGAAAACAGATCGTGTCAAGTCAGGAATACGATCCTGCGGTTTGCATTCCCGTTGAACTGAAATATGAAAGAGAGAACGGAATTGCGGGTATGTTCGGCAGGAAAGGCGGATGTACCGATTGCTCGCTAAATGTTGAAATTTGGGGCAATGCCGACATCAACGGCAGTGTTAACGGTGATGTATATGCGGGCGGAAATGTGAACTGCGGTGAAATCGACGGTGATGTCGGCGCGGGCGGCAATGTGAACTGCGGTGATATCGGCGGAGACATTTCAGCGGGCGGAAGCATTGAATGCGGCAGTATCGGCGGCGATGTCAATGCGGGCGGAAATGTCGGCTGTGCGGATGTCGGCGGCGATGTTGGAACCGGCGGAAGTGTTGAATGCGGCAAAGTCAGCGGCGATGTCAATGCGGGCAAAGATGTGAACTGCGGTGATATACTCGGACATGCGAAGACAAGCGGGAGCATGAATTGCGGAAATGTTGACGGAAACGTTGACTGCGGAGGCAATATAAGCTGCGGCGATATCGCAGGACATGCGGAGGCTCGCGGCAGTATTGACTGCAAAACAATTAAGGGCAGTGCCGAAGCAGGCAGCCGAATAATTTACAAAGGCTGAGGATTGGTTCCGGTCTTTGAAAACAAGCAGCAAAGCAGCACTCGGAACGGCATAAAAAGCAATTAAACAACACTCAGTTTCGTATATTCAGCAAAAGGCAGACGGGAAAAATCCTGTCTGCCGCTTTTGTCCTAAAACCAAAACATTGAAACTTTAACAAATCGAATGCGATAAAACTAATCGGCAATTTCAACGGAAAGATTCGGGTTTTCGGCTGCCGCGTCCGAAAACACGCGCAGCATCATGCTCCCGTAGCTGCCGAGGGCGGCAGTCAGCTCGTTCGTTCCGAAGAGAGTCACTGCAACGGGTTTGCATATTTCCGCAAGGCAGTCAAAGAGTGCATCAAGGTTTTTTCCGTAATGATCCGGAAACTGCAATGCCTCGGCAATGCGCAGATGCGCATCGGTAATTCCCGCAATCGCCGTAAAGTCAATGTGGATATTCTTAATGCCGCCGCTTTGTTCGGAACCGGAGTTGTGTGTGAAATTGTTATCCGATATGGTCATGGTCAATTATCCTCAATTATCCCTAAAAATTCTCAAAAACCCGCAGTTTAATTGTCCGCATCGTAAAGCTTAATAAAGCTTTGATAATGGTCATCGGTATAAAAAATCAATCCGTCATTCGAAAAAACTATGCGTTTTGCCCCGCGTGAGGGTGCTCCGCAGGTGTCGATATCGCATTCGGTATAAAACCTTCCTTCCGCTTGCGGCAAAAGCCCCTCGTAGTTGCCGAACCTGTCCCCTCCGATGGAGCAGCCGGGCGCAAAATCCTGAAGCCCGCCGCCCTGCCAGCCGAGTTCCCGCGCCTGTTTCTTTGTTATGAAATTTGCGGGGAGATGTCCGAAAAGGTGGATGTACAGAGCAACTTCATCGCGGGAACTGTATTCGCCGCTTTCTTTCACCGGCGATGAAGTCGGTTCCTGCGGAGGTGCAGTCGGCTTTGCGGAGAGCTCAATTTCGGCGGCTGTTCCGATTTCCGTGGGTTCGGTTGTGTGCAATACATCCGATATTGCAGCTGTCGGGGTATCGGGCAGGAAAACCTCTTCGGGTACGGTGCAGGCTGCAATGCCCGCAATGCTCAAAACTACAAGCAAAAACGCCGCAATGCGTCTTAAGATTCTTAAATCAGCATGTTTCAATATGATTTGCCTCCTTGTTCGGAAAAAGGTCAAGCCAAAAGGCATTTCCGCAAAATGCTTCAACCCTTGAGCGGCCTTCGGCCGAAGCGGTATCGGACCCACTCCGAATATGCTTTGAACGGAGCGAATACAGATATATGATAATGCCGAACGGAAAATTTTTCAACACCGTACGCGTAATAATCGGATGAAACCGTTCGAATTTGCATGTATATGCTGAAAAAACAGAGTGTTATATATAGTTAAAAATAATTTAAAAAAGGGGTTGACAAATGAGACCCAATTGAGTATAATATGGAAGTCGCTTGAAGAGCGGCACAATGGATGGGAGCATAGCTCAGCTGGGAGAGCATCTGCCTTACAAGCAGAGGGTCAC
>OLZR01000981.1_pt1 | contig 12388 bp, 19 predicted proteins | sample 1644421 | NCBI WGS metagenome assembly OLZR01 (sample SAMEA103958132, study PRJEB25191) | human gut metagenome | biome: human-associated habitat [ENVO:00009003]; feature: intestine environment [ENVO:2100002]; material: feces | place: Germany | collected 2013/2015 | reverse complement strand
ACATAACCATATCAAGAGAAGCAATATCCACATCCGCAGAAACTCCATATTTTGTATTAAATGCGCGAAATTATACTACATTTAGTGCTCAGTGGGGAGTACCCCTATTAAATGGCAAAACCTTTTTTGAAAAACCTTTATCTATGGGCTTTCTCCGGATTTCGCACTAAAGTTAGTAATTCTTATTTCTGTATCAAATACTTGTGGAATGGGGGGTGCCCTATATTATTCACATACTTATATTTTGGTTATCAATTTTTTCCCCGCCTCTGCTAAGGGCTTTCTGAACGTATAAACCAAACCTGATACCACTGCTAGCGATCCTAATATCTTAATATTATGGTTTCTATGGCTCTCCTGCTGTCTTTCACAAAACTGTTTATTTTCTGTATCTTTATGATAACGTTCCTGCTTCATCTCAGCCATTCTTTTTCTTATTGCTTCTCTTTCTCCTTCACTTTCTGCTTTATCCATATTCATTTTGAGAAGCTCATATTCTGCTGCATCAGCCTCGCAAAGCCTATTAATGTATTCGTCATTTGATTCAATAATTGTTTTATCAAACTCCGTAGCGTCCTGCATTGCATTATTTGCAGTTTCTTTAAACATCTGAATCTTTCTTATTTTATCTACATTTTTATTTTCTTTTCGTTTTGGCATTACCTGTTTTTTATCTTCCATGCTACTTCCTAATCTAGCCCTTCTTTTATTTTCTCAATCAACGTCAAATCAGCCGGCAACCATTGAACTGAATCAAGTTCATCCTTCCTTAACCACTTAGCAGCTTCTGCTTCCTTCAGTACCAGCTCTCCAGTTATTGTCTCGCACCAAAAACAGTCCATAGAAAGATGGAAGTTTGGATAATCATATTCAATGGTATCTATCAAATCATATACTTCGATATCCGTATCTAATTCTTCTCTTATTTCACGCTTGAGCGCCTGCTCCGGTGTTTCTCCTTCTTCTATCTTTCCACCAGGAAATTCCCATTGCCCTTTGAACTCCCCATATCCTCTAGATGTAGCAAATATCTTACGCTTCTTCTGTACAGAATCACAGATGACTGCGGCGACTACATTAACTGTTTTCATTTTCTGTTGTCTCCATTACATCATTAAAAAATATTGAAATTGCTTTTTCCTTAATTGAATAATATCTTTTTTCTCTTGTAACATATGATACATATTCTCTCTTTGACAATTTCTCCATTATCTTTGTTATTGCCAAATGATGTCGATCGACTTCATTTCCGATTTCTACTGCAGACATTTCATGCTGCCTATTGTTATATAAAACACGTAATATATCAATTTCTATATCAGGCAAACTTTCTGATCTCCACTTTGCTATTTGCTCCTTCATGATTTCCTCTAATTGATTTACCTCTTTAATACAATTCTTTTTTTGACAATTCAAGCAGAAACCGAATTTTTTAACAACGTCATACTCTGCTTTATCTGTATATTCATACCCACAATTGCTACATTTGGGAACTTCAACTGCATTTATGGCTGCCGGTATGAAATCGGTATAATCAAATTCATCCTGGCGCCAATAATCATATGCTCTTCTAAATTCAGGCTTACCATAATCTATTTGATTTTCTAAACACAATCCATAATTTAAGCCATAATATGATACCCTAACGCCTGGCTTTCTACTACTTCCTTCATTAAACTTGCTTACAATATAATACAATTCTAATGTTTGCAAAATGCTTTCAATTTCTTTATCAATGTAGAAATGCGATGTCGGAAGCCAGTATGTTATTCCTGATTTATACTTTTCTATCGTCTGCTTATATATATCTTTTATTGTTTGCTTTCCTGTGTATTTTTCTACCAGACCCCTTTTTATCCTTTTAGCCATTTCTATCAAATCATCCATTAGTTTCTTTTGTGTCATTTGCGTGAGAATTTTATTCTCATCAAAAAATGATTCTTTATATCTACTGTCATTACAAAAATCAGCCAAAATGTTATTTACAAAATATGTTTTAGATGCATTATTTAAATCTGCAATTGTTATACCATTTCCTTTATTGATAGAATTAAGAAAACTATACTTTAAAATATATCCAAGACTTCTAGGGATTCCCGCAGATGCATAGAATAATGTCTTATAGTATGTATCTATGTTTTCTTTAGCTGTATCAAAAATATCATCCGAATCTAATTGTCCGTTCGTATATACTGAAATTCTCTTTTTCAGTGTTCTCTTTATATAATCAATTCCTGATGCCTCAACATTTTTGTAATTTGTTGACGTTTTCTCATATACATCATAAAAATCAAGAGAATATGATACTATTTTCGACGAATCTATATTCCCAAGATATATTCTATATGGATATGCAGCTAGCTTAATAACAAACACATCATTATAAGAAGAAATAATTGGTGCTATTAAAGAGTCTACTATCAGTTTCTGTGAATCCTTTGCTAGTTCACTAAAATCATCCAAAAAAAGATATACTTTTGCCACTGAATGTTTATCTAATATCTTCTTCATTTTTTTTAGAACCGTATTTATAGAAAAAATACGCATTTCTTGTTTTGTATGCTGTTCTTCTGTTGCATTTTTTTGTGAAAAAGACATCCCTGCCTCTGCTTTTTTATCTGTATTTGCGTTCAAATTAAACTGCGTATTTTTTTCACTATTTATGGTGAACTGCATTGTTCTTCTGAAATTTTCGTCTATATATTCACCGCTTTTGATTTCTTCAAAAAGCTTTTCTATATCTTTGTCTTGAAAAATTTTCTTACAGTCATTTTTAATTTTCTCTAATATCTGATTAAAAAACTTCAAATAAACATTATACTTGTTCATCAATTCTTGTTCTTCGCTATTAGATGTCCTGATTTCCTCATAGCAAGACTGTAAATTTATATATACAGATATCACACCTTTCTTTTCTTTTAGTTTTTCTTCTGCTTGTAAAAAAATAGTAGATTTTCCTGTTCCCCTGCGTCCCTTAAAAATAGCATGATTTTCATCTAGTGCTTGTTTTAAGAAATAATCATTTTCAAACAAATCCACATATAACTGTGGCAACAAATTTTTATTTTCATCATCCCGAATATCCGGGCGACCACTTTTTATCAATGACTTAAATGCTTCTTCTATATTATCCCTCTGGGATAGCAATGTTAAACCATCCATTGTACTCCTTCTCCTTTACCACCTATCTCAACTTATCTTTCAGTTCCTGCAAACTTTCTTCTATTTTATCGACATCAACAAAAGTGCAATACACATTTTTTTAATCACAGGAAGAAGTTCCTGCTTTGGCAAATGCAAAATAGAGGAACATGCCCAGATGCCATCATACACCCCAATTTCATCCAATTCCTGAAATAGCATTTCCTTTACTTTAATCCCTGTAAAGCTGCCTGCCTATCGACAGAGTTCTGCAGATCCGTCAATTGCCGCCACCTGGTATCCCTTCTCAAGGAAATATTTTGTATCACGACCGGAACCACAACCAAAATCAAGAATTGACACACTACAAGGCAATAGTTGGAGAAACTTCTCTTGTGCCAGATGCATATCTGCATTCTGAGTGTTTTCTATTAAATTTTTTTGCATTTAGGTTGTAATAATTAATTGTAGTGTTCATAATTTCCTTTCCCATTTAAGACAACTTTCTAATCCTTTGTGGCATCAAGCAAACCAATATAAGTGTCTTATCCAATCTATAAAATCACATTTCTTGTTAAATAATCTTTCCAGACAAATGATCAATTTCATGCTGGCAGATCTGCGCCGTCCATCCTGACAGTTTCTGGCGCTGTTTTTTCCAGTTGAAGTCATAATATTCTACTTCAATTTCCTGGTATCTGGTTGTCTTACGAACACCATCAAGGGATAGACAGCCTTCTTCTGTCTCATACATGTCACGCTTTGAAACAATCACCGGATTGAACATCACTACATCTATGAATCCCATATTCACAATAATGATATTCTTCTTTACACCAATCATATTGGCAGCCATACCAACACACCATTCCCGGTTTGCCTGCAGTGTGTCCTGCAGATCCTTTCCAACCTGGATGTCAGCTTTCGTAGCTGGTTCAGATGGCTGGCCTAAGAAGAAAATGTCTCTTACGATTTGCTTTACCATTTATTTCTATACCTCACCTTACTATATTTTAATATCGGAATTAACACCAAGACTATCTAGTACAGCCTTCATATACTCCTCTTTTGTATGTGTTTTAATTGATTCACCTTCATCTGGCTCTGATAAAAATGGATAATACTCATTTGCTTTCTGCTGAAAACACTGTATATATTCCTCTACAGACAAGACTTTTACAAATCTTGAATCAATTGTCTTCTGTCCATCTTTGGTATGAAATTTTTCAATTCGACGATGATATATTTCTTTCACCAAAATTTTGATACGTTCACCAAAAGATTTCGCCAAAAAGTCTTCCAAATCAGCTTTCTGTAAAAATATTTTTTTATCCTTATTTTCTTCATAACGCTGTTTTCTGTTAAGATCTTCTTTTACTGCAATCTGCACGATTCCCTTCACTTCATCATAGATTCTCTTAATATCATAATCATGTCTTGTAATTTGAATCCATTCAACCCCCATATTACGCAGGTTTCCTTCATCTTTGATTAGATCTCTTCCAAGATCCTGTCTTTTCAGGTTTGTCAATTGCTCTATTGCTGATACATCTGTTATATGATGATAAAAAACTCTAATGTCTCAATACTTCTCTGATATTTTAGATCAGAGCAGTCTTCAACACCGTGATCAACTATTAGTGTTTTCAATCTGTATTTTGTATTCTTCAACCACTCTAGATTGCTTCCATAATTGTACGTTAATCTAAGATACTCCAACGTAGCAACATCCGAGAAATCATCCGGAGAAATATCAGACATACATAGAAAAGCAGGCTGCAGCAATTGCAACCTTGCTTCCTTTCTTCATTGTGCTCGCCATATCATCACGAACTATATCCGTAACATTATTAAATACTTTCATGCCCTCATCCCTCTACTTCTGTGCCTCTTTGATATATTTTCCACTTTTTATTCTTCCATCCTTGGGTCTTTGAGCATCTACTGGAACAGCCCAATAACTACCTATTTTTGTTGCTCCAGATATTCTTCCTTCTGCACATAATCTTTGAATACGTCTTCCAGAAATCCCCCATTTTTCTGCAGTTTGTTTAATTGATAAGTATTCCATACTAATTCCTCTTAATGTACCACTATTATTGATTGGCAATATACAAATAATCTTATCAAATATTATAATCCGAACCTCGAACAATATCAATTAATACTCTCTGATTATATGCAACTTTTCATCAAATTTCTCTTACTGCATTTCTTCAATCCTGTCTATCCACGACAACGGATCACGCGTACGATTCCGCCTTCCTTTCACTCGAATTTCATATTCTACTTCTGTTGGAAACAAAAGTGCTTTAACACAAATTTTCAGATATGGATGACCATCTCGGCCCGGATGAGGTCCTATGTCAACATTCTTATATTTTCTTCTCATCAATCGACAAACCATTTCTACATCAGCAGATTCTATATATGCCTTAGACAGAAAACTTTTTTTCAAATATGGTGCTATGTCCTTTTTTATATCTGATATTGTCGCTTTTTTCTTATCCATTATACCTTTTACCTGATCTTTATAATCAGTCCATTTCAAAAATCAAATTCATCCGGATCCAATCCTGCATCTTTCAACACTTCTCTTCTTTCATCCGGATCCATAAATTACAGTTCATCATACTCAAGTCCGGCATCCGCAAAAGTATCGATCTCATCGTCATCATCAAAGATACTTTTTTCATCATCCTTCATCATTTCGTCCATGAACTGAAACTGTGCAGCACGTTCCCAACTATCCAATTTCCCGTCTCTGTTAAAATCAAACATCTTATCACATCCAAACATGATTTTTCCTCCCTTAATCTTCCATAAACTCGAAATATTCCTGTTCACTGGCAAATAAAATGTATTTGCCTTCTACATATCCCATATATCCGTTGCTTGTGTTATAACCTTTCATCTGCCAGTCCTCCTTGGATTTTTCTTCTTTTTTGATGTTATCATCTTACAATAAATGGCTGTGCGAAAATCCCGACAACCAACTGGTTCTATGGCGGGGATAATTGGGTCCTATGGCAGATTAAACGCTGATTAAAGGCCTTTAATTGCCAACTAAACTACGAAGAATTCCAAAATCATGTTGCAGATTTAGAGGCTTCCATTCATGCCACCGATAATAAGATTCAACAAACGAGACTGGCAATTCAAAATCAATAAGTAATTCAGAAACACTGTGAAGTCTATCGGGCCTGTCGTGACATCATACGTGCTCAGAATTTGGTATTCACAAACTTCCGTCGGCTGAAAAACTGCAGCGACAACAGATGGAACTGGAAGAAGAACTGTCCTCAGCCAAAAAAAAGCAGGATCTCCAGCAGCAACAGAATACCCTGCATATAATTGAAAAAAATTTTGATGCTATGATCCGCAAAGCTGATATCAAGGTTCCGGAGAAAGCGCCTTCATCAAGAATCTTGAGCTCTTAAATGCCGAAAAAGAAAAATTAAAATAAGCCATAACGCGCCGAAAGGTAATGAACCATTTCTGACTCATTGCCTTTTCCTTTACATACGCTGTAATTGATTGACGATACTTTCTGTTCTTCGAATAGCTTCTTCTACCTGTCTTTTTGCATTATTGATTCGATCCTGGACCACCCAGTCCCCAGTTCTTTGCACTGTTTAAATTTTCTTTTGCTGCCTGAAGACTGTTCAAAGCTCTACGTCCAGCTTCAATTGCTTCTCTTTTTTCTTTTTCAATATCATATCCCATTCGTTTTCTCCTCCTGATCGATTATGAATGTGACGTCACCAATGCTATAATGCCACCGACAATCAACAATGGAAAAGCAATGTACATCAGTCCACCTACAACCATACCAATCAATATCACCGGGAAGAAAATAACTGTGCAAAGTAATTTCATAATTCCCCAGGATGCTCTTAACCCAAAAACAAAAAATTTTCCAACAAACCAAATCATACAAATTGCAAATAATAACGATAACATTTTTTTACTCCTTCTGAAACTCATTCTGATATGTGTCTTTCATTTTTTCTGTTCTTTTTCTGCTAAATATTCAGATGTGTTCTTTATGCCAAGCTTATTACTGAATGCCGGATTTTTATCCATCTTTTCTATTATCCGGATTAATCGAATTCTCTGTGCCACTTCCATCTGATCACCCCATTTATATTCTGTTTTTTTGTTGATATTGTCACTATAACAAATTTATTTTTCACAATACACATCTACCATGAGGAATTGCATCTTTATATTTCTCGAATTTTGAGAATTCTGTCTTTATATTTCTCTGCACGAATTGTTTCCTTATGCTGCCTCTTTTATAATAAGCATATCCGAGCAACATCATAAATTATTATTAAAAGGGAGATTATGCTATGCGAATTGAAAACTTGCAAAATGAAAACAGAAAATATGCGAAAAGTATCGAAAACTTCCATGTGCTTGAATATGTGCAGGATGCCAGCGTTTCGCCTATGAATGCAATGAATGAGTATTTCATGAGTAAAATGAATGTCAGAAGAAGACAGGTTGTTATTGATATTGATAAAGACCATTCAGCTGTTATCCAGGCTGGTGCCATGCAATGGATGGGTGGTAATGTACAAGCCACATCTGGTGTAAAAGGTATCGGAGATTTCCTTGGAAAAGCACTCAAGGGTGCGGTTACCAAAGAAACCGCAGTTAAACCGGAATATGTTGGTGAAGGCTGTCTGGTATTAGAACCGACATACAAATATATTATCCTTGCAGACATTGGCAAATGGGGACCAGCCGGAATGACAATTGAAGATGGCATGTTCCTGGCTTGTGATGCAAATGTAAAAAGTAAAGTTGTAGCCAGAAAGAACCTTTCATCAGCAGTATTAGGTAGCGAAGGTCTGTTTAATCTGAGTTTGCAGGGAAATGGTATAGCTGCACTGGAGTCTAATGTTCCCGAAGATGAATTGATTGAAGTCATATTGGAAAATGATGAACTGAAAATTGATGGAAACCTTGCTGTATGCTGGTCATCAAATCTTGAATTTACCGTAGAAAGATCTACAAAAACACTTGTCGGATCTGCAGTTAGCGGAGAGGGTCTGGTAAATGTTTATCGTGGAACAGGACGAGTACTGATGTGTCCGGTCGCACCGACAACTTCCTTGTTTGAGTCCACTAACACCATGGCAGCTAAAGCTGCTGCTAAATCCAGCAATACATTTGGAAAATAAGTGTAAAATACATTCTCTTGTAACCAACAAACGCCGATATAGGATTATAAAAATCCTGCATCGGCGTTATTAATTGTGATCATTTTATTTTCTTTATTCAGATGAACTGCTTATCATCAATGCAAATTTTTAATTCTTTTCAATTCCATCTGGCATATGATCTTTCTCAGTTATTTTTCGAATGACCCGGCATGTATTTCCAACTGCCAAACTATACGGCGGAATATCTTTTGTTACAACACTCCCTGCACCAATTACACACCCTTCTCCTATGGTGACACCACCACAAACAACCACATTGGATGCCAGCCAGCAATTATCCTTTATAGTTATTGGCTTCGCATATTCAAGATTATAAAAACTTCCATCTTCTCTTTTCCTAATATTGCGTTCTTCAGGTAATAATGGATGCATAGGAGTTGCCAATGTAACATTTGGACCAATCATCACATTATCGCCTATATGTATTTCACATACATGTGAACTACTCGGCAACTTAGTTACCAGAGCATCTGAAATCTGGCGGGATACCGCCTTTTTTCAGGGTGCGTCCATGACACCAATACTGCTTGCCTTTCGGCTATGCAGCTACTTTTATTATTTCTGGATTTTTTAGTCCAGTTATGGACAGTTTCTTCTGCTTTCCGGATACGGAAAGATATTTCCGCAGGATATTGAAGGCGCCTATTGCATCTGCATTAAATCTTACTCCATTGGTTATATACATGCCCCGCTCTTTTCGATTTGATGCTTCTGCATATCTTTTTGATACCTCTGATGATAATGGGCTGCACTGACTTGTATAGCTTTCTTCCTGTTTTATCAATTGTATTCCATACAGTTTCAGTTTATAGTCCAGCATGATGTACAGTCTGTCATATGGCAGTCCGTGAAACTTTTGGTTGGTCTTATGCCCCATATCTTTTTCTTTACGAATATTTCGGATATCACCCACAACCACACAGTGGATATCTTCTTTTCTGCAATATTCTGCAATCCATCTGGTCACTTTGTGAAAGTAGTCTTTTACTGCATTCTGCTTTTTCCTATATAGTCTCTGGATATGTTTTGATGATTTTGGATATTTTATTCCTTTTTTCGATTGCTGCGCATACCATACAGACTGTACTCTGGCTATCTCTTTATGAAAGTATCTTTCCAGAGAAAGATATTTTCTTCCTAGAATAAAAGTCCTTCCATTTCCAGAATCATAACAGGTCATCAAATTGTGAAGACCAAGATCAATAGATAAATAATGTCCATTCTGGGAAAGCTGCTCTGGTCCTTCGATCTCATAGATAACGATAAGGTCACATTTTCCGTTTTCCGGCGGATAGATCCGCAATTGTTTTATATGATCCATGTCCCTGAAAATCTTATTTTCAAGATATAGAAATTTTTCATGGATCCCATAGGTTTCTTCCATATAGCTTTTCAGATCCTTTGGCAGAGACAGCCGCAGCTGGTCTGAACCTTTCTCATGCCGGATCCCCATCTGCATGTATGTGACCGGTATATTGTCCTGTTTAAAACGGGGCGGATTTGGATCTTTGATCCCTCCGGTCTTTTTCAGGACATAAAAAGATTTCCATGCTTTGTCCAGCTGCTTGCAGGTCTCCTGCGCTGTCTGTGACGGAAGCTGTCTGTACCACAGATCTCCTTTATGCGCTTTTTTCTGATAATACCAGTCAGGATACTTTTCCAGTCCCAGTTCTTTATAATGATGACGTTCATAGTTGCAGACATTCCAGAGTTTGGAAGCTGCATAACACATATGCCCTATGATATTGGAATATTCCGGCCGGATCTTTACAGATGTTCTGTGTGACAGCAGCATTCCTCTTCCCCCTTTGGACAGCTATGCAGATAGAGATCTACACTCCACCTTGGTTTAATACGACTTGCTCTGATGCTCAATATAACGGCGGATATTTTCCTCCGATACAGATCCGATCGTTTCCACATAATAGGAATGGTTCCACAGCTCTCCCTTCCATAGCTGGTCTCTTATTTCCGGAAAACGTTCGAACAGTTTTCTGCCGGTGATCCCCTTCAGATACTTGACGATCGCTGTTATGGACAGTTTTGGTGGAGCTGATACAAAGCAGTGGACATGATCACCTTCACCACATTCAAATAAATGAACAGTAAAACCTTTATCCTCAGCAATCTGCTGCACCAGTTCCTTTAGGTATTCCTCAATTTCTGGGTTTAATACCTTCCGCCGGTATTTCACCGACCACACCATATGGTAATTAATATTACACACACAAGTCCTGTAATATATTAGATTTTCTTTCATACATATAGTATAACATAACAAGTAGAAATGCGCAATAAAAAACGAACGTATTTTCGATTGATTATATGCCGGTTACGGCATTAATACCAATGGATTGGGAGATTATTATATTATTTCAATGTGCAGATATGCACAATCCTGCGCTTTCATCTCGGTAATTGAATTGCCGAGGATTCCCGCTTATTGTCCTAAAATCAGTCACAACCACAAGGGAACAGATGAATGCCGGTTCTGCCAAAGAGCGACTAATGAAAGCGATTATAGGAGGCATTTTCGTCGGTTTTATCTGCGGATTTGTCGGTGCAGGTGGTGGAATGATGATGCTGTTTGTACTGACTTCTTTTCTGGGATATCAGATGCACATGGCGGTTGGAACCAGTGTATTCATCATGGCATTTACCGCACTTACAGGCGGAATCAGTCATTTCGCAATCGGTGGCATGCCAGACATTACGATTATGGTCCTATGCGCCGCATTCACACTTCTCTGGGCTAGAATCGCTGCTATAATAGCCAACAAGTCAGATGCAAAGACCCTTAACCGTGCAGTTGAAGTAGTCATGATTCTTACGAGTATAATGATACTCATCGTAAACAATATAAGTTGAATTCTATGCCTAATACGGATATGAAGTAGGCTGCACTCTCAAGTCTCTATGGAATCGATAACGCCGGTACTGGATATCAAAATCCCGCACCGGCGTTACTGATTGTAATTATCTTACTTTGATATAATCATAAATTGTCAACCCCGCAAACTTGAAGTTAGCGATTTCTTTTTCCGGTATTCTCTGTCCCACGGATTTCCTCATGATAGAAATAATCTACGATCACCGGATGTCCCTGCGGGACTCTGCCATAAGGCATTTCATTATCCACAAAGGCACAATCATACTTCTTAGCCATTTTCTCAGCTTTTACTTCAAGTGCTTCAAAGTAGCTGCGGTTATGCTTGTTATAGATCTCGTCGTAAAGTGGTACAAGATCAGGATATTTTCCGGCGATATAATCCATAATTGTCTTTTTGAAACCGCCTCGAAGATTGAGATTTTCGAGCCAGAACAGATCGCACTGATCCTTTACCCGCTCAAAGATTGCTTCAAAATCCGTGATACCGGGGAATACCGGGGATACGAAACAGACTGTACGGATACCTGCCTCATATACCTGCTTCATAGCAGCGATACGGTGCTCAATGCTCGAAGCAGAGTCCATATCGTTCTTGAAATTTTCATCTAGTGTGTTGATCGACCATGAAACGGTTACACGTCCAAGCTTCTTCAACAGATCAATATCCCGTACCACAAGATCCGACTTTGTGCAGATCAGAATATCTGCGTCACTGCCGATCAGCTGCTCCAGAAGTTTTCTGGTATTCCCGAATTGCTCCTCCTGTGGATTGTAGCCATCTGTCACAGAACCGATGACCACCCGCTGTCCGGCATATTTCTTCGGATTTTTAATTTCCGGCCAATGCTTCACATCAAGGAAAGTGCCCCATTCCTCCGTGTGTCCGGTAAAGCGCTTCATAAAAGAAGCATAGCAATACTTGCAGGCATGTGTACAGCCCACATAGGGATTGACCGAGTAACCGCCTACCGGCAGACTAGACTTAGTCATGATGTTCTTTGTTTCCACCTCACGAATGAGGATTCCATTTATTACTTCTTCCATGATTTCTGTACCTCTAACACTTTATTAAATTCTTCCGGCATTTCCTGAATCATATTTTCATCCCCTATGATAGGGACAA
>OLZR01000979.1_pt1 | contig 12397 bp, 8 predicted proteins | sample 1644421 | NCBI WGS metagenome assembly OLZR01 (sample SAMEA103958132, study PRJEB25191) | human gut metagenome | biome: human-associated habitat [ENVO:00009003]; feature: intestine environment [ENVO:2100002]; material: feces | place: Germany | collected 2013/2015 | reverse complement strand
CTTCTGCGTCCGCTGCGTCCATAGCTGCAAGCAGAGCTTCCGTGCGGATCTCATCGCCTGTCCGCACTTCTCCCGCAAGGCATCGAGGTGTAGACAGTTAGGGGTCGAAAAAGCCTGTGATTGCAAGCCTCAGAGCGACGCAAATTGACCAGCCTAAGTGATTGTATTCCCTGCGCAGTTTCTTCTTTAGCGCGGAAATAAGTGTCGATTTCGGCACTTGTTTGAATGCCCGGAAAACGAACCAAGAGCCTCTGTCGATGCCCGTTTTGGGTGTCGGCAGAGGCTCTTTTTTTATGACATATTCAAAATAGCGGACAGCAGCTCTTGAACCTGTTGCCGGTATTCCGGCTTTATATCCGAAATACGTCTGGCAAGCGCAAGGGCTTCCGCTTCTGGCTCATCGGTCCCAAAGATAATTCGGTCCGCACTGACGCCCAGCAAACGGCAAAGACGCTGCAAGGCTTCAAGAGAAATACCGGAAGCACCACGCTCAATAGCGCTCAGGTGATTCGGCGTCATGCCAAGCATTTCTGAGAGCGTGTCCTGCGTATAGCCCGCCTGTTCTCTTGCCACTTGAATATTGCCGCCGATTTCAATATTGATGTCCTTCTTCTCTCGCATAGCCTCACCACCTTTGCATTTAGTGTACCTAACGGCGGTGTCATTATCCACGGTACGCCGTCGTTGATTTTACTAACGACAATGCGTTGACTGTCCGTGATGAGGGTGATAGAATGGAGTTACCTACCAAAAGAGTGAAAGAAGGGGTGTCATGTCACGCATTATTGAGTTTAGAAAGTCTGCTCAAAAAGCTGCAAAGCAATCCGTTCAAGGCAAGACTTGTGCGTTTACCGGTCATAGACCGCAGAGTCTTCCGTTCGGCTTTGATGAATCCGATAAGCGTTGTACTTCTTTGAAATCTGTTATGCGGGATCAGATTGTAGCACTCATCGAGAACGAGGGCGTCACGCATTTTATTACCGGCATGGCTCTTGGCGTCGATATGTACGCTGCGGAAATTGTACTCGATTTGAAATCAAAATACCCTCACATTACTCTGGAAAGTGCAATCCCTTGTGAGACACAAGCGATCAAATGGTCTGTGGCTTCACGGGAACGGTATTATAATATCGCGGCAAAGTGTGACAAGGAGACCATGCTGCAACGGGAGTACACGTCGGACTGCATGGACAAGAGAAATCGGTACATGGTCGATCACGCCGATTATATTCTCGCAGTATGGAATGGATGCCCCAGCGGTACCGGGAACACCGTGAGATATGCCCACAAAAAGGGCAAATCTATCATCGTTATCAATCCGGTTTCCCTTGATGTCACGCGGGAATAAGGCAAAAATCCCACTCCTGAATCAAGAGTTGTGAAAACCGTGAAGTATTTCCCGATAGTGAATACACATTGCACTACTCGGTGATTATTGGAAACGTGTACGGCGTATGCTGCCCAGTGAACATCTCCACGGAACACATCGAATTTTCACGGCTTCGTAAAACGGAAAGTGTCACCTTATGAACAGTCCCTTGCCGAGAGAAAAATAAATCGCTGGAAACGGGAACGCCCCCGGCACTGTGCGTCTGGCACAGTGTCGGGGGCGTTTTTCCGTGTCTTAGTTATGAGCCAGTTCATTTAGGAGCAGCTTTCGATAGTCCACATCCAAGACGCAGCGATGGAAGTCCATCAGACGGTGTTCGTCGAACAGCTTTTCACAGAGCTTGGTCAGCGGATGATTCATCAGCTTTGCAGAAATGCCAGTCTCGTTGAAAAACCTTGCCCATGTGAAGACCTCTTCTAAATCCTCCTGCCCAAGCGTGGCAGGAATGATGGCGTTGCAGAGACGGACAATGGGGCTGTCCGCAAATCGCTCTGCGACTTCCTCCGGTGTGCATTCATAGCGGTCACAGTCAAAGGAAAGCGCATCCTCAATTTTTAGATAATTTTCGATTTCATCCCGCGTCAAGGTTATGGTGTAGTCTCCCATACCGGACGGCACATCAATATTCTCCATGACATCAAGCTCGTAACGGGATCCGCCGATGATCGCTTCAAAGGAGAAGGACTGACAGATTACTGCTGGGTTCTTGTCTATCTTGTCCTCATTCAGAAAGGACAGCGGATTGTACTCTGTTAGTTCCCAGTCGATTTTTCCTCTCTCTGTTTGCTCGGCAATCTGCTGGATCAGATGTTGTTCTTCTTCGTGCAGATTTTCATTGTACAACATGATACACCTCCGTTTTCTGATTGTCGTTTTTTTGGGGGGGGCTGCTCTATGTTTCCGAAGAGACTGCCGTTTGTATCATCATTCCTTGGCTGAGGGCAGACCTTCGTAAAACTTCCTCAGTTCGTCCAAACTGCTTGTCCGATTTTTGATAGGCAGGGAGTCCCATGTAATGTCATGATAGCGTTCCGGCGGCTCGTCCCGCAGTCTTCGGTCGATAATGCAGACAATGCCGGTGTCTGTGAAATTGCGGATCAATCGCCCGATACCTTGCTTGAGCTTGATAATCATTTCGGGAACGCGGACATCCATCAGAGCGTCCTTTGCGACGGAACACTTATACTCGATAATTGGATCGGGGACAGGGAACGGAAGCCGGAAAATGATGACATTGGAAAGGCTTTTTCCTTCAATGCTGATACCTTCCCAATATGCGCCCGTCCCCAGAAGCACGGAGTTCGTATCTTCCTTAAACTCATTCAGCACCTTGTCCTGCGACGATCCCGGCTGCTGCATCAGGATTTTGTACGGAAGATTTTTCTCACTGAGAATGGAGTAGACCTCTTCCATGTCGGTCTTTGCCGTAAACAGTACGAGTGCCTTTCCGTTGGAAATGCTCAGGATCTCAAGCAGTCGCTCCACGCCCTTTTCAATGAAGGCTTCATGTTCTTTGGTCGGGTGCGGGAGATCGTCGCAATAGTAGATCATGGCGTGTTCATCGTATGGATATGGGGAAGGCTTTGGCTCGGATAAGCAGCCGCGATCACCAGCGGGAAAGCCGGTATTGCTGATAAAGTAAGAATACTGTTCTTCCAGAGACCCGCTCGTGGCGTTCGTCAGCGTGGCAGAGGTCAAGATGGTTCTTTCATCACCATTGAAGTATAGGCGGCTAACAATTTCCCTTGTGTTTTTAGGGCAATAGACAAGCTCCGTGTTACTACCGCGCTGCTCAATCCAGATCAACATATCATCTATCCGGTCAAGAAGCTCCGAAAGGGACTCGCTGACCGCATCCAGATCGTCAGAGGCAGCAAAGGAACGGTTGTTTCTGAAATCCATGCTGGAATAAATCTGAATGCTGGACGAAAGGTTATGTATGGCGGCGTTCATTTCAGTAAGCAGCTCAACTGCGCTGCCGTTTTGGTCAAAGAAAAAGCGGTCAGCATAGCGCATATCCTGATCTGCCTCGTTGATCTGCTTTTGGACTTGTGCTTTCAGGCAGTTATAGAAGGCGATGATTGCGCTCTCTGCCTCTCGCTTTTCTCTGGACACACTGCTCTGGTCAAAGGATCGCAGCTCATAGAATGCACTCTTGATCATCCCAAAGAGCATACCCTGTCCGAAACGTTCCGTTGTAGCACTACGCACCTTATCATCTAAGTTGTGCGCTTCATCCACGACAAGCAGATCAGCGGCGGCGTTAATCAGCCCGTCCTGACCGCGCCGGAGCTTCATGAGATGCTGGGTGAGAAAGTCCTGATTGCACAGAACAACGCCCTCCGTATACTTTAATGCTGCGCGGACCTTGTAATACTTGCACTTCTTTTCACAGGAGCCACAATTCTTCATGCTGAACCGCTGCACGTTTACCTTGTCCCAGACGCCTTGCGGCAAAACCTCCGGGAAATCCTTGCGTTCCTCATACTTTTGCTTGATTCCTTCTTTAAGCGCGTCCGGTGGGTCTGCTTTCGGATCACACATATATTCATCTGCGCGTTTGTTGCAGAGATAATGGGTCTGTCCTTTTGCGAGGATGACATCTCTGTTCAGCCCAAGAAGGGGCATTACCGCGTGGACATCGCGCCAGAGCTGTTCTTGAAGCGCAATGGTCGAGGTTGCGATGATAACCGGCTTGTTCATGCGTTTGCTGTACAGCAGCACCGGCACAAGATAGCCAAAGGACTTGCCAATGCCCACGCCAGCTTCAATCGCAAAGTGCTGATCGTTTATGAGGGCGTCCACAATCTCAAAGGACATATCCTGCTGCCCTTCACGCATTTCCAATCCATGCTGCGGGGCTTCATCCCAAAAGAAGGTGCTGACTTGCTCACTCATGGAGTACAGCTCTGCTTTTCTGCGCTTTTTCCGTTCCTCCGATGTATTGAATCCAAAATAGAATCTGTTGTCCATCCACATTCCTCCCGGAATAGAAACCAAGGCTATCCGCGTTTCAGTTCAATGCTGACGTTTCCGTTCTCGTCGATGGTCAGCGTCATGTGCCTGATGTGCTTCTCATAGAACTGCCGCCGCTCTGCGGGAGACATTTCGATCCTCGTGTTTCGCAGAGCTGCATCAAACATATCGTTGACGTTCAGGTGAACGGAGTTGTCAATCCAGCGGTACATCTCCTTGAACAGTGCGTTTTTCTTGATGTCCTCGCTGTTGCCGGAGTAGAAGTCATCCAGATAGCAGTAGAATATCCCAGATTCTGCAAGTGCCGCCTTCATATCCGGTCCGCATTTTTCCCGCTCAATCATGACAAGGAATCTGGCGTCCGGTAAAGAAGAGATCAGCCCCCAGTAGTCGGAATCGCTTGAGACGATGACGAAGGAATCCACTTGCTTCTGGTAGTGTTCCTGACAGGCTCTTGCGGTGAGCTTGATGTCTACCAGTGATTTGTTCTGCTTGATCCGCTCAATCATGATATGTTCAACGGGGATGCGGGTGTAGTTTTCAAGAATCCGCCATGCCGTAGCGGTATGTACGTCATCAAAGAGAATGATCGCCGTAATTTTCTGCATGACCTCATAATCAAGGTTTTTGAGCGTGGCGCACAGCTTGTACGGGTCAGAGTTTTCGCAGTCCACTACCAATACGGTCTTCTCACTGTCATCTATGAAGTCGTAGATATTGTTTTTTACAAAAGCCCCTGCATCGGAGACTTTACTGTATTCCGTGAAGGCGTCGCAATGCCATTGATAAAGCAGGGTAGCAAACTTCTTATCATTATAGAGGACATTGCCCTCGTCCATCGGTACCCAGTTGATGTACATTTGATAGGGGTAGTAGGAGAGACTTGCGTAATAGATGTCCGCAGCATCTTTCGTTCCGTCCTCTGTCAAACCGTTTGGCATAATGAACAGCTCTTTTATGTACGCCCAGTTAATCCAGATTGGAAAGAGGCTTTTGCAGTTGTTAATGCGGTCTGAAATCAGCCGGTTGATCTCGATAATGTGGTGGCAGAGCTTTGTACTCGACTTTTTGATAAAGCTGATTCCGTCGTTTGAAAGCTGCTGCATACTGGAAGCCGGGATGATCTCTGGCATTGAAAGCAGCCCTCGATACTCCATCCGCATGATGTCATTTATTTTCCGGTAGTTGCGCTCAATGGCGGTGCGAATGATACAGAGATTGCGAATGATACGGGCATTTTTATCCTGTTCAAGCCGGTCGTATATCTCTATCTTCGGCGGCTCGTGTTCATTTTGGAAAATACGGAGCGGGACGCCGATCAGGTATGCAACCTTTGACACAAGCTCATAGGTGCTGTCTTTGTAAGCAATCTGTTCTCCGGCATATTCGATGCCATTCAACATGACTGAATTGCCCATGATCTACTCCTTTCTCGTAGGGGAGTTAAGCGGTCATTACATTGTCCGTCCACATCTCACACTGGCTCATGACAGTCTGGACAGCATCATCCATACCCTCTGGCGGATATTTGTGTTTTTTCAGCAACCTTTTGACCAGGCGGCGCATTCCAGCTCTTGCGCTCTCTTTCTTTTGCCAGTCTATTGTCTGGTTTTTGCGAAGCAAATCTGTCAGTTCTTTCGTGATAGCAATAAGCTCGTCATGCTCGTAAAAGTCCTTGATTGCTTGCGGCTTTGTGAGGGCATCATAGAAAGCAAGCTCGTCCGCTGTCAATCCGAGTTTTTCACCCTCGGCGGCAGCAGCGGCAATGTCTTTCGCCAGCTTGAGTAATTCTTGAATGACTTCCTCGTTGGTCAGCATTCCGTTCAAATAGCGGTTCATTGCGCTCTGAATGATTTCGGAGAACTTTTCAGACTTGACAATATTTGTTCGACGGTAAACAGAGACCTGTTCGGAAATCAGTTTTTTCAGGAGTTCGACTGCAAGATTCTTCTCCTTCATGTTTGCCACTTCTTCAAGAAACTTCGGATCGAACAACGAAAACTCAGTCTGGACATCGGAGAAGAGGTTGATAACACCTTCGCTCTTGATGCTGTGCTTCAAAAGCTCGTTAATGCGCTCATTTACTTCCGGAAGCGTAAACTTCTTTCCGGTACCGCCTGAAACCAAGCGCACGGTCATTGTTCTTACGGACTCGAAGAAAGCTGCCTCCATGCGAGTTTGCTCGTCTACCAAGCTGCTGCACAGCGAAAGTGCCTGCTTGAGAAGCAGGGCTTCTTTGATAAACACATTCTGTGTCTTCTCATGGTCGGGAAGCTCGTACTCTGCAACACTCTTGCCGAGTATGAAGTTCACTCCGCCGCTGATGAGCTTCGCCCTGTCGAGGTCGCTTCCGGTCATGAATTTCTCATAACTGAATCCGTGGAACAAATCTCTGCAAATAGAGAGCTTTTCAAGGAACTTCGGATATGCAGCCTTGCTTACATCTGTATCACCATAGTTCTTCTTGTCTCTGGCAGTATAGTCGTTCATTGCCTGTTTCAGTGCAGCCGCAATACCGACGTAATCGACAACCAAACCGCCTTCTTTATCTTTGAAGACACGATTGACGCGGGCGATAGCTTGCATCAGGTTGTGTCCAGCCATCGGCTTATAGACATACATCGTAGCGAGGGAGGGAACATCAAAGCCGGTCAGCCACATATCCACGACGATGGCGATTTTCAGCGGAGAGTTGTTGTCTTTGAATTTCCGCGCCATATCGTCCTTATGAGCTTTGTTGCCGATAATCTCACGCCATTCTTCGGGATCGTTATTGCCTTGCGTCATGACCACTGCAATCTTTTCCGTCCACGCTGGGCGTAGCTCAAGAATGCGCTTATAAATCTTCATTGCTATGGGACGCGAATAAGCAACGATCATCGCCTTGCCGGTTAGGATATTCTCACGGTAATTCTCGTAATGATCAAGAATGTCATTTACCAAGGAATTGATCGTCTGGTCGGCACCGAGGATTGCTTCCATCTGACCAAGTTCCTTTTTGCTCTTTTCAATGACATACGGATCGGCGTTGTCAGCCATAATGTCATACTCATTATCGATCAGATGGAGGGTGTTCTCGTCGAGTTTCAGGTGAATCACACGGCTCTCGTAGTAGACGGGTCTGGTCGCGCCATCTTCAACTGCCTGTGTCATATCATAGATGTCGATGTAATCACCGAAGACCTCTCGTGTACTGCGGTCTTTTGTGGAGATCGGTGTTCCGGTGAAGCCAATGTAGGTCGCATTAGGAAGCGTGTCTCTTATAATGCGGGCAGTGCCGATAACGGTTTTCGCCTCGACTTCGCCGTTGTCCTTCTGCTTGACCACAACCTTCTCATTGAGACCATATTGCCCACGATGCGCTTCATCAGCCATCACGATAATGTTCCGACGCTCCGAAAGAGCTTCGTTGCTTTCTTCAAACTTCTGCATGGTCGTGAAGATTATGCCGTTTGCCTGTCTGTTTGCAAGCAGTTCTTTCAGATTCTTGCGGCTCTCAGCGTGCTGCGGCGTTTGCCGGAGGAAGTCCTTGCAGCGGGCGAATTGTCCGTAAAGCTGGTCGTCCAGATCGTTACGGTCGGTAATGACAACGATAGTGGGGCTTTCTAACGCTTCTTGCAGATAATGAGCATAGAAGACCATAGACAACGATTTTCCGCTGCCCTGTGTATGCCAGAAGACGCCACCCTTACCGTCCGTCACGGTTGCGTGTTTTGTAGACTCAATCGCCTTTTTGACTGCGAAATACTGATGATACCCGGCGAGTATCTTGAAAGTATTCTGTCCATCCACATTAAAGCAGATGAAGTTTTTCACGATGTCAAGGAAGCGGGTCTTCTCAAACAGTCCTACAAAGAATGTGTCAAATGATGCGTGTTGCGTATTCTCATAGCTGCCGTCTGTTGTTTTCCACTCCATAAAGCGGTCTTCGCCGGACGTGATTGTACCAGCCTTTGAAGTGGTCAAGTCGCTCATGACACATACCGCATTATAAATGAACATAGAGGGGATCTCATACATATAGTTCCGGAGCTGGCGGTATGCTGCGGAAGCATCGGTTTCTTCGCGGGACGGAGACTTCAACTCCACAATGACGAGTGGGAGACCATTGACAAAGAGAATCACATCTGGTCTTTTTTCGGAGTTCTCAATGAAAGTCCATTGATTCGCAACTGTGAACTCGTTACTGGCAGGATTTTTGAAGTCTACAAGGTAAACAAGGGTAGAGCGTTCTTCACCCTTGTCATAGTATTTTACCGGGACTCCGTTTTGGAGGTAGTCCATAAAGACCATGTTCTTCTGCAAAAGCGTTCCGGTTTCAAAGTTCTTGAGCTTATAGATTGCCTCCGTCAGAGCGTCCATAGGCAGGCTCTTGTTGATCCGCTGCAAGGAAGGTAGCAGAACATCCTCATAAAGCGGCGAGTGATAATCGCGCTCCACGTCCGGTCCATAGATATAGTTATAGCCCAGTTCTTCATTGAGAAGCTGCAAGACAGCGTTCTCGTAATTTGATTCTGTAAAATATCCTGCCATAGTTTTGTCACTCCCTTTTACGCCAGACTCGCCCCAAACTGATCCAGCGTATTTTCTGCATCTCTGTCAGTGACAGGCTTATTCATTGCCTTTTCAATCAGATTGAGAAGACTCTTTGCTCTGTCTATGAAGTAGCCATTGAAGTTATCTGCCTTCAATTCTGCATAGTTGATAAAGTGCGATTCCACCCGTGCTTGCAACTCATTCTCGGTCAGTCCATCAACCTTCTTTAGAATTGCCCCCAGATACTCACTCGGCGCATTTCCGCCAATCGAGCGGTTGGTGGCTGGAAGAATCGGCGTCTTGTTAATGATGGAATTATACCGTTCGCGCTTGATGCCCATTTTCTCGCAATATGCTTCGGGGAATATATGGTGAATATCCGGAGACTCAAGCATACTGTTTACAATGTCAATCGTCGTGTTGTTCATAAAGTCACGACACTTCTCCTTGTAAAGAAGAGCCATTATACCTTTATATGCCGCGCTCAAGCGAGTTTGAAGGGTTAGCAGCCGCGTAGAAGAAAAGACTGCGCTGTTAATCGTGTGCATTGCATTCGGACGTCCATTGACCTCTTCAACCATGTCCTCAATGTCATAGGCATAGCGGGTTTCGTTCGCACCGCCATACATCTCACCCAAAATCCCGCACCAATACCACCGAGAAAGAGTTTTGATTGTGTTTGGCTCATTGCATTTGGATTTTCCGAGAACAGCGCAGATTGCCGCAAGTGGAATCAACTGCGTTGTATAGGGCAAATCTCTTTGACGGAAAACGCACTGATCCCGAAGAAGAAACTCCTTTGCGATTTTGAACCCAGACAGCACTGCATCCCGGTTCGCTATGTACGATTCATAAGGAAGTCCCAGAACATCTTTCTTTTTGCAGGAGATTGTGTTTGTCTTTCCAGACTGCTTGTTCAAATAGCTTGTAAAGAGACAAACCGTTGTCAGGAAGGTAGTCTCATCAATCCCATCGAACAGGTCTGTTCTCAGCGTGTCACCGAAACCGCAAATTGTATTTCGACACTGCACCCAGTCTTTTCTCAGGTCAAAGTCTCTTGTGGCATAAGTTGCGGTAACAAGCTCAAACACCGTGAGAGGAACACCGCCAGTATTGACGTTCTCAAACACCTTGCACACTGCCTCTCGCGGCGTGGACTTGTCCAGCGTAATCACAGGCAGCTTATACCCAGAAATTGTATTCAGCACGTCCGCCTGAAAACGCTTGAACTCGTCCATTGCCTCCGGCTTCATTCCATAGTGCGTCATGTAGCCCATGAACCAGTCCATAACGGCGTTGCTATCGAACACAATATTGACCGGGAACAGCTTATTCTCGTATTCATATTCTCTGGTTGAGAGGTCGAGCTTCACATCACGGTCAAAGTTTTCTTTGATCTTGCGGTCTTCCGGAATAGACAAGACTGCATCAAAACGATCCTCATCATCGTCAAGGCACTTCTCCATTGAGAGATAGTAATAACGCTTAATAGCCTTGCCTTTTTCTGTTTTGGTCGAGACCGGCTCTTTAGAGGATGTTGCCTGATAGATGGAAGTAAGTCGCTGCTGTCCATCAAGAATCAAATGCTCCGGCTTTACTGAGACGCCTTTTACGCCCGTAATTGTGCGGTATTTGAATTGAATGTCCGGATTACCGTATTGTAGCCGCATAATGGCACCCATAGGGTAGCCTTGCGACAAACTGGCGATAATTCCTCTAATTCGGTTATCATCCCAAGTCCAGTCGCGCTGAAACTCCGGCAACTGCATTGAGCCGGACTTAACCTCCGCTAAAAGCTGACTTAGGTTTGTATCAAGAGATTGTGGTGAAATAATCACGTCTGCGCCTCCTTCATTGAGTTTTACTGATCGGACGAGCCCAGTCTGCTTTCCAAATCTGAAATATCGCTGCGGATGGAAGAGATGTCCGACTCAATATCTTCGATTCTCGAAGTTAATGTTATCTGCTGAAATTGAATATCCTCGATCTGCGCGTATAAGCCACGCATCGCCAAAATTAGCTCAACCATCAGCCCCTTGTCATCAAGGGAGAGAAGGCGTTCTTTTTCAGCCTGTATCTTTTGAGCCTCCTGTTGAAGCCGCTCTTCCTCACGAGCTGCTTCTGCTGCGGCTTTCTCAAGACGAAGCCGTTCCTTTTCAAGCCGCTTTTTCTGGCGCTCGTCTTTGCTTCTTTTCAAGCTCTCCTGAACTTTATCAAACATGGTATATCCTCCATATCAGCTAAACGATAATTTAGCAGCTTAGAGCTGGACGGCAGAGACGTCGATCTCGCCGGACATGAGCTTCGGAAGAAGCGTGTCGCGCAGTGCTGCTAAGGATTTACACTCTTCCTCGTTTGCACGAAGCAAAGAAAACAGCGGCTCAACCAGATCATTATACTCTTTGAGATTGTGTTCAGGAGGAATAACGACTTGGACAGATCGCAAGTTTGCTTGGCTGATCTTAGGTTGAACAGCACCGGTAACAATAGATTTTACCGGAGTTTGTTTGAAGAGCATATACAAGCTCTCAACATTAAATCCGAGCCTTCCGGTGAGAATGTGGGCATGGTTGTTTACCCAGAATTGTCCCCATACATATTGCAGGATTGGATAGCCAGCATCGTCAACAACAGTACCATCTTCACCCAGAAGAAGGTATTTGCCGTCAAAGATGTAATTATCTACATAATCCATGAGAGAAGCTGCTCCGTAATATGGATAGATCTTCTTCTCCATCTTCATTCTATCTGCACCAGAGAGAGGAATGCGCTTCGAGTCATGGATTTCGATGATTTCACCCACTGTACCTATGCGCCAACCATCAGGAAGATCATCTTGTACGCTATATGGGAAGTGCTGCTTATAAAGGGTTTGCGCTTGATCAAGTAAATTATCGTTTAGCTTTTGGTTGTTCTCAATTTTATCATCCAGTGATGAGAGAACAGCGGCTATCCGTTTCTGGTTGTTCAGATCCGGTAAGGCGATTTCGACCTCTCCAAGAAGTTTCGTATTGATAGAAGGCATGGTCGCGCCTACTGCAATATTCCGAACAAACTGCTTGGTTTCTTCTAAACAGAAATAATAATATAGGTACAGAGAATCAACCAGTTCAGTTGGGCGGACTCGTAAGCAACGTCCCGAAAACATCCATCCGTCGTGTGATTTATCAACATAGGAACAGCGGTCAACAGACCCAACTCGGCTGAATACAATATCGCCAGTTGAAAGAGTATACTTAATCAACCGCGCTTTATCGCTGTCGGAAACTCTGGGGAGATTTTGCTCGGTGAATACTCGGTTCCCAAGATGTTCAACAGTGACAATAGGGGTTCCGGTTTCAACGTAGTCTTCTTTGTGGAGTTGGCTTCCGAACGGACCAGTCTGTATGTCTGCGATGGTTTTAAGTTGCGTCATCCTCATTTTCATCCCATCCTAACCAATGTATTTTCTATGTGCCAGCTTCACATTCTGTTGTTTCACCATTGCATAGTGCA
>OLZR01000969.1_pt1 | contig 12462 bp, 10 predicted proteins | sample 1644421 | NCBI WGS metagenome assembly OLZR01 (sample SAMEA103958132, study PRJEB25191) | human gut metagenome | biome: human-associated habitat [ENVO:00009003]; feature: intestine environment [ENVO:2100002]; material: feces | place: Germany | collected 2013/2015 | reverse complement strand
CCTGCCGTCAGACGAGCCGCGTCGGTTCCGGCCGCGAAAATATAGGCTCCGTAAGCGAAGCAGAAGGCGGCCATTGCGAGCGGAATGGTGCGGAAAAGGATGCTTATACCGTGATTCATAGGCTTGATTGTTTTCCGGACACCCTGCAAATCCCGCACCAACAAAATTTTTCGTATCTTTGGGGGCGTAACGATCCTTTTACCAGTCGGAAGGTTTTACGGAGTTGCGCGCGATTTTGTATTGCGCCCCATTCGACTTTTTAGTATCTTTGTCCCTATGAAAAACATCGTTTTTGACCTTGGCGGAGTTCTTTTCGCCCGTGATAAAAGCAAGTGCACCCCCGAACTGCTCGAATTTTTCAGTTTTCTCCGCGCCCCGCGCATGCCGCTCTTCTGGGAGGAGTACGACCGCGGCACGTCGACGCTCGAAGAGGTGACCGCCACCATCAGCGGGATGACCGGCCGTCCCGTGGAGACCTGTGCCGCCGTCCTTCGGCTGGCCGTCGACCTGCAGGAACCCGTGAAGCCGACCGAACGGCTCGTCGGCGACCTGAAAGCGGCGGGCTACCGGCTCTACGTGCTTTCGAACATGTCGCGCGAGTTTATCGACTTCCTGCGCCGCTTCCCCGTCTACGGGCTTTTCGACGGCGAGGTGGTCTCCTGCGAGGAGCACACCGTGAAACCCGAGCCGCGCATCTACGAGATTCTGCTCGAACGCTATGGCCTGACCCCCTCCGAGACGCTTTTCATCGACGACCGGGAGATGAACATCGAGGCGGCCGCCGCTCTGGGCATTCACGGCTTCGTCTTCGATCACCGCGATCCCGACGCGGCGTGCGACGCCCTGCGCCGGCGGTTGTTGCAATCGGACTGCATATAAACAAAAGAAAGAGACCGGCGCAAACCGGTCTCTTCCTTTTTGAGCCTCTACCGGGAGATTAGTTGAAGGTGTAGCGGATGCTGAACATCGCCGACCAGGTCGAAATCGTGCCGGCGTACTTCGACCATGTGGGTTTGTTGAACGTGTAGGCGCCGTTCTCGTATTTCAGGATGTTGGTCGTACTGATCCGTTTGACGTTGCCCCAGTCGCGGTTGAGCATGTTGGCGATGTTGTTGACATCGAGCCCCAGCGAAATCGTGTTGCGCCGGCCTTTGACGTTGACGTAGAAGTCCTGCGAGAAGCGGAAGTTCAGCATGTGCTGCCAGGGCATCACGGCGCCGCCGCGCTTCGAGTATTCGCCGGTGTGCTTCGAGAGATAGTCGTCGTTCCGGATGAATTTCCAGTACTCCTCCCTGTTCTCGTCCGACGTGAACGGCATGCCGTCGAGTTCCTCGCGGGTCGGAATGTAGATCAGGTTCACCGCGCCGCGGTCATTCGTCACGGGGTTCTGGTACTTGCCGCTCTGCACGTACATCGTGTAGGAGTAGCGCGAATAGGAGTACGAACCGATATATCCCTGGCGGAACGCCTCGTAGTAAAGCCCGAAGTTCGACGCGCCGCTCTTGTGCGCGAGGCGGTAGCCGACGTTGAGCAGGATGCGGTGGGGCGACACGTAGGATGCGTAACCCAGTTCGGGCACGTTCGAACCGTTCTTGTTGAACGTGTTGGTGCTGAATGCCGAGGTCACCTGATCGCCGATGCCGTCGATCACGTTCTTGGCGCTCGAATAGGTGTAGGCCGCCGTCAGCGAGAGACCGAAGCCCCAGGTTTTCGACACCTGCGCCGAGACCGAAGCGTAGTAGCCATCCACGTCGTCGGTGTTGTTGATCAGGTAGGGATTGACGGTCTCGCCGTCCTTATTCCTGATATTGCCGCTTTCCCAATAGGTGCGCGCCTCGGGTTCGCCCGGGAGCCGGATGCCGCCCTCTTTCTCGACCATGCCGAGTTTGGTGACGGTCACCGAGTTGAAGTCCTTGTTGTAGATCCCCTCGATATTGAGGTTGACGTCGCCCGGAAGTTTCAGGTCCAGCGCCAGCGAGCTTTTCCACGTCGAAGGCATTTTGAGGTTCTTGTCCAGAATGGTCGGCTGCGTGTTGGCCGCCAGGTCATGTCCCTTGTAGGTTCCCTTGTACACGTCTTCCAGCATGTCTTTGACATTGGTGTGGAATTTGGGCATGTTGTCGCCCTTTTCGTTTCTGTAAAGCGTGAGTCCGTTCTGGATGGTGTTGCTGTTTCCGGCCACCGATACGAGCCATACGAACGGCAGGCGGCCGTTGAACACGCCCGTACCTCCGCGGAGGATATACTTGCGCTCGCCGGTCATGTCCCAGTTGAAGCCCACGCGGGGGGCCACCGACAGACGCGCCTTGGGCATATCCGAGGTCTTGTAGCCGCCGTGGTCGGCGAAGATCTCCGTAAAGTCCTTATTTTCGTTGCCCGAGATCGACGGATAGACCGGAACCTCGAAACGCACTCCGACCGTCGCCTTGAAACGCTCGCTTACGTTGATCTCGTCCTGCAGGTAGACCGAGTACTGCATGTGGGAGAACTGGGGGAACGCCTGCGACAATGCGTCGTTGTTGCCGTGTGCGATGCGGAACGCCAGCGGGGCCTTGTCGTTCTTGAAGTCGTCCCAGCTTTCGTAGACGTAGTATCCCGCGCCGCCCTGCAAGTAGCCGTTCGTGGTCAGGTTGTGCTCGAACTGCAAACCGGCCACCAGCCGGTGCTTGCCCAGCGTGTAGCCGATCTCGTCGGTTAGGATGTGCGTCGACACTTCGCGCAGGTTGCCTTCGGTGAAGGGATCGAGTCCGAACGAGGCGTACAGGGCGCTCGCGCCGTTCTCGGCAGGCTCCAGAATGTCCACCGTCGGAAAGATGCCGCCGTCGTAGCTGCGCGGCTCGTACTGGTGCGAATAGGTGTAGCGCAGCGTGTTCGTCAGGCGGCTGTCCATGAAGCGGGAGTTGAGTTCGGCGGCCACCGACGTGAAGTTCTGCTCCTGATAGTAGCGCGAATTCCCGAAATACATGGCGTAGACCGAGGTGCGGCCGTAAACGTCCTTGTCGTACACTTTGCCGGCGTTGAGCGGCGAAATGGACGACGACGGGGCCGACGAATACTTGTTCTGCGTCCGGCTGAACCGCACGTTCAGCGCGTGGTTGCGGTTGATGTTCCAGTCCACGCGTGCCATGAGCTTGTAGCCGGGCGTCTTCACCGAATAGTTCTGGTAGGCACCGGGGTTGTAGCCGTAGTTGTCGATCAGGAACCGGCTCATCTCGTCGAGTTTCGCGGTCGTCGGGCGGTTGTATTGCAGGGCTTTGCCGAAATCCTGGCTTTCGCTCGTGCGGGCCAGCCGGGAGTTGCCCGGCGTGGTGTTCCACTCGCGCTCGAAGTTGGCGAACACGAAGAGCTTGTTCCTGACGATCGGGGCGCCGACGCTGAATCCGAGCGTGTTGTTCCGCATCTCGCTCAGCGACAGTTTGCCGCCGTCGTATTTGTCGCCCTGGAGCTGGTCGCTCTTGGAGTAGAGGTAGGCCGAGACCTTCAGGTCGTTGGTTCCCGACTTGGTGACGGCGTTGATCGCTCCGCCCGTGAATCCGCTCTGGCGCACGTCAAAGGGGGTTATCGACACCGACACCTGCTCCAGCGCGTCGAGCGAAATGGGCGAACCGCCTGCGGGCAGGTTGCCGCCGATGCCGAACATGTTGTTGAACGCCGCGCCGTCGACCGTCACGTACGACTGGCGGTAGTTGCCGCCGCCGATGGCCAGTCCCGAGGTGGTCGACGAGGCCTGCGGCGTGAGGCGCATGATGTCGTTCATGCTGCGGTTGACCGTAGGCATCAGTTCGATCTGCTCGTTGGAGATGCTGGTGACCGCCCCTGCGCGGTTGACGTTCATCGAACTGTTCTTGCCGTCGGCCGTGATGACCACGGCTTCGAGCTGCTGGCTGTCCTTGAGGAAAGCGTCGCGCTTGAGGGTCTGGCCCAGCGACAGCATCAGTCCCGGGAATTCGACGCTCTGGCAGCCCACGAACGAGAAGGTCACCGTGTAGGGACCTCCCGTGCGCAGTCCTTGCAGGTTGTAGCCGCCGTTCTTGTCGCTCACGGCGCCGTACTGCGTGCCCGAAGGGGTGTGCACGGCGATGACCGTGGCGCCGGCGAGCGGCTGTCCGTCGGCGTCGGTCACCGTGCCGTTCATTCCCGAAGTCGTCACCTGCGCATCGGCTGCGCAAAATGCGAAGACCGAGAGCATGAGAAGGAAAAATTTCTTCATAAACGTTGGTTTTTGTGAATAAGGGATTTTTTTGGGTTTCGTTGTAGATGGATCGTTTGTTTCCTTTTTCGCGGCGTTTCGGTTTCCGGATTCGGCCGTTTTGAGAAAACGGCGAGAGACATTCCTGTTGCAGGAACATCCCTCGTCAGTCGTATGTGTGTCCTGAAAGAGCTTTTCGCCAATGGCGGGTACTCATTTCCGGGGTGTCTCTGCAGACGATTTCGGCCATTCCTTCCATGGCGCAAATATATATCAAATATTTGTGAGCCGCAATAGAATAGCGCAAATTTTCAGTCGACGATATTTCAACATTCCGGACTCCCGGTCCGGAAGCCTGCGGCACGTTCCTTGCGCGGGGCCGGGGTATGCTTTCGGTGCGTGAAAAATACTGGCGTTATTCGCTTTTCGTGCTTATCGCGGGGCTGGGTCTCACGATCTTCGCCGAGCTGACGCCGTTTCTGGGCGGCTTGCTGGGGGCCGTGACGATCTACGTGCTGCTGCGGCGTCAGATGTGGTTCTTGAGCGAACGGCGGCGGTGGCGGCGGAGCCTTGCGGCGTCGCTGCTGCTCGGCGAGGCGATCTTCTTCTTCCTCGTTCCGATCAGCCTGATCGTCTGGATGGTCGTCGACAAAATCCAGGGCGTGGCCCTTGATCCGCAGTCGGTCATCACGCCCGTCCGGCACGTCGCCGGACTCATCCAGCAGAAAACCGGCTACGACCTCTGGTCCGAGAGCAACCTGCAATCGGTGCTGGGCTACCTTCCCAGGGCGGGGCAGTGGCTCGTGGGCGGCATCGTGAATTTCGCCGTCAACCTCGTCGTGCTGCTCTTCGTGCTCTATTTCATGCTGATCGGGGGCCTGCGCATGGAGACCTACTGCCGCGAAATCCTGCCGTTCGACCGCTGCGCGGCGCGCAGCGTGATGCGCGAAATCCACATGATCGTGCGCTCGAACGCCATCGTCATTCCGCTGCTGGCCGTCTCGCAGGGCGTGGTGGCCTATGTCGGTTACCTGGCCTTCGGCGTTCCCGAGCCGCTTTTCTGGGGCGTGCTGACCTGCTTCGCCACGATTCTGCCCATCGTCGGCACGGCCCTCGTGTGGCTGCCGCTGGCGGCCTACATGAGCCTCGACGGCAACTGGGGGCAGGGCGTCGGGCTGGTGATGTACGGCACGCTGGTCGTCACGCAGGTGGACAACCTCGTGCGGATGGTCATGCAGAAGAAGATGGCCGACGTGCACCCGCTCATCACCATTTTCGGGGTCTTCATCGGTCTGTCGCTCTTCGGCTTTATGGGCGTCATCTTCGGGCCGCTGATGCTGGCGATGTTTGTCTTCTGCGTCAATGTCTTCAAACGCAGATACCTCGACGGGCTTCCCGACCGGGAACTGTTCCAGCCCGGCGGCAGATCGGGCGGATGATCGTTCTGTTTCCCGTCTTTTTTACGGAAAGAAAGCGGCCGGGGCGTTTTTCCTGAAAATTCCCCGGAAAAAAGTTGCATATTCGTGAGGGTTTATTACCTTTGTTATTCGAATAACAATGGATTCGTGCCAAAGAACCCTTAAATGATATTATAAAATGGCGAGAAATCTCAAAATCAGAGACCTTACGTTGCGTGACGGCCAGCAGTCGTCCTTCGCAACGCGTATGAACCAGGAGCAGATCGACCGCTGCCTGCCGTTCTACAAAGATGCCAATTTCTATGCGATGGAGGTGTGGGGCGGCGCCGTCCCCGACTCGGTGATGCGTTATCTCGACGAGAATCCGTGGACGCGCCTCGAAACCATCCACAAGGCAGTGGGCGATGTCTCGAAACTCACGGCCCTTTCGCGCGGCCGCAACCTGTTCGGCTACTCGCCCTATACGGACGAAATCATCGACGGCTTCTGCCGCAACTCGATCCGGAGCGGTTTGGGCATCATGCGGATCTTCGACGCCCTGAACGACGTCGACAACGTGAAATCGACCGTCAAATACGTCAAGCAGTACGGCGGCATCGCCGACTGTGCGGTTTGCTACACCGTGGACCCGAAATACCCCGAACCGGGTTTCTGGGCCAGGCTGACGGGCAAATCGGCCCCCAAACCGGTCTTCACCGACGCCTATTTCCTCGACAAGGCCCGCCAGATGGCCGCACTGGGCGCCGACATGATCACCATCAAGGACATGTCGGGGCTGATTCCGCCGCGCCGCGTCGCCACGCTGGTGCGCCTGCTGAAGAAGAACCTTTCGGTTCCCGTCGATTTCCATACCCACTGCACGCCGGGCTACGGACTGGCTTCGGTGCTTTCGGCCATCATCGCCGGGGTCGACGTCGTGGACACCAACTGCTGGTACTTCGCCGAAGGCACGGGCGCCCCGGCCATCGAGCTGATCCATGTTTTCTGCAAGAAGCTGGGCATCGAAACGGGCGTGAACATGGAGGCCGTGGCCAAGATCAACACCCAGCTGCGGGACATCCGCAAGGAGCTGAACCAGTCGGTCTTCGGCGTCGAGAAACCCGAGCCGAAGGCGTTCAACCCGGTGACCGACACGCTTCCCGCCGAGATCGACGCCCTGTTCGACCGGGCGATCGCCGCGGCGCAGCACGACGACGAGAACGCCACGATCGACGCCTGCCGCAAGATCGAGGCCTATTTCGGCTTCCCGGCTCCGAACGAACTGGTGCAGAAGGCCGAGATTCCCGGCGGCATGTATTCGAACATGGTGGCCCAGCTCAAGCAGCTCAAGGCCGAGGAGATCCTGCCCCGCGCCATGGAGCTGATCCCTTCGGTGCGCCTGGCCGCGGGTCTGCCGCCGCTGGTGACCCCCACCTCGCAGATCGTGGGTGCGCAGGCCGTCAACTGCGCCCTCGACGAGAAGGCCGGACGTCCGATGTACACCAACAAGTCGTCGCAGTTCGTGGGCCTCGTGAAGGGCGAGTACGGCAAGACGCCGGTGAAGATCGACCCCGAGTTCCGGTTCAAGATCTGCGGCGTGCGCGAGGAGACTCCCTACGATACCTCGAAATACCAGATGCAGCCCAATCCCGAACTGCCGGAGGCCGGGGGTGTGAAGCTCGCCGCCGACGAGAAGGAGGTGCTGCTGCTCGAATTGTTCCCGATGGTGGCGAAAACCTATCTGACGGGAGTGAAGGTGAAGGCATACGAGGCGAAGAAGGCCGCCGAAGCGCCGAAAGCGGAGACGAAGGCCGAGGAGGCCCCCGCCGGACAGCCGATCACGGGCAATACGGTCAACGCACCGCTGCCGGGCCGTATTCTGGAGATCAAGGTCAAAGTCGGCGACAGCGTCAAGGCCGGTCAGGAGATCGCCGTGCTCGAAGCGATGAAGATGGAAAACTCGATCACCAGCGACGTGGCGGGTACGATCAAGCAGATTCTCGTACAGGAAGGCGACAACGTCGCAACCGATGCCATCCTGGTGGAAGTGGAAGAATAGCTCCTTTCCGGAAATATCATCCGACCGGTCCCGAAAAATCAACGGGACCGGTTTTTCTTTTTGCAAATAAATAGTATCTTTGATTTCTTCGCCTCGGCAAAATGCAAATAAAATTTGCTTTTGCACTCGGCTTATTCGTATCTTTGTATATTATCGTATTGCATTTGCCACAATTAACCTTAAAAATCAACGTATATGTCTTTTTTCAAAGAATTTCGGGAATTTGCCCTCAAGGGCAACGTAATGGACATGGCTGTCGGCGTAATCATCGGCGGTGCGTTCGGAAAAATCGTTTCATCGCTAGTCAACGACATCCTGATGCCGCCCATCGGCGCCCTCATCGGCAATACGGACTTCTCGTCGCTGCGGCTCGACATCAGCAAGGTGCGCGACCTCTCCTCGAAAGCGACACACGTAGTGACCGACGCAATCGGGTCGGGTACGGCGGAGAGTGTTCCTGCGGAACCGATCTGGTGGAATTACGGCGCATTCATCCAACAGTGCGTGGATTTCGCTATCCTGGCCTTCTGCGTCTTTCTGATGGTCAAGATGATGAACAAGCTGATGAAGAAAAAACAGGAAGCCGCGCCGGCACCGGTGCCGGAACCATCCAAGGAGGAGTTGTTGCTTACGGAGATTCGGGACCTGCTCCGGGAACAAAAAAATAATCCGTCCGAAAGCGGATCCCATGCGCAAAGTCTGACTCCGATCAAGAGTCGGACTTTCTGTTGCGCGTATAAATCTGAGTGACATACACCGTGAAAATCGGGAACATCATCATTCCCAACGTAGGGAGCAACACCGTCAATATCTTACCGACGGCCGTCACGGCAAAGATATCGGCACCGACAGTCGTAAGGTTCATACTGGCCCACCAGATCGCATCGCCGAAATCGTGCAACGCAGGATTGACTTCGATCTCGTAATCATAAAAAATCAAAGCGGCGAAATAGGTGAACACCAACATCGACAAGACGTAGGAGGTCAGCAATCGCGTAACCCGATTATTGATGATCCAGGTGAAAAGCACATACAGCCCCAGCAAAGCCCGCAAAAGAGGTACGAGTCCCATCAGCATCGCTTCCGCATGCGAAAGTTCGATCCCCATCCAATCGACGATATTCAAATAGGGAACGGAAAGAAGAAAGAAATAGAGATTGCGAAAGAAAAAACGCCAACTGTGGTCAGCCATCCACATCCGGGCAAAGAAATCGGCCAGAAAAACAACACAGACGATCCCTTGCAACAGCAGGTAGTCAGTCGAATAATGCCGCGGGTCCCCCAGGAGAATCTCCCACGAAACGGCCACGAGCAGAGATGCTCCGGCCAGGAGGGACAAGACATTGAGTATCTTGAGCGGCAGAGGTTGAAAGTCGGAAGTCTTCGCTTGCACCATATACGATTCTCATTTTACTTCCCTTTACCCGTCAAAATCAATGCCATACGATTCAACATGCATTTTCAGGACATATTTTTCGGAGAAAGATTTGGTCCGTTCAACTTTTTGGTTTATATTTGCACTCGCTTTGAAACGGAAAGCTATGGCGAGATAGCTCAGCTGGTTAGAGCGCATGATTCATAATCATGAGGTCGAGAGTTCAAGTCTCTCTCTCGCTACAAACGATGAAGAAACCCCACAGTCAGGCAACTCTTGAAGAGTTGCCTGACTTTCTTTTTACCAAGTGAAAGCCTGACAAGTCAAAAATTCCAATTGCAGCGAGCCGTTCAAAAAATTCCCACTTCGAACACAAAAATAAGCGCAGAAGACACAACTTTACAATTTTTGTCCCCTTGTACTTCACCCTATCGCTCCGATTTAGGTACGAGCAAAATCACATCCAGCACATCGCCCGGAGCCGCAGCCTGGTAACGCCACACGAGCCGCCCCGCCTGCTCCTGCACGACCTCGCCGATCGGCTGCCACCGGTTTTCCTCGCGTGCGAATTTCTTATCCAGCGGTCCGGGAATCCACTTGAACACTTCATACCGACCTTCGGCCACATCGGGAAAAACGAACGATACGGAGGCCCCTTTCCGCTCCGCGACCAGATAGGAACCGCCGAAAAACTGACGGTCCTTCGCCGTGCGGCGCAACCATTTGCCCCGCGCCTTCATCCGCTCCGAATCAGCCTGCCGTCGCTCGCTGCCGCCCAAATCGAGCAGGTCGCTCAAGGCCAACAGCGACGCATGTGCCAATTCAGCCAAACTCTCCCGGGAAACCCATTCCCCTGCCGGATCGTTATTATAATAAGTATAGGGCGTTTCGAACGTCACGGCCAGCGTTCTCTCGCCGAAGCGCTGCCAGAACCAACCCTCGGCATACCGGGGAGCAGCTTCCGAAAAACGCTGGTCGATGGGACGGTAATACGGCGTATGGGCGACCGTCAGGGCCGACAGCAGCATCTTGCGTCGATACATTTTTGCAGAGGTCGATTTCGCCGTATGAATCCAGTACGTCACGAACGGCGCACTCTGGGAGTGAAGATTCAACGCTACGTCGAAAGGACGCTCTGTCGAAAGACTGTCGATCGTGCGTTTCAGGACCCTCACTTCAGGCTGTGTCAGGGAGTCGGGCCGATCCCAGTTGATTTCAAGATTGACACCTTGCGCCGTGGAACGGGAATAACCGCCCCGAACACCGTCAGGATTGGTCTCGGGAACCACGTAGAAAACCGTGCGGCGCAAAATCTCCCGCGAAAGAGGCGCATCGGAAAGCAGTTCGTCGATCATTGCCTCGAGATACCATGCAGCAGGTGCTTCGCTGGTATGCACACGGGAGTGAATCCACACCCGGCGCTTGAGGCTGTCCGGAACAGTGGCATCCGTGAGGATCAGCATTTCGATCGGACGTCCTTCTCCGCTCCGGCCGATCCGCTGACGTCGCACGAAAGGCGAACATGCCCACTCGTCGGCTTTGGCTTTATGTCGGGCATGACTGTAAGGCAGGAAATAAGCGACATAAACCGTGTCGTGCAGGAAATATTTATAGACCGTCTGCGGCAGCGAACATTCGCCTGCATCGAAGCGTAGGTATTCCTCCCCGTCGTACGAATAAAACGGCCGCACCATCTCGGTATTGGGAATATGCAGAAACATCAGCTTTCCCTTCACCCCTTCCAGGCGAAAATGGAACCAGCGGCTGCTGGGCAGAAGGGCCGTATCGACGGGATTGAGGGGGTCAATGCGCGACCGTATTCCGAGACTCATCACCTCCAGCGAATTTTTCGCGGCACGAAGCATCCGCACCGAATCGATCCGGCGGACAGACCCGATGCTGCCCGTATCGAAATCGGCAGAGATGGTTACCTGCGCCGCAACATTTCCCCAAACGCCCGGTAGTGCGACGGCCAATAGGACAATTTTCATCCACAACGCCTTCATAAACGAAAATTTATGATTTCGGCTCCGAGCCGGGAGCGCCCGTTTCACAACAGCATTTTCCGCAACTCATCGCAACTCCGCTGCGCTTCGCGGTGACGGAACAGAAAAGTCGAAATACCGAATGTCCGGGCAGCTTCGAGATTCACCGGACGGTCGTCGATAAAAAGGGTTTCGGCCGGATCGAGCGAATAACGATCGAGCAGACGACGGTAGATCTCCGGCTCGGGCTTCACGACCTGCTCTTCGCAGGAGATGACCTCCCCGTCGAAACAGCGGTAAACCGGCATCCTGCGCAGGAAGTCGATGAACTCCCGCGACATGTTCGACAGCACATATAACTTATAACCGGCCCGTTTCAGGTCGTCGACCAACGCACGGGTTTCGACGATCTCCTCCTGCCGGTCGATCGCATCCCGAATAAAACGGGCCGTGACCCGCTCATCGCACGCCTTTTCCCGGCTCAATATACGGACGACCTCATCGAGCGTAAGGGTGCCCCGGTCGTAATCCACCCAAAATTCCGGCATTTTCTCCGCATGGATGAACGCGAAGAACTCCATAAATTCCGGCTCCCACTTACGTGGATCGCGCCCGAAAACCACACCTCCCAGATCAAATACGATATTTTTCATACGGCAAAGATAGTGAAAGGTGAGTGCAATCGTGCGGGCTTGCACGCAAAGATTGCCGAACCGCCTCCTATCTTCTGCAAAGATAGTGAAAACCGAGAGAAAACGGGAACTTGTTTACAGTTTTCCGAGGCGCAACCTACGTAAAATCGTACAAGGCACGGGCAAATTAAAATATCGCTTCCGAACAAAACAACCTTTTCATCTAATTTTTTAGTAGATTTATTTGCACATCTAAAATTTTAGTACTAAATTTGTAGTAAACCAATAAAAACACAATGAAAACAGACAATACCACCCTCAAAAAACTGACACGCGGCGAAGAAGAGGTCATGCAGATCCTCTGGCAACTGGGCGCAGGTTCCATCAATGATCTCATCGCCGCAATGCAGGAGCCCAAACCGAAATATACGACCATCGCCACTTTCGTCAAAATACTCGAGAACAAAGGCTACGTCGGACGTACGGAACGGGGCAAAAGTTACGAATACTACCCGCTCGTTCCCAAAGAAGAGTACGCCAAGACGGTTGTTTCTTCGATATTGAACTCCTACTTCGACGGGTCGTTGGCCCAAATGGTTTCTTTCTTCTCCCGGCGAGAAGACCTTTCGATACAAGAAACCGAACAAATCCTCGCCATCATCCGGCAAGCCCGACATAAAACCGACAAGTCATGAAAGAGATCGTCCGATACATCCTCGAAACAGTCGTTTGCAGCGGCATACTGTACGGCGCATACCTGCTGTTTCTGCGCAATTGCACGGGGTACCTCGCAGCACGGCTCTGCCTCACGGGGTCGCTCCTCGC
>OLZR01000966.1_pt1 | contig 12489 bp, 4 predicted proteins | sample 1644421 | NCBI WGS metagenome assembly OLZR01 (sample SAMEA103958132, study PRJEB25191) | human gut metagenome | biome: human-associated habitat [ENVO:00009003]; feature: intestine environment [ENVO:2100002]; material: feces | place: Germany | collected 2013/2015 | reverse complement strand
CCGCAGCTGCCGGAGCGGTGCTTAAGCCGCTAGGCGGGAATTGTGCGGTGTTGCCCAAGGTCTATCTGAAATCAAAAAACGCCGGATATTTCCATTTTTCAGCTGCACCCCAACAAAAAAACAGCGGCCAGCAATCTGCCAGCCGCTGCTTACCTTATTATAATAGCGCTCCCGGATGTTCCGCTCCGCTTCATTTCAATTACTCTTCGCTGTCATCCGGGATATCTTCCTCAAAAGCATCCATCCAGCTTTCGTTGTGCCACTTATCTTTTTCACCTTTTTCCTTGGCGGCAACCTTCTGCCGTTGTGCCTGGTCGTTCATTATGGTGCCGATCGGGTTCAGCGCGCGTTCTTCAATAATGTGGTAGAACAGCCCCATCGGGTTATTCACGTTGGGGTCCTTGGCGGCCTTTGCCCAGAACACATCAAAGTCCAGTTCATGCGCCATAGCTTCCATCAATGGGGTCAGGCTGCCATACTTTTCAATCACTTCATTCATGCAGGCCAGGTAATGCACCCGCATTTCGTCTTTCAGCCCATTGCGCAGGCTGGAAGGCGATGGCACGCACCGCGCTGCCAGGTGGCGGTAAATTTCGTGGTAAGCGCCGCGCTGGCCGCTTGTCAACGTCTTTTCCAGGTATCCATCATCCACAAACTTTGCAAACTCTTTTCGCATATCCTGCCGTTTTACAATCGTTTCGGGAATCAGCTCTACCTTGGGCGGCTCAGGCTCCGGCAGCGTTTGCTGCACCGGCTCGTCCATCACATGGTACTCCGCTTCCAACAGCTCCTCTTTGGGTTCTGCTGCCGGCTTTGCCTTGCGGAAAATATAAATGCGGTAGTTATCCATATCCTCACGCAGCACCTTGTTCAGGTACCGCGCCGGGCTGCGCATCGTCTGCGACCGGGGAATGATCTCCTGTGCATAGCGGGGTGCCACACCGGCCAGCCAACTGGTCAGCCCGCCGCAATCCAGGATGATGGCATTCATCTTTCCAAACACCGTTTTGTTGCCGCCGTCCTGCTCGCCATCGCCTGCCTGGATGGTGCAGCAGGCATCTGCCAACACATCAATGATCACTTCCACCGCGTGCAGCTCTTCGGGCGTAATCTCCGCGCGCAGCTGATCCATGCGCGCTTTCACAACAATTTCCTCCCGCAGCTCGGTGCGGTGGCGTCCAAAGGAATAGGGGATCGTTGTTTCCGGTGCCGAAACATAATCAAAGGTGATCACGCTGGGGTCATCCAGCAGCGAATCCTCAATCGCCACGGTGGGGCGGCCCTTCTTTTTGCTCTTTTTGCGCACTGTGCTGTTGATGCTGTCCAGGTTGGCCTGTGCGGCGGCATCATCCACCGGGTCAATCGTTACCACCAGCGAAAGAACCTTCTGCCCTTTTTTTTCGTACACATCGTAATTAAAAATAATATCCGTCTTTTCGTTAATTTCCGCCTTTGCCTTTTCCAGCGCCAGGCGGCGGAAATCCGACCATCGGTTGGCCGTATACGAAAGCTGTTCATACAGCATGCTCAGGTTCCATACCAGCGGTTCCCCGGCCGCTTTCTTTTTCAGGTACAGGCTCTGGTAGCTCTTGCACAGCTCGTAAATGCGGATGGAATAGGTGGACCGCATCAGCATGGTGTAGGTCACATCCATGGTGGTATACAGGGTTTTCAGCTGCACCAGGTGCGGTTTCAGCACCGGATCCAGCGTGATGGTCATGCGCGCGCGGCCCTCATCAATGCGCACTTTATCGATCCAGCGGAATGTTTCCACCGTGGAAGTTCCGTTATTCTTGATCCACTGGATGGGCGCGTTGGCCAGCTCCTCAATATTTTTGCGCACCTGCTTGTACAGCGCCCCGCTATGCGGGTCCATGCCGGTCATCTTGATAAAATCATAAATGCTCAGCTCATAAGAGGGCAGGTCCGTATCCTCCGGCTTAATCATCGAAAAAATATGCAGCATCAGGCGCTGCTGGCTCAGCGTCAGGTTGTTGCGCGTCATCTGTACAAGGTCATTGGATTTGCGAACGATGGTCTGGTCCCCGCGTTCTTCAAACGTAACGACAAACGGATCATCTTTTTTCTGTTTACTTGCCGCCATAAGCAGGGGCCTCCTATATCGGTTGCTGTATCCCGGGTGGTCACGCACATCATGCTAAACATTATAGCACATCCTGTTGTCCAGCGCAAGAATTGCAAATTTACACAGGGTTTCACCGCCATTACCCTGTGCAAAATGCAACACCCGCGTTGTGGTTTGCCATATATCCTGTGGGGGCTGCAGCTCGGGTGCAGGTTACACAGGGTTTTATTGTGCTTTTCTGTCCTGTTGTTTCAGGGTTCTGTAACCTGATGAAATGGCAACACCAATTTTTTCCCGTTCTCCCCCATCTCCCGGCTTACCTCTGGTTGTTATTATGGCTTAGTTGTTTAATTCTATATTAGTTATAGGTAGAGCCTGTGTAATTTAACAACGCAAACCTGTGTGTTCAACCAACTGCAGCCTGTGCATTCCACCACCATTTTCCTGTGCGGAAAGCAACCTGCGTAAAGTTGCAAATAAGCCAAAAACAGCCAAACCTGTGTAAATTGCAACACGGGGAACGGGCCTATCCTGTGTGGTTTTTCAACAGGTACGCGGGTCACGGCGGGGCAGGGGAGCGGGAATACCCTGTGTAAATTGCAACTGTTCCGGGGGTAACCTGTGCGTTTTTCCAACGGTAAGCGGCATAGGGAAACAAGGCAATCCTGTGCGTTTTTCCAACACGTTTCGGGAATGTTCGGCACAGAATGCGGGCAATACCCTGTGCAAAATTGCAACAGCTCACAGCTGCTTCAAATAGATCAGTTGCAAATTTACACAGGGCAGCACCCCTTATATTATAAGGTAAGTGCCGCACAGAATGGCGTGTGAGGGGTTGCAGTTTACACAGGATAGATTGAAAGCTGGAATCTGTCTGAAACGTCAAAAAGCTCGTCTGTTTCAGCAAACGCAGCCGGATTTTGTGGTTGCGAAAGATCCGCTATTTTCGTTGCTCTCAGATGCACCTCAGGAGCTGGCGCAGATAGAGATCGGCAAGGGGGAACCGGGAATCAGGGGCGGGGCAGGGGGGACAAAAAAGCGAATGGCATATCTGCAGTAAACCCGCACCCCGTTGTAAAGGGAGAACGGCGTCCCGTTGGCGGGCGTGCAATCCACCAAACACACACCCGCCGCCGCAAACACCGCAAACCGTTTGCAGGGGCGCGGTGTACCCATCGCGCCGCAAAAAAACGGGAACCGTGCGCCGCAAACCTGCCATCCCTCCCACAAGGCGCCCACCCAGCCGCCAGGCCCCGCCGCAAACAGGCGCATGCGAAACAAATAATTGCGCAAAAACAGGAAAATGCAACAAAAAAGGCGAATTTTGCCGCAAAGTTGCGCTCTGTGTGTGCAGAGGATCATAAACGCGCGGTCAAAGTATATAAAAGGGACCGCTGCCAAAAAGAAAATCAGCAATAAATTATACAAAGGCTTTGAACACATTGTATAATTGGAGAAAAACGCAATCAGTAAAAGTGCTGAAAAACAGGAATTTGCGTGGATTGTATTGTCTTTCTGGTGTAAAGGTGCTATATTAAGAAAATAAAAAGTAAATGCGCAATGAGAAGACTCGATGCGGTTTTTTTTGAAAACAACATGGCAACGGTTGCGCAAGTAAAAGAAGCTGGCTTCTTTTACTGTTTCACAGGGATCCCCTGTGGAACAATGTGCTTCCATCAAGCCAGCGCGAAAGACGGGTGAGCAGATTGAATAGAACAGGGAAAAACACAACAGGTTGGGCGCGCCGGCTGACAGCGCTGCTTGTCACCGCTTGCCTGGTTATGGCAATGGCCCTGCCTGTATACGCCAAGGTGGATCTTCTGCCCGACGCATCTGACGAAGTAGAGCTGCTGGAGGATGAGCAGGGAACGGCCTCCGGGGAGGATACCGTTCCGCCGGAGCAGAACGCCGCCACCCCGGTGCCGGATGCCGCCACCCCGGAACCGGAACAAAGCGCCGAGCCGGAGCAGCCCGCCCCGACCGAAACGCCGGAGCCCACGGCAGAACCCACCCCGACCCCGGAACCGGCGGCCACCGCAACGGCCACCCCTGTGCCGACCGTGACCCCCACCACCGCCACCCCGGAACCGACCGAACAGCCGCAGAAGATGTACGCCGCAACAAGCGTGGATAACGTGCAGGCAGCTAGTGAGCAGGAAGCGACAGATGGATTCACGGTTTACTTTGCAGTAAATAGTAGTAACACAATTAATAATAACACAATTGCTGATACAGATGTTATTAGGTTCAATGGGCAAATAGATAATAGCAGTACTTGGTGTACACATCCAATGGAAAAAACAACCATCAAAACAAGTGATGGCCGCACAATCTATGCATTGAGGAATTGTACTGATGCTTCGGGCAATAAATTTACAACGATTCAGATTCAGCTATTGGATAGTAATGGAGGATGGAAAGCTGAGATAGTGGCAACATCTGGTAACGCTATTAGTTACTACAACCTCAAAATGTATGATGCGAAAGATGGAACATGGACAGACGCATCCACTTTAGAGGGCTACAAACACTTTGCAGGCAAACCCATCAAGTTCGAAAACCGCAGTACAGCTGATTTAACGAGCGTAAAGGCAAATTTCTATATCCCTGATGAAAAAAGTGAAACCTTAACATTGGTTAATGATGGCTCAGAAGCTAAACCTGTTGCTAAGGAAGAATTCGTTACTTTTACCATCCCAGACGTGGAATGCTCTTATGTTCGGTTTACATGGGTTGAGGACGGTGAAGAAAAATCCAGCAAATTCTATAACTTCTATAACGAATCTGTTAGTGATGATAAAGAATCCTTTATGTACAGTGAAACAAGTGACTGCTTTATCTATACTGGCGCAGACAACGTAAGATGGGGTAGAGAAAACTCTTTCCGTATCTATTACGATGCTACTTTCTCAAAGCTGCCAACAACAGGAAGAAATGATACTGACGGCGACTATTCAATCCCCAAAGCCGGTCAAAGTACGGTTTACTACCGCATAAGGAAACAAGGCGAAACTGGCAAAAACGGCACAATGAGCCGGATTAAGGGCACAGATTACTATGTAGCAGATGTGCCGGATGGCTATACCGAAATCGTATTCTCTTCGTATCCGTTGAGTGACGATAATAAACTTGCAACCTGCGGCGACAGTACAAATTGGGAAGCCATCCCTGAAAACTATACGGAACCGTGCTTCTATGCGGATACGAATGACGATGCAGTATATCACAAAGGCCCACGTGGCGGCTACTGGGCTCCAAAAGGTACCAAGCGTGATGCCGAAGAGTGGAAGAATCGTGATGCCGAAGCGGGGAAAAAAACTCCAATAGTAGATATTGCATCCGCTCCTTTTACGGAAGATCCAAACACAAAGTATGTTACCAGTACGCTGTATGACTATTATACAGATTATGAACTGAACGGCAAGAACCGTGATAATTACATAGATAATGATAATAAAGCTAGTCACCGCAACTGGGTAACCTTCCGTGAATTTGATCAGGCGCTGAGCGATTACTACAGCAACAGTGGTACTACTGTTCCTTATCCTATGTACACAGGCCAGTTCCAGCCTGATGCAGTGGGTGCGGACGGCAGAGAATGGGGAATTCGCTTTAGTGAGATTGCCGATAAGCTGAATTTGTACGGCTACACAGATAAAAACCTGTTTATGGCCGTCAACAACTCGACAAGCGATAGAAACGGCAAGGGTTTAGGGCAAAATGATGAAAAGCTGTACGACGAAACCTTCCAAGGCTTGGCTGGCCCTGAATTAAAAAACGGCAAGCCTATAATGAACGGCACCACCGATCTTGCTATGCCGTTCTTCAACGAAGAATTCCTGCAAGGAGAAAACTCCAAAAAGGCAAAACTTGGCAATGTCTACAAAGAGGTTTCTTTCCCCTTTACACAAGATGAAGTCTTTAAAGAATCGGACGCTACCAATGCCAACGAAAAAGGCGTCAAGTACTGGTACTTCGATAGTGACAAAACGACACTGTATCTGAAAAACGATCCAGATAATGGGGGTTACTTCCTACAGAAGCAAAATGCACTGGAATCCAAGTCCAAAAACCTGAAGTCTGATTCTACGCCTGTAGAGGTAAAAAACGAGAAAGGAGAGACGGTTAAAAACGAGAAAGGAGAGCCGGTTTATACCTACGGCTTCTTCCCCTTCAACAGCGGGGCGAGTGAAAAACAGGCTTCTACTTATAACTATGGCTTTGGTGCTAAGCTGCAATTCCAGTTTACCCTGACAAGCGATGGTACAGTAAAAGATGATAATAACAAAAACATCCCCATCAAGTTCTTCTTCTCCGGCGATGATGACGTCTGGGTCTACATTGACGGTAAGCTTGCACTGGATGTTGGCGGTGACCACGGTAAAGCTTCTGGCCTGCTGGAGTTTGGCGCGGACGAGAACGGAAACAACTACACCTCGTATGTCAGCGACATCAAGGCAAGCAACAACACGGTTTATGATTCTGTCGAAGACAAAACCGTAACGTATCTGGGTAACAAAATCACCTTTAAGTACAAGAGCAAGGAAACAACAACGTTGAAGCCCGGCACCCACACCCTTACCATGTACTATATGGAACGCGGTATGTGGGAGTCCAACATGGCGGTGGCGTTCAACTTCCCGGATAATAACGAGCTGCAGGTTCAAAAACAGGTCGTTCTGAAAAACGTTGATCCGGAGTTCCAAAAATGCTTTACAGACAAGAAAATCTTCAACTTCACCATCAAGAACCAGGCAACCCATTATGGAACAAAAGATGCCGCTGGCCCGGATGAAAGCGGAACTCAGTCCCAAAAGGTGGATTTGACTGAGAAAGGTGGTAACACGTTTGAACCCGCAACCAAACAAACCGAATCAAACAAAGGCGACTACATTTTCGAGTTGGCTACAAACCCCCATCCAGATCCCGGGCAAGATACCAAAAAGGTCCTTCACTGGTACGCACGCTATATGGATACGGAACCCGTCAGTAATGCGCGTAAGCAACGTTATGGCATCCTGACGCTGAATAACCCCATCGATATCAAAGACATGCGCTTCCTTACGTTCCAGGTTTACGTTTCCCAAAAAGATGGTAGTGACCTTTCCCTCAACAACCTGTATCTGGAACTGCTGGATGATAAAAACGTCCAAAAAGGCAGCCTTGGCACAACAGGCATTAACGGCGCAACGTATGGCTCGGTCGAAGTGACGACAGACCAATGGGTCACCGTAAAGCTGGACCTGCACAAGATGAAAGCGCAGGACGGTTTTAACGGCAAGGTCAAAACCATCCGCGTGGGCGATAACTATAACCGTAACATCTACTTCAGGAACTTTACCTTCATTCCCAAAGCGGTGCCAAGTACGATGTCCGGCTTTACAACCGATCAGAAGGAAATCCCGGATTACAAATCCGCCACAACCGGTCAGCTGGAAAACGCCGAAAACGCACAGTACACCTCCACCATGGACACAGACACCCAGTTGGTGGACGAGGGCGGACGCTTTGTTCTGGAAGCTGGAGAAACCGTTACCTTCAGCGACCAGTTCCGCCGCGGCAGCTACATTTCGCTCAAAGAGGAACTGAACCAAAGCCTGTACGACACCACATGGACGGTGTACGAGAACGGGCAGGCGGTTACTTCGACGAATCCGACGAGTACGGGTAGTGCATCACACGTAATACTCGGAGAGGACAGGCAGCTGGATAGCAAGCACTCCCCCGCCCAAGAAGGCCCCGATGATGGCCGAACGGAAGTTTATGTCAATGATGGAAAAGTAAATAATAAGGGCTACACGGAGAGCAAAAAGCCCACTCCCGACAACACCATCGTCTTCCGCTCCTATAAGAATCCGGACGATACAAGCTCGCTGACAAAGCTAAAGGTAAAATACGTCAACACCGTCAAAACCGGCGGGCTGAAAATCGAAAAGCGGGCCGCAGACGGCGAAAACTTGACCGGAACCTACAAGTTCAAAGTTACCTTTAATAATGTTGGCGGTGAGGGTCTGGAAACAACAGAGCCCATCGAAAAGTATGTTGAAATCAAAATGGGCGAAAATGGCGACCACACCGGAACCATCACCGGCATCCCCGTTGGCACCCGCTATACCATCGAGGAAGTCGGGGAAGTCAAGAGCGCCGATGGTAGCACCGTTGATGGTGCCAAACTGCAAAGCGTAACCGTTCCGGATAGTTGCAGATCCGCCCATCTGATCAAAAACAACACCATGGTGGAAGGCGTGATTGAGAAGAGCAAAGATCCGAACAATCCGGAACTTACCGCAATCTTTACCAACACCAAGCGCACACTGATCAACATTGAGTTCGATAAGCTCTGGAAAGATGCAAATGGTAAGGACGATCTTAGCACTGCGAACCAGCCGGGACAAATCTACATCCAGCTCCAGCGCCGCCTGGCAGGTGAAAAAAAATGGACACTGGTAAAGTACCCGGCTAACAGCACGAAAGACTATTTTACCATTACCCCCAAAGATAAAAATGGCTGGAAGTATACCTTTAGCGGTTTGGATCAGTACCAAATCAATGCTGACGGCAGTCAAGCCAATTATGAGTACCGCATTGTGGAAGGTACGGTGGACGATGAAGGCAACTTTGCCGAGGTAAAGCCGAACGAAACCATTACGATTAAAGGCAATACGTATGTTGTAACGGCTGAAGCGGAAGCAAAAATCAGCGAAGGAGATAGCACAAAGCAAACCACAGCCACAGTCAATGGTGGAACCATCACCGGCGACAGCGGCACGATTGTGCTGACCAACAAGCTGCAGAACCCGAAGTTTGTACTGGATATCATCAAGAAGGACGCGGAAAAAGGCGAAAATGACAAAGAGGTGCCCTTGGGTGGTGTTGAGTTCAAGCTGGAAAAGCTGGTCGAAACAACCGAAGGAAAAACGCAGGTAGATACTACCTATACCGGTACAACGGACGACAACGGCAAAATAACCCCGAACCCGTTCACAAATCTGGAACCCGGTACATACCGCCTGACGGAAACCAAGGCACATCCGGGGTACAACCTGTTGGCACAGCCAATTGTGATCGAATTTACCCAAGCCGGCACGTGTTCTATTGATGGGCAGGTAATTAAGGTCGGAGACAAGTTTACGAAGTCCGACAACACCTACACCATGACCCTTACCGTTCTGAACCGTAAAACGCCTGAGCTGCCCCACACGGGTGCAGACGCGCCAAGCCTGTGGCTGCTGATCGGCATGCCGCTGGCGGTGGCAGGGCTGTTGATATTCACATTCCGCTACAACAGGAAAGGGGGCCGGCGACATTAACCATCCCCCGGAAACCCAGCAACCCCCAGGGTACAGGGCCTGCCCGCCCGTGCGCGCCCGTTTACGGCAGGGCGCAGCCATAAGCCGGGGTGTATAACTGAAAAGCGGAAAATATCGCCTGTTTCTATAAGCGCAGCCGGATTTTGTGTTAAGAAGCCTTGGGGTCCGGAAAGGATTCCGGCGGCTCTTTGCCTTACATCCTGCTTGTGGCTGCGAAATATCCGTTATTTCCTTTGGTTTCAGATGCACCTTAAGCCAAGTGGGCAAGCGGCCCAGTTTTTCCTCCTTTTTTCTTCACGGCACAGTGCGGGCGGCGCGGCAGCGTTTCCCCGCTGCAGCGCCCCGCACTGCACGCCGTGCTGATGCAGAACCCTTAAGCCGGGCGGCCCCGCCGCCCATCCGATGATGATTTTTTTAAGAGAAGAGGTACTGAAATGAAAAAAGCAAAACGTTTTCTCACAGGCCTGTTGAGCGCCGCCCTGGCCCTCAGTCTGTGCGCCATGCCAGCAATGGCAGCCGAGGGCGAAGGCAATGCCCAAACACCTGAAATCAAAACCAGCGTAAGTACGATTGATAAAACAAAAAAAGGCTCTATTACCATTTATAAGTATCTCCATAGCACAGAATTGACAGGTTCTGTAGCTGGAACTGGTGAGCAGCAGGCTGTGCCGAATGAGGCTACGCCGCTTAAAGATGCAGGTTTTACTATTTATCAGGTTAAAACGGCAGATGAGCTGGTAGCATATTATGAAGCTGCTAGTGATGATAATGCTGTTACAGCGGATAGCTTTTTTAAGACTCCTGGCGATAAAACCGCAGCAAATCTGAAAGAAGGTATCGCTGACAAAGCTGTTAAAGGTAAAGACGGCAAAACGGAAAGAAAAACGGATGCTAATGGTTTTGTTAAGTTTGAAGACCTGAACGTTGGCATGTACCTGGTTATCGAAACAACGACGCCGGATTCCGTTGTAAAGCCCGTGGATCCGTTCCTTGTTTCTATTCCTATGACGAGAGTTCAGGTTGGTGAGCAAGCAACGGGAGACCAGCTTAAGGAATGGCTCTATGATGTTGTTGTTTACCCGAAGAACAGCTCCGCGAAAGGTGACATTACGCTGGTAAAGAAAGGTAAGACAGACGGTAAAGAAAATGAAATCGAAAATTTGCCGAATGTTATCTTTAAGTTGCAGCGCTACAACGAAAATTCAACGAGCAAGGATAAATACGATGATTATACTGTAAATGGCAAATGCGAGTTTACAACAAATGGCAGTGGCGAAATCACCGTTCAGAATTTGCTCAAGGGTAAATACCGTTTTGTGGAAATTGGCTATGCAGAAAACAAGGAAAGCGGCTATATTATCAACAACAATGTGGCATATGAGTTTGAAATTAATGATCAAGGTAAGCTTGTAACGCCGGATGGAGCTACCCCGAACAGCGATTTTGTAATTAACAATGACAATACCATGACGGTTTATAACCATAAGCCGGATTTGGAGAAAGACGTAACTAAGCGTAATGATGGCAAAGGCACTGACGAAGGCAACGATACCGACTATGCTGTTGATGATACCGTTGAATATACTCTGACCATCTATGTTCCTGAAAATGTAGCAAAGCTGAAAACCTTTAAAGTTGTTGATACAATGAACAAGAATCAGCTTAAGCATAACATTAACAGTGTTACCATTAGCGGTAAAAATGCAGACGGTCAAGATGTAACCTTTGCTGCGAATACTGATTACACGTTGACAGATACCTCTGATAGCAATAATTCTGAAATTACGATTGATTTTAAAGCAGGAACGAGCCAGGATAACCTGAATGCAGCTGCCGGTAAGACCATCACGATTACTTACACTGCAACTTTACAGCCGGGCGCAGACACTACCACTGATGGCAATGTGAACGAAGCTCACCTTGATTACTCCCGTAAGACGGATATTAAGCATGGCGAGGATGATACTCCCTACGAAATCCATGATAAGGCTGTTGTTTATACCTTCAAAACTGGTATCCTGAAAAAGGGTCAGGATGGAAATACTGAAAAACTGCTGAATGGTGTAACGTTTGACCTTTATAAGAAGTACGATGCAAAGACTGACAAACTGAAAGAGGGTACGACCGATACTGTTATCTTTGGTATAAAGGAATGCAAGTTCCTGACTGCGACAGAGGCCAAGGCACTGGGGTTGAATGCAACAGAAGCTGAGAATGAGCCGAAGTGGTTTAAGGTAACCACACTTACGACCGCGGGTGAGGGTGTAAATGCTGGTTGCGCAACTGTCAATGGTTTGCCCGATGGCGAGTACAAATTGGTAGAAACCATGACAAATAAGGGCTATAACTTGCTTTCCGGCCCTGTTGATGCCAATTTGACTGTGGATTATGCTACTAGTTGGACAGTTAACGATAAATTTTCTAGCGATGGCAAATTGATTAAGCGTGACGTAAAGACCACTACTTTCAAGAATGGCCAGGACGATTATACGTATGCACCAATTACCATCATCAACCGCAAGGGCTTCGACCTGCCCACCACCGGTGGTTTCGGCACCCTGCTGTTCAGCGGCATTGGTGTGCTGCTGGTTGTGGCCGGTGTTGGCGTGCTGCTGAGCCTGAAAAAGAAGAACCGCGCCTGATGCGCCCGCCGCAAGGCAAAACAATGTTACAATTCACCAATAGGGTATAGAGGGATAATCCATCATACACAGGGGGAGGGCCGGATTTGGCCCTCCCCCTATGGTGGGTTATTGGGGAATAAATTTTTTTGGGTGTACATGGCCGTTGTTCGGTTGATTTTTAGGCCCTGCGTGGGGAACCACCCTACGGGTTAGGTTTGTGGCGGGGAACCACCCCTCAGGCCGCTCCGCGTCCAGCTCCCCTTAAGGGGAGCCACCGCAAACATAAGGTGGAGATATTGGCGCCCCTTGAGGGGTGACTCCCCGCGGGGCGGGGAGATGTCGCGAAGCGACAGAGGGGACGGGGCGCTGTTTGCGCTGTCACCGAAGGTGACTGAGGGGTGGTTCCCCGTGCAGAACCTAAGGCAACACCGCACAATTCCCGCCTGACGGCTTAAGCACCGCTCCGGCG